>ERZ857840.9-NODE-9-length-345332-cov-14.916496_pt1 | contig 345332 bp, 278 predicted proteins | sample MGYA00519760_ERZ857840 | MGnify/ENA primary metagenome ERZ857840 (study PRJEB31778, sample SAMEA3449371) | human gut metagenome | biome: human gut; feature: human-associated habitat; material: faeces | place: United Kingdom | collected 2010/2012 ... | reverse complement strand
AGCCTATTTTCGCATCTGTTTGCAAAGATAGTGCCAATGAGGGCAAAAGCAAGCTTGCTTGACTTTGCCGAATGCAGCCTATTTTCGCATCTGTTTGCAAAGATAGTGCCAATGAGGGCAAAAGCAAGCTTGCTTGACTTTGCCGAATGCAGCCTATTTTCGCATCTGTTTGCAAAGATAATGATTATTTGATACAAATTGTTTACCGATAGTCTTTCTTTTGGGTAAAAATTGTAAAGTGTTTCTATCTGTTATGGGCTTTTCTCTTCATAGCAAATGAAAAGTGATAATTCTGTTGAATGTTGCGATAGATTGTGGATTATTTTTCCTAATTTTGCGCCTTGTAAATGTAACACATAAACCATATTTTATCGTGGAGACTAAGTATATATTCGTTACGGGGGGGGTAACCTCGTCGTTGGGTAAAGGTATTATTTCGGCTTCGTTGGCTCGATTGCTTTTGGCAAGAGGTTATAGAGTAACTATCCAAAAGTTCGATCCTTACATCAATATAGATCCCGGAACATTGAACCCTTATGAACATGGAGAATGTTATGTGACGGTCGATGGACACGAAGCCGACCTTGACTTGGGTCACTACGAGCGATTCACCAATACTCCTACGACTCGCGCCAATAATATTACAACAGGGCGTATTTATCAAAATGTAATAGATAAAGAACGACGGGGCGATTATTTGGGAAAGACGGTGCAGATTATTCCGCATATTACAGATGAAATTAAACGTAACATTAAACTTTTAGGATCGAAGAACCAGTTCGATTTCGTAATCACGGAGATCGGGGGAACGGTCGGAGATATCGAATCTTTGCCCTATCTCGAAAGCGTACGTCAGTTGCGTTGGGAAATGGGGAAAAATTGTGTATGTATTCATTTGACCTATGTACCTTATATTGCTGCCGCTAAGGAATTGAAAACCAAACCGACCCAACATTCGGTAAAACAATTGCAGGAGGTAGGTATCCAACCCGATATATTGGTATTGCGTACCGAGTACGAGTTATCTCTTGCTTTACGTAAGAAGGTGGCATTGTTTTGCAATGTAGATCCTGCGGCAGTGATTCAGTCGATAGATGTTCCGTCTATATACGAAGTCCCTTTGAAAATGCATCAACAGCATTTAGATGAAATCGTATTGACGAAAACCGGTTTACCCATAAACGGAGAACCTCATTTGGAGCCGTGGTTGAATTTCTTGCATCGCATGAAAAATGCGACTAAGACCGTACGTATCGGATTAGTCGGCAAATATGTAGAACTTCCCGATGCCTATAAATCTATCAATGAATCGTTGTTTCAGGCGGCGACCTATAACGATCGCAAACTCGATTTGCAATATATTCATTCCGAGAAATTAAATAGCGGAAATGTGGACGCTATGCTTTCTTCTTTAGATGGCGTGTTGATTGCTCCGGGATTTGGGCAGAGAGGTATTGAAGGAAAATTCATCGCTTTGAAATATGCTCGTGAACACGATATCCCGACATTTGGCGTATGTTTGGGTATGCAATGCATGGTGATCGAGTATGCCCGTGATGTGTTGGGGTATACCGATGCTAACTCTACCGAAATGGACGTGACGACCAAGCATAATGTAATAGACTTGATGGAGGAGCAGAAAAGCATAACCAATATGGGTGGGACGATGCGTTTAGGCGCCTATGACTGTATATTGGCCGAAGACTCTATTGCTGCTAAGGCTTATGGAACGACCCATATTCGCGAACGGCATCGCCATCGTTTCGAATTTAACAATGAGTATCGTAAAGCTTTTGAAGATGCCGGAATGCGTTGCGTGGGCGAGAATCCCGAAACTCATTTGGTCGAAGTTGTCGAGGTTCCGTCTTTGCGTTGGTATGTGGGAGTACAATATCACCCTGAGTACAATAGTACGGTTCTTAATCCGAATCCCCTTTTCGTTGACTTTATTAAAGCAGCGATTTCAAAAAAATAATTTAGTAATCTCAAAATTGAAGAATGGATAAAAACACGATTTTAGGTCTTGTATTGATGGTCGTAGTTGTGCTGCTTTTCTCTTGGTGGATGCAGCCTACACCCGAACAATTGGAGGCACAGCGTCGGTATAACGATTCGATTGCCGCTGTGGAAGCGGAACGTATGGCCGAGGCCGCTTTGGCAGAAACACCCGTTTCGACCGATACCGTTTCGGGAGAAGTTGCCGATTCATTAAAAAATGCAGGTTTGATAGCGCGTTTCGGCGAGTTCGCTCCTTGTGCCGAAGGTTCGGAAGAATTTACTACTTTGTCCAATAATAAGGTGACATTGAAGTTTTCTAATAAAGGAGGTCGTCTTTATGAGGCTGTTTTGAATGATTACATGGCCTATGATTCCACGAATGTGACTCTGTTTACCGGAGACGAAAACGACTATGGATTCATTATTCGTACGAATGCGCGTGTGATCGATACACGCGATTTATATTTTACTCCCGAAATCGATGGTAATGCTGTAAATATGACATTACAGCTTGCCAATGGAAGTCAGATGGGCATTCGATATTCTTTGCCGGAAGACAGCTATATGTTGAAAATGGATATCTGGCAGAAAGATATGGATCGGGTAATTCCGTCGAGCGCTGTTTATTGGGATTTTATTTGGGACCAGAAAATGCGTCGTCAAGAACAAGGACGTATGTTTGAGGAGAGAAATAGTGCCTTGTATTATAAATTTGCAGGAGACGATGTAGAGCATTTGAGCGAGTCGGGTAACGATGAAGAGAAAGCGACTACGAGCCTCAAATGGATTGGTTTTAAAAACCAGTTCTTCTCTACTGCTTTTATTGCCGATGGAAAATTTAACGACGGAATTTTTACCTCTCGGTCTTTGGAAGAAGACAGATATTTGAAACAGTTTCATGCCGAGAGTACGATAGATTATGATTCGAAAGAGTCGCAGGTTGCCGGATTCAATATTTTTCTCGGACCGAATTCTTATCCGTTATTGTCCTCTTATGACGACGATCTTTCGGGAGACCAGACACTCGATTTGGATAAGCTCGTTCCACTGGGATATAAGTTTTTCCGTTGGATAAATACACTCATCGTTATACCGGTATTCACCTTCTTGGGTAAATTTTTCAGCAATTATGGCGTTATCATTTTGTTGTTGACGATATTTATAAAGCTCGTTTTATTCCCCTTCACGTATAAATCTTATAAGTCGCAGGCTCGTATGCGGGTTTTAGCCCCTCAAATTAAGGAGATTAATGATAAGTATCCGGGGCAGGATAAAGCGATGGAGCGTCAGCGTTTGACAATGGATCTGTACAGCAAGGCGGGAGTGAATCCTATGGGCGGGTGTTTGCCGTTACTTTTACAAATGCCTATTCTTATTGCGATGTTCACCTTCTTCCCGTCTTCTATCGAGCTTCGGGGTGAATCGTTCTTGTGGGCGAAAGATTTGTCGACCTATGATGCGATCGTAAGTTGGGACACTTATATACCGTTGATAACGCCCTATTTTGGTAATCACATCAGCCTTTTCTGTTTGTTGATGACTATTACCAACTTGATATACACCAAAATCAATATGCAGAATACCGCCGGACAACAACAGATGCCGGGTATGAAGTTCATGATGTATCTGATGCCCGTCATGTTCTTGGTATTCTTCAATAATTATTCGGCCGGGTTGAGTTATTATTATTTCTTGTCGTTGTTGATTACGATTATTCAAACCTATGTATTCCGTAAATGTATCAACGAGGAGAAGGTTCTTGCCGAGTTGAAAGAGAATCAAAAGAAACCTCGCAAGAAGAGCGGTTTCATGGCTCGGTTGGAAGAAGCGCAACGCCAGCAGCAGGCTGCGTTGAGAGAACAACAGAAGCAACGAAACAAACAACAGCGTCGTCGATAAATAACGAAGGGGAGCATTGCTCCCCTTCGTTATTTATGATAGTTTCGGATTTTTTCCTGTTTTATTTTACAGGAAAGATACCAAAAACAGATTTAGTCGATAACACGTTCGGGTATAAGAAAAGAGATTATCCCACTCGTTGGGATAATCTCTTTTCTATATGGTAATCTATTTGCCGGTTAGTTATTTTCGGGGCGTAATTTTCGAACGGTCACACCGGCTTGCCACATCTCGCTTTCTCGCAACTCTTTCAACTCTTTGTTCAATCCATCGCGATATCCTTCTTTACTGTTCGTGTCGATAGAACGTTGAGCTTCGTTCCCTTTGGCTACCTCTTCATACAGTTCTTCGAATACGGGTTTGGTAGCATCGCGAAACTTTTTCCACCAGTCGAGAGCTCCTCGCTGGGCTGTTGTCGAGCAGTTGGCATACATCCAGTCCATACCGTTTTCGGCGACAAGAGGCATCAGTGATTGGGTAAGTTCTTCGACCGTTTCGTTGAATGCTTCCGAAGGGCTGTGTCCGTGTGCGCGCAGTGTGTCGTATTGTGCGGCGAAAATGCCTTGAATGGCCCCCATGAGAGTTCCCCGTTCTCCGGTAAGGTCGGAATAAACCTCGCGTTTGAAAGTAGTTTCAAAAAGGTATCCCGAACCGACTCCGATACCGAGAGCTATAACTTTCTCTTTGGCGTGCCCGGTCGCATCTTGGAAAATAGCATAGCTCGAATTGAGTCCCCGACCTTGCAAGAACATGCGCCGTAAACTGGTTCCCGAACCTTTGGGCGCAACCAGTACTACATCGACATCGGTAGGAGGAACGATACCCGTGCGCTCTTTGTAGGTGATGGCGAATCCATGAGAAAAATAGAGCGTTTTACCGGCGGTAAGATGTTTTTTCACTTTGGGCCATACCTCTATTTGAGCTGCATCGGAAAGAAGGTACTCGATAATTGTTCCACGCTGGCAAGCCTCTTCGATTTCGAAAAGCGTTTCGCCGGGAACCCAGCCGTCGGCCACCGCTTTATCCCATGTCTTCGAGCCTTTTCTTTGTCCGACGATGACATTGAATCCGTTGTCCCGCAAGTTCATACTTTGTCCGGGGCCTTGCACGCCGTATCCGATAACGGCGATGGTTTCGTCTTTGAGGATTTCCCTTGCCTTTTCCAATGGAAATTCTTCCCGGGTGACTACATTTTCGTCAACACCGCCAAAATTCATGATTGCCATTTTCTTTTTTGTTTAGAGGTTAATTAAATTGGTTTTATCTGTTTTCAAATATGATTCTTCCTTTGCAGTACACGGTTTGGTCGTCCCGTATTTCTAAGGTAAAATGATCCGGTGCTTCTTCCTCTTTCAGCAGTTGCAGGGTAGAACCGTATCGAGCTTCGTTGGCATAGCTTATCTCGAATCGTCGGATACGTTGTTTGTCATACCGTTCGAAAGGGAAAAGGTCGAGTTCGTGCTCGATGTATTTCACACTGTTGACGTGTCGGTTCAAATCTATATCGTTATAAGTCACAGGATAGATTACTGCATTTTCGTCATGTACATCGCGTACTCTCGATTGCTTTTCGATGGGACATGCTTTGTCCGATATGTTCTCGGCGATATATTCGAATTGACTTATATCTACCGATGTGCGACTATCCAAATCGATAACGACCCAAATCGTGCGGGCATATCCGCAGGGAGAGCCGTCCTCTCCCAGTATGGCGAAGTTTCTCGATGAAAAATGCTTGTTATACCCTTCGATCCATGTTTGTAAAGTATAATGCTCGTTGATGAGCGGATAACGGTACATTTCGACGGTGAGCCGGGAAAGTACCCATACTTGCCGGTTTTTGATGAGCGTACTATATCCCACGCCCCACGATTCGGCATGTAACGTAGCCACTTCGAGTATTCGTTTGGCGAGCAGGGTGAGCGGCAACTCCTGTTGACCGTTTCCTTCGGCCGGCTCTACGGTATAAGTTTTGGAGTAGACCGGTTCTGTTTGTCGTTTGGATTGTTCTTCTTTTTCTTTCATAGTTGGTTTTGTCGGTATTGTTGTTCTTGTAGGAATATGCTTACGTGCTCGACGGTTGATTTGGTTATGGCGACACGTCCCGACCGGACGAATTGCATAACGTCGTATCGACTCAGTTCTTCGAACAGAGATTGAGTTTCGTCGGGGTGGCCCGATTTCTCGATGACGGTATATGTGCGGTTTACTTCCAAAATGCGGGCATTGTGTTTGCGAATCAAATCTTCGATGCTCCTGTCGTCCAATAGTTTGTCGGTAGGAACCTTGTAAAGTGCGACCTCTTGAAAAATGATTTCGTCGTCGGTATAAAAGAAGGCGCGTAATACGTCTATTCGTTTTTCTATCTGCTTGACCAGTTTTTCCATCGTTTCGCGGTCGCTGTATGTCGTGATGGTAAATTTGTGTACACCTTCGATAGCTGATCCCGATACCGACAGGCTTTCGATATTGAGCTGTCGGCGTGTAAAGATAATCGAAATCTGATTCAGCAATCCTACTTGGTTTTCAGAATAAACGGTTACGGTATATAATGTCTGTTGAGTCATATCGGTCTTAATATTTTTCAGTGGCGTTGAGCATGATATGGGTTACACAGCTCCCGGCGGGAGTCATCGGGAATACCATGCAATCCGGGTCTATTTGTACATCGAGCAGGTAAGCTCCGCGGTGGTCGAGCATACGTCGTATGGCAGAGTCGAGTTCTTCGCGGGTGGCGACCCTTTCGCCGGCTATGCCGTAAGCTGCCGCCACGCCCGTAAAATCGGGATTCAGCATTGGGGTTTCGGAGTAGCGATGGTCGAAGAACAGGTCTTGCCATTGTTTTACCATACCCAAGAAATTATTATTGAGAATAATGATCTTCACATCGATACCATATTGCATGATTGTACCCAATTCTTCGATTGTCATTTGCAGTCCTCCGTCTCCGGTAAAAAAGCAGACCGTGCGGCCGGGATTGCCTATCTTGGCTCCGATAGCGGCGGGAAGGCCGAACCCCATAGTGCCCAATCCGCCGGAGGTAACGATACTACGGGATCTTTTGAACCGGTAATATCGGGCCGATAGCATTTGGTTTTGTCCCACGTCGGTCACGAGAATACTGTCGTTGCCTGTGGCTTCGGATACCTTTCGGGCGACCTCTCCCATATTCATCAATGGTTTCCGGGGGTGTATCTCCGGTTCTATGACCTTTTCTTTTTCCACCTTTTCACACACCGAGAAAGATTCTATCCATTCGGAGTGTTCGGCGGGAGCGATTTTTTCATTCAGCTTTTGCAATACGGCACGGGCATCACCCAATACCGATACATCGCACTTCACGTTTTTGTTGAATTCCGACGGGTCGATGTCTATATGAATTACTTTGGCTTGTCGGGCATATTGTTTCAAGTCGCCCGTTACTCGGTCGTCGAACCGCATGCCGATGGCGATGAGCAGGTCGCATTCGTTGGTCTTGATGTTGGCGGCTATGCTGCCGTGCATGCCTAACATGCCTTTGTATAGGGGGTGGTCGGTCGGTATTGCCGATAATCCCAACAGAGTGCAACCTACCGGTATATCGGCTTTTTCGGCCAGATCCGACAATTCCTTTTCAGCATGGGAGATAACTACCCCCTGACCGGCGAGTATGAACGGTTTGCGAGACTGGTTGATAAGCCGGGCGGCTTCCTCTATTTCGCCGGGTTGTATGTCGGGATAAGGGTTGTAGCTGCGAATGAATTGACAGGGTTTGTAGTCGAATTCGGTCATTCCCGTTTGGGCATCTTTGGCAATGTCGAGAACCACGGGACCCGGACGGCCGTTCCCGGCGATGTAAAAAGCTCTTGCTACCGCCCAAGCTATTTCTTCGCTGTGACGTATCTGGTAACTCCATTTGGTCACCGGCTGGGTGATTCCTACGACATCGGTTTCCTGAAAAGCGTCCGAGCCCAATAGGGGAGAGGCGACCTGCCCGGTGATGACGATGAGCGGCGTGCTGTCCATCATGGCATCCGAGAGCCCCGTGATGATATTGGTGGCGGCGGGACCCGAGGTGACCATGACGACTCCGGTCTTCCCCGATACTCGTGCGTACCCTTGTGCGGCATGTGTGGCTCCTTGTTCGTGTCTCACGAGGATATGTTTCAATTTGTCTCGATAATCGTAGAGAACATCGAATACGGGCATAATGGCTCCTCCCGGATATCCGAATATATACTCTGTCTTTTCTGCGATGAGCGATTTGATGAGCGCTTCCGCTCCGCTTATTTTCTCTGTTGCCATAGTCGTTTTGTACAATTGGGACTCTGTTTCTTAGATAATTCGTACAGCACCTTTGTCGGCCGAGCTTACTAAGGCAGCATAGGCTTGCAAGGCTTTCGATATGTTTCGTGTTCTGTGTCGAGGGGTGAATGCCTCTTTTCCCCGGTTATTTTCTTCTGCTCTGCGACGTTCCATTTCTGTTTCTTCGATAAGCAGGTTGATGCTGCGGTTGGGAATGTCTATTTCGATGAGGTCGCCGTTCCGCACTAATCCTATGTTTCCGCCGGCAGCTGCTTCGGGCGAGATATGTCCGATGGAAAGTCCCGATGTCCCTCCTGAGAAACGCCCGTCTGTAATGAGGGCACAGGCTTTGCCGAGGTGTTTCGATTTGATATACGAGGTAGGGTAGAGCATCTCTTGCATGCCGGGGCCTCCTTTGGGTCCTTCGTAGATGATGACGACCACGTCTCCGCTCTCCACTTTCCCGCCGAGTATGCCTTCGCAAGCCTCTTCTTGCGATTCGAATACTTTGGCTCTTCCTTTGAAGCGGAAAATGTTTTCGTCCACTCCGGCTGTTTTAACGATACAGCCGTCTTGGGCGATATTACCGAAAAGTACGGCCAGTCCACCGTCTTTGACATAAGCGTGTTCGAAATCGCGAATACACCCTTTCGAACGGTCGGTATCGAGCTTGTCGTAATAGTTTTCCTGAGAGCCCATCACGAGGTTGAACCGGTTGCCCGGTGCGCTTTTCCAAAGCCTTTCCGCTTCGGGGGGACATGTTCCGTTTCGTATCGCATACTGTTCGATGGCTTCGGTTAAGGACAGTTGATCTACTCGACGGACAGATGCGTCTATCAGCCCCTCTTTTTCGAGTATGGCGAGAATCGAGAGAATACCTCCCGCACGGTTCACGTCTTGTATGTGATAGTGCGAATTGGGTGCTACTTTGCAAAGCACCGGCGACTTGCGGGACAGGGTGTCTATGTCTTGTATCGTAAAGTCTACTCCGGCCTCTTGGGCTATGGCGAGCAGGTGCAATACCGTGTTGGTAGAGCCCCCCATGGCAATATCGAGAGTCATCGCATTGAGGAATGCTGCGCGAGTAGCGATGTTACGGGGCAATACGCTTTCATCGCCGTCTTGGTAATAGGCCCGGCAGTTCTCCACGATTTGTCGGGCAGCTTGTATGAATAACCGTTCCCTGTTGCGGTGGGTCGCTACGACAGTACCGTTTCCGGGGAGAGCCAGACCGATGGCTTCGTTGAGGCAGTTCATGGAGTTGGCGGTAAACATGCCCGAGCAGGAACCGCAAGTAGGGCATGCGGCATGTTCTACTCGGCGTACTTGTTCGTCGCTTATGGTTTCGTCGGCCGATTCGACCATGGCATCGATTAAATCGAGTCCTTTCCCATCGAGCTGCCCCGCTTCCATAGGACCTCCCGATACGAAGATGGTAGGAATGTTGAGCCGCATGGCCGCCATGAGCATGCCCGGTGTGATTTTATCGCAATTACTGATACAGATCATGGCATCGGCCTTGTGTGCATTGACCATATATTCGACGCTGTCGGCGATGAGGTCGCGGGAGGGAAGGGAATAAAGCATGCCGTCATGTCCCATAGCTATGCCGTCGTCGATAGCGATCGTGTTGAATTCGGCGGCAAAGCATCCTAATTTCTCGATTTCTTTTTTTACCGTTTGCCCTATTTCATGCAGATGTACATGGCCGGGAACGAATTGGGTGAACGAATTGACGATTGCGATGATGGGGTTTCCCATCTCCGTTTCTTTCATGCCGTTGGCTCTCCATAGAGCTCTCGCTCCTGCCATTCTCCTTCCGCCAGTGCTTGTCGCACTCCGCAATTGATGTTTCATAATCTGTACTCATTAAAAGAAAAACCTTTCCGCTGTGTGGAAAGGTTTTTACGATTACTCTAATTTAACATTCTATGAGAAGTAACTACATACGCCTTTCCACCTTACCGACTCACGACAAGAAGCTCGCTAATGACCGATAGAGAAATGACGTGTAGTAACATAATTATCACATAAATATTGTTTATGATGTTGCAAATGTATAACTATTTTGTGATATAAACAAATAATTTGAAAGAAAATATATGTTTACTATTTTAAATTGCTTGTATTTACGGAGTTTAATGTAATAAATGAAAATAAAAAACATCGTATAACTGTGTGATTGAAACCCGGTTAATTTTTGTCTTCTTGCTTCTGCCTAAGGAATGGCTGGAATTGAAAAAAATAAAGTGTATATTTGCAAGGTTTTATCCATCGAGAAAAAATCAAGTTATCGGAGAAGCGTTGAAAATTCGTCGAGTTATAAAGGCAAGTTTAGGAGCGATCGTCGGTATTGTTCTGGTTGCGTGTAGTCCTACCCGCCATGTCCCGGACGGTAGCTATCTGCTCGACCATGTAAAGATAGAGACCGATGATAAGTCGGTGAAACCTTCCGATTTGAAATCCTATTTGCGTCAGGAGCCTAATCACCGTATGTTCGGGTTGTTCCGCTTTACGCTCGGGCTATATAATTTGTCGGGAAACGATTCGACCAAATGGTATAACCGCTGGGTGAGGAATGCCGGTACACCCCCGATAATTTACGACCCGGTTTTGATAGAAAATTCTCGTATGCAAATGGAGAAGGCCATGAATAATAAGGGGTACATGGCTGCTCGGGTCGATGTCGATACGGTTTCGAAAGGTAAACGTATGGACGTGTTCTATCGAGTCTCGGCAAATACGCCGCATTACATAGACGATATAGACTATCGTATTTCAAACGATACGATTTCCCGGCTTGTTGAGCGGCAATATGTCTCTCATTCGCTTTTGAAGAAAGGATCGAATTTCGATAGAAATGTGTTGGACGAGGAAAGGCAACGTATTTCCGATATGTTGCGGCGTGATGGCTTTTATGCTTTTAATAAAGAACTGATTACCTATACGGCGGATACCGCCGACCGTTCGAAAGCAGTCGATCTCACTATGAACCTCGTTCCTGAGTCTGTTGCCAATGCTTCGGGGTATCGTCCGTACGAACGGTATTATATGAGGAAAATCTATTTTGTGTTGTCTTATGACCCGACGGCGACCGACCAAATTGATGTTGCCAATGCCGGTACATATAAGAATTATTATTTCGTGGAAGGCGATCGCCCTTATATTCGACGGGAAACATTGGTGGAGAATTGTTTCATTCGTCCAGGGTTGTTGTTCAGTAGTCGAGATGTGGACAATACCTATACGGCATTCGGGAGATTGCGTATTGTCAAATATGTCAATATTCGCTTCGAGCCGGCCGGTCGGAACGACGAAGGTGTAAATCAATTGGATTGTTATATCTTGCTCAGCAAGGATAAGCCGCAGTCTGTCTCGCTCGAATTGGAAGGTACTAATTCCGAGGGCGATTTAGGTTTTGCCGTGGGAGCTACTTATCAACATCGTAATATCTTCAAGGGTTCCGAAACTTTTTCGGCTAAGGTGCGCGGTGCTTATGAAAGTTTGTCGGGCGATTTGAGCGGACTCATCAATGACCGATATACCGAGTTGGGAGGGGAGATAGGTGTTACTTATCCCAAATTTCTTTTCCCGTTTTTGCGTACCGATTTTCGGCGGCGTATGAAGGCTAGCACCGAATATAGTATAAACCTTAATTTCCAGCAACGTCCCGAGTATACGCGAGTCATTTGGGGAGCAGCTTGGAAATATAAGTGGACGACCAACCGGGGATTCTACCGTCACAACTACGACCTGTTGGATATAAATTATGTCTATTTGCCCCGTAAGACCGACGGATTTCTCGAAAACATAGCCCCCGATAATCCGCTTTTACGATACAGTTACGAGGATCACTTCATCATGCGTATGGGGTATACCTTTTATTGCTCCAATCTCAATCCCTCCAATCCGGTGCAGCGTCGCACCAATGTCTATACGTTGAGGGCTGCGGGAGAAATAGCGGGCAACGTGCTCAATGCCTTTTCCAAACTTACCTCGAAAGAGCCCGATGGGGGATACAAGATTTTTGGTATCCGATATTCCCAGTATGCTAAATTCGATTTCGATTATAGTTTTACCCATTTGATTGACGAGAGAAACTCTATCGCTTTTCATGTAGGCGGAGGAATAGGCATACCCTATGGGAATTCCGATATTTTACCTTTTGAGAAACGCTACTATTCGGGTGGAGCCAACAGTGTGCGGGGGTGGTCGGTAAGAACGCTCGGTCCCGGTAGTTATAACGGCAATAATTCTGTATCCGAATTTATCAATCAGTGTGGAGATATACGCCTCGATATAAATCTTGAATATCGCACCAAACTATTTTGGAAAGTAGAGTTGGGAGCTTTTATCGATGCCGGTAATATTTGGACGATTCGTGATTACGAATCGCAGCCCGGCGGTCAGTTCCGACTGGATTCGTTTTATAAGGAAATCGCGTTGGCCTATGGATTGGGAATCCGTTTGGATTTCAGCTATTTCTTACTTCGCTTCGACATGGGAATGAAAGCCTATAATCCGGCGGCCGGACAAGACCATTGGGCAATCGCATCGCAAAACTTCAAACGAGATTCTGCGTTTCATTTCACGGTGGGGTATCCTTTCTGATACTTCTATTTTATATGAGGGCTACAAAAAATAGGATACATATATTTGGAATATCCCGAAATATCCCTAACTTTGCAGCACTTTTTCATAAAAGGTCGGTTGAGTAGCTCAGCTGGATAGAGCAACAGCCTTCTAAGCTGTGGGTCTTGGGTTCGAATCCCAACTCAATCACTCGAAAGGGAAGCAAAAAATTTGCGTCCCTTTCGTTTTTATACAACTTTATTAATTCTCTCCCTATCCCATCTACTAAAATTTCATATTCCTCTCTTGCCGTGTCCCGTAGTATTACGGGGTGTTTTTGCAACGCAAAAATATAGGGGAGGTGGCACGAAGTGACGGAGGGGTTAAAAAAACACTGTCAAAAAATTCCATGTAATCTTTCTAACCCCTCTCCTCAGAAACTACTGTTTCTTCGGTCTCTCCCCTATATTTTGCGTTGCAAAACACAGGGGAGAAGGTTAGAATGTTTTGTCTTGTTGTATAAAAACCTCGTTGGACTGTAACGAAATAGGAAATGTGTCTCCCTCTTCTGCGCATGTATGTACGATAGGGTAGATGTACGAAGGGCGGAGAGGTTGGAAAATACCGGCAGTGGAGTTAAGTCTCGTCCTCCTTTTGTTTATCATAAATGAGGTGGAGTGTACCACAGGACGAGGGAGAAATAAACATACAAAAGCTCCCCCTGCTTAGCAACAAGTCGAGACGGGCTTGAAATAGAAATAAGATTCTTTTTGGAGGCGAATTTTGTAGGGGGGGAATTTAGGCTTAATTCACCGAAAAGGAAGAGCTTTATGGGTTTATGTAGGGAGCTGTATTCAGCAATCGTTGCTGTCGAAACTTTCGACTTTCACCCGTTTGCGCGATTTGAATACCAGCATATCCGCTACGAAATAGTTGAACAATCCCGAAATAAGCAGGGCGGCAAGATTACAATAGATAACGTCCCAGCCGAATATCTTTTGGAAAATGAGTAGAAAAAACATTTTCATTAAGAAGCCGGCTCCCGATGAAAGATTGAACATGAGAAAACGAATACAGAAATCAGACGTCGAACGACGGCCGATTCTACTTTTCCATATCCAAAAATAAGAACATAGGAAATTGCTCAATACGGCAAATTCAAAACTGATGATAGGTGAAAGGACATATACCTCCCAGTAGCTGCTGAATATAAAAGTCGAGCATATCCACAGTATCAAGGTATCGACACCCGTGCCCAATAGCCGACTGACTACGAATTGTAGGTAAATACGCAGCTTTAACACCGTATCTTTTTATTATTTTTTAGGAGAATAGGGTTTCAATGGATCTTGTTTGGACAAAACGCGACGGTCGGTGATGAATTGAACCAACCATGCCACGAACAAGAAGCAGGCAATGAACAATCCGGCTACATCGAATATGCCCAATGTTTGCCCTTCGATGGTCCACTTTATTTCCGAGAGGGAAGTATACATGAACACCGTGTTGATGAGAATAACGATCAATCGGAATTCAGTTGGCCCGAGGCTGCCGTAAGTGAGCAGGAACTTACCGCTTAGGATTGTCGAGATATACGTATAAATAGAAAGAACCAAATAACCCACTAATACCAGCATCGCTACATCGAGCCTGAACATGGGCGAAAGACCGGCTCCGATACACATGATACAAATGGTGACGGCATCGAGCGTATGGTCGATAAAAAATCCATAAACGGGTCTTTGCGCATTCCTTACTCTGGCAAGAGTACCGTCGAGGCTGTCGCCATACCAGTTAATTACCAACCCGAGAGAAGAAATCCACAGGTAGTTTTTATCTATATGAGCCAATACGAATCCCACTGCGCATACGAGAGCTCCTACTACGCCGGTGTATGTGAGGAAGTCCGAAGTAACCCATGCCGGTTGTCGTTGAGCCAGCCAAACCAAAACTTTTTTCTCTGCTGCATTGAGCACAGAAGTCTGTATTCTTTCAGATGTTTCTTTTCCCATTTCCTAATTTTTGTACAAAAGTACAGATTATTTAGCAAACCGAGTAAAAAAAGTGTATTAAATTATTCATGTTTTTGAAAGATTCGGGTATTCTGCGGAGAGCAAGGCGGGTAACTAAAACAAGTTCTTGGGTTCTGTTTTTATCCCATGAAGTTGTCGTCATGCCATCGACCGGTGTCATATCGACCGTCCGGGTAATACATGGTTCCATAGCCTTCTTTACAGCCGTTGACGAAATCACCTTCGTATCGTTCTCCGTTTTTGTAGAAGAATACACCCTTTCCGGTAAGTTGCCCGTTTACGAAGTCGCCTTCGTATCGCTCTCCGTCAGTCCATATATAGATTCCTTTTCCATGACTTATCCCTTCTACGGAATCGCCGTAGTAACAGTCCCCGCCTTTGTGAATGAAAACACCTTTTCCGGTACGTTTTCCTTCGATAAAATCTCCTTCATAGCGATCTCCGTCGGCCCAGAAAAAGAAACCTCTTCCAGAGGGTAAGCCGTCGACAAAGTCTCCTCTGTAATATTCTCCGTCTCTCTGGGTATAGATCCCTTTCCCGGTCTGTTTCCCGTGATCGTAATCTCCTTCGTAACAACTGCCGTCCGACCATGTAAAAACGCCTTTCCCATGTTGTTCCCCGTTTACGAAATCACCTTCGTAGCGTTCTCCGTTTGCCCACGTGTAGATACCGCGACCTTCGAATTTGCCGTTTGCAAATTGGCCCTCGTATCGGTTTCCGTTTGGCCAAGTATACATACCGGATCCCTCGAACTTTTCATTGACGAAATCTCCTTCATATCGTTGTCCTTCCGGGAATGTCATTATACCTTTGCCTTGTATTTTTCCGTCTTGAAATTCTCCTTCGTATATAATCCCGCAGAGGTCGGTAAGTGTGCCCCAACTGGGTTTGCCATCTTTGAGAACTCCTTTGAATGTACCGTCCGGGAGGCTGATACCCTCTCTCGGTGTTTCGCTGTAATAAGTCATGGTATTCTTTTATTATGATATCTTCAATCGCGTATTCGAGATAACGATATGCGAATATAGGAAAATACAGTCGATTTTCCAAACCTCTCGGCAGAAAATTATATGGGTCGCGTGACGGATAAAATGATTGTGATTTAATATGTATATATCTTATAATGAATGTATTGTGTCCGGTTTTAACCGCAGGGCTGTTTATGCCGATAACCTTTTGTTATGAATGGTAAAAAAGAATGATAATCAAAATCAGGTTTCGCTTGTTATATTTGTAACGGAATAAAGAAAACTCATCATTTAAATATAACGAATATGGAATTTTTGACGAATGAAAAACTCACGATCGTGGGTGCTGCCGGTATGATCGGTTCGAATATGGCACAGACTGCATTGATGATGCGTTTGACTCCCCATTTATGTTTGTATGACCCTTATGCTCCGGCTTTGGAAGGTGTTGCCGAGGAATTACGTCATTGTGCATTTAAAGGGGTAGATATAACCTTCACGAGCGATGTGAAAGAAGCTCTTACGGGAGCTTCGTATATCGTATCTTCCGGAGGGGCTGCTCGCAAAGCAGGAATGACAAGAGAGGATTTATTGAAAGGAAATGCCGAAATTGCCGCTCAATTCGGTAAGGATATACGCAGCTATTGTCCCGATGTGAAACATGTGGTCGTCGTTTTCAATCCGGCCGATATTACGGGGTTGATCGTATTGCTTTATTCGGGTTTGAAACCGTCTCAGGTATCCACGCTTGCGGCGCTCGATAGTACGCGTTTGCGGAGCGAGTTGGCAAAATATTTCCATGCGGTAGCCGATGAAATCGAAAATTGCCGTACCTATGGAGGGCATGGCGAGCAAATGGCGGTTTTTGCTTCGACGACAAAAGTAAAAGGAACTCCGCTCGCCGAGCTTATCGGAACGGAAAAATTACCGGCCGAAGACTGGGAGAAGATACGCCAGCAAGTCGTTCAAGGAGGCAAACACATTATCGATTTGCGAGGACGCTCTTCTTTTCAGAGCCCGGCCTATCTTTCTATCGAGATGATTGCTGCGGCAATGGGTGGAAATCCTTTCACGTGGCCGGCAGGTGTTTATTTGTCTGACGGGAAATTCAACCACATACTTATGGCGATGGAGACGATTCTCGATCGTTCGGGAGTACATTATAACCCGGTGTATGGTACGCCGGAAGAAGATAAAGAATTGGAGCGCAGTTATAAGCATTTGTGCGATTTGCGTGATGAGGTGATAGCGATGGGAATCATTCCCCCGGTTTCGGAATGGAATAAACTGAATAAAAATATCGAATAAACAGCGTTGTCGAACCTGTGGGATCCTGTTATAAAAATAGCGGCTTTTTGCGAGAAGCCGCTATTTTTATCTTTATATTATACGGGAACCGGTAAATCAACGTCCGAAGTTAAATATGTCGGAGTGTATATGCTCCCGATCCATAATGACTTTCAACTCTTCCACTTTGTCGAGATAAGTATTAGCTAAATTATTGTCTTCATGCGGGTCTTCGGCAATGTTGTACAACTCATGAGTCGGGTTTCCGTTTTTGATATTTTGTCGAATCAGTTTCCAATCTCCGGCTCTTACGGCTTGGCGACCGTTTTCCTCGTGAAACTCCCAATACAAGAAGTCATGTTGCCGTTGTTCTCCCTTTCCGGTCAGAGTAGGGAGTATGGACAATCCGTCCATCGCCTCTTCGCGCCAATCCGTATCTTCACCCAACAATTCTACGAAAGTAGGCATCATATCCCAGCCGGCTGCCATCAAGTCGCTTATAGAGCCGGCCTCGATAGTCCCCGGCCAATAGGCGATATAAGGCACGCGCATACCGCCCTCGTACAAAGCTCGTTTCAATCCTCTCAGTCGTTCCTCTGTGTTGAAGAAAGTCGGATCTGCTCCTCCCTCGTTATGAGGGCCGTTATCGCTCGTGAATATAAATAAAGTCTTTTCGGCGATACCCAGCTCTTCCAGTTTATCGATGATTTGTCCCACATACGTGTCCAATCGGGTAATCATAGCCGCAAATTGTGCGCGGGGATTAGTTGCTGTGCCATAATCTCCATTGTCGTACCACGGGTGGGGCTCTTGAAATTTACCTTTATACATATCGACGATACTGTCTTGCGGTTGGCACAGTTCGGCATGGGGAATCGTATATGTGAAATAACCGAAAAATGCCTTGTCCTTGTTGTCTTCGATGAATTTCATCGCATGTTCGTGTATGGCATCTTGCGAATAACGTCCGTTTTGATACTCTTTTTCTTGGTTGTTCCACAAATACTCCGGGTAGTAAGAGTGCGCTTTACGCTGACAGTTGTATCCGTAAAATACGTCGAATCCCATCTTGTTAGCTTCTCCGCCCGAACCGGGATAACCCATACCCCATTTACCGAAACAACCTGTCACATATCCGTTTTGTTGAAACAGATGTCCCAACGTTTCTACGTTCGGATCGAGAGGCTCTTGTCCTTCGGGTTGTATTTCTTTATTTCCCCGTATTTTGGTATGTCCGGTGTGTTGCCCGGTCATCAACGAAGCTCTTGATGGAGCGCTTACGGCTGTACTTGCATAAAATTGAGTGAAACTCATGCCTTTATTTACGAGCCTGTTCAGATTGGGAGTCGATATCATTTGTTGGCCGTAGGCCTCTATATCGCTGTATCCCATGTCGTCGCAAAGCAAGTAAATGACATTGGGGCGTTCTGTTGTGGCGACAGCATCTCTTTCTTGGGCGAAGCACAAACCCGAAGTAAGGAGCAGGCTGCTTGCAGGGTATATAAATTTATTGGTATTCATACGTTTTATAAAGGTGTTTAAAGTTTGCTATCGAGAAGTTTGAGTGTGGTCGTTTTCCCGTTTTCCGGTTCGATGACTAAGACGATAAATCTTTCGGGATATTTCAATTCCCCTTCGAAGACGGTATCGGCAGAAAAGTAATTTCCTAACAGTTGGCCGGAGAGGCTCACTGCTTTGATCGTGTTGCGTCCGTCCAGTCCGGTTATGCTCAGTCGTCCGTCGTAGAGGTGGGCTTTGGGTGCTACGCTTCTGTCTCCGTTTTCAATTCCTGTGGGGGTTTTTAAAGGCACTCGATAAAAATACCACCCCGAACCTGTTCCTATACCGGCGTTGTATAGAACGACTCCCCATGTACCGTCTTGGGCGTTTAACAGATAGGAATTGTCGCCTTCGTACTTGATAGAGTAGCTCCCGTTTTCATGACCGCTGGATTCGATTGTGAATTGACTCCCGAGAGTAGAAGCGGTAAAATATTCTTTTTCTAAGACTTTCGACCCGGATATTTGCAAGTTCGTCCCTTTGTTTACGATATATACCCGATTATTTCCGGCATCTTCCAACCGCCAGAGAAATTTGTCTGTTTGGTTCGCCGGTTTTTCCACCCTCAGTGCGGTGGAATAATCCCCACCTGTGTTCGTATCATAGGCGATATATCTCTCTTTTCGGTTGGCGTCGGTGTGAGCATTCATGATTTGATACCAAATCGGGTCTTCGGCCGTGCTTATTTCGGGGGTGGCTAATACGGGAACAGCGGCTTCGAATACGGCTATCAGGCTCGTACTTTTCGTTACGGTAAATGTGTAGACCGATTCTTCACTCACGATTTCGTTTCCCTCTTGCCAACCTTTGAATTCTATGGCAGACTCCGAATTTTCATTGATAATAGCTTTTACGGTGACTTGTGTCCCTATTTCGTAACGGCCGGCGTCGTTTGCCGGTGTTTCGATAATGGCAGTTCCCAGTTCGTCGTTGTTCGAAGATACGCTTATAAAGCGGTCGGTTCTATCCGATGCTTCCAAAACATACACTACGAAATCATATACCCGTCCGCTAATCGAGGCATCGGCCGAGGAGGGGGTTGTCGATTCGATTCTTATGCGTATGCGAGTTTTTCCGAGTTCTGCGTTTTCGGGTATCGCTATGGTCTGTACGAAACTTTTGGTGGAGGCTGCTACTTGGGCGGGTCGTGATTCCTTTTCGAATACACCGTCGCGGTTCCAGTCGGTGTAAGTCGAGAGGGTATAGTTCGACGGATCGACGGTCATAGTCGCATTGAACTCGAAAGTTTCGCCCGCGATCAATAAGGAAGTCTCTTTCGACACTATGGCGAAATAACTGCCGGGAGAGTTCGGTTTTGCATATCCCAACGGGTAGATGACAGCATCGCCCGAGGTCGTTGCCGAAGAGATATAGCCTCCGTTGGCAGATCCGGCCGGCATTTGGTATACGGGGCTTTTTTCGCTGATACGCCCCAGCCGTATCATGGTTTCGAAAGGGTTCGATGAAATGTAGTCGTTACTCGAATCGTCGGCGGCTATTGCCGGTATTGTCATTGTAGCAACGGTGGCCGCTGCCAGAAATTTAAAGAATATATTCATGTCTTATCTATTGGATATAAATACAAAAGCATAGGACAATATAATTTTATCCTATGCTTTTATATCAAAGTTATTTAATGAATTTGATCATTTCTCCGCCTACATTTGCGATATACACACCTTTTTCGAGGGCCGATACAGAGATTTCTGTTGTATTGTTTACTTGCAAGACAATCTGTCCCGACAAATTATAAACGGTGGTTTGGGTGGGATTGGGGGAAATCAAGAGTCCGGCGTGAGCATCGTAATAAACCTTACCGGAAGCTATTCCTTCGATTCCCGATGCCGGAGAGATGGCGATTTCGAAATCATAGGCAATACCGTTTCTTATCTCGTTATAGAATTCGGTAAAGACTTTCGAGGGCCAGTCGTTGGACCAGGGATCGGGCCCCATGTAAACGACGCGCATGCGATAGGTTCCGGGAGCGGTTTCGGCCGGAACGGTTATCGTTCTGTCCCAACCTTCTGTAACATTGCCGTCAGGATCGTCGAAAGTATTGTCGCCTGAGTTATTGCCTACGGCAGCGTAAATCTCGTTTTCGCCGCTGAATTCTTTATCGTTGTTCCAGTCTATGTAGAGTGTTTGGTAAGACCAGACGATTTCAGGCTCGCATACGATGTCTCTATATCCGTTGTTATAGGTGATATCCTCGTTATACTGCTTGAAATTCATGGAGAAGTTTTCAACACCCTCTTCGAGGCGGATCGGATTTTCGGTCTTGTCGATAACAGCTCCTTCTACTTGTGGTGTATGTAGTTTTTTATATTCGGTGAAGGGGAGTTCTTCTTGGGTTGCGCAGGTGAACAGAGTCTCGGTATTATCGCCTGCGGTATAAGAAACAGAGCCTAAATAACGGTTCTGTTGATTAAGGTCCGTGACGTAGAAACGGGTCATGATGGGATAATCCTTTTCGACGAATTCGGCGACGAGAGTTTTATCTTCTGTCCCTTCGTAAGAATAAGTGTGTCTGTAACTTATAACAGTTTCAGTTCCCTCTTCCACCCATCTGTAAAACATATAGTTGTCGGCTGCGGTCGCTTTTACGATAAGAGCTTCCGTTTCAGGAACCTCTACACTTGTCGACTCTTTTCCTTCTATGGATACCGATCCTTTTGCCGAGTCTGCCGATTTTACTGAGACGGTTTTGGTAGCCGTTGGAGGGGTGTATTGAGCCGGATAGAAAAACCAGCCCGAGGCTTGGTGTGTTCCCATTTCATAAACGGTTACACCGTAATCCCATGACGTATCTGCGGCGTTCAGATAAGCGGCTTCCGAAATCCCGGTGTAATCCAGACAGTATTGTTTATCGGCACACTGCTGTTGTCCTGTGGAAGCAGATGTGGCCAGTACCCAAACAGCACCCTCGTCTGCACTCATCTCTAACATCGTATTGTTGATAGCAGTAGCTTCTACTGGAACAACAATGCGCATACCGCTCGAATGAACCAGTACGCAGTAATTGTCGCCTCCGTCCGCTTTTTCCAAACGCCAGATGTAAGCAGCATCGGTTGGCGGTGTGGTTAGCTGGTCGGTACATAAATTCGAACCGTCCCATTTCATAAATCGGTTTTGTCGATCGGAAGCCGTGAGGTGGGACGACATCATTGTATACCATTTGGGGGATTCCGCTGTGCTTATTTCGGGTTCGACAACCCCTGAAATAGGAGTAACCTGTGCTACGGATAGATTTGAAACAAGTAGACCTGCTAAAAGCAGTAACGGATTAAATAAAGATTTTTTCATACATAAAGTGTTTTTAATGGGTAATTAAATGTGTTTGTTTATTTTTTAATGATATTAGTAACGAACGGTTGTCTTTTATATAATTTTATTATGGGTTATTTCTAACGGTATGTAATCGCTTATATATTTTATAACTAATATGAAGGTTTAATCCCTAGTGAGAAAATTGGTTTTTTATGATTTACCTCATAAATAGTAATATTATACTATAATTAATTATATATTTATAAGGTGAATTTCTCCCATCGACTGCTAAAAGTATTACTATATTGGAGGGGGAAGTCTGAGTGAATACCCTCGTAGAGGTTCTCGAATGTCGCTTGAAAAAAATTAAAACAGTTTCTAAATATTTCGTATTGGATTATTTCTTAAAAAAGTTGTAAATTGCAGCGAATTTTAAATTTCAGGTTATGAAAAGATATTTGGTCACCGGTGCGGCCGGATTTATTGGGGCGAACTTTTTGAAATATTTGTTGAAAAAGTACGAAGAAGATATATATGTGGTCGTTTTAGACAAACTTACGTATGCCGGGAATCTGGGTACTATTAAAGACGAAATAGCCGATTCGAGAGTGCGGTTCGTGAAGGGGGACATACGCAATGCTGAATTGGTAGCGAACATTTTTGCCGAAACCGATATAGATTATGTGGTCAATTTTGCGGCCGAATCGCACGTAGACCGCAGTATAGCCAATCCGCAGCTCTTCTTGGAAACGAATATATTGGGCACGCAGAATATGCTCGATTGCGCCCGCAAGGCTTGGTATAAGGGAAAAGATTCCGAAGGGAAGCCTCTCTATGCCGAGGGAAAGAAATTCTTGCAAGTATCGACCGACGAGGTCTACGGCTCGTTGTCTAAGGATTATATCGACCCGCAGCCGTTGGAAATTACCGATGCCGATGTGCGCAAAGTGGTGACCGGACGTACCGACCTGCATACTTATGGCAAGCGGTTCTTTACGGAGACGACACCGCTCGATCCCCGTTCTCCTTATTCGGCTTCGAAGACGAGTGCCGATATGTTCGTGAGGGCTTACCACGAAACCTACGGCATGCCGGTGAATATTACCCGGTGTTCCAACAATTACGGTCCCTATCATTTCCCGGAAAAATTGATACCTCTGATTATCAAGAATATATTGGCCGGTCAGAAACTCCCGGTCTATGGTAAGGGCGACAATGTGCGCGACTGGCTCTATGTGGAAGACCACGCTAAGGCTATCGATGCCGTATTGGAACGCGGCCGTATCGGCGAAGTCTATAATGTGGGCGGATTCAACGAAGAACAGAATATCAATATCGTGAAGCTCATCATCGGTATTATTGCCCGTATCATGCGGGAAGAACCGGAATATCGTAGGGTATTGAAGACCGATGTGAAGAATATTAACGAGGATTTGATTACTTTCGTGGGCGACCGTCCGGGGCACGACATGCGTTATGCCATCGATCCGTCGAAGATTGCCCGTGAATTGGGCTGGTATCCCGAGACCCCCTTTACCGTGGGGATAGAGAAAACTGTGCGTTGGTATCTCGATCATCAAGATTGGGTGGACGAAGTAGTCAGCGGCGATTACCAGAAATATTACGAACAAATGTATGGCAATCGTTGATTGCCCTAATAAGATACGAACGATGAAAGGCATAGTATTGGCCGGAGGCTCCGGCACGAGATTGTATCCCATTACTCGGGGAGTATCGAAGCAGATGCTTCCGGTGTATGACAAACCTATGATTTATTACCCCATATCGGTATTGATGTTGTCTGGTATTCGTGAGATACTTATTATTAGCACTCCTACCGATTTGCCCGGATTCAAGAGATTGTTGGGAGACGGCGGACAGTTCGGCGTGCGTTTCGAGTATGCCGAGCAGCCATCGCCCGATGGACTGGCGCAGGCGTTTATCATCGGGGAGAAGTTTGTGGGGAACGACACCGTGTGCTTGGTGTTGGGCGACAACATCTTTTACGGGCAGAGCTTTACCCGCATGCTGAGACAGGCCGTTGCCGATGCCGATAAAGGAATGGCGACGGTGTTCGGTTACCGGGTGGGCGATCCCGAACGTTACGGTGTAGTCGAGTTCGACGAAAGCGGACGGGCGATCAGTATCGAGGAGAAACCGGTAAAGCCTCGTTCCAACTATGCCGTGGTCGGTCTTTATTTTTACCCTAATCGGGTCGTGGAGGTTGCCAAGCAGGTGAAACCATCGGCACGGGGAGAATTGGAAATAACCTCGGTGAATCAGGTCTTTCTCCAATCGCAGGCTCTTGGCGTACAGTTGATGGGACGAGGTTTCGCTTGGCTCGATACCGGTACGCATGAATCGCTGTACGAGGCATCGAACTTTATCGAGACCATCGAACACCGACAAGGACTGAAAGTGGCCTCTTTGGAAGAAATCGCTTATCGCATGGGGTGGATAGACAAGGAACATTTGCTCGGACTCGCCGAGCCGATGAAGAAAAACCAGTATGGACAATATTTGATAAGACTGGCGAACGATGAGCTTTGACCGGGTGAGATGGATCGAGTTGCCCAAAGTGGCAGACAAGCGGGGAAACCTGTCGTTCATCGAGAGTGCACGGCATATTCCGTTCGAGATAGCGCGTACTTACTGGCTGTACGATGTGCCGGGTGACGAGCATCGCAACGGCCACGCTTTCAAAGAACAGGAGGAGTTTATCGTGGCCTTGTCGGGCAGCTTCGATATCGTGTTGAATGACGGCACGGAGACTCGGCGCTATCACATGGCACGTTCGTATTACGGCTTGTATGTGCCCCGCATGATGTGGCGTGAGCTGGATAACTTCTCGACCAATTCGCTGGCGTTGGTATTGTCGTCGACTTTGTACGATGCCGGCGATTATATAGAAGATTTTGAAGAGTACCGCACTTTATTGAAAGGAAGGAATGATGAGTAAAAGAGCTTCGGTGGACGATTGCCGACTGATACGATTGCCCAAGCACGAGCGAGAGAATGGAAACATCACTGTGGTGGAGAATGACATCGACCTGCCTTTTGCCGTGAAACGGGTGTACTATCTGTATGATGTGCCTGGCGGAGAGGAACGGGGCGGTCATTCACACAAGCAACTTTACCAGTTGTTGGTGGCGGCCGGTGGATCGTTCGATGTAATTCTCGACGACGGCATCTCCACCCGTACGGTGACTTTGAACCGACCCTCCTACGGGCTGCTTATCGTGCCGGGTATCTGGCGGGTACTCAATAATTTCTCGTCGGGGTCGGTCTGTTTGGTGCTGACTTCCGATTATTACGAAGAGTCGGATTATATTCGCGATTATCAAGAGTTTAAAGAAATTAGCCGATAGATGAAATATCCCCAATTATCCCTACGAGAAACCAATGCTCCTTATATGGAGGAGATGAAGACCATCGCCGCCGAAGTTATCGAGGGCGGGTGGTATATCCGGGGGAAGTACGTGTCCCGGTTGGAAGAGCAATTATGTGCATATCTGGGTTGTCGCTATGCGGTAGCTACGGGAAACGGGTTGGATGCCTTGCGTTTAATGTTGCGCGCATACATCGAGATGGGTGTCATGCAGCCGGGCGACGAGGTGATCGTGCCCTCGAATACCTATGTAGCTTCGGTTCTCGCCATTACCGACAACGGGCTCGTACCTGTGTTCGTCGAGCCGTCGATACACACATACAATCTCGATACTTCTTTGGTGGAGCGGGCTGTAACCGCTCGCACGCGGGCGATTATGGTCGTCCATCTGTACGGTCGGGTTTGTTGGGACGAATGTCTGAAAGACGTAGCTGCCCGTTACGGGTTGAAAATTGTAGAGGATAACGCTCAGGCTTTCGGTGCGGTTTCGCCGGTGGCGGGATTGCAGGGCTCGTTTCACACCGGAGCTTTGGGCAATGCCGCCGGATTGAGTTTCTATCCGACCAAAAATTTGGGCGCATTGGGCGATGCGGGAGCAGTGACGACTGATGACGGGGAACTGGCCGAAGTGGTCCGAGCATTAGGTAATTACGGCTCGGCAGAGCGGTATGTGAATCTTTATAAGGGAGTGAACAGCCGCATGGACGATTTGCAAGCTGCATTCTTATCGGTGAAATTGAAATATCTCGATGAGGATAATCTCCGTAGGGTCGCTGTCGCAAAGGCATATTCCGAACATATACATGGCAAGGAAATCGTACTTCCCGAACCGGGAGGTGAGGGAGAACACATTTGGCATCAGTATGTCGTACGATGTTCCGAGCGGAACCGGCTGAAAAACTATTTGGAATCGGAAGGGGTGGGTACTCTCATTCATTATCCCATACCTCCACACAAACAACAGTGTTATCGAGAATACAATCGATTGCCTCTGCCTATTGCCGAACAGCTTGCCGATGAGGTATTGAGCCTGCCGATGTCGGCTTATCTAAACGAATCCGATGTGCTTGAAATTGCGAGGATCATCAACCGGTTTTCTTAAACTTTTTGTTTTTAACTTCCTTTTTAAGCGAAGAAACAGAGAGATAAAAACTCCTTTTCGTTTGGACCGGATACTAAATTTCCAACATTCTTTTTTCTCTGTCCAGATCTTTTGCATTCAGTAATGGAGAAGGGACGTTGCATGTTTTGATGTAGTCTCCCGGCTGGCAAGTATAATCGTAATAAGGACGTATCTCGTCGGTTAATTCTTCGGGTGATACGAGGCGACCTTTTAAAAGCAGGAAATCGTCGATGTTAGTACTGTCGGAATGCTTGATGAAAAGGATGCGCCGTGCAATAGGATTGCGGTTATAATCTAAACATAGGTAGAGACCTTTCAGCATATGGGGAAAATCATACATAGGTAATTGTAGATAAATGGTAAATAAAGCCATTTGCGGCATTTCCCGTTCATTGAACATAATGTAGGCATTTTGATGATTGCTGAACATACCTATGCCGCAATGAGTCGTATTATATGTGTTCATGTGCATTACTCTTACGTAAGAGTTGTTTTCGGAAGCAGAGATTAGATAAGGCTCTACTTTCAATGAATGCGATGAGGACGATAAACTGTAACTGATATAAATTCCGCTGTAATTATATACCTCTTGCACCGAGTTTTGCATTTCTTCGGTTAGCATGTTTAAAAAAGGATTTGCTTTTTCTTCTGCACCGGTATTGGGTTCCAATCGGAAAAGTTGTGTTTTCAATTCCTGTAAATTGCCTAACAACCTCTTTTTTGATATATTGTTCACTTGTGAAAGGGCATAATCCAACGCATCTTCTTCATTTTCTCCTTTATTGATACCACTCAAATAGGTGGGTAATACGCTGGAATATAAAGAAGATAATACGCTGGCTGCCATGTTGGTATAGTCGGCGATTTCCTTCATTTTTACGCCTTGATTCCGTAAATACTCTATTCGCTTATATATGTCAAGCAAATCGTTCATAAGCATTAAATTTCTATCGAACCTTAAAATAATTATACAAAGAAACTAAACTTCTATTATGTTTTCATTGCATAAATATTTCATTAATGTTACGTTATAAAACTCTGAAAATATGGTGTTTATAAATAATAAAAATTCATTTTTGGGCTTTTGAAGTTGCGTTACATTTGTCGACGAAATCAAGAATATAAGAGATCTGATGAATATAAACGAACTAAAAAAAAGTATTTCTTCTAACCGAAAGTTATCCGATGTACTTTTTATCTTTTGGGCAGGCGGTGCGGCTTTGTTGTCTTATTCGTTAGTATATGCTTTACGTAAACCGTTTACGGCGGCAACATTCGATGGACTCGATTTTTTTGGCATGGACTATAAAACCGTAACAAGCATTGTACAGATTTTTGGTTACTTTCTATCGAAATTAATAGGTATTAAGGTAATTTCGGAATTGAAAAAAGAAAACCGATTACGATTTATCATTTTGTCGGTAGCCGTTGCCGAATTATCTCTTGTGTTGTTTGGTTTGCTTCCCCGGCCGTTCAATGTATTTGCTCTCTTTTTTAATGGACTCTCATTGGGTTGCATGTGGGGTGTGATATTCAGTTTTTTGGAAGGTCGCCGTGTCACCGACCTGTTGGCCAGTCTTATGGGATTGAGTATCGCTATTAGTTCGGGTACGGCAAAATCCATTGGTTTGTTTGTTATGGAAAATCTGCATATTAGTGAGTTTTGGATGCCGGCTTTTATCGGTGCTTTTGCTTTTCCTTTGTTATCGTTATTGGGTTGGTTGATGACGCGTCTTCCTCAACCGACAGAGGAAGACAAAAAGTTACGAACCGAGCGAGTGACGTTGAATCGGGAGGGGCGCATGCATATTTTCAAAAGTTTTATGCCGGTATTGTTACTGCTATTTTTCGCGAACTTGTTTATCACTGTTTTACAGGATATCAAAGAAGATTTTTTAGTAAAGATCATTAATGTGGAGGCCAGCGGTTTATCTTCGTGGGCTTTTGCCAAAATAGATGCGATTGTAACACTTGTTATTCTTTTCGTTTTTGGCATAATGTCATTGATAAAGAACGATATGAAAGTATTGTGTGCACTGCTTGTATTAGTTACTTGCGGTACATTGACACTTAGTTTCATAGCCTTCAATTACAATACGCTCGAATTGTCTACTACTACATGGCTGTTTCTGCAAAGTTTGTCCCTTTATACGGTATATCTCAGTTTTCAAACGCTCTTTTTCGAACGTTTCATCGCTTGTTTCCGTATTAGAGGAAACGTAGGTTTTTTTATTATAACACTCGACTTTATCGGTTATATGGGTACGGTATTGGTATTGGTGTTGAAAGAGTGTTTTAAGCCGAATATCGATTGGTTGCATTTCTATAATCTGATGTCGGGATATGTAGGAGTTACTTGTGCTATGGCGTTTATGGGGGCACTCGTCTATTTGCTGGCACGTTATCGCCGTGAACGTACAGTTTGTGTTGGAAAGAACAGATTATTTATTACGCAAAACTGTTTCGGACTATCACCTAAGATTGCGAATACTCAACAGGTAAAATAAATAAAAACAATCATAAATCACTAAGAATCATGAAGAAAGTAGAGTGTATTATCATGGATTGGGCAGGGACCTCCGTCGATTATGGTTGCATGGCTCCCGTTGCTGCTTTTGTCGAAAGTTTCAAAAACATTGGTTTGGAGGTCACCCCGGAAGAAACGCGGGCATTTATGGGGTTGACGAAAATAGAAGAAATTCGAGCTTTATTTGCGATAGAACGAGTGGCCGAGGATTTTCGCTTGAAGTTTGGACGAGATTATGACGACAGTGATGTACAAGGTCGTTATAATGATTTTCAGCGTGTATTGTTTGCTACTTTGGAAGATTATTCGGAACCTATTCCCGGCGTCGTCGAAACCATTATGCAGTTGCGGAGTCAGGGCATCAAGGTTGGCTCGACAACCGGATATACCCAAGCGATGATGGACGTGGTAGTCCCTGCTGCGGCTCGGAAAGGTTATGTGATAGACAATTGTGTAACCTCAGATCGGTTACCTGCTGGGCGTCCTTACCCGTATATGGTTTACCAAAACATGATAGATTTGGCTGTCTCTTCGGTCGACTGCGTATTAAAATATGGTGATACGATAGCGGATATTAAAGAAGGTGTCAATTCGAAGGTGTGGACGGTGGGTGTTATTCTGGGTAGTAATGAATTGGGGCTTACCGAAGACGAGATTTCTAAATTACCTATGGCGGAACTGGAAAACAGGAAAGCTGTTGTCCGTAATCGTATGTTAGGTGCAGGGGCTCATTATGTGGTGGACGACATTACCGGGTTGCCCTCTGTAATACAGGATATAAATCGAAGAATGAATGATTCCAATAATTTTTAAAAACCAATTGATATGAAACCGTACATATTATTAACTCCCGGTCCTCTTACTACTACCGAAACTGTGAAGGAAGCTATGATGACCGATTGGTGTACATGGGACGAGGATTACAATGTACATATTGTGGAAGAGATACGAAATTCGCTTGTGGCATTGTCTTCTCGGCACCCCGATGAATATACCTCCATTTTGTTGCAAGGTAGCGGCACATATTGTGTGGAGGCAGTTATAGGAAGTACTATTAAGCCGGGAGATAAGCTCCTTATATTAAGCAATGGAGCTTATGGAGATCGCATGGGAAACATTGCCGAATATCATGGGATAGATTATGATCTGTTGGCTTTTGATGAAACAGAGCAGATATCGGTAAGTTATGTAGACGACTATTTAGCCCACAATGCCGATATTACTCATGTAGCCATAGTTCACTGCGAAACAACAACGGGCATTCTCAATCCGTTAAAAGACATTGCTCACATAGTCAAGGTGTATGGCAAGCGACTGATTGTAGATGCAATGAGTAGTTTTGGAGGCATTCCCATCGATTTGCAAGAGTTGGGTGTCGACTTTATGATAAGTAGTGCTAATAAATGTATACAAGGAGTTCCCGGCTTTGGATTCATCATCGCTCGTAAATCTGAACTGATGCGTTGCCGTGGGGTGTCTAAATCTCTCTCTCTCGATATTTACGATCAGTGGGAAACGATGGAGAAAGGGCATGGTAAATGGCGCTTTACTTCTCCTACTCATGTGGTGCGGGCATTTAAACAAGCTATGGAAGAGCTTACGGAAGAAGGGGGCGTAACCGCACGCTATAAACGATATTGTGAAAATCACGATGTATTGGTAAACGGTATGCGTACACTCGGATTCGAAACTTTGTTACCCGATGAGGTACAGTCGCCTATCATTACTTCGTTCTTTTATCCACATAAAGGGTTTGATTTCAAGTCGTTTTATGTGCAACTGAAAGAAAAGGGTTTTGTTATTTACCCGGGGAAGATTTCTAAGGCAGATACATTCCGTATCGGTAATATCGGTGATGTATATCCAGATGATTTTGTACGTTTGATAGAAACGATCAGAGGTTGTCGGTATTAAAACAGCAGATCTGAAATAGAATAACATTGTGATCCCTTCCTTTATATCGTTTTACATTCGATATAGAGGAAGGGATTCAGTTGTGTGGGTCGAAGTTTATTTCAACGCTTTTATAGCGGCTTCATAGTCGGGTTCTTGTGCGATTTCGGGGACGAGTTCGGCGTGAATGACTTTTCCATTTTCGTCAATGACCACGACTGCACGGGCCAATAGTCCGGCTAACGGGCCGTCTACCATTTCCACACCGTAATCTTTTGAAAATTCGGGCGAACGGAATGCCGATGCGGCAATTAAGTTTTTAATGCCTTCGGTCGTGCAAAAGCGTGATTGGGCGAAAGGTAGATCTTTGGAGACGGCCACGACGGTCGTATTGTCCAGAGATGCTGCCAGCTCATTGAATTTACGCACCGAAGTAGCACAGACCGAAGTGTCGAGACTTGGAAAGATGTTCAGTACAATGCGACGTCCTTTGAGGTCGTGACAATAAAGTTCAGTCAAGTCGGATCGAGTAAGTGTGAAGCAGGGAGCTTGGCTTCCTACTTTCGGCAATTTACCGTAAGTATGTACGGGTGTGCCTTTGAAAGTGATTTTTTCCATTGTTGTTAATTTATAGATGAAACTATTTGTTTTTCTGCGCTTGTATGGGCCGGTCGTGTAGTATTTGCCTGACGGCGAGTTCGAGTTCTTCGGCCAGTAGCGGGGAATATCCTATTTTTACGAATCGTATCGTGCCTTCGGGGTCGAGCAGGAAGAGGGTGGGGTAGCCTGTCACGCCATACTCGCTGGCTGTTTTTCCGGTATATTCCAGTATGATGGCTCCCGAACGGTTTTCTATGTTCTCGGGTTGTTTCTCTATGTAGAGTATAACCGGCGTCAGATTTTCTTGCAAGGATACGGATTCGGCTATTTGTAGGGCTTGTTTGCAAAATTCGCCTCGTTCGTCGAGGAATAAGAGCAGGCAGTTTTGTCCTTTCAACTGATCGGAAGAAAACCGATGTTCACCCCATTTGTGGGAAAACTCCGGACTTTTTTGTCCTACCCGGTCGGAGGATGCATAAGTGCCTTCGCGGAATCGGAGGAATATTTCTCCATAATTTTTCAGCAGGTTGGTCTCACCGAAATAGTCGGAGGGGAATTTCGTATCCGTATCGTTTCCCGAATATTTTACAGTAACGGTTTGCGAACCTAAATGACCCGGATTATTTTCGGTTTCCCGATATAGGGGCATCCCGTCGTGGGTGTCGAATGTATAGAGTATGGTTCGGGACAATTCGCCCTTTATGGAGTCATTCACGAGTATGGCGTCGCACAGACGGTCCTGTACAAGCGTGTCGGGGAAAAATTGTACGAGACAATCTTTTTTCCCGACGAATGTTTTTAATTGTCGGGATATTTCAGCCGGGAAAAGTTCGGTGAACAGTCCCGAACGGTGTACTCCCGGATTGTTACCTTTATGTGCGAACGGTTCTTTGTCTTCGCGATGATGATATTCTCGTAGCCGATCACGGTCGAACCGGAAGTAATCGCCGTTGTCGTAAGCCATAAAATTGGCATACGGGCATGTATCGTTCTCGGCTTTGTAATCGATTAAGTATGAATATCCGCAAAGTGTGTCGATTGGATTTTTTCGATAGGAGAGTTCTGCCCGATAGTTTATTTCCGAATCGGTGAGTGGTAATGTCACTGTATATGTGAACTCGGTCCGATAGTTTTGAATGGAATCGAGTTTATGCCATATTTTGTCCGGGGATTGTCGAGCCGAACCGGGGAGGAGACCTATGAATAATATTCCAAAGAGGAGAACGAAAAGACGGTGTGGCATAATTTTATACTGTTATATCTATTGCAAGATAACAATTATTTCTCGCATTTTGTTCTCGGTCTTTACATTTTTTTCAAGGTTGAGAATCCTCTAATTGCGGGTGAGCCGGATTGTTTTTCTCTTTATTTTCTTTTTGTTTCAGATAACGGGCATAACCGGCTCTTAAAAAGTCGTCTATGTCGGTGGGCAACACATCGGCTTCGGGAGGGTATGTCTCGTCGCTGTCCTCCAACAGGTCGAAAAGGTTACTCGGATTGTCGGGCATATAATCCGTTTCTTCGCTTCCGGTATTTTCATCGGTTACCGGTATTTCGTCGATATGCTCTTTTCGCTTTCCCGATTTCTTTTTAACGGGTTTTGTTTCATACTTTTTGGCGTAGCGTTCGAGTGTGTTGATATACCCCATCAATGTTTTCACTTCGTTGGGTTGTGTCATTACATCTAATGTGAGCAGTAACTCGTAGTATCGTAACAGGATTCGATACCGGAGTGTTTCTATTTTCAACCGTTGTTCTTTCAAAATTTGTTCTTGTGTTTCCATACTTCTGTTTTTTTAGGCAAATGTATGGTCTTGCCATCTTTGATTTATGGCATGATTGAACTTTCTTCGGAGGGTTTGTTCTTGGAATTTGTGTGTCTTTTGTTTTAACCCCCTCGCCCTGCGGGCACTCTCCCTATATTTCCTTATGGAAACACCCCGTAATGCCACGGGACACGGCAGGGGGAGGGTTTCATATTTTTGTTCTACTATTGTGTTTAACCCCCTCGCCCTACGGGCACTCCCCCTATATTTCTTCGGAAACACAGGGGGAGAGGATTGAAAAGTAGCCTTTTCTCCCTATTGTATATTCCCATGCTGCGTTAGCAGTATAGGGAAGAGACCGAAGGAACAGTAGTTCCTGAGGAGAGGGGTTGAAAAAGAATACAAAAGTTTTGTTTGTGGGGTTTAACCCCTTCGTCATTCCGTACCACCTCCCCTATATTTTTGTTGCAAAATAGGAGTGGCGTATAAAAAGATACAACGGAACTATTTGGCTGTGAACGACCGAGTTGTTCCGTTGTATGAAAAAGCACTCCCGGGAAAAGAAAGGGTGTATAAGACCGGGAGCGCTCCTCCCGCGCGGGATTATAAAAGATGTCAGAGCACGACCTTTATGCTCCTGTCCCCATATTTGACGATGTAAAGACCTTGTGCGGGCAGTGCGATTTCCGTTTCTGAGTCAGAGATTTCCATCGATTCGATGCATACCCCAGCAGGGTTGTAGACCGACAGGGGCGTACCCGGCAGTGCGTTTTCGATAACGATGTTATGGTCACGGGTGTAGATACGAGCTTCTTTTGTTTCTGCCGAATGTATGCCGGAGAAGGTTTTCTCTGTGATGTTGAATTCTTTCCACACTTCGGCATTGCGATATTTGTCTCCGCTGCCGGTGGGAACGTAGAGATCCTTATCGTAATTGTCGAATGGACTTCCCCACATACAAACCGGTGGGTTTATGGCAAGGCAGGATACGCTTTTCAGATTGGTACATTCAGAGAAAGCATCGCCATAAATTTGTTCTGTCGAGCTTCCAATGGTGATAGAGGTTAGTCCTGTACATTCATAAAAAGCTGCGTAACCGATGGTTTTCACCGAATTGGGTATGATGACAGTCGTCAGTTTTTCACATTCGCTGAACGCATATTCTCCTATACCGATTACGGAATTCCCGATGGTTGCGGATTCCAAATTCCTGCATCCGGAGAAAACTTCATTGCCTAAGGTTGTTACGGAGTTCGGTATGATTATGGTAGTTAACCGGTTACAGCCGTAGAAAGCGCCTTGTCTTATCTCTTTTACCGAGTTCCCGATGGTAACTGAGGTCAGTCCCGAACAACGACCGAACGCATTTTTACCGATAGTGGTTACCTTGTCGGGTATGGTCACGGAGGTTAGTTTACTCATTTGTTCGCAGAGATTGTCCGGAATGTATTCTACATTGTCACCGAAAGTAAAGGTCTCGATTTGATTGTCGTAGGATAAAAAACTAGAATTGAAGTCGTTGGCTTTTGTCGCATTCCAGACGATCGAGGTCAGCAAGGGGCAACTGCCGACAACATTGCTCCCCACATTTTTTATGGCAGCTCCGAAGGTGATCGAACTCAATTGGTTGCAAGTGCTGAAACAATTTTCGCCTATATCGGTTACCTTGTCGGGTATGATAACGGTTGTCAACCCGATGTTGGCAAAGGCAGATTTACCGATGGAGGCCAAATTTTGAGGTAACTCGATGGCGTTTAATTGGGAGCAAAAAGCAAATGCCTGTTCACCGATATGGGTTATTCCATCGTGGAGTGTCACAGAAGCAAGATATCCGCAGTTACTGAATGTGGAGTTGCCGATATTTGTCACGGCCTCGGGTATACTGATCGAGGTGAGTCCCGAATTGAAGAATGCAGATTCTCCGATAGCGCTTACAGAGCGAGGAATGTCGATAGAGGTTAGGCTTGTGCAATTCCAGAATGCACGGTCCCCGATAGTCGTTAAGGATTGGGGAAGAGTTATGGAAGTTAATCCTGTGCAATTGTTAAAGGCGGAACTGCCGATAACCGTCACCGTGGCGGGAAGCGACACCGATGTTTTGGACGGCAGACATTGAATGAGGGTCGTTTGTTCTTTATCGTACAGTATGTTATCGACGGCCGAATAAGCCGGATTGCCGGCCTCCACTTGGATTTCCGTCAAATTTGTACACCCGGTGACGATACCCGCCCCGATGGTCGTCACAGACTCCGGTATGCGAATGGAGGTGAGGGCGGAACAATCGGAAAACGCATAGTCGCCAATAGAAATTACGGAATTGGGTATGGAGATAGAAGCCAAAGCCCGGCAATATTGGAATGCATTAGCCTTTATCTCGGTTATGGTATTGGGCAGGTTTATGGATGCTAATGCGGAGCAGTGATGGAATGTGTTGTTATGATAGACTCAGGTATCGTGATGGCGGTTATCGCTTCACAGAACTGAAACGCATAGCTTCCTATCTTTGTTACGGAATTGGGAATGTTTATGGAAGTTAATTCTGTACAATTATAAAAAGCTGAACTGCCGATAGTCGTTACCGTTTCGGGGATATTCATGGTGGTGAACTCCTTACATTGAGCGAATGCATGGCTATCGATCGTCGTTATGGTCTCGGGGAACGATACAGATGATTTAGCCTTCGGGCATCGTAATAAGGTGGTTTGCCCTTTGTCGTAGAGCGCACCGTCGAAAGAGGAGTATTGCGGGTTGTTTTCCGCAACAGAGATCTCGGTCAGGACATCGCAATTATCGAAAGGACTATTTCCAATTAATGATCCGAACCGTATATGCGTTACGGTTTCGGGGATAGAGATAACCGATGTGGAATATCGACAGTTTTGGAAAGCCGTGCTGTCTATGACCGTCACGTTGTACGTTTTCCCTTCGTGGCTGATGGTGGCGGGTATATCGACCCTCTCCAAATTGTCGCTGTAATTGACGAATGAAAGTTCCACGGTTAAGTCTTCTTCGGAAATCACGTCGAAAAGGAAGCCTTCACTTTCGAAACCATAAACATTTGCACTGAAAAAGGCGAGCAAGCAGATGAGCCCCACCCAAAAATTGAAATACTAAACTTGTGTTTGTGTCGCCTCCCTGTCCCCCTCCGTTCGGCATTTAAAATAGAAAAGCGTGGAACTGCAATATATGTTTTGAAAAGAGGAAAAAGAACTAACAAATGAAAAGAAAAGCATAACAAGTGCAAATATAATCTCTAATATACAGCATTTTAAGTGGTATCAGATTCGGGATTGAGTTTTTAATTTGTCTTAATTTGTTTCAAGTTTCTTCGGGATATATGGGAACATATACGGGAATTTATTTACCTTTGCAATGTGAATCAAAAACGCATTGCCGATGAAAGTTTCCGTCTATCTGAAAAAGAACAGTTCCTCGACCTCGAACATCTGTTTCCGTGTCCGTGAGAGGAACGTGGATATAAAGGTCGTTTCACCTCTTGTAGTCCATGACAAGTACTGGGATGCAGATATCCTCAGTTATAAACGCACGACAGCCGTACCTGCCGTTGAGCAGAAACGCCTGCCCGAGCAGATTGCCGCTATCATCGAGAAAGTGGAGAAGACTTTTTCGGACAAGGCGGACAGCAAATGGCTGAAACAGGTTATCGAAGATGTGCTATATCCTGCCCGTGTCTTCGAACGCAACCATCCAAACCTGCTCTACCGTGTTCATGAATATCTGGAGAAGTACGAAGGGGCTGATAGAACCAAAGAGCATATCATACGCTTTGAGCGCAAGATGTCCCGCTATCACGACTACCAACGGGAAATACTGGGCAATCGTGATTTTACGCTCTTTGTGGAGACTGTCACACTGGAACAGATGAACGGTTTCCGGGATTATGTCGCAAATGAATATCTGCTGCGTCAGGAGTATCCGGAGTTCTATACTCCCCGCATACTTATCAACCACAAGCCCAAGCCGCTCTCCAACACGACCGTCATCAATATCATGAACTTCTTCTGTACATTCCTGCACTGGTGCAAGAGGATGAAGTATTCCGACAATGAGGTGTATGCACTCTATGGCTGCAAGGAACCGACATACGGAGATCCGTTCTACCTTACTTCGGAGGAAAGGAATGTCTTGTACTATGCGGATTTGAGTGTTCATCCTAAACTGGCGGTCATCCGGGATATATTCGTGTTCCATTGCTATATCGGCTGTCGTGTCGGAGACCTTTACCGGCTGACAAGGGAAAACATCAAGGACGGATTTCTCGAATATATGCCACAAAAAACGAAAAAGTGTCAGGCAAAGACAGTCAGAGTCCCTTTGCACGAAAAGGCTTTAAAGATATTGGAACGCTATGATGCAAACGCGGACAGACTATTTCCTTTCAAGCCCATACACACCTATAATCTGGGCATACGTGAACTTTTGAAACATTGCGGCATAGACCGCATGGTTACCATTCTTGACACGCATGGCTATAATACCGTGCAAAGACCATTGTATGATGTAGCCAGCAGCCATACGGCACGCAAGACTTTTGTAGGCAACCTGTACAAACAGGTTCCCGATCCGAATCTGATTGCTTCCCTGTCGGGACACGTGGAAGGAAGCCGGGCGTTCAGGCGATACCGCAACATAGACGATGATATGAAGCGAAAACTGGTAGAAATGATAAACTAAGGAGGACTTATACATGAAAGTAACGGCATTTATCAGAAAGACATCGGCCAAGAACAACGTGACGGATCTGGCACGCGTCTATTTCCGTGTTCGGGATATTGGCGGAGTCGATATAAAAGCGGCAAGCGAGCTTTCCATCAACCCCAATCACTGGAGCGCGGATAAACAAGGCTACAAACCTCGTGTGGCTCTGGTATCGGAAGAGAAGCGAATGAACTTTGACAGAGACATCCAGCAAATCACCCACCTTATCACAAAGGAGTACTACCGTGGAGTGGACGGAAACTGGCTAAAAGGGCTGATAGAGGAATACCACCATCCCAACATCAACGCAAGGGGCGGCAACAAAGCCGAAGAATACCATCTCGTCTACCAAATCAGCCGGTATATCGCAGAAAATAATTTGGCAGATGACAGCTACAAGCACCATCTTGGCAATATAGACAAAATAAGCCGTTACGAGCGTTTCCAGCGTGAAGTACTGCATCGCAGGGGCTTTAAGTTGTGTATTGACACGGTTACCGCCGATGATTTGCGGGAGTTCAAGAACTGGCTGCAGGAGGAACATAATCTTGCCGGACAATACCCTTTGTTCTACAAGGACGTGCAAAAGCAGAAATACGAGCAAATCCGCTCCGAGAACAGCATTACGGGCTATTTCTACCGAATAAGAACGGTTATCAAATGGTGTATTAAACGTGGGCTGACAAGAAACAATCCGTTTGACCAGTACCAGATTACCCAGCCGATGTACGGCGATCCGTTTTATCTGACCCTTGAAGAGAGAGACAAGGTGTACTATGCCGACCTGAGCGGTCTGGGTGCCACCTATCCGGTTTATCGGGACATATTCATGTTCCAGTGCCTGATCGGTTGCCGCGTCAGCGACCTGAACAGACTGACCAAGGCGAATATCGTTGACGGTTGCGTGGAGTACATCCCGCAGAAGACCAAACTTGAACACGCCAACACAGTACGTGTGCCACTTAACCGAAAGGCATTGGATATACTGGAACGTTACAAGGATCTGGAAGATGCGCTGCTTCCACGATTCTCGCACTTCGGCTATAACAAGAAGATAAAGGAAATCCTCAAGTATGCAGGCATCGACCGCATGGTAAGAGTCCTTGACCCGAAGACACGCGAGGATGTGGCACGGCCTCTATATGAGGTGGCAACCACCCATACGGCACGAAAGACTTTTATAGGCAACTTATACAAGCAGGTCAAAGACCCGAACCTGATCGCCTCCATGTCTGGACACTCCGAGGGTAGCCGCGCCTTCGCCCGCTATCGCAAGATTGATGATGAGATGAAAAAGGAACTGGTAAACCTTTTGGATTGACCGTTTTCCTCTTTTCTAATATCCCCTTTTATGCCGACCAATAATATAATACACTATGAATACGGGTGAACGAAAATTGACATACGACCAGTTCAAGGCGGATATCCTTCATTGGAAGAACACGCACAGAGAGGAATACAACCGTTTCGTGCGTCTGATGACAAACGGGGACGAGAAGCAGTACCTTGACATCTGTAAGGCCATATTCAGACAACTACCCAGAATCAAGACTGAATGGGAGTTATGTTGGGATGATGACAGTAAGGGGAATTTTGAAAATATAGATCTCCTATTTAAAAAGGATGCAGTACCCAAGCGGATAGTGGAGTTATACCGTGAACAGAGGAAAGGGAATAATCCTTTGCCTGATATTGCTCCGGCCACATTATGGGACAGGATAAAATCCATTTTCAGTAGTAAGCCCGAAGAACCGCGCATTATCCTTTCAGCACCTCTTGTGTTGAGCTGGCTGTATTACGGAAAGAGTTTTGAGGCGATGGTAAGCATGGTCAGCAAACAGGCAGGGAGTCTGGAAGCAGATGAAGCGGACAGACAAAGCTGTTCTTTTGTTACCCGACAAATCATTAGCGTCTCCATTAAAAGTGGTTTCCGTACCCGTGCCGACTGGGACGAATACTTCGCCATGAACGAAGCCATTAAAGAAAATCGCATCGGTGAATGGGCGTTGCAATCCGCAACAGCCGAAATGGAATCCGATACAGACAGTAACGTTGGTGGCGCGGAATCAACAGATTCCGGCATTGATGTAGTATCAAAGATACAGCGTACAGCCGGAAGGAAGAAGATACAGGAACGACCTCTTATAGATTATCTTAATTGCAAGAACAAAACGGAGGTCTTGCAATGTCTCCGCAGTTTTGTTTCCATTAACAGGAGTGCCGTCCATCAGGCATTGCCGTACTATGTACTGAAAGAATTGCGGCTGGTGGACGGTATGCATACCGCCAAAGAATACAGCGTTGGATTGACCCTGCAATTTCCGGATTTGCCGTCTTTGAAGAGCGAAAGTGCCATACGACAGGCCGTTGGATCTCTGAAAACGGCAAGGCACATAATCAAGGACGGGAAAGACCAGTCCGCACCACTTATAGAAAGTGACGAAAACCGGGAACTATTCCGGACATTGACAGAGGAAATCAGTGGCATTATCAGAACAGATGGAGAAACAGATATTGCAGAATAAGGTAAAATAAGGCTATTTTATATTGTCATGCAGTCTTAAATTGTCATGACGATTTAAGACAAAGTATTATATATCAATTAGTTTTAATTCATACATACTTTTGCACCGTCAATCCTTTCCCCGAAGGTTGGCGGTGCTTCTCTTTTACAAGCCATCGGAAGTGAGGCATCAGGGAACTTTTACAGATGGGCGTGATAAATTTCAAAACTGATATTTATGATTACCATAGAAAGCCTGGTCGAACAGGGAGCGAATGTAAAACTGGAAATTACTCCCTCGGACCTCAAGATGTTTGCCGAATCCATCGTACAGCGTACCATCATGGCACAGCAGGAAGAGCAGAAGATAGTAATGCAGCGTGAAGCGGAAGAAGTCTATTTCAACACGAAGCAAGTCCGGGAATTGCTGAACGTATGCGAAGGCACTCTCAACCTGTGGGCGAAGCGCGGCTACCTCGTGCCTGTCAAGGTAGGCAACAAGAACATGTATGCCAAGTCCGATGTACGCCGCGTGCAGACCGGGGGAAAGTCCGAAAGTGTAACGTCCTATTGTAAGAAGAAAAATGGCTGACATGAAAAACAGCCGGCTTGGATTATGTAACCGGATCCGCATGGAGGCGAAGCATACCGAAGACACAAGTTTCCCTTTGGATGCATTCCCTCAGGCTGTACAGTCCGTTATACTTGACATGACCAAATACGAGAACTATATGATTGAGTTCATCGCGACATCCATGCTGTCGGCAGCATCGACAGCCTTGGGCGGTACTTACCGTATCCGTATCAAAAGCGACTGGCAGAGCAACGGCGCACTGTACATTATTCTGGTAGGCCGTCCAGGACTGGGCAAGACCCCACCGCTGGAAGCCGCATACCGTCCAATCCGGAAGCATGACTATGCCCTTTTCAAGGCGTATAAGGCAGAAGTGGAAGCATGGAAAGCGGCAGGAGAAAACGGAAAGAAACCTGTTCTTCATCGTACCATCGTATCCGACTTCACACCCGAATCGCTTCTACAGACACATAACAACAATCCACGGAGCGTTGCCATTCTGGTGGACGAGATCATGGGCATGTTCAATTCCGCCAACCGTTACACGAACGGGCAGCTCATAGAGCAATTGCTGACCGCATGGAGTGGCGGAGCCTTAGATGTAATAAGGGTAAGCAATTCCACTCCTGTACATATAGAACGCCCATGTATAAACATCATCGGGACTACACAGACCAAACGTATTCACGAACTTCTCAAAAAAGGATTCGAGGAAAACGGACTGCTTGACCGTATCCTGTTCGTGCTTCCCAAGTCTCGGGAAGTGTCAAAATGGACAAACCGGGATGATGACGGAGAAAAGACCTCTTTAGCAGCAAAACGTTGGGAAAAGATACTGAACAAGGTGCTTGCCTTGGATTATAATGCCGAAACGGAAGGAGATGGAATGGAAGAACAAATCGCCCATGTGCTTTCTATGAACAGTGAAGCCAAAGAGTATTTCTTCTCTTGGTGGAACGAAAAAGTAGAACGTATCAACCAGATAGAGGATGATGCCGACGTTGACAGTCGGGAGATGAAACATCCGGCTCACGTGGCACGGCTGGCTCTTATTATCCAAGTCCTGCGGTATGCTTCCGATGAAAGCCACCTTCAGTTTGTGGATCTGGTGTCGGTGAAAGCCGCTATCCGGCTGAATGACTATTTCGAGGATTCATACATACGCATCCGTTCCTTCGTGGCAGACAATACCTGTGAAGAACCTCCCAAAATATTGTTGTCGTTGTTACCCAATACCTTCGATACGAAAACGGCCATAGCTGCCGGTAAGGAACTGCAGAACATCAGCGAGCGCACGGTGATGAACTATCTCAGGGAGTTGTGTCACAGCAGGCTCTTGAAAAAGTCCAAAGCCGGGCATTACGAGAAATTAGTGTATGAATCTAGTAAATATTCCATGAACGAAAAAGAATCATCAACTCAAAACTACAATGAATGACCTCGCGTTGCAGCTTGCAGTTTCTTCAGTCTTGCAGTCTTGGGACTCTGAAAACGATGTTTTCTTGCAAAACTGCAAGGACTGCAAACTGCAAATGGTGCTTCGATTTGCAGTAACTATACAGACAGAAATATGAGTGAATACAGATTCCATCTTCAAAGATACAAGACAGGTTGCAAGGTCACTTGCCCAAAATGCGGCATGAAATCCTGTTTTACCCGATATGTTGACGAGAAGGCACAGGTCTTGTTCCCTGATAACGTGGGCAGATGCGACCATATCAACAGTTGCGGCTACCATTATACCCCAAAGGAATGTTTTCAGGACAACCCGGCTATCAAAGAAATGTTGGTTGAACAAGAGAAGAATGGCAACAATATACCAACAGCCGTCGCACCAACGGCAAAGCCGTTGCCTAATTCCGTACCAAAGGCTTCTCATCTTCCCTCAGATTGGGTAGAGCAATCCATGCGGAGGTTTGACATCAACCCATTATACCGATACCTTACCACAGTGGCAGGAAAGGATAAAACGGACAGGCTGTTCAATCTTTATAAGGTCGGTACATCCAAGATGTGGAACGGGGCAACCGTTTTCTGGCAGATAGACATCAACGGTAATGTGCGGGCGGGCAAGATCATGGGCTATGATGCCAAGACCGGGCATCGAATCAAGCATCCGTTCAATCAGGTAAACTGGGTCCATTCGGTTAAGAGGGTTCCGGATTTCCACATGAAGCAGTGCCTGTTCGGTGAACACCTGTTGTCCGATACTTCAATTCCGGCAAGTACTGTTGCCATTGTGGAAAGCGAGAAGACAGCACTGGTTGCCGCCCTTTTTATTTCGGATTTCGTCTGGCTTGCCACCGGCGGAATGCACGGCAGTTTCAATAGTGAAGCCATGCAGGTATTGCAGGGGCATGAGGTTATTCTTTTCCCTGATCTCAGGGCTACAGAAGAATGGCAGCGTAAAGTACCCATGCTTCAATCCATTTGCAGGCGTGTCACTTGTTCCGACCTGTTGGAGAAGATAGCGACCGACAGGCAGCGCGAAGCCGGGTTGGACATTGCCGACTTCCTCCTGATGGAAGATACGCCGCAGATGGTTCTAGCAAGGATGGTGGAACGCAATCCTGCATTGCGGTTGCTTATTGACGAACTGGATCTGGCATTGGTGGAGTAATCTGAAGGCTTGCTTCTGGAGTTTGCAGAAAAGTCCATAACACAATAAGGACTTTTTGCCTGACAGCAATAAAGGTCCGTCTGAATCCGGCAGAATCTGAATTAGAGTGAGCAAGCTCAAAACAAACATCAATCATTTATCAAAAGAACATTCATTATGACAGTAGATAGAAAACAGGCCATGCATGTTGACGCCTGCAAATCATTCAGCACGGCAGAGGCTAACGAGAACGAACGGCGTTGGAACGAGGATAAGATTGATAGGAAGAATCAGGATCCGACCAACCACTACGACAAGACCAGAATGAAATTGAATTTCGAGATCGGTCCTGACGGTAAAATCCATCCGTTGGGTTATCAGGAGAAGTCACTCGAAGTACGTTTACAGGAACGGTTGGCCGCTTTAGGTTGGAAGCCGTTCAAACCGGACAGCAAAATCCAGCCGAACTGTTGTGCGAAATTCGTCTTTGGAGGAAATCATGACCGGACGCTTGAAATGGCGTTCGGAAACCAAAATATCAATTTGGAGAAAGGTGCGGACAACAGTCATCTGCGTCGTTGCAAGGAAATCGAAAATTGGGCGAAAGACGTTTATGATTGGTGTGTCCGAAGATACGGACAGGAAAACATTGTAGGATTTCAGGTACACCTTGACGAGAGCAGCCCGCATATACATGCCCTGATTGTTCCGGTAGGTATTCGCCCCAAAAGCGGTCGTGAATGTGTGATGTGGTCGGCAAAGTTCGGGAAAGACCGGTTTGAGTATGGAAAGATTTTAAAAGATATGCACACTTTTTTGTATGAAGATGTCGGCAGCAAATACGGCCTTGAACGTGGGGATAGTATTGACGGACGTAATGTACAACATCTTTACAAGCGCGATTATATTCGTAAGTTGACCAAAGAAGCGAAACAGGCTGAGAAAGCGGTCAAGGGGCTTCAATCTATGATGCGGAATCTGGAATCAAAGGTTTTCAGTTATAGACTGCAACTTGAAAAGGCGGAAAAGGAGTTGGCTTCCGGCAGGATTACACTTGACAGATATGAAGAGCAGAAAGCGGATATACAGAAACTCATTGCCGAATATCAGGCCAAACTTGAAGACAAGGCAGACAAACTACACGCAAAGGAGCAGGAATTGGAGCGACTGACCGCAGATGCGGCAAAAGCACGTTCGGTTGTCCAGCCGTTCCGTAATCACAAGGTAGATTTCACGCCACCTCGAATTACCGAGAAAGTTCCCTTGTTTGGTACGGATAAGTGGGTTGAACGTCAGAACCAGCATATCGCCAAACAATTCACCGAGATTATCCGCAAGATAGAATCACTATACAGAAATGATGCGGTACGGCAAGTCGAAGCAGTCCAGCACAATGTGCTGGCAGATTACGGTGAGTTTTACAAATTGAAAAGGGAGAACCAGTCCCTTTCCGAGATTAACCAAGAATTGGAATCCAAGCTGAATACTTTGTTTGAACAGTTGGCTATACCGTCAGTTCGCAACTTGATTTTTGCCGTTGCCGATGCACTTATCGGAGGGCAATCGGTATCAATTTCCTCCGGTGGCGGTGGTTCTACTTCCGATTTGCCTTGGGATGGCCGAAGATCGGATGAAGAGGAAGAGGCATATAGGCGCAGATGTCTATCATACGCAGTACAGGTTGTACGCAATTCTCAAAAGCAAACTATGTGTAGAAAAAGATAACATAACTCCCATGTTAGGTTTTGTAATCTTCCGATAAAGCACTAATAGCGTGTTCTTCGGGGAGGATGGATGTCATGACAACATATACTCTTTCATTGAACTGAACAAGTGGATAACCCCGACATTCTTTCATAAGCAAACTCGACAAATTTAAGATAACCGTTTGGATAATAATATGGCATGTTATGCAGATGGAATCTTAATGATGATTCTTAATTTATCAAGAAAATGGTAGTTAGTATCATTGCTTGATATAAAAAGAATGAAATCCGACTCACGAGATTTCATTCTTTTAGGCAAAACCTATAAGGTCGTATGCAGAGCTATGTGTGTGAAGTTATTGCGAGCCTTGCTACTACATTGTTTCCGAAATTCGCATCAAGTGTACACTTCCTGCGAAACTTTCGCGCCTAATTCTTTTGTTAAATCAACATTAGTCCATTTTGTGAACATAAATTTATGTCTACGAAAATACCTTTCTATCAAAGTTTGTTTAACTTCATCTATTTGCAAAACCTTACACATAACTTTTCTATCATTATGGGTTATATACGGGCATGCTAATAAGTCTAAAGCAAGAATTATTAATTCAGCATCTTTCCTTTTATCGGGCAAATTTACAGATTTATATTTATTGTTTATTCCTTCTATTAGATATTTTTTGTCGTTTCCAAATGCTTTTGTATTGCCATAATAATACATCAGAATAATAATTGATAGAGCATTAAGCTTGGATGTATCAAATCTATCATTCCCTCTACCAGAAAAATAGTTATTTAGAGAGTTAGAATCTATACCATAATGTCTTGGCATAGATTTCAAAGTTATTAAAAAATACAATGTTTCTATTTGTGCGTTAATGTCAAATGAAGTTGTTTTGAATACTATTGTTATTTCATTTTGTATCTTTTTGAATATTTCATCTCGCAATGCAGATGAGAATCTTTTGATTATCCTTCCATCTTTCTCTTTATAATTACTCCCCAAATAGATAATCATATTATTCAATATGTTCATCATCTTAAGTGTGGTATTCACTCGTTTGCAGTCAGAGTACAAAAAGAATATTACATCTATCATCCCATCAAGATATCGATGTAGCATCTTCTCCATTTGGTAAATTTTCTTTTGGCATTCGTCCTTACGTTTATGTTGTTCAACGGCTTTAGTTAATACGTAGAAATTTTTATCAAACTTCTTCAAAAGAGACTCGAGCTTTGTAGAGATTACGGCCAAAGTATAGTTCATGATATCCTTGCTTTTTACATCATTCTCAACCATTAATGATTTGAACGCTCGATTAACTTCTTTAGAATTGATGTAAATAAAGTCTTTACATTCTAATGCTTCCTCAATTTTTCTATCATCAACATCATCTATTTCCTCATCTTCAGCGATTTCATCTTCCAATACATCTTCTATATCTTGGTGAGATTTACGCATTCTTATAAAGTCTGATAATAACGCATCAATCTTAATTTTGGACATTGAAATAGGTGTAATAAATGGACGTTCCCAATCATCACTTTTTTCTTTACTAATACATAGTTTATATTCATGTAGCAAATGTTCAAAAGCAGACATGGCCCGTTCAAGGATTTTTGTATCATTATAATAAAAGAAAACGTCATCAACATATCTATAACAACTATAATGCTCGTTGTTTTTATAGCCTGCATCCAAAAGAGTCTGCTTTACTTTTTTATCTATATATTGAAGAATTATTTCCGCAAAAATTCTGGAAAATTCCGGTCCTATAACAATACCATTTGTTTCATTATAATTCATTCTTCGCATTATACCGTCCCAATCATCTCCGAAAGACTTACTTTTTCCTCTAAAATGCTTTTTATATTCGTCCTTGCCTCCACTAACAGCCCAAGTGATAGAATGAGTGTATATGCTATCAAAACAACTTTGAATGTCAAACTTGTGCAAATGTTCAAATCGCTTCTCTGCATTTTGATATCTATAATCTTCATAGAACTTATAGATATTAGAGTATTCTTTATAACTAAAATATGTCTTGAGATTTTCGTATTCATTGAAGAATAACTCCAGTTTGTCTATCTTTTGACCTAGTAATGTATGGTGTAATCTGTCTTTGTAATAAAAATAACAAGCCACACGTTCAGGATGCCTCAATGAGAACTCATCCTGCCCACAATAATATAATATTAAGCTCTTATATTTTTCATAGAATGATACTATTTCCATTTGGTTCACAGGATGGATCAATGCAAGTCGACGGAGTTTGTGTGGTTTATGTTTAATCTTATATAAAAACGGAATACTTACTATCTTATCTTTAAATACAATCCTATTATTTGCTAATGTTATTAGATCCCTATTTAAATAAGGCGAGAATATAAAATTTAACACAGCTAAAGCGTCTTTCTTGATGCCTTCTTTCCATGACAATTCGGTACCGTCAAACTTAACTTCATTACTAACAAGAAATCTATAAAAGTAACGATTAGTAAATATTACAGGCAGTTCATATGGAAGAACATCGGATAGCAACACACGTTCTTTTTTGTATTTTAGACGTATTTTTCTTCTTTTTTTCATGACAACCAATCACTTATTTCTGCCAATCTTTGTGGGCTAAATTTAAACATAATATGGTCACGCCAACATTGTTTAAAGTCTATTTCGCTTATCTTCCGTTGGATTGATGCTATGTATTTTTGTCTATCGTTTGACCCTTTTAATACATTTACATACGGTATTATAACCTTGCCAGATAGATAAGTAGTTAAATCCTCTAAACTCTTTAAGTCTGTCAAAAGATCATTGCCAAAGAATAACCCTGCCTTTACTCGTTCTTTAGACTTGGTTAATCTATAATTACCTGATATTAAATCAAGCGAGTCTAATAGATCTCTTTTGGCCCGTTTAATATCTATCGCACTTGTTTGTTCAAAATGAGTGAAGGCTGCATCTATCTTATGTTTAATTTTTGCCACTTTTTTGTCAGTCATCCCAAATTCCACATTACTAACATTACTAGTTTTGGTAATAGTAATATTATAGCCTAAATATGTAAATTGCTGTTTAGCTGTACTATTGTAGAAATCAATAAGCTTACACTTATTTTCTTTAGGGTCATTCTTTTTAAGCTCTAATCCATAGTTCTGAAATAGATTCTTTAATCCCTTATAATATTCCGATATGCGTTGATTATTAGGAAGTCCAGCTAATATTATCAAAATATCATCCACATAACGAGCATAAAATATAACCTCTTCTCTATTTTTAATATGCTGATCAATATCATGCATATATATTTCCGAAAGATACGAACTTATACCAATCCCTCTAGGTACACCATAATCTGTTTTGATTTTATTGAGGTCTTTTTGTTTATTATATTCTGCCAATATCCCTTTAATCATTCCCTTCGTCTTGTTGTTCACTAGGTTATTAACATTTATTTTATCCAATAATGCTTGCTGCGGAATAGACTCAAAGAAACCGGTAATATCTGTACGAATAAGATAGAATGGCGTTGTTGTATTCAGAAGCAATTTAACATTAGACATAATCTGATGTTTATTTGCCTGTTTTACATTAAATAATCCTCTCAATATTCGCTGTAGATTCTTAATGGCATAAAAATACTCCCATTGACTGGTGTCGATTGTAAATATCTGTTTATCATCATCTATATAATTTGTTATAGGGAATACAAATCCTTTATTATTGGCAATGTGAGCATATTCGCTTAATTCTTTGTATAATTCTTTATCTCTATCTGCTTGTTTGGCTTTTATTGAGAACTTAAGACTTTCCAATGCAATTGCCTCTTCTTCTGTTCGATTATTCTTTTTCTTTTTTGTTATTTCATTGACCTTACTTTTCATCATTTTCATCTCCACGACAATATCTCTATAAGGTTCGGGCATATCATCAAATGCAATATGTCCCTTACGATTCTCCTCGTGAAAGATAGAGAGGTAATTCTCAACTGAAAATGATTGATCAAACATATTCGAATAAATCTTATTGTTTATCGTTTAACATCTAATTGCTTTGTCGAATTTCTCAAACAGGAAGAGATTATGAATTTATTCATCCTGCTCCTCTATCCACTCTCTCAATTTTGCTTGTAGCAACTGCTTATCTGGAAGGTAAAGGGCATATTGTTGTGCATAGATATTAGAATCTTTCGGCAGAGTAAGTTCTACCAACGCATCTTTCTTTTCTTTACAAAGTAGAATGCCGATTGTCGGTTTTTCAAAATCCTGTTTGACATAACGGTCATAGTAGTTGACATACATCTGCATTTGTCCCAAATCTTGATGAGCCAGTTTATCTACTTTCAGGTCAATCAGCACATAGCATTGTAAAAGTCGGTTATAGAAAACCAAGTCGACATAAAAATTTTCTTCATCGAAAGTAAATCGCTTCTGACGTGCCTCAAACAAGAAACCTTTCCCTAATTCTAATAAGAAATGCTGCATCTTTCCTATTATAGCATTTTCCAACTTGGTCTCAGAATATGATACATCAGATTTAAGTCCCAAAAATTCTAATGTTAACGGATTCTTGATGATGTCATCAGGATTATTAATAGTTTGTCCCTCTTGTGCCAAACGCATGACTGCCTCTTTGTCTCTGCTAAGAGCCAATCGTTCATACAGGCTTGAATTATATTGCCTTTGCAGTTGTCGAACACTCCAATTCTGCTTTTGGCATTCGATTTCATAGAAACTCCGTTCTGCTTCGGATTCGATACGCATTAACACCAAATAATGAGACCAAGAAAGCGTAAACGGGTATGTTTCAGTCAATTTTGTTGAGCTTTTTACCGTTTTTTGAATTTGGTCAACAGTGTTGACCAAATTATCATCCGACGATTCGGTCAACACTGTTGTGCCGATCTGTTTTACCGAATATATCGTGAAAAACTTACGGCATCTTTTCAAGGTTTCTACCGACCATCCATCGCCAAGTCTTTCTGTCAATACCTCTGATACACCTTTCAATAACTGTTTACCGTATGTTGCACGTTCTTCACCTTCTTGTACGACATTTACAATAATGCGCCCTATTTCATATTTGGTGATGACTTCGGTAATATTAACTACTCGTGCAACATTTGCTCGTGCATTCGTAATCAATCGCTCGATGCGTTCCGCAATATCTGCGATGATGTGGCTATCTATATTTTGTATCTTACTCATGGTCTTTAGAGGTAGCTTTACTTATCAAATCTTGAACTTTGACACCTAAACATTCTGCTATTTGGAATAGCGTTTCAAGGCTCGGTTGACTGGTATTAGTACACCATTTAGAAACCGTAGCTTGATCCTTTCCCAATTGTTCTGCCAACCATCTATTCGTGCGTTTTGTCTCCGCCAGCACCACTTTTAGACGATTCATATCTTTATTCATGCGTCATAAATTTATCGTGACTACAAAGATACGCATAATTCAAATATTTAAAGATATAAAGATGAAAATATCTCTTATAAGATAATTATTTTGCGTTTTTAGGAAATCATATATTGATGATTACCATTTACATTAAAGCAATACGAGATCTATTACATCCCAAAATACATTATGCGGATATATCGAAATGGAGAGTTTTTCGCCATATATTTGAGGAATAATAGATTGAATAAAAGTAGATGGCGTTTTTTCAACGACTTTTGAACAAACTGTATTCAACCGTTTCCGGCCTTGAATTGCTTTCTATACTTGGACGGCGGCATTCCCATTGTACTTGTAAAGACCCGCACGAAATGCGGCAGGTCGTTGAAGCCTACAAGATAACATATCTCCGACACTCCTTTTTGCGAATGTTTTAGCAAATCGCAAGCCGTGTTCAAACGGTATTGTGTGACGAACTGTGAAAAGGTCATCCCTTTGCACCGCTTAAAATAGGAACAGAACGCCGAACGGTTCATGCCCACTTCTGCCGCAATATCATCCAGCGCAATGGAATGAACGTAATGCTTCATCACGTATGCGCAAATCTGCTGCATACGCCGAACGTCCTTCTCGATGCGCATCGGTTTCCCTGCAAATATATGGTCGGACGAAGTGAAAATGACAGGTAGCAGACGGAACATTGCACTTAAACGTCCCAGTTCGTCCATACCGTTCATTTCGGACAATGTCTTACGGATAACCCGCACACTTTCCGGTCCGAACTTCAACGCATCGGTCGGAAACATCACGTCCGCCAGTCTGTTCCGCAATTCGGGAAAGACCTCCATACTCCGTTCCACCAACGAATGCTTGAACGCTACCATCAGGTAACGGACACAACCGTCCTCGTCCGCACTGTCGGCTGCGTATTCCCAGCGATGAAGCATCGACGGCGGTATCAACGCCACATCGCCCGCTTCAAAGTGCTGTAATGTATCGCCTGCCATTCGGTTGCCCTGTCCATGAACGACATAATACAACTCCCATGCATCGTGACGGTGCAGCTTGGCTTCGAGGCTCGGCTCCGTTCGCTGGTCGATGAAGAAAAACGAATGGTTCTCCGCTTCGGGCAGTTCGTATGGTATGGCTGTATCTTCCATAAATAATTGCTTTAATTTATGCGATTGCAAATCTACAACAATTATATGAAACGATAAAACAAATTCAGAACAATAAAGCGACGTAACTTTGCAACCGGAAACAAGAAATGTAACTTAAAAATGTATTGTTATGGAATTATACGAAGTATTGGAGAAACGCCGCACATACCGCGACTATTCCGACCGTGAAGTGAGTGATGAAATCCTCAAAAGAGTAATCGGTGCGGCATTCAAAGCCCCGACAAACGATCACCTGCGCCAGCTTGAATTCATCGTGGTGCGCGGACGCGAAAACATCGCTAAAGTAATCGCCCCGCTCGCCAAAAATATGGCTGCCTTCAAGAATCTGGTACATGAAGTGGATGAATCGGGCGACAAGGATAAGATGGATATGTTTGCCGATGCCCTGCCCAAGCAACAGCGTATGCTGATGCAGAGCGGTCTGCTGATTATCCCGTTCTTCCGCCAACAGACGTGGCCATTGCTCAAACCTACGGAACAAAGTTCGCTCAACTACTTTGCTTCGGCATGGTGCGCACTGGAAAATATGCTGCTCGCCGCCACTGCCGAAGGCTTGGGAACCGTGTTCCACATTCCCGTTGCCGACGAAGTGGAAAAAATTAAGAAGATTGTCGGTGCTCCGGAAGACTACGAATTTACCTGTCTGCTTACGATGGGTTATCCCGCAGAAAATGCCTTTCTGCCCAAACAAAAAGAAATCGACATCGAGAAGCGGATACATACGAATCTCTGGTAACACAGCAACATGAAAGGACATATTCTGATATTGTCGGCAAATATCCTGTTCGGTGTCAGTATGCCGGTATTCAAATACCTGCTGACTTCAGATGTACCACCGGAAGCAATTACCATCATGCGGGCGATTTTCGCCTGCATGATGTTTTGGTTCGTGTCCCTCTTCATGCCGAAAGAAAAAGTTCTGCCGAAAGATTTGAGAACACTTTTCATCTGCGCCTTGTGCGGCGTGGGCATCAACCAATGGCTGTTTGTCGTAGGGTTGAAAAGTTCTTCGCCTGTCGATGCCTCCATTATCGCTACCGCAGTGCCTATTTTCGTATTATTGCTGGCTGCCGTCGTCCTCAAAGAGCCTGTTACGGCAAAAAAGTCATTCGGCGTATTTCTTGGCGTAAGTGGAGGAGTGTTGCTCGTGTTCAACTCCGCACATACTTCCGACGAAACTGCCAGCCTTTGGGGAGATACACTGATGCTGCTGAATCAGTTGATGTATTCCGTCTATCTGGTCTTGTCCAAACCTTTGTCCCGATACTATTCGTCCGTGACAATGATGAAATGGATGTTTCTGTTCTCCACATTGACACTCGCTCCGTTTTGTCTCCCGCACGTGCAGCACGTCCCCATATTCCATCGGGAAACTTTCGACATAACGCAAATGTGCGCACTCCTTTATCTGCTGTTTGGAGCCACGTTCGTCGCATTCATGCTTATCCCGATGGCATTGAAACACATCCGTCCCACTACGGTCAGCATGTACAATTATGTGCAGCCCATTGTTGCCTCCGTAATAGCCATTGCTGTCGGGCAGGACACTCTCTCGATACAAAAACTGTTGTCGGCGGCTTTGGTATTTGCCGGTGTTTACTTGGTGACGAAGAGTAAGAAAAAAGAAGAGATGAAAAATTTAATATTACACAAGGCATGATTATAAATACAGGAGGACGGACCGATACCGTCAATTATTACAGCGATTGGCTGTTGAACCGATTCGAGGAAGGCTTTGTCTATTCACGTAACCCACTGTTCCCGAATCATATTACAAAATATACGCTCGACCCGTCAGTAGTGGATTGCGTGGTGTTCTGCTCTAAAAACTACCGCCCGATTCTGTCGGAACTTCATCGGATTACCGACCGTTTCAATGTATTCTGTCACTACACTATCACGGCATACGGCAAAGACGTGGAACCGAACGTACCGGACATCGACCAGAGTATCGACACGCTTGTCGAACTCTCTGCAAAAGTCGGAAGCAAATGCGTTGCATGGCGTTACGACCCTGTACTGCTGACCTTGAAATACACAGTGGATTACCATCTGAGAATGTTCGATTACATGGCTTCACGCCTTGCACCGTATGTGAACTTCTGTGTATTCAGTCTCGTGGAAATGTACAAGAGGCTCGAATACAATATGCCGGAACTGATTCCGCTGACCGATAGGGATAAGGAAAAGCTGGCAGAGGGAATGGGCGCAATTGCCCGGAAATACGGGCTGCACCTGCAAACCTGCGGGACATCGGAGAATTACAGCCGATACGGAATATCCGTTTCTGGTTGTATGACTACCGCCAATCTGGGAAACGCGTTGGGTTGTCGATTCAAGAATATGGCACACAAGGGAACCCGCATCGGATGCAATTGTATGCCTACACGCGACATCGGAGCATACAACACGTGCTTGAACGGTTGCAGATATTGTTATGCCAACAAGAAGCCGGAGTTGGCAGTGGAGAACTACAAACTCCACGATCCGGCATCTCCGCTCTTGATAGGACACGTGAAACCTACCGATATTATCAAAGAAGGAAACCAAAAGAGCTTCATCATCTGAAACTATGTAATGGAAAAAATAATTGTAGCGGAAAAAACAGTCGAAAGCTATCTGACCAAATCCAAAATCGGTCAGTTTGCCATCAATCCCTATGTAGGCTGTCCCCATGCCTGCAAATATTGCTATGCGTCATTTATGAAACGCTTCTCGGGACATTCAGAATTGTGGGGCGATTTCATCGACATCAAACAGGCAAGACATAAAATAAACGGCTCTCAAATAACTGGGAAAAATGTCTTTATGGGAACCGTGACGGATTGTTACAATCCGTATGAGGTAAAATACGGTATCACTCGCTCCATCTTGGAGCAATTGGTCGGTGTGGATTGCCATCTGCAAATCGCTACCAAAAACAAATTGATACTCCGTGATTTGGATTTACTCAAAAAGATGAAGCGTTTGAGTGTGGCATTGTCCGTCAATACGCTGGATGAGAATTTCCGCCGGAACATGGATAGGGCGAGTACGGTGAGGGAGCGATTGAAAACACTTCGGACACTTCACGAGAACGGAATCTATACCATACTGTTCATGTCACCGATTTTCATAGAGGTCACGGACTGGAAAGCGATTATAGAAACCAGCCGTAGTTTTGTCAGTGAATATTGGTTCGAAGACCTGAATCTGCGTGGAGGCTATAAAAACGTTATCATGCAATACGTTAAGGGACATTATCCTGATTCCTATCCACTATACGAGCGGATATATATACAAGGCGACAAAACGCCGCTGACGGAAATGGAAAATGAAATCATCGCCTACTGTCATGATAACGACATTTTATTTAGCAATTATTTTCATCACGAAGAGGTAATCCGAAATCCTAAGAATAAGATTTTAGGGAAAAACCGACGTTGAAAACATATCAAGAAAAATTGCAAATAATGATTTACGACGCATTGCATTCTATTGATTAGAAATTAATATACTCATAAGCAAATAATTCAATATGAAAGAACAAATCAAGAAGTCTTCTCTTTTTTTGAAGGGAAACAACACCTGACCCACTTCGCTACTGAACAGGATGTAGCGGAAGAACTATTCGAGCTACTCTCCGAAGCGAGAGAACTTTATCTCCAAAATGTGATTGTGGATGGCAAACGGTACAGCCGCTATGTGGATGATTTCATCAACAGTCATCGGTACATCAATTGCGATAATGCGGTTTGTCAGAACTGCCACGAAATGAACATCCACATCGTCAAGGGACTGCTGACAGAATGCGCCCACCTTATTCAATCTTTCTTTTCCGAATCAGACTTTTCTTTTGAAGAGTGCATGGATCTACGAAGACACTATGACAGATCAGAACCGTTGCCGATATCTGTAACCCATCGTACCGATAAAATAACAGATGCCTCGCCGCTTTCTTTCGGTTGTAACATCACTCAAGAACAGATGACAGGTATTGTGTCTTGTGCCAATACTTATCATCTGTTTTGTGTTTCAGAGGTTTGCGTCGAAGATATGGAAGCTCTCTTTTCCTGCAAAAAGGGCTTTCATATTCGAGTAAACAATCTCCGTCATGTGGTTATTCTTTTCGATGCGCTACTCGAAAACTCATTCATCCAATCCCGTTGGCAGTCGGTTCTTGACAAAGGCAAGTTTCTACAATCCAGGGACGGTTCACGGTTTGTTTCTGCCTCAAGTCTTTCATCTGCACTCTCTGCAATTAGAGGTAATATGACATCAGTTGCCTATGGCATTAAGCGAACTATTGGCCAATTGAAAGAATGATAATATTTCGATGATAGACTTATGATCGTTTCAGTTACGTCCAGTTTTACTATTTACCAATTGAATAAAATCTGCGGTTCGTTGATTATAATTGATCCAGTCTGTAGACAAACCGTAAAATGCACATAGTTCAGTATATAATTCATCTAATTTAGACTTGTCTGTTATATCTGCACCCTGTTTGACAACATTAAGAAATCCCATATCGTTGAAGGGGAGATGGGGAAATTTGAAAGGAAGAATGCGCTTTCCGTCCATTGCCCATGCTGCACCCATCTCATTGGTACACACCTCACTTCTTTTATAATTCTCAGAAATTATACATAAAATGAAGTCGCAACCTTTCATGTTTTTGACAATCTCATTTCTAAAATCCTCACCAGTACGAATCGCAGAATGATCTAATGTACAAAAAATATCAGTTCTCTCAAATTTACATCCCAACATTAGAATTTCCTTAACAAATCCATTTACGATATCTTTATCTTCAGAGGAATGGCTTATGAATATCTTTTTAGGGTGGTTGTAAAGGCTTGCTAAAATCCGATAACAAGTTCTAATATCTCCAAAAGAATATGCTGATATGAATCCATTAAAATTAATGGTAGAAAGGGCATTATTTAAAATATCTGCGATTTCCGGCTGCTCTTTTTGTAGGTTGGGTATTAATTGCTTAGAGATATTTATTAGCTGCATAGTATTATGTCCTATTGGGGAATTATAATTAATCCTCATTTGTTGTAATACTTTTATTCCCTGATTTACCAGTTCTCTTATAGTATTCATAATTTTTCGTATTTTTTATTTTTCAACTTATTCAAAAAATCCCCTTATTTCATAGTGTAACACAAACTTATATAGACATATCGCCAATGGGTAATTTTTCTTTCTTGTTAGCTCGATGCAGTGTTTATCTGCTCTGCATTTAACCTAAAAGCGTTTGCGTCAATTCCCATCTGGTAAATCTTAATGTCTGGATTCAGTTTCCGTGCAACGCTTATTATTTTTGATTTCTCATCTGCATTCATGTTGATTCCCAAATAGACAGACTCAAAACACTCTCCTCCGATTTCAGGAAAAGCCCGAACCTCTTTCCAATCAATAGGCCCCTTATCATCATTTTGACCTGGCAATAAACTCATATATGTTGGCCAAGGATCTAAAATGAATAACCTCACCTCTTGTTCATGCTCCCATGCTTTTGCTTTTGTGGATAATTGATAATGGAAGAAATCTTTTGCATCCCTGAAATAATCAGGTTTTTCCACAATATCCTTATACTGTACTTCCACTTCCGCACAGCCAATCATAATTCCACCCTGCATACGAGAAAGATATTTTCTGACTTTCTCCATATCCAAACCAATACAGATACCTTTATGTTTGCTATAATAGCTCCACATCAAGATTGAATCATATATTTTGGAAAGGCTACATATCCACACCTCTTCTCTGGTTCTACGAAATGGATCTCTTCTTAATTCTTCGATTATTTCCGGAGTCCATCCACCACACGCTTCCTTCGGAACATTGGAGAAATCAATTAACGATGGATGGCAATCAAACGGGTCGTTCAACTGCGTGGCATTGGTAAATTGAAGGTTACTATAATGTAGCATCATCAATCCACCGTTAAAATCAAGATACTTATATAATTTGACTGCTCCCATAAATTTATTATTCCGTCCTCAATAAGTCATCCACGGTTACACCCAAAACTTTGGATATTTGAATTAGCATCTCTACATTGGGCTGTGTTGTATTGGTAACCCATTTAGAAATTATGGCAGGATCTTTATCCAATTGTTCTGAGAGCCATTTATTACTTTTGTTTTTCTCTGCGAGAACGACTTTGATTCGGTTCAGTAATTTACGTTTCATGTTATATGTATTCTATCCACACACTTACAAAGATAAGAATTATTTGAAGAATATATTTGATTAAACAGGATATATTTTGTAGCAAGCTGCAAGAAAATGAATAAAACATCAATTTTGGTTATACGATTTTATAGTACCTACTTTTTTAAAGAATGTCAATCACCATTTTACACCACAAATACAGACGATTACTTTTGGGAATATTATATATAGTTATGGGAACTATACGGTATCAAATATACAATAGAATAGCATGTGATGACAGTGTATCAGATCGATATAAAATAAATTTAGGTTCAAGCGTGGGAACCTGTCAGTTTATCTACTTTGAGGTATCGCCAAACACCTTGTTACGAATAAACAGCCAACCCACGCCAGACGTATAACAATACCGCATGGGCGATTGATTGCATACGCAAGCATGAACGTTCGTACCGTTTATCCCCGTAACTCAAAAATTGGCGATTTTCAAAGTAAGGATAAAACTAAACGCTTCAATAATATGTATTTGCCGGAGGAGACTTGCAGTCTTTCCGACACTGCAAAGATAGGTCAAGAGAAGAATAAAATCAAATTTAAGTATTTGAATTTTTGTTCTCTACCGGATAATACTTGTTTTATTCTGCGCCGTAAAAACGTTCATGCCGGGTTGGCACAGGTAATATCTTACAACATTTCCAGATATCCCAATCTTAATAGAATATACGATATGCCAGACAAGGTATTTACCGAGTTCGGCAATCTCGATGGGCTTCGGTGTGGGGCGGGAATACCAACACTATGGTTGTCGGTGGTGTCTTGTGGAGTTTCATATCCTACAAGGCGTGTATCGAAGGGAGAATTGTCTTAACAGCGTTATGGTCGATAGCTTTTTAGGTGTTATGAAATCGGGACTATTTTATGCTGAAAAGATAGAATCTGTCGAAAATTTTACGAAAGTTTTAGATGAATATGTCGATGTATAGAACAAAAAGAATTGAACCGTGGTTAAATGAAAAGAGTCCGGTATTATACCGGACTCTTTCAAAAGAATTACTTGGGGGCATTTCATTTTAACACAGCCCCTTTGTGAGAATTGTTCGTTTCGATAGGTGTTAGCGAACGCTGACGGTGGCTACTTTGCCATCGGCTTTTACCACATAGAAGCCGGGCTCGACTGTAATTATAGTATTTTCATGCCCGATTCCGTGAATCTTGCCGTCTATACCATATACAGCCACGTTGCTCGCTCCTTCGACAATGATAACGCCTTTGGACGTTTTAATCGATATGCCGTCGGTGTGCGTGTCGTCAATGCCAGACGGTGCGGTCTCGTATGTATTTGAAAGACCCGATTCACCTTCGGCGTAAACAGCAGTCACATTGTAGCTATGGTTGTCTGTCTCTGATGTAGAGCTTGTAAGGTTGTCGACATATTTATTATCTGTTACTACGGCATCGTTAATCTTGATACAGTCACGATAGATATTGTACCCGATAACCGTGTAGCTGGGCGTACCACGAGTGTAACTGATATCGTCTATCAGCCAAGCCTCTGTCTGATAGGAAATGCAGCGAATCGCAAAGTATTTGGAGCCTTCCGGGAGTTGGACCTCAACTTTCGACCACCCGAGGTTTGCCGAGTATGTATCGCCTAACTTAACGAAATCGGCCGGAGTGTTACCGGTAGTTGAATATAGAACTTCGAACTGGTCGTAACCGTAGTTGACATTTGTCGAGCGATTCCAAAAACTGATGGTTTGCTCCATGCCGGGAAGTTCGGGCGAAATCAACCAGTCATCGTTGGCCTTTGTCGTCGAAGAGAATGCTGCGAAGCATTTGGATCCAGAGTGGGCAAAGTTTGCTACCTTGTTCTGGCTCTCTTCATCGATGCCTTCGATATCGAAAACGATATATGACATGGGTTTACTCTGATTCTCAAACATGACATCACTAAGGCCAAATGTTTCGTCTCCGTCGATGTCGTAGAATGTGTAGTTCTCGGCCTTTCCAATCGCGAACGACTCATAGGCTTCAAGGTCGTCGGTCACCGGTATGGTCTTGCTCTCTGTATCGGGAGAGTCCCATGCGAGGGTTACTTGATTGCCTTCAACGGCTCCGTTAATGGTGACAACCGGAAGTTCAGAGGCGATAAATTCCACTGTCTTAGCCTCGCTTTCGTTATTTGACAAGTCTTCATCTGAATCGTACACTACATTCACTTTATAAGTCGTGGCCTCGGTTTGTGTAACGGTCGGACGTACTGTGATTTCGACGGTTTGCTTGGCCGACACTGCGAGATGCTCGATATTTACAGTTTCAACCACATCGTTGTCGGAAAGAAGCTGTACGGCGATGTTGTCCGCATCGTGTGTGCCCATGTTGGTGATTGTGGCTGTCACCTTGTTGTCAACGCCCACGGTCATGGTTGCCGGAGTCGTGAGGCCTGCCACTGCGACATCATGGCCTAAGAATTCTCGCACTTCGATGTTATCGAGCAGGAAGTAATCTTGCTGTGAACGGGCGTTCACGTTTACACCCACTTGGACTACTTTGCCCTTGAATTGCGCAAGCGAAACGAATACGCGTTGCCAACCTGTGCCTACCGAATTGGTATGAATGGGCTCGGTCAGGTAATAGGTTTCACCACTGGGAATGCGCACTGTGGGTGCGAGATCAAAGAGGTCGTCGGTGGTACCGCAGTAATAGAACGACAATCCTACTTTGTCGCTTTCTGGAATTAGAATCTTACCCGAAAGCAATAGATTGTTCTCCTTAGCAAGGAAGGGTTCGAGGTAGAACATGCCTTGATCATCGTCCTGAGGCATGCACACCGGCTGGTAGCACGATTGAGCCGTGCTCCAATATGCGCCTTCATTCATCCACACGTGTTGAAGCAGAGCCTCGGGGCATGATTCCTTGAACGGAACGGTATAGGCATTGCCCACCGGAATCATTTGCGTGAACCCATTGATGGGATTGCGCCCGACACGGTTTTCGGCGAATATGTAAAATATGGCAAGAGCCTGTTCTCCGTTTTCAGGAAGGTCGATAGTGGTAGTCCAACCCTTTTTCGCATCTTCCGCAGTTAGCCCAGTCGCCACGATTTGCGTGTTCATGTCGACCATCGTATATGTGATCAAGTCGCTATTGATGGAATCGCCGTCCACATCTTGTGCCAACGGATTCCAAGTGACTGTAACCTGTCCGGGAACGGTCGCACTCTCAACGATTTTGCAATCGGTGGGAGTAGCCGGCAGTTTCAATCCTGCATAGGCATCTTTGTCGTAAGGTATGCCTTCTCCGAATTCGTTCGATGCTACAATCGTATAGTGAACAGTGGTTTCTTCGCCTACAACATCTTTGAATGTGAGGGGTGCTCCGGGTGATACGTTCGTGAATGTATGTACCAAGTTCCCGTCTCGGTTCACTTTCACATCGGCGATTGATGCAAGCTCGTTGCCAGCTATGTTTTTATCGGGAGCATTGAAGCTGACATCGATGGCTGCCGAGCCATCGGGTTGGGCCGTGAATTTTACGTTTTCGACGATGGCCGGTGCAGAATCGGGAATAGGTGCTTCGATGGTGAAATTGTCGATATAGATCGAGCCCATGTTCTTCTTCGACAGGCCGTGGATACCTATGTAGTATATTCCTGTCGTTTCGGGTGTGATGAGTGCATAGTATGTGCGATAGGTGGCATCGGTAAGCTCGGTGACACCAATGAGTTCGGTAGTCATGGCGCTCACGTTGCATTGGTCGCCCATCTTCACTTCAAAGTGGTCTTTGTAGTACTCAGACTCTCCTCGTGCGTCAAATGCCAAACGATAGGCTTTGCCCGCTTCGAGTTTCACGGGAGCCGACATTAGCCAATCGTCCATGTCGTTTTGCCAGTTGAAGCCAATGAATGCGCAGCCCGATTCTTGCCAGCCCCATGTATTGTTGTTGTCATCGTTGGAGTCTATGACTGTGAATGGGCAGAAGTCGTCGCTTGTAGCGAGTTCGTTGGTGTAAGGCGGTATAATGTTTCCCATCACCACGGCATTTGATTTGGCCTCGTTCGATACTGTGCCTTCGAATGTAGCCGTTACTTTATATGTATATATCGATAGTTGTTCCGGTTGGGCTACTGCATCCTCGCATTGTGTCGCTGTGATGCCATCGGCTACAACTGTTTCCTTGACTCCGTTGTTGTAGCGGGCTACCGTATATGTCACCTCGCTTGCGTCGAAATAGCCGTTGTTTTCGGAAGCTGTTACAGCATCCCAGCTTATGTTGAATGTGCCGTTTTCGTAAGCGATGACAACGTTTTCCGGGGCGTATGGCTTGTCGGGGCCGACCCACAAGTTCACTTTATTGCTCGACGGAGAATCACCGATGCTATTGCTTACGATGACTGTGAATTTGTACATATCGGCTTTGGTTACTTGAATGGGTGCGTTGATCGGTGTGCCGGGAGCCGCATTGCCCTGAGCTATTTCCCCATCGTTTGCCATGACTTTGTATGAGAGGTTTCCGGTAAGTTCATTGCCGGCAAATGTTTTGCTCGGCATGGTGAATGTGGCGTTACCGCTCAGAGCACCTTCGCCGAACGATACTGTCAGGTCGGAAACGGCAGCCGGGGCTCCGTCCTCGGCAAGCGGCGCAACGATGTGCATGCCGCACACCTCGCCTTGCAAGTCGCATATTTTGGACACGGCGTATCCATTGTTGAAGTCGATCGAGTAAAGTGCAGTTTCTGCGTCGGTACAAGAGGCATAGTATAGGATGCCCGTTTTGCTGTCGTAAGCTGCCGACGTGAGGTAATGCGAAACGATGCCAATATTCGTGAGCATGGTTTCTTCGCCGGTGCTTTTGTTTATCTTCACAAGGCGGCCATCTCCATAGATTCCGTATAGCGCCTCGGCATCGCATGCCAATGCGCTATATGGCTCTGCGAGAGAGCGAATAGTGCCGGTTCGTTTCACCGGAGTCAGGCTCATCGTGCCTAGCTCGTAGCCGCTCAGGTCGATGTTATAAAAACAGCCGTATATGACGCTGCCATCAGAGGTCATGCACTCCGACATCAAGTTGAAATCGGCATTATGATTATCTTCGATCAATGTCCAGTCGCTCATGTCGAATACCCGATAATATGCTCCATATACTTGACCTCCGAATTGGTCCATGAGACAGCAAATGTATTTGCCGTCGAGGGCGGCTCCACCGTTACCTGCATTCATGGTATCATCGGTTTTGATGGCTTTCAGTCCATTTTCGTTTATAGAATATATGCCAACATTGAGTCCGGCATTGCTTTGAACCACAGAACCGATAAGGTCGGGTATTTTTACAGCCGTTGCGGCAGGAGCCTTATTGGGCGAGAAAGCAGTGGAGGCAATGTTGTTTTGATTGGTCACACTGTTACCTCGGAATGTGGTAATACTCCTGCGTTTGAAATGATCCTTTATCTCGCCTCGGGTTTTGATCGTCTGGGCATTTTGCTTCACAACTACATAGGGAGATGTGACGGCAGATGCCGAAAGCGCTAAACACAATAGCGCTGCTAGTACTAATAAAATATTAAATTTTTTAGACATAAATAGAAATTTTGAATATAAAGTTTATAGATTATTTGCATAAGATGATGATTCGATGTGTAAAAGTAATATTTTTTCGAATAAAAAAGGAAAATATTGTTATAAAAAACGGTGAATTTTGAATTTTTTGTTACTTCTCAGATAATGTTTGATTTATTTTGTGCTTCATATCAGGTTGGCGCAGGTAATATAGCGTATTCAGATTGTTTTATTTTATTGGGGTGGGGGTATATAGATAGGTGAGTCCAGACTTTGTTACTTTCCCTGCCAAAGAAAGTCCCTGTTACATTAATTCACTTTCTTTGTTCATTCTTCTCAGCAGCGAGAAGGATGAACAAAGAAGCACCGCCGCAGTTATCGGGCTTAACGGTTTGCCGCCATGGTCACCGTTGGGGTCTGCGGAATTCGCATTTGCTCAAACAGTCCTCGCCCTCTTTCCTCAGTCTCCCTTGCGTCTTCACCGCCCGATAAAGGCGGGGACTTTTTCCGTTTTTGAGAGCTTTTCTAACCCCTCCGTCACTGCGTGCCACCTCCCCTATATTTCCTTACGGAAACACCCCGTAAGGCTACGGGACACGGCAGGGAGGAGTGTAAGAGTACCCCTCTGTTATTATACCGATAGCCATTTGCCGGTCTCTTCGGGGGTGAAGCCTCTTTGGTGGGCATAGTGTTCGCGCTGGGTTTCGTCGATGTGCCCGATGTGGAAGTAGCGGGCATCGGGGTGTGCGATGTAGAGTCCGGCGACAGAGGCATTGGGCATCATGGCGCCGTTTTCGGTGAGGGTTATTCCGATACGCGAGAAGTCTAACGCTCTGTCCCAATCGAAGAAAAGGGAATGGTCGGGCAGGGAGGGATAGCCTACTGCCGGACGTATCCCTCTATACCGGACGGAGAGGAGGGACTGCAAGTCGAGGTCGGGTTCATCGGGGGCATAACCCCAAAATTCTCGGCGTATTTGCCGGTGCAGCCATTCTGCGGCGGCCTCGGCAAGACGGTCGGCGAGGGATTGGAGCAGGAGGGCGGTATAGTCGTCTCCGTCCCGACGCAAGAGCTCTATGCGACGTTGTATCTCGTTTCCGGCGGTGACGGCGAATAGTCCGGCATAATCGGGTTTCCCGTCGTTGGCGGGGCGAATGAAGTCGCTTAAAGAATAGTAGCGGGCATTGGCTTCGGATTTACGCACTTGTTGCCGCAGACAGGGTATGTCGAAATCGCTGTCGGGTAGCCGCAGTCGTATGATATTGTCGTAAGAGGCGGCTTCGGCAAGTAGGTAGCAGGCTTGTGGAGAGGTGTTGTTTTCTGCTTCGAGGGTGTCGAGCAGATGATTCGCCTCTTTGTAGAGCTGCATGGCTTCGGCGGCTTTGGCTCTCTCGGCCGATGGGAAAGAGGCGAGCCAGACGGCTTTGCAGTGGTCGCACCCTTGCATGTCGGCTATGGAGGCATAGCCTGCGCCTATTTTCCATACGGAGAAGAATACCCGCCAGTTGATGAAAGGTCGTATGTCGCCGACAGTGACGGGGACGGTGTGCAATCCCATTTGCCGAGGCCGGGGGGCGGTATATGTGTCCCAATCTATGTAGGGGGCGTATCTTTCGACTTCGGATAGGGTGACTAAATCGACCGGTTTCAAAGAGTTGCGCAGTGCTTCTTGTTCGGTGCGTATGCTGCGGATAAACTCCTCACGAGTTTGGGGATTGAGCAGTTGTGCGGCGATGAGCGGGTTTTGCGATGCGTCGCCGGCATGTATGACCGCACCGCTGTAACACGGGGCGATTTTGACGGCCGTGTGGAGTTTCGAGGTGGTAGCTCCGCCTATGATGACCGGTGTGCGCAGTCCTGCTTTTTCCATTTCGGAAACGACGTGGCACATCTCTTCGAGGGAGGGGGTGATGAGTCCGCTCAACCCTATGAAATCGGCTTGTTCGGCAATGGCTCGCTCCACGATTTTTTCAGCCGGAACCATCACGCCGAGGTCGATTACCTCGAAGTTGTTGCAGGCGAGAATGACGGCGACGATGTTTTTCCCGATGTCGTGCACATCGCCCTTGACTGTGGCTACAATGAATTTTCCCCGTTTGGAGGTTTCTCCATTGCGGGTATTTTTCTGCTCGATGAGTGGTTGCAATATACCCACTGCTTGCTTCATGGTGCGGGCGCTCTTGACGACTTGGGGAAGGAACATTTTCCCGTCGCCGAAAAGTTGTCCCACCCGGTTCATGCCGTCCATGAGGGGTTGCTCGATGACGGCGAGTGCCGAGCCGTATTGACGGACGGCCTCTGCGAGGTCGGTTTCGAGGTGTGTCGATATGCCTTTGACGAGAGCTTGTTTCAGTCGGTCGGCGACAGGTTGCCGATGACGGTCTTCGTCGATATTGTTTTCTTTTTTGATTGCTTCGCCCCGATGTTTCTCGGCGAAGTCGATGAGACGTTCGGTCGCATCCGGCCGACGGTTCAATACGACATCTTCGATGAGCGCAAGAGTTTCGGTCGGTAGATCGTCGTAGGTAATCGATGTGGCGGGATTGACAATCGCCATGTCGAGCCCGTTGCGGATAGCATGATAAAGAAAGACGGCGTGCATGGCTTCGCGAATGAAATTGTTGCCTCGGAACGAAAAGGAGAGGTTGCTCACGCCTCCGCTCACTTTCGCTCCCGGCAGGTTTTCGTGTATCCAAGCCGTAGCTCGAATGAAGTCTACCGCATAGTTGTCGTGGCTGTCGATTCCGGTAGCTATCGCCAACACGTTGGGATCGAATATAATGTCGCAAGGCGCTAATCCTGCTTCTTCGGTGAGGAGCTTGTAAGCCCGGGCGCAGACTTCGATTTTCCGTTCATAGGTATCGGCTTGGCCTTTTTCGTCGAAAGCCATGACGACTACCGCTGCTCCTAACCGTTTGATTTCACGGGCATGCGCGAGGAATGTTTCTTCTCCTTCTTTCAGGCTGATGGAGTTGACGATGGCTTTCCCTTGCAGACATTTCAAGCCGGCGGAGATAACCTCCCATTCGGAAGAGTCTATCATTACAGGAACCCGATAAATGTCGGGCTCGGAGACGATGAGATTCAAGAAGTCTACCATCTCTTTGCGGGCATCGAGCATGGCATCGTCCATGTTGATGTCGATGATTTGTGCGCCGGCCTCGACCTGTTTGCGTGCGATGTCGAGTGCTTCGGTGTAGTTCTTTTCGTGAATGAGCCTCAGGAATTTGCGGGAACCTGCCACGTTACAGCGTTCGCCTATGTTGACGAAATTGTTTTCGGGGCAGACAACGAGATCTTCGAGCCCGCAGATGTGCAGACGGTTGTCTTTCGCGATGGGACGGCGGGGCGAGGCGTTTTGTGTGATTTCCCGATAGCGGGCTATGTGCTCGGGTGTCGTTCCGCAACAACCACCCACGATATTTACCAGTCTCTCGTCGATAAATTCTTTTATTTGTGCAGCCATCGATGCGGGCGTTTCGTCATATTCGCCCAACCGATTGGGCAGTCCGGCATTGGGGTAAGCACTGATGTAATAGGGGGAGATCGATGCCAACCGATGTAGATAGGGTTTCATTTCTCTTGCTCCGAACGAACAGTTCAAACCTACCGAGAGAATTTCGGCATGGGAGACTGCCGTAAGAAAGGCTTCGAGAGTTTGTCCCGATAGCGTTCGCCCGCTCTCGGTGACTGTTACCGAGAGCATGACAGGAAGCTCTCGTCCTGTCGCTTTCATAGATTCCTGTGCAGCAAAAAGGGCGGCTTTGGCATTGAGCGTGTCGAAAATGGTTTCGATGAGCAGAAGATCCACGCCACCTTCTATCAAGGCCGTGATTTGCTCCCGATAGGCTGTCGCGAGTGTGTCGAGGTCGAGATTTCGCAAAGCGGGATTCTCCATATCGGGGGACATGGAACAGCTTTTGTTCGTGGGCCCTATCGAACCGGCCACGAATCGGGGTTTATCGGGTGTTGAATAGTCGTCGGCAGCCTTCCGGGCTATGCGGGCGGCTGCCCGGTTTATTTCCTTTACCTGACTTTCCAAACGGTAGTCTGCCATCGATATGGCGTTGGCATTGAAACTATTCGTCTCGATGATGTCGGCTCCGGCTTCGAGGTAGGCACGGTGTATCTCGTCGATGAGGTGTGGTGCGGTGAGACAGAGCAAATCGTTGTTCCCTTTTAATTCCACTGCCGAATCGGGGAACAACGAACCTCTGAAATCTTGCTCGTTCAGTCCGTAACGTTGTATCATCGTTCCCATAGCTCCGTCGAGAATGAGAATGCGTTGGTTGAGTAGTTGTTTCAATGTCTGCATATATCTCGGTCTATGATTGTCATATAACGAAAGATAAGAATCGGATAAAACGAATATGTTCGTTTTTTTTGCCGAATCGTGTCCTATCTTCACAGTTACAAATATAGGGATAATTGTTGTTTTGTCTACCGAAATATTTGTTATTTGAAATGGAGTATGTAGTGGATTATTCTATTTTTGACCTTATTTTGTAGAGGAAATATTTGAATTTTCTTTTGTATTTAGATATAATGTTTGTAGGCTGCTGATTCGTGTCACAGAAGGCAAGAGGGGCACGCCGTTGTACCGGACGTATATTTGTTCGAAAGAAAATCGAGGCGAGGAGATGCCGGTCGTTTGTCGTTCGATAAAATGATAGCTCCTTGTTATTTCTTGTCAGATTTCTTTCCAGACGATACTTTATCGGGATTTTTGTTGATGAAGTCTTTCCAACTGTTGTAGCTTTTTTCGAGATGAGGCCGGTTGGTCTGGTAGAAATGGCAGAGAGCGGCAGCCAATCCGTCGGTGGCATCGAGAAGGGGAGGCATATTTTCATCGGGGATATGCAGAATGCGCTGTAACATGGCGGCGACTTGTTCTTTCGATGCACTTCCGTTTCCGGTAATCGACATTTTGATTTTTAATGGGGCGTATTCGGTAATGGGAATGTCGCGGGAGAGCGCGGCTGCCATAGCGACTCCTTGCGCTCGTCCGAGTTTCAGCATGGATTGCACGTTCTTTCCGAAGAATGGAGCTTCGATAGCCATCTCGTCTGGAAGATATTGTTCGATGAGGCCTAAGACCCGCTCGAAAATGCGACGTAATCGCAGATAGTGACTTTCGAATTTGTTTAATTGAATCACGCCCAGAGTCATCAGTTCGGGGGTGTTACCGACGATACGCAGGACTCCGTAGCCCATGACGTTGGTCCCGGGGTCGATGCCGATAATAATTCTATCGTTTGTCGTGTTCATTTATAAGTCGATTACTTCCAATAGGGTACTGAATCCCAATACTTGCTTGCCGAATTTCTTTTGCATATCGCAGAGTAGTGTTTCTCCGCACTCTTCGTGCCAACGTTCGAGCGTATCGGTATCGGGCGATTTGAATTGCAGGGAAAGACTTATGCCTTCTTCCTCATTCTCAGCGAAAATACGGGTCAGTTGCGGTTCTTGTAAAGCTCCGTGTTCCAGTACAGCCGGAATATAGAAATTTTTTAACCAACTTATAAATTCATCTTTCCGAGAGTGATCGGCGTGGTATGTGGTGTTGAATATAATCATAGTGGTATGGGGTTATCTTGTTGTTCGGAGAACCATATTATTCTTTTGACAAAGGTAAAAAAAATGGGGGCAGGAGCCAAATTTATTTGGCTCCTGCCGAATGCCTGTTGCCTCGGTCTATTGTGAAGGTAAAAAAACTTCTCAATATTTTGTACAGTCGTAAAAATAGTTTTATCTTTGCACCGCATTAAGGGGGTATTAGCTCATCTGGCTAGAGCGCGACACTGGCAGTGTCGAGGTGAGCGGTTCGAGTCCGCTATACTCCACATCGTTATCCGTCTTTTGAGGTACAACAGTTTATTCCCCGGTAAAACGGGGTTTCTTTTTTTTTATGGGGTTTCAAAAGAGATAATACAAAGCAATAGGGGTAATCACATAGTTTCTGTCGAATGTGGCTTGCAACTATTGTATGCTTTTGCTGTACTGCTCATCGAGTTGTCCTTTATCTGTATGTTTATCATGCTTTTGTGTGTATCAGACAAAACCACATGGACAGTCTGCACTTGGTCGTGTGTGATTTTCCGTGTATATTCCAACCCCTCTCCCCCAGAAACGATAGTTTCTGGGGGAGAGGGGTTGAGGAAAGTTTCATAGTAATTTCTGATTATGAGATTAACCCCTCCGTCCTTCGGACACCTCCCCTATATTTTGCTGCGCAAAACACAGGGGAGGAGGTTTAAAATATCCTTCCGATAGTAGAACATAAATCCTTATTCAAAGAGTCGACTTTCTTATTTTCAGAATATAGGGAAGAGGGAGATTCTTTTTCTTTTATAGTCTGGCATTTTCATGTGGCGAGCAGGAACTATCCAACCTTCTTCCCTGCCGTGTCCCATAGCATTACGGGGCACGGCAATGGAGGAGGGTATATGTCTGATATAAACCGGCTGATGAGATACCGTTTTCAACCCCTCCGCCACTTCGTGCCACCTCCCCTATATTTTTGCATTGCAAAAACACAGAGGAGGAGGGTAAATACAATCCATTCCATTCGTTAAAATTCGGGTCTATCCCTACTAAATTTCTACTGAGTTCGAACAATCGGACTTTATACCCGATCAATAAAAAAATCGTATCAGATTATTCTATCAATAATCTGATACGATTTTTAACCTATTATGATCTTCCGGGGCTATCGAACGACCGGTATTTTTACATTCTCTCGGCTTCCATCGGCATGTACAATACAACAAATATAAATGCCTGTTTGCAAATTGTCAAGGCTCATATTCGTCGTATAACCATCGACATTTTGCATTTTCATTACAGCGCCGTTCATATTCACCAAAGATATACTCGATAGAGCTTTATCAGTTTGTACCACCAAGTAACCTCCATATGTATAAACTACTGTCGAAGCTAATGTTTGGAGTTCTACTTTTGACTCCCGGTCGTTATTCAGATATACTGGTATCTTCACAATTCTACTTACAGCATCGTTATTGGCTAACACGATTTGTGCTTCATATAAAGTATTTCTCTGTAATTGGGTTGCATCTAATGATACGGTGAGCGTTTCCATAACAGAAGGAGCGACAGAGAATTCATATTTATCAAGCGAGAGCCAGTTGATAGTCGGGGTGCGATTACCCGTTACATTCGCGCGAATACAGAAGTTACTATTTAAACCTAAGTCTCCTGCTGACCACCATGTATTGCCAAGTTTAACCATATCGCCGAAGCCATTTTGTACATGACCGCCGTCGATACCAATCACGAAGTCTGTCGGTTCAAAGCCATCTATATTAACACCTATCCATAAATCGGTATTCCCTATCGTCAGAGGTTGTTCGAGCACAATATGATTCCAAGACTGTGCTATTGGGGAAAAAGTCTGTCTCATCAATTCATTTCCGGCATTTGACTGTGAGCCTTGACCGAAAATTACCACTTGAGCTTTGTCAGGTACGTCGTTTATATATACATCGACACTACTGATTTGCATACCCGACAATCCAGCAAGCATATTGCCCGGAAAATACTGTGCATACACGGCCGAAGAACCACCGCTGAGCGATACTTCGCTTTCGAGCCCGTTGTCATAGCGCAATACGAATTCTGCCTGCGACTCGGTTTCTTTCGCTTTAACCGAATGGGATTTCGCAGATTTTGTAAATTTCCAAGAAGGTTTGCTATTTTTTGTAGCAAAAGCCGACTGCTTGCTGCCCGGAGAGTGAGGTAGAGCATAAAGTACCGATGCTGTTCCTGTAAGCTCTGCACTGCCTTCGTTCTTTATTTCCAGAGTTACCGGTCGTACGTCGAACGATTGGTACGAATCGATGATACTTAATCCGGGTTTAATGATCGGTGAATTGTCGGAATGTTCCACGACCAGTGTATAGTCTTCTGTTTCTCCATAACCATATTGACCGCAAGCGCTAAGAATGTCTTCATAAGAAGCTATGATTCGTAGGCGTCTTTCTCCCGGCACGACTACCGCCTCGTCTGGAATCGATACTTTAATAGTTCCCTTAGGAAGATAACCGATAAATTCGCCCGCTTCATCGAACGAACCGTTTCCATTCCAATCTACCCATGCACCTATATATAAACTTCCGCCTTCACACTCTACGTTCAAATCTAATGCTTCACCGGGTTTAATGCTTGTCTTCATATCAGAAAAATCGCTGTATACATTACCTTCGCTTGGGTTGTTAATGCTTCCAATTTTGACTGAAGTAATATATTCGTAACTTGCATCCGTCGAATACGATTCGCAAACTATCCCTTCTTCCCTTTTTGTAATAGAGAAAAACATGGATTGATGGGCTATTTGTTCATCGCCTTCCGTGACATTGCGTATTTCGATATTATGTTTACCCGGTTGTGAACAATCGATCCGTTGGTCAAACGTGTGTTTGTAGCTCTCCATAGAAGCTATCGTCACACCCAGTTCTTCGGTTGCCAGTAATTTATCGTCTAAATATAATTGAAGTTTCGCATCGGATATAGCTTGCTCACCGATATTCATTACTTCTACTTGTACCTTTTCATATTTGTCGCTTGCTGTTTCCAAAGGGGATAATAAACGTTCGAACTTCAATGCTTTTTGCGCAATGTAGTCGCCGTCGCCCGTTAAACAGTAACACATGGATAACTGAGAGGTCATATATTCTTCGTAAGCCTCCATCCAAATTAAACCTATTCCGGGGACGTTGCTACATGTGAACACGCTGAAAGCACAATTATGCGTTTCGTTGTCTACTTTGGCGGCTGCTACCGAAAAGAAACCGCTTTCTAGACAGATTGTTTCGTCCAATTCAACCGAAAATTCGTAAATACGTGCCAAATCATCATATTCGCTTGCACTCACTCCGGTGAATTTGCCCAAGACATCGAATTCTTTGCGGTAGACCTCTTTGCCGGGGTAACCATCGGCTCCCATTTCATAAAATGCCACTTCAAAACGGATCGGTTCTGTCATTTCGCCATTTTCATCGATGCCGCCACGGTCGGCACAAGACAACCAATTATAATTTTCTTCGTCCCAAGACAAGAATCTCCCTAACCAGCGAATTCCGTTCACTTTCTGATAGCATCCAGAAAAGGATTGGTAAAATTTGGTAGCTCCGTCGGCACGACCCATATCGGAACTTTGTTGTCCCATGTAGTCGGCATCGCTACTAAATGCTCCTGAGAGGACAGTATTAGGAGGACACCCCAATGCATCGTCAACGCTATTGCGCGGTTCTGCCTTCAAAAAAACATTGTTTTCGTATACAACCGCTACTTTTTCTTTTTCTCCAAATTTACTTGCATGCTGTTCGCCAAACACATTCACTGTAAACAACATTACAAGCAACACGCTCATGTAAATCTGTTTCATTTTCTTTGTCTTTTTAATTAGTTTGATTTTTATTTAATTATGAGAGCGCAAAATTATAATATTATAAACAAAATGAAGAATAAAAAGAACTTTAAATGTTTTTTTTCTCAATATTGTATTTGTATACAATATAAATATGTCTGTATAAAAGGAAAGGTATGTACAAAAAACTCTTATGAAACCTTATTTTATTTATGGAGTAAGTTTTTTGTGTAAAATTGTATGCTGTCTAACAAATTTTTGTAACTTTGAATTTTAAGAACGATAATACTAATCGTTAAATATTATAATTGAGTATTATGAATAGATGTTTTTATCACTGGATTTCTAATATTCAATGAAATAGTTTATCTCTCATGTTGGGTTTACGCCGCTTTCTGCTTTTTTCGTAAGCGGGAAATCTATGATATGGGTATATAACAATTATCGTAAAGAAAATAATAACCATAAATCGAAATGAAGGTGAGACATTCGAGATTTTCGGTCGGAGTGATCCTGTTTGCATTAGCGATGCTTCCGACAATGGCGCAAGAAAGAGCAGCCCAAATTCGGGAAAAATTGTTGAATCGGAATCTCCACTCTGTAATCGTGGTATCGCATCGAGCAGACTGGCGTAATTTCCCTGAGAATTCGTTGGAAGCTATCGAGAGTGCGATCCGCATGGGGGTCGATGTCGTTGAACTCGATTTACAGCGGACGAAAGATGGGAAATTGATATTGATGCATGATTCTAAACTCGACCGTACGACGACCGGGAAGGGTAAGGTCTCGGATTGGACGCTTGATTCTATTAAAACATTGCGGTTAAAGAACGGTTGCAATATCAAAACAATACACAAGGTTCCCACTTTGGAAGAGGCTTTACTTGCCGCAAAGGGGAAAATAATGATTAACTTGGATAAAGCCGACCGTTATTTCGATCAAGTTTATGAATTGTTGCAAAAGACCGGTACGACCGAACAGATAATCATGAAAGGCAGTAAGCCAGCGAAAGAGGTGAAAGCCCGATTCGGGAAATATCTCGATGAGGTAATTTATATGCCCATTGTGAATCTCGATAAAGAAGATGCAAAACGACAGATAGATGTATTTGTCGAGGATATGCGGCCGGCCGCTTTCGAATTGTTGTTTGTCAAAGACAGCAACCCATTGCCCCGAATGCTTGCCGATTCGTTGAAAGGGGAGTCCCTTATTTGGTATAATACTTTGTGGGACACAATGGCGGGAGGACATGACGACGACATGTCGCTTGCCAATCCTGACGAGGGGTACGGTTATTTGATCGATGTACTCGGCTGTCGTATCATACAGACCGACCGTCCGGCATATTTGCTCGATTATCTGCGGAAACGAGGGTTACACGATTGATTTTTGTTTATTGGTAAAAAATAAATCCATGAAGATTCCGGAATCTTCATGGATTTGTGAGAATGAATAGAAGTTTTATTTATTCCCAGAGATCGGGTATGGGAGAGTGTCCCACGGCGTTAGGCGTTTGATGGAATGGTGTTTTTGTACCGGAATGTATTTCATATAGCGATTTGGCTGTTTCGATAGCCGCATCGACCATATAGGGATAGGGCCTGTCGGTAACGTCGATAAAACCGCAATTGTAATTCTCCCCGTCGGTGCGTCCGTTGATGTTCTGATCGATCCATCGGAACCAGCCTGTACCGATGAGCCCTCGGTGAGCAAAGGCGTTTTCGGTATAATACCGAAAAGCATCTCCTCTTTCTTTTTGTGAGTTCACTTGCCACAGGGATTGTGCGAGTCCTCTGTCGACTGTCCCGAAGTGGTACTCCCCGATAATCATCGGCAACCCAGAGATTTCCAAAGCATGATTCATTTTTTCGTGGTCGGGAGATAGAGCGTAGCAGTTGAAACTCAAAGCATCGAACGACTCTTTGCTAATTCGTAGCAATTCATCGTCTAATTGCTCTATGTAGCCATATCTTATTCCTAAGTTCAGATGATTGGGATCGTTCTTCTTTAACGATTTGGATATGGTTTTCATGAGTTTCTCGAATGTATTGTATATAAAAGTTTTGCGGGTGTCGGGTGTATCGCCGGATTCTTTCAGAAAATTTTGTAATTCTGTTTTGATGGGGCGATCTTTTCCATTTAGAATTAAGGAACACAGGCGATTTTCTTTCGAAATCCAAGCGGGTTCGTTTCCGATGAAATAGCCTATTAACCAATGATTGTTTTTGTATTTTGCCACATTACGGGCAATTGCTTCGTCTATCTTTTTTTCAATTCCGTTGTCATATACGTCCATCAATCCCATCAGTTCGTTTTCGAACCCTATGTTTTCCAAAGGTAGAATGAATGCTTTTCGATTCTTGTCGTATATAGTTTTATCCGACCAGTTTGCAAGGGTATTCAATCCCCACTTGTTCATTCTTTTGATTGTCATTTCGGCAGCTCGGTCGAGATAATTTTTTCCGTATCGACGATATAGGTTCCAGATACCGAAAGAGGCTGTATGTGTTTCGGGCGATACATTCTCGGATTCGACGAAAAGTTCTCTGGGCGGAAGTTCTTGAAACATATTTGTGCATTTGTCGGTGTTTTTCGTGTAGTAGTCTCCGACGGGGGCGACGCAATCGACCCCATAGGAGAGGAATAAATATCCGTCCGGGTCGATGAGCCACCAACGATCGTTGATCTGTTCTGTCCTGAAAAAGCCCGTCGATTTTACTCGTTTGTTCAAATAGCCTCCATAACGGGAATAGTTGAAATTTTCTGTTTCGTTAATTTCGGTTTCTTCTTGCAGCCATTCTTTTAGAAGTTGTTCTTCGGAGTAAATTTTTCCTTCATAGTCGCCCAAGTTCCATTGACCGAACTTGTCGAAAGCGGGCTTATTCTCTAAGTACCTGTCGCCGGGATCGTCTTTTGACAAAGCGATCGATCGCAGTTCGATCGTAGGGTTATCGATAGGGGCTCTCATGCGTATGCCTATTGAATCTACTCCTGTCAAAGGTCCTCGTTTCCCTCCCAAGTTGATCCAGCCTGTTGTTCTCGGTTGATTGGAAGTTGCTGCTATATCGTGTTTGGCAACGGGTAGTTCTCTGAAAAATCTCAGTGGAATGGTTAATTTGTTCCATGCGTTGGGAACATATGATATAAGTCGTAGTTCGTTGTATCCTGAGTCGGTGGTGAATCCTAATTGAAATCGCTGTGGCGTGGTGGAACGAAATTCTATGGTTACATAGTCATACTCGTCCCAATCGGTAGGTAGTTGGGGTGCGATGTCTTTTATCGCGATTTTTTTACCCGACACGATTTTCTTGCTGTCGAATTGGAATTTTACAGAATCGTTGGTATGGCATGATGTCAAACCGAGAACGAGGAAAATGATTCCGTAGGATAACAGTCTGTTTTTCATGATTGATGGGATTTGTGATTTTTATTTTTTTTCTGGAAGTGGTATGGAATATTGAATGTCGTTTTCGGCGAATACTCGTACGTAATCTACATACATATCCGATACATTCCCGAAGCGTTCGAGGTCGATAGGCCAACCACTTATTCCTCCAATCGCGTAGTTTATCAGGAAGAAAAGCGGTTTTTCTTTTGATATGTCGTTCGTTGTATGCCTCAGTACTTCGATACCGTCGAAATAGTATATTGTTTCGTCTCGTCCTACATATAGACCATAGGTGTGGAAGGTGGTGGACCAATATGATTTTCCACCCAGTTCCATGATGGGAACTCGTTTATTAAAGCGTTTTTTATATGTCCCATCGGGTTCTTTTTGTCCCCAGAAATGGCTCGTGATGGAGTAGCCCGGGTGGTTGGGGTTACCTTTTCCTACCCCTCCATAGGCTTCGACAATATCCAGTTCGTCTCCATTGATGCCTCGGTCGATACTGGTGAGAGTCCAAAATGCAGGCCAAGTACCGGGTGCAGACTGGGCGGTAAACCTACATTCGAGATAACAGGGGGCTTTTGTGAAAAATCCTTCACCGTCCATATTTACAGACGATATTAGTCCTGAGCTTCCTTTTGTTCCGGCTCTTTTACGGGCTTTAATTTTCAAATAGGTGTCGACTTGTTCGAAAGGATTATCAGGACCGTCGACATCGGAAAATGGCCAGCCGCTGAAATCTCCGTATCGGGGCTTGTGAGCGCAGTACCGGGCGTTTTTGCCGTCATTGGATATGGATAATTCATTATCGAAGTCATCTTCAAATACGAGTTTCAGTCCTTTGGACTGAGAGGGAACGGTATCCGGTATACCGTAATTCCATTTTTTACCAGCTTTGTTGTAGAGCTGTAACTCAAATACATCTTTTTTCCCCTCGTTGTTACTTGCGTATATGCGGATATTTGTAGGGCCGTAGGGGAAGTCCCGGGCTGGAAAGACGAAAGAGACCTTTTCAGCTCCTTTTGTTTCAATTCCTCCCGGGGTGAGGTTTACATCGTGCCCCCATTTATTGGGTTGTCCTGTCGTGGGTTGTTGCCAACAATAAGCATATACTCGATTCATTCCCGGTGCTCTCAATGTGATTTTTGTGTCGTCGGTGATAACTGTACGTAATCGAGGTGTGATTATTTCGATCGATTTCGTCCACTTGTCGAGAGTCGTATCGTTTCGGCTGAAATTGAAATCGGCATAGATATTTTGATTGTGAGATGTCTGAGCGGTTATAAAAAATATATTCAGTATGGACAGTATTACGGTGTATTGCCAAAGATTTTTTCTTGATTTCATAGGTTGAAGTGTCGTTTAACTGGTAATCAGATGTAAGTTCTTTTTTATAAAGACGATAAAGAGAGCTTTTTGTGTACTACTTTATTGATGTTTTTTTGTTCAAAAAGGGCTTTCCTTTCTATTCGTAATATGTCATTGTATTTCATAGCGGGGTTCAACGAAGGGGTGGGACGGGTTCCCGAAATTTTCGAACTGTTTTTGGAACTTCTCATAGGGAATGATGTTTACAAACTGAAAAGCGAGATGGAATGTTTAGCTCTTTTTGTATGGAGTTTGGGGAAATTGTTAGAAATTTATATGCAAGAATTGGGTTTTACAGATTTTTTGTATCTTTACGCCTCGTAATTTAAATGAATAGAATATGAAAAAGATTAGAGCTGCCATTGTCGGTTATGGCAATATAGGGCATTTTGTTTTAGATGCTTTGCAAGTCGCTCCTGATTTTGAAATAGCGGGTATAGTCCGTCGTCGTGTTTCGGAGGTTCCCATAGAATTGTCGGCTTATCCGGTAGTGTCTTCTCTCGACGAGTTGAAAGATGTGGACGTCGCTATTCTTTGTACGCCTACTCGCGAAGTGGAGCATTTCGCTATCAAGGCTCTCGAAAAGGGTATACGAACCGTGGATAGTTTCGATATTCACACACAGATATGCGATTTGCGCAAAACGCTCGATGCAGCAGCGAAAAAATACAATTCGGTCGCTATTATATCGGCGGGTTGGGATCCCGGAACGGATTCGGTCGTGCGAGCCCTTATGGAGGCTTGTGCCCCCAAAGGTATCACGTATACTAATTTCGGTCCCGGTATGAGTATGGGACATACGGTCGCTGTGAAGGCTATCGCCGGAGTAAAAGCGGCTTTATCGATGACTATACCTTTGGGAACGGGTATACATCGTCGTATGGTTTATATCGAACTTGAAGAGGGTTATACATTCGAAGAGGTGGCTCACGCTATAAAGACTGACGATTATTTCGTCCATGATGAAACGCATGTCATGCAGGTGGAGAGTGTCGATGCTTTGAAAGATATGGGGCATGGGGTGAACATGACTCGGAAGGGTGTTTCGGGAAAGACACAGAACCAGCGGTTCGAGTTCAATATGTCTATCAATAATCCGGCATTGACAGCTCAGGTTTTAGTATGTACGGCTCGTGCCGCTATGTTGCAACGTCCCGGTTGCTATACGTTAATCGAAATTCCTGTTATCGATTTACTGTATGGTGATCGAGACGAGTTGGTGCGTCGGTTGGTATAAGCTAAATGAATTTGTTTATTCGACAGGATTGTAACAAACAATAGAAGGGGAAATGGTTTTATCATTTTTTCTTCTATTGTTTTTCGTATCTTTGGTTGGGTTAAATATAGGCTGGGTCTTAGCAAATAGATTTGTTTTTATATTCGTCCTGTACTATCTTTGTACATACGAGGATAGGTTGCGGTTCGGTATAGCCAAATCGGAAACGAGGTTTCCGTTTGTCTCTGCGCTCACCTTTCGCTATCTTTGTTGGTACGAAGATAGGTTGCGGTTCGGCATAGTCAAATCGGAAACGAGGTTTCCGTTTGTCTCTGCGCTCACCTTGTACTATCTTTGCCTCTGCCAATATCGGTAGGGTTTTATTTTTACTAAAATATGTTGACTGAATTTATTACATGGACTGCTAATCCGGCTCTTTACGACGGCTTTATCGAGATACGGTGGTACGGATTGTTTTTTGCTATCGGTTTTATTGTCGGTTACAACATGATGGAACGCATGTTTCGTCATGAGCAGGTGAACCTGAAATGGCTCGATTCGTTGTTTATTTATGTGGTAATCGCGACGGTTTTGGGCGCTCGCTTGGGACATTGCTTGTTTTATGCATGGGATTATTATTCGCAGCACCCCTTAGAAATATTGAAAGTGTGGGAAGGCGGTTTGGCGAGTCACGGAGGTGCGATAGGGATTATTATCGCTATTTGGCTATATTCCCGACGGGTTACTCACCGGAATATGTTGTGGACTTTTGACCGATTGGTCGTTCCGGTCGCTTTGGTCGCTGCGCTTATTCGTACGGGTAATTTGATGAATCATGAGATTTACGGACATGTGACGACTTTGCCGTGGGGATTCCGGTTCATACAGAATTTATCGGAGTGGATGAAGGGTGCTGCCCCTATTTTTACGGAACCGTCGCACCCTACCCAGATTTATGAGGCTTTGTGTTATCTGCTTCTGTTCGGATTGCTTTTGTATATGTATTGGAAACGTAATGCGGAGGAACGGGAGGGTCTTATTTTCGGGACCTTTTTGATAGGCATATTTCTACCTCGTTTTTGTATCGAGTTTATCAAGAACAATCAAGAGGTGTTCGAGGAGACTATGTTGTTGAATATGGGGCAGTTGTTGAGTATTCCGTTCGTTATCGCTGGGGTGTGGTTGGTTATTCGTGCTTTGTCTCGACCGAGAGTGCCGATTAAATTTGCGAAGGAGAAGAAGAAATAGATTGTGCAAACAGTCTTATGTTTTTCTATTTCTAACCCCTCTCCTTAGGGACTATCGTTCCTTCGGTATCTTCCCTATCGCTTTGTGACTCCCCCGTAATGTTGCGGGATAGGGCAGGGGAGGAGTATAGAAATCTTACAACAACGTTGCTATACTGTTTTTCAACCCCTCCGTCCTTCGGACACCTCCCCTATATTTCGCTGTACAAAACACAGGGAGGAGGTTTAAAATATCTTCCCAATAGTGGGACATAAATCCTTATTCTAAGAGTCGACTTTCTTATTTTCAGAATATAGGGAGGAGGGAGATTCTTTTTCCTTTATGGTCTAGTATTTTTATGTGACGAGCGAGAGCTATTTAACCTACTCTCCCTCTGCTCGTCGAAGATGAGATATTTTCGTTTTAACCCTCTCGCCCTGCGGGCACTCCCCCTATATTCGCTTACGGAAACACCCCGTAATGTTGCGGGATAGGGCAGGGGCGAAGGTGGTGGGATTCTTGTTTGCCAAGAGAAATCTTATAGCCTTTTCTGCAAAAATCATACGAAATTTCCTATCGGCCTCGGTGTAGAGGCGGAGTGTCAGATATGGTTTTTCCCTTTTTCGGCTTTCGGATTCACTGGGAACCTGCCGAAATCAGTAATCGTATTCGAGCGTGAAATCGTCTAAGAAGAGTACGCTACCGTCACCCCCGGTGAAATAGTCGCCATATTTACTAGCTGATGCTACTACTACGATATAGGTGGGAATCCGGTCGGTATCTCGATATTCGAGTTCAAGAGTGAACGGTGTGTATTCGGTTATGGATTTCCCGCTGTACATATCGGCATAAGCGATAATATGCGGGTCGTTTTTGTCGAATAGTTTGCGGTCACTTGGTTTTGTGCGTATCTCGACCGGCTCGCTCCAATCCCCGAGTGCTATGAAGATTTGGCAGGTATCGGGTTGTCCAATAAGATATTTCATCTCGTCGTTCGATTTGTTTATCTCGACCGAGGTGTATTTGAAATATCCTTTTAGCCGTGTGGGGCGTTGGGTAAATTGTTTTCCGAAGTTGAGCACCCCGTTGGTTCCTTCTGTACGGAGGTAATTTCCCGTGTACATATTCCCGGCAGCCAGTTTCCCGATGGAACCTATTCCTACAAACTTGGTCGCTAATTTAGCTGCTTGTCCGGTTCCCGACCAAGTGTCGTCGGTGGGTTGTGTATTGCTGTCACCCAATGTAGTGGCTCCTTTATTGCCTGTATCCCAGAAGTTTTCGCTTCCTTCGGCCCATGGATTCCAGACTTTTCCTACTTTGTTCCAATCATCAAAACTTCCGTTGGGAAGTTCGGCTGCGCTTCCGGTCATAAATGTTATTTCGTTCCCTGTTAAGTCACCAGATACGGCTCGGCATACATAGGTCGTGTTGGCTTTCAAATGTATCATGCGAGCGGTGAAACTTCCTTTATCGTGTGTGACGTATTCGTCGGGGACTTTTTCCCATGTGCCGGCTGTCGCTTCTTTTATTTCGAATCCATTTTCGGCATCTTCTTTTCCGCTACCGTGCAGCCAAGCAACATTCGTCCAAGCATCGACCCCGTCGGTAGATATTTCGGATTCAGATGGTACGATATATAGGGTCCATTCTTCCATAATACCGTGGTATACGATGATGACTTTTTGGTATCCCAAAGAGAAATCGGTGAGTTTTTCTTTTTCGGGAGAATATGAGGTTATTCCCTGAGGGCCTAAAACGAGTTCGGTGATTTTTATGTTCGCTAAATCGATGTCTTTATTGACATAGGCAATGGCTCTGTGATTATGGGCATCGAATACCGGTGCTCCTATTTGTCCCTCTACTCTGAAACTTCTTTCGATATTTTGGGTGGCATTTATCGTCCATGTGTAGTCTTGATAGATGGAGAGTGTCAACGTGTAACTTTTGGAGAGGTCGATAATCGAATCGGAAGGAAGATCGGATACGGCTCCTTCGGTGAGATCGAGGGTTTCGATATGTACTCGTCGCAAATCGACCGTATCGGACAATTCCATCGTTACCATGCGTTTGTCGTTGTCGATAACGGCTGTACCGATTTGTCCGTCGGCGGAGATCCCTAATATCTGCGCTTTGATGCGAGGGTAGGGAATATCGTTCTTAATACAAGCCGATAAGAGGAGTGTACATAAAAGAGTGTATATGATGTGTATATAGTTTCGTTTCATTTTACTTCTATATGTGTAGGCACATGCCAATGTTGATGTTGAACAAGTTTATTTTGAAATCGGCTCCACTCGATCTACGACTTCCGGTTTCTTCGTTATTCGTCGTTTGTTTGATCGTTCCGTATCGTAATCCGGCTACTCCAAACGAAACACTGGTACTGATGTTGTTCATGATAAATACGCAGAATCCCGGATTTAACCCCAATTTGATTTCAGATGTCGTTGTTTTGGTATTTTTCAATGACTCGTCGCTCCCTCTTACAAAGCGGTTCGAACCGCTTGAAAAGGCTAATTCCGTTTCGTTGAAGAAGCCGAAGCGTTTGTTTTTGTCGATTCCGATATATGCCCTATGGAACAGAGCGGCCGAGAAGGTCTCGCCCAAATAGCGTATATCGCCCAAATTGAATTGCATATCGTCGTCGATGTCTATATCCAAATTGTCTAAGTTTGCACTTAAATGGCTGTATCCGAGTTTTATACCTATACATTCGTTGTCTTTGATGAAATAGCCTACGAATGGGTTCAGGGTAGTTATGTTGCCTTTGAAATTAAAATCTTTGATGAAGATCAGGAGGTTATTGTCTTTACTGTCGAATTCTCCGTGCGAGAGAGTCAAACCTGCGATCCATTGCTTTTGGGGAATGAGCAGATAGTTTTTCAATCCCCGTTTGTATTTTTTTCTGCTGAGCCCGTGTTTTTCGGCGATCGTATCGGGCTCGGACGTGGCGACAGAAGTGTTTCTCGGAACGATGGTTGCTGTCTCGGGAATGACGGTTGTCGAATCTTGCACTTCGGCATGAAGCAATATTTGTCCGGGAATGAGTATTCCTATTAAAATCAATATGTATTTTAAGTTTTTCATAAATAAAAAGCGATACCTAAACCCAAAGAAAAGATGTTGACTTTGAAGTTTGCCATGTTTTGAGACCGTTTACCGGTATAAACTTGGTCGGTGGTCTGTTTGACATGACTGTAATTAAAACCTAATAAGCCGACGTTTACCTCGATGGCTGTGTAGTCATTGAGAAATGCCATGAGCCCCGGCGCTATTCCGATATTGAAGTTGAACGAACGCTCGAATGTTCCTGTGAGAGATTCTCCCGACCCGTTTACCATTTTCGATTCTCCACCACCCAAAGAGAGTTGCAGTTCATTGAAAAGTCCGAAGCGGCTACTGTTCCCGATACTGATGTAGTTACGCATGATCGCCATTCCCGAATAGGAGTGGCTCAGACTATACACGTTGTCCATGTCGAAGTTGAGATCGTCGCCTATTTTGATGGAGGCATTGTCGAGTTTCGTCAGGCTTCGTTCATAGGCAAACCGACCTCCCAATCCCAAATTATCTTTGACGATGTAGCAAAACATGGGGCTCACTTTGAATGTGTAGCCTATACCGTCCATGTTTTCGATGACGAGGAACTGGTAGTTGTCGTTGCTATATTCGGAATAGGATATGGAATTACCTACTACCCATTGTCCTTTGGGTATGAATGTATTTAGTACAATACCTCGGTCGAACTCCTGAGCGTGAACCGTAGTAAGGCTTACCCCCAAAAGCAGAGATGAGCATATCGCAGAGATGAGTTTATTCATAAATCAATTCTAAATCGTCGAGCCACATGGTACTACCCGTGCTACCTGTAAAGTAGTCTCCGTATTTGCTGGCAGAGGCCACGATTACAATGTAGCTGGGAATACGGGTAAGAGAACGGTAATCGAGCGGAATTTCAAACTCCAAGAGACCACCGTCTTGACCTTGTGTCTGGGTTGTTAATTCTTGTTCGCCATAGGCGATTATTTTTTCGTCATTTTTATCGAACAAGTTTTTATCTTTTGTCGTGATACGTACCGGGGCATCCCAGTCTCCAAGTGCGATATAGACAATGCCTATATCTGTCGCGCCATTTGTAAGAGCATCTGTTTCGGAATAGTCTACGGTTCCCGGCGTGTATTTAATATATCCGCGAAGTTTGGACGGTCGCGAGGTAAATGTTCGTCCGAAATCGAGGATACCGTTCGTACCGTCTCTTCCGATAAACTGTCCGGTGAACAGGTTTCCGGCAGCAAATTTGCCAATACCCATGATACCAACGAATTGAGATTGTAATTTAACAGAGTATTTACCGCTGTGTTTGTAGGTCTCGTCGGGTGTAGTCACGTTTTTATTCATCGTCGCAGAACCGTGGTTCCCGCTATCCCAAAACATTTCCCCTCCTTGCGGGTATATTACCATTGCTTTGTCCGGGGTATGCCAATCTTCGAAACTGCTGTTGGGCAGTGTCGTCGCTTCTTCGGTAGTGAACGTTATCGTTTTTACCGAGGCTTGTGTTCCTGCAACGGCTTGATATTCGTATGTCGTTCCCGGTTCGAGTTGCGTTACCTCGGCAGACATACTTGTTCCCGACAGGACGGCAGGAACGGATATCCATTCTTGCGAACCGGATTTGCGATATTGGAAAGAGAGAGTTTCCGATGTTTCTTTTACCAAAGTCCCTGATAGCGTGGCTTTCTTTGCCCAGATACCGGATCTTGCCGGGGCTTCCGTAACGACTATGGCATCGGATACGACTATCGTCAAAACCTGTGTATTTTCTTTTTCATTTGTATCGACGGCTTTTATCGTGAAGATATATTCTCCGTCGGGGAGCGATTTTACAAAGTTCTCGGACAGAGTGATTTTTGCGTTCGAAAGGTCTTTATCTTCTTGATAGATGTGTTTTGCTCCGATGCCTTTGACTTGAAATTCCGTGATGATGTCTTCGGGGGCCGACAGGAAATCGATGGAATCGGCCGAGAGTCCTAAGGAGGGGAATTTTTCACAAGAAAGTTTTACATTTTTCAATTTGGTCGCGGCATTCACCCAAATCGCAGCTTCTTTTCCGCTGTTCGTTTCGTAATAAAGCGGTTGGGTTATATCGAATTTGTCTCCGACAATTTGCGGACGTTGTGTAATCACTACATTATGGGTGGAGTCTACGGTCGATTCGTTTACTTTGACGTCGATGAATGTACCTCCGGTCGCTGCGTTGTCGGCGTTATAGCTGAATGTGAATGCGTATTTCGTCGCTTTAACTACGTTTTCGACAACTCCCGATTGGGTATAGTTTTTACCGTCTGTTTTTTTCCCTTCGAAACTCCATGCCAAGTTGCGGTCTTTCCCATTGAGCATATAGTATCCCACGGAATCTACGGTAGATTCTGTAAATGAGAGCTCGCCGGTCGTAGTAAATATTTTTACTTTATAGTCGGTTACAACGTTTGCTAACTCGGGCGAGAACGCAACCGTCGCCAACGTATTTGCAATAGTACATTTTACTTCGGCCGAGGTCGTTTCTCCGCTTTGGACGGCGAAGTCGGCCGATCCTGTATAATAGGGGGTATCGAATGCCGCCGGGACGGAGTCTCCGGCTATTACAAAGACATGATACTGTCCGCTTGCCAAGTTCAGTATGTCGGGCATGAGATTTTCTCTATCGTAATAACGAATGAGCCCTTTACTGCTGTATATGCGGGTTTGCATGGAGGCGTATATGCCCGGGTCGATAGCACGGGAAACGACAGCCACCTCGTCGGAAACTTTTACGTTCAGCCTTACCGATCCTTCGCCGAGGGTCATGTCTTCTTCTTTACAAGCCGATAGCAGTCCTACAAGGAGCAGTCCGCAAGTAAAGTATGTTTTTATATAGCGTTTCATATTATTCTGTTACGAGTATTAATGTTTCTGTTGTCGTTCCTTGCGCGTCGGTAGCCTTTATGATAAAGTTGTGAGTCCCTGCGCCCAATAATCCTAATAACGGCATAAAGTCGCTGATGTCGAAGGTTACTTTCGATTGGTTCAAGACGTTCGATCCAGTGGGGAATCCCAATCCTTCGATGGCTGTTTTCAAGTCGCCCGGATTTACCAAATCGAGATGCGAAGCCAATCCCATACCTGCAAGTTCGTCGGGAGTCAATGTCGGCGATTCTATATCGACTACAAGTCCTGTAAGTCCGTTCTTATCGGAGCTTGTAATATCTACGCTTACTTGTAATCCCTCGGTTACAGTGACCGGAGTCCCTAATTTTATAGTCGAGCTCGTAATTTTCGGAGCATCGGTAGGTTGGGGATCTGGATCCGGATCAGGGTCTGTGCCGGGGTCGATGGGATTGGGGTCCTCAATAACTTCTTCGTCTATCGTGATATTCCCGAAATGGTCGATTATTTCACATGAGGCATCGAGCGTAACCGACGGTGTGACGCCTCCTGTCTCGCTTCCCGGTTCGGGTCGTTTGATATCGTAATGTATTTTACGCCATTCGCCGGCTTTTACATTGTCTACTTGTATGCGATTGACTTCTTCATAACCGTCGATCGTACCGGAGAAGGTGGCGATAAGCAAATTGCTCTCTTCGTCGGACCGAAAATAACCGGCACGAGATTCTTTTTTCATAAAATCGAGAGCTCCTTCTCCAACGGTGACCGATACTTTGCAATCTTCACCCATCAGTGTTTTTAAATCCTCGGAGTAGGAAACCGTGACTTTTATATTTTGGAGGGTACATACGAGCGTATCGATTTGTGTCACTCTGCTTTCTTCGATAGAAAAAGTTTTATCTGCATAGTAATAGGGTTTTTCCCATTCGGACGGTTGAACTTCGTGGGAAAATACTTTTAAATTATAATTACCGACGTTTAGTGTAACTATTTCGGGCGTTTCGCTGTATTTCCAATTATTTTCGAGCGTTTCACTACCGTTGTCCGTGCGGAATATTTGTACTGTAAAATCGCCTGTGTCGACAGCTCTGCTTACCGGTTTTTTCTCGATTTCTTTTATGTCATTATTGGGTATGGCATCGAAAGAAGAAAGATCGAGAGTTCCGGTTTTCCCTGAAATTTCTCCGGGTTCGGAGTCGTAGGTGAGTTTCTCACGGTCGCAAGATGTGCCTGCCAGTCCCAAGACTATGGTCAGAGCTATGTAGAATATCTTTTTCATATCGCTATGTAGTTTATTCATAAATGAAATTTAAGTTATCTATTGTCAGAGTCGCTCCCCTCGAATTGGATTCGTATTGGGAGTAGTAGTCGGTCGTTTTTATCGTTGCGGTTTCTTCACTTTGTGAATAGGAAGCGTGATTGGACGACGTAATCATTATTTTCAACAGATTGGCTTTTTTGTCGGTAACGGTGTAAACCAATGGAACTGTAAATTCGGTATAGTCTGATACTGCCGTAAGGTTAATAGTCCCGGATGCGAGTACCGTTTCTCCATTTAACAATGTTACCGAGATCACTCCGGTTTCAGAGGCATCGTTATTATCGGGAGTGTATTTATACCACCCTTTCATCGTCGAAGGTCGAGATGAAAAAGAGGTTCCTTCGTTATAAGATTCGGAATTACCGGAATAGGAGTAACTGCCTAAAAATAATTTACCAGCAGAACGATTACTCATAGAGGGAACATTTGTATTGTAATAAGTCGTATTAAAAGCTCCTCCTGTTTTGCTGGGTGTGGTTCCATTGGCATCCCATGCAACATTGCGTATTACCATTGCATTGTTTCCGTCTTGTGCGGAAAGTCCTTTGTAAATATCGGGTGTTTGTGTGCTCATTCCAAAACTGCGATATGAGCTCCAAGACAGAGTCGTATTATATGTTGAGGGAACTACAAACCATGACATTTGATTTGCCGCGGAAGTGTTACAGGTCTTTGCATTTACACTGCTCCAACCTGTGGGTTCTTGAATTGTAAAGCTGCAAGTGTTTTGATAATCCACAGGCCAAACGGAATACTTACCCCCTTGATTCATATCTTGTATCGATATTGTCTGTGTGAGTTCTTCAAAACTTCCGTTAGGTACGCCGGCTGTTGTTTCTGTCCGTATTGTACAATCTCCGTGATAATTGACATTTTCTTGTTCGTTGTTGCAAGTCCCTTTTATCTGGTAGCGTGTGTCGGGGGACAATCCCGTGAGGGTGTGAACATTGCCTTCGTGTGTAGAGGCGGCTTGGACCCATTGTCCGGTACTGTTGGTATAAAGCACAGCGTAGCGGTTCACTGCATCTTGGTATTGCGGATCGGCGGCTGTGAGTTTAACGATCGCTTTTTTTGCCCAAACGTCGTATTCTTCGGCTGATATCGTGAATTCGGGCGTGAGAACAGAAATGGAAGTCGCAGCCGTCTTTAATCCACCGGATAGAGAGGCTTCTATTTCTATCGGCTTGTTTGTGGCTTCGACGGATATTTTAACTTGGTATAGATTTTCCTCGGCCGATAGAACTGTCGAGGTACAATTTACTTTATGGCCTTCGGCGTTAAGGTAACTGAATTGAACCAAATCGATATCAGATCCATCGTATAATACCGGAATTATGGCCGAAGAGCTACCCACAAAAACGGCTTCGGGTTCTTGTAGGGTGAATGTTAAAGGAAGGTTTTTCACCGATAAAGAAATAGGCGATTCGCTAACTTTTCCGTACAGGTCTTTTGCCGAAATAGTGAACATGTGTTGATCGCTATTGTCGATAATTTGTAATTGTGTGAATAGTTCGGTGAAGTCGATGAATCCCATTTTATTTCCAACTTCGGAGAATCCCTTGATTTTCAACCCTAATCGACGGAGTATTTCTGCTTGGTCTTCACTCATATTTATGAGGTCGATTTCTTGCGGCCACCCTTTGCTTTCGAGGCTACGGGAAGAGGTCGTAAGGGTACACCCGGCTAATCCTCCTTTGGCCGTGAGAGATATATTTATGTTTTTGTCGGCCGGATAATTAAATTCTTTTGCTTCAACCGGAACACCGGATTCAAAACCAGACAGGAGGAAAGAGGGAGCCGGAGCTACCATTACTTCATCGGATATGTCTATTTTAATAGGTTGTGTTTCGGTTGTCTCGTCGAAACTGATGTTGAGTTGAGCTTCACCGGCGTTGTTGTCGCTGATGTCGAGTTTGATTTTGTAGTGCTGACGAGCGGCTGCGTTGGGTATGGCTGCCGGTTCGAAAGTAGATTCGATCCCATTTTGTTTTTTCAAATGGGTCTGAATCGTGATTTTCCCGGGTTTTACGTAGGCTGCTCTCGTCTCGGTTTTAGAAAATTCGATGTATTCTCCTCCGGTAGAGTGAATGGTGGTCGAATAGTCGGCAAAGTATTTTTTGAAAGCGTCGGAATACTCGACGGTTACTTTTACATTAGCCAATGTACAATTGATTTCTACCGAACTATTTTCCCGGTCACGCACGGCTACCGGGGTTTCTCCGAGATAGAATGGCTTTTCGAATCCTTCTATATCGATATCTCCGTAGAAGGCACTCATCGTATAGGCTCCGACCGGTATTTTGGTAGCCGGGTCGAAATCGGCCAAACTATCCCATGCCCGAGAAAAACTACCGTCGGAAGAGACCAGTTTCAAAGCAAATTCGCTTACATCGGGATTTTCGATTGTCGAGGCTGATTCTGCTGTGGAGCGAGTTACAGGAACTACTTTATAATCGGCTGAAACTTGTACGTTGATAGCACCGTATCCGGAAGACCCTTGCTTATCCTCATTTGCGCATGATACTAACAATAGCATGGTTGCGCTATACAGGAAAATTTTTTTTAATTTCATGCTTATTTTATTTTTATTTCACCGATAAAGAGATATTAATAAACTCTTTATGAGCGGCTTCATTGTGTAAATACTCTTATTTGCACAAATGAAAATCGGTTCAAAGGTATAAATTTTTTTCTTAGATGAAACAGTCAATAGAAAGTTTTGTTAAGTATAATAATATAAATTAAGGAGATATAGGAGTTTTGGGCTACAAAATCCGGGGAATTTGCTAATATTTTTTTAGGGTCGGATTTTGTAAAAAATCGATTATTTTTTATTTTATAGTATTTAAATTTATTCTGTATTTTTATACGTAAAGATAGCCTTTTTTAACCCCTCCGTCCTTCGGCTACCTCCCCTATATTTTGCTGTGCAAAAACATAGGGGGGAGGAGGTTGAGATGTATTCCCCCTATTGCTTTGCGACACCCCGTAAGGCTGCGGAGCACGGCAGGGGGAGAGGGAGAGGGAGAGGGAGAGGGAGAGGGAGAGGGAGATGCATCACCCTAACCTTGTTCCCAAAGGTATTTACATTTCTTCCCTGTATCGCTGTGTGACACCCTTGTAAAGCTACGGGGCATGACAGGGGGGAAGGAAAGGTTTCCCGAATTTTGTTTCTGTTCTCGGCTTGTACTATCTTTGCAAAATGTGAAGATAGTCAAGTTTATTTTTAACCCTCTCGCTCTGCGGGTACTCCCCACTATCTCGTTAAAGACGAACGGTGGGAGAGGGGCGATAAAAAATTGGAATATATGAAAATAGCGGTAGTAGGTACAGGCTATGTGGGCTTGGTTACGGGAACTTGTTTCGCCGAGATAGGAGTGGACGTTGTCTGTGTGGATATAGATGCCGAGAAAATAGCTCGTATAGAGCGTGGCGATATACCTATTTACGAGCCGGGGCTCGACGAGATGGTTATCAGGAATATGAAAGCCGGACGTTTGCGGTTCGCCACCGATCTATCGGCTTGTCTCGACGGGGTGGAAATCTTGTTCAGTGCGGTGGGTACTCCTCCTGACGAAGACGGATCGGCCGATTTGAGATATGTGCTCGATGTGGCTCATAGTGTGGGACGGTATATGACTGATTATCTTGTTGTCGTTACCAAGAGTACGGTTCCGGTGGGGACTGCCCGAAAAGTGAAAGCGGCTATACAGAGCGAGTTGGATAAGAGGGGCGAAAAGATTGACTTCGATGTGGCTTCCAATCCCGAATTTTTGAAAGAGGGGAATGCGATAGCCGATTTTATGCGTCCCGACCGTGTGGTCGTTGGGGTCGAAAGCGAGCGGGCGGAGGCTTTGATGCAAAAGCTCTACAAGCCCTTCATGATCAACAAGTACAGGATTATTATTACCGATATTCCTTCGGCGGAGATGATTAAATATGCGGCTAACGCTATGCTGGCGACTCGTATCAGCTTTATGAACGAAATTGCGTTATTGTGCGACGAGGTGGGAGCCGATGTAGGGGCCGTGCGCAAAGGTATCGGAGCCGACGATCGTATCGGCAGCCGCTTCTTGTATGCCGGCTGTGGATATGGGGGCTCTTGTTTTCCGAAAGATGTGAAGGCTTTGATAAAGACGGCGGAAGAAAATGATTGCGATATGCAGATTTTGAAAGCTGTCGAACGGGTGAACGAGTCGCAAAAGGAATTGCTTTATCACCGATTGTTCCGCTATTTCGACGGGAAAATATCGGGACGAAAATTTGCCGTGTGGGGGCTTTCCTTTAAACCGGAGACCGACGATATGCGCGAAGCTCCAGCTTTGATATTGATCGATAAGTTATGTGATGCAGGAGCTCATGTAAAGGTATATGACCCGGTGGCTATGCCGGAATGCAAGCGGCGGATAGGGAATAAGGTGGAATATGCCGAGAATATTTATGAAGCGGTTGCCGATGTGGATGCTTTGTTGATTGTAACGGAATGGAAAGAGTTTCGTTTGCCGGATTGGAAAACGGTTATCCGGTCTATGAAATCACCTGTGATATTCGACGGTCGTAATATTTATGATCCGTCTGAGATGAAAGAGTTGGGATTTGCTTATTATAGTGTAGGTCGTCCGACGGTTTAAGGACTGTTCCGATAAAAAAGTAAGACAGGTATGCGTCCTATTGTGGGGCGGATACCTGTCTTTTTATAGTAGAAAGGGGCTGAGAGGAATATCCTTCTCCGTAATGGCTGCTCCTCCTTTTACCGTTACGGTTTCGGGAATCCTTCGGAGCGCCCTTTCTGCCTATAATAACGATATAGGAGTGTTTTGGTTCAATGTGGTCGTGCTTTTATCGTGATTTGTCTTATTTTTAATTTTTTTGTCGAAAATCTGTTTTTGAGGAACATTTTAATTGTTTGGAGCGTATCTTTGCAATGGAACAGAACTCGATATCGGTAAGTGAGATTAGATTGTTTCGAGATGTATTGTTTTTGTAAATAAATAATGTTGTAAAGAGATTTTATTATGAAAAAATGGGTGTGCAGATTATCTATCGTATGCTGCTTGTGTTTGTTTTTTACCTCTGTGAAAGCTCAGCTTTCGTTGGGTGGGCTTGGAGATATACTGAATTCATCGACAGTGAATAAGGTTGTGAGTGCTATTGCCGGTACAGATGCTTCGTTGACGGTTGCCGATTTAGCCGGGACGTGGAAATATTCGGCTCCTGCTTGTAAGTTCGAAAGCAGCGATTTCTTGAAATCGGCGGGAGGTGAGGTCGTGGCTGCATCTTTGAAAACAAAGTTGGCGACCTACTATACAAAGGCCGGTATCACGCCTTCGCGGGTTTCATTTGCTTTTGCCGATACTACTTTTGTAATGAAATATGGTAATGCGAAATTGAACGGTCATATTGTTAAAGACGAAGAGAGCGGAAGATTCGTGGTTACATTTACTGCCGTGGGTGGTTACATTCCCATAATGGTTATGGATGCCGTTATAAACAAGAATGGCAATACGTTGGAAATGCTTTTCGATGTGGATCGATTCGTGAAGGTATTGACTACTATTGCATCGAAGTCTCAGAGTTCTACATTGAAAAGTGTCGGTGGATTACTCGATGAGTATGAGGGTGTATTGATGGGGTTTGAACTAGTGAAATAAGAAAATCATAGTAAAATAAAATAAGGAGGGAGTTTTAAACTCCCTCCTTATTTTATTATATTTTAACGCAAAAAGAAAAAAAACGGGAAAATAGAAGACCGATCTTTTTGTCGAATGATTACCTTTGTTCCATATTATAAACTAAAAAATAAATAAAATGAAGAAATTAGTTTTAACCTTAGCTCTTGTGTTTGGTGTGTTAGCAGCCAATGCTCAGTATTTTGTGGGTGGTCAATTTGGGTTACTTTACGATGATGCATCGGAAAATACCATGATTACAATCGCTCCTGAATTCGGTTATGCATTTAACGATACTTGGACGGTTGCCGGTATGATAGGTTATACTCATATGGACAATTTCAATTCGTTTTATATCGCTCCGTATGCCCGTTGGAATTTTTGGAAAAAAGATTTCGTAGGCTTATTGGTAGATGGTGGTTTCGGTATTTCTACTCAAAAGTATAAAGGGGCGGATTCGGATACCGGTTTTGAAATTGGTTTTAAGCCGGGTATATCTTTTAATTTGACCGATAATTTCTCTTTGGTAGCTCATTACGGCTTTCTGGGATATCGTACTAAATATAACGGAAGCAGCGTGTCGGGCTTGTCTTTGAGCGGCAATGAGATAAGTCTCAGCTTGTATTATTGTTTTTAATATTTGAAACGAATCGATATTTCGACCGTCCGATTTTTATCGGACGGTTTTTTTTATTCTTTTCGGTAGAATTGTAAGGTGAGAAGGTGTTGCCGAACTTCTTTTTTTACGAGATGACAAATCGGGATAGGTCAGCGATGTAGGGGGAGTGTATAGGGTGATTGTAGAATTTGAGCCCTTCTCCTTGCGGGTATTTCCCGTATATTTTCCGACATTTCCGTTGAGCTAACCCCTCCGTCACTGTGTGCCACCACCCTTATATTTTGCTGTGCAAAACACAGGGGAGGAGTGTGAAATTTTCCAGCGTCTTTGTTTACTGGGGTTTTGAGTTCTTCGAGGCTTCATTTGCTTCTCTTATCCATTGCAGATGAGGAAGGTGAGAGTCCGATGCTTGATTCTGTTTCCGTTACTGCCGGTATTTTTCGACATTTCCATTGAGTTAGCCCCTCTGTTATTCCGTGCCACTTTCCCTATATGTCTATGCCACAGGGGAGGAACTAAAAGACAATTCTCATTGATTTCCTATTGAGTCGTAAAGGGTGGGGCTGTTTTTTTGTTCGGGTATGAAAATCCCGCTCTATCGAAATTAGATAGAGCGGGATTTTCATTTTTTTGTATGGTCTTTTACTACTTTTTCAAGGCTGCTATGCTTTCTTCGAGCGATTTGATTTTTTCTTCGGCATCGGCTTTCTTTTTGCGCTCCATAGCTACCACGGCTTCGGGTGCATTTTGAACGAAGCGTTCGTTGCCGAGTTTTCCCATTACTGTTTTGAGGAATCCCTGAGCATATTTTAATTCGGCTTCGAGTTTTTTCAATTCGGCTTCTACATCGATGGCGTTGCTCATAGGAATCGCATATTCCGTTGCATGTACCCGGAACGAAGCGGCGGCCGGATCTTTTTCTTCGATTGTTTCGATCGTTGCCAGATTGGTCATTTTGGTCAATATGCAATCGTTCGAGTGATTGTGTGCGCCGATAATTTGCAGCGTGAGCTGTTCTTTATTGGCTATGCCTTTTTGCAAGCGGATCGTACGTATTCCCGCTACGACCAGTTTGGTCGTTTCGAATCGGTTTATGATTTCCATGTCGACCGGTTGGGGCTCGGGCATGCGTGCTGTCATGATGCTTTCGCCTTCTTTGCGGTCATACAGGTGTTGCCACAATTCTTCGGTGATGAAGGGCATGAAAGGATGCAACATACGGAGCAGTGCATCGAAGTACCGGAGTGTAGCATCGTAGGTTTTGCGGTCGATAGGTTGTTGATAGGCTGGTTTAACCATTTCGAGATACCAAGATGAAAATTCGTCCCAGAAGAGTTTGTATATAGCCATGAGGGCTTCGGACAGACGATATTTCCCGAACAGGTCTTTGACTTCTTCGAGCGTACGGTTGAGTTGTGCGTCGAACCATTCTACGGCAATGGCTGCCGTTTGAGGTTGGGGGAGGGTTTCATCTACGTTCCAACCTTTTACCAAGCGGAAGGCATTCCATATTTTGTTGTTAAAGTTGCGTCCTTGCTCGCATAACGCATCGTCGTATAGTATGTCGTTTCCGGCAGGTGCGGCCAACATGAGTCCCATGCGGACACCGTCGGCTCCGTAGGTTTTTATCAGTTCGAGAGCGTCGGGCGAATTACCGAGCGACTTGGACATTTTTCGTCCTATTTTGTCCCGTACGATTCCGGTGAAATAGACATTGCGGAAAGGAAGTTTGTGTTCATACTCGTATCCGGCCATAATCATTCGAGCCACCCAGAAGAAAATGATATCGGGGGCTGTAACCAAATCGGTGGTCGGGTAATAGTAGTTTATTTCTTCGTTGCCGGGATTGTTGATACCATCGAAAAGCGAGATGGGCCATAACCACGAAGAGAACCATGTGTCGAGGCAATCTTCGTCTTGTCGCAGATCGCTCATTTGAAGGTCGGCCTTACCACTTTTCTCTCGGGCTAATTTCAACGCTTCTTCGGGAGTGGCAGCTACTACGAATCCGCCTTGCGGGAGGTAGTACGCCGGGATGCGATGTCCCCACCAAAGCTGGCGGGAGATACACCAATCTTTAATGTTTTCCATCCAGTGCCGATAAATGTTTTTGAATTTATCGGGGTGGAATTTGATTTCGTCTTTCATGACGGCATCGAGAGCCGGGGCTGCGAGTTTATCCATTTTGACAAACCATTGCATCGATAGTTTGGGTTCGATAACGACATTGGTACGTTCGGAATAACCCACTTTATTGTCGTAATCTTCGACTTTTTCGAGTAATCCAGCCTCTTGTAAGTCTTTGGCGATTTGTTTGCGAACGTCGAAACGATCCATTCCTACGTAAAGTCCTCCGGCTTCGCTGATAGTTCCGTTGTCGTTGAATATGTCGATACTCGGCAGATTGTATTTTTCTCCCAGCATATAGTCATTTACATCGTGTGCCGGGGTGACTTTTAAGCAGCCGGTTCCGAACTCAATATCGACATAGTCGTCCATGATAATAGGAACCACCCGATTTACCAGCGGTATGATGACTTTTTTCCCTTTAAGGAATGAATAGCGCGGGTCGTTGGGGTTTACACAAACTGCCGTGTCGCCTAAGATTGTTTCAGGTCGTGTGGTGGCAACGATAATGTATTTATCCTCGCCTTCGATAAAATAGCGCAGATAATAGAGTTTGCTGTGTTCGTCTTTATAAATGACTTCTTCGTCGGAGAGGGCGGTGAGGGCTTTGGGGTCCCAATTTACCATGCGGACTCCTCTGTAAATGAGTCCTTTGTTGTATAAGTCGACAAATACTTTCAAAACACTTTCGGAGCGGATTTCGTCCATAGTGAAAGCAGTGCGGTCCCAATCGCAGGATGCTCCCAATTTTTGGAGTTGTTTCAAGATGATTCCGCCGTGTTCTTCTTTCCATTCCCAAGCGTATTTGAGAAATTCTTCTCTGGAAAGATCGCTTTTTTTAATACCTTGCGCTGCAAGTTTATTTACCACTTTGGCTTCGGTGGCGATAGATGCATGGTCTGTGCCGGGAACCCAACAAGCATTTTTCCCTTCCATGCGAGCCCGGCGTACCAGAATGTCTTGTATCGTATTGTTCAGCATGTGCCCCATGTGCAGAATCCCGGTGACATTGGGTGGCGGAATGACAACGGTATAGGGTTCTCGACCGTCGGGCTTCGATTTGAAAAGACCGTTTTTCAACCAATAGGCATACCATTTTTCTTCTACGTCGGCGGGATTGTACTTCGTGGCAAGTTCGTTCATAAAGTCGTTCTTTCAGAATGTTCTATATTATTTCAAGATACAAAAGTAAAAAGGCTTTTGTACCAATCGGGTGCAAAAGTATAAAATATTTTCCGAAAAAGATATTCTTCGGAGTCAAAGGTGTTTATGGCATTTGTCTCGAAAAGAAAGTTTTTTTGTTTTCGACATGTTTCGTAAACTATCGTTTAAGCCCGTCCACGGCGGAACGTAGTTGTTCGAGCGCTTTTTGCAAAACTGCGCGAGGCGTACCTACGTTTAGCCGCATGTGTCCTTTGCCTTCGGGGCCGAACATTTCACCGTCGTTGAGTGCGAGTCTGGCTTTATCGACAAAAAGGTCGATGAGTGCATCGTGTTCGAGGTGAAGCCGTGTACAGTCGAGCCATACGATAAAGGATGCTTGCGGCCTGATGGCTTTGATGGCGGGAATATGACAATCGAGAAACTCTTCGACAAATAGTATATTTTGTTCGATGTAGGCTAACATTTGTTCGCGCCATTCTCTACAATGGTTATAAGCGGCTTCGGTGGCTATGGTCGCCATGAATGTGGGTTCGTTCAGCTCGTTTGCCGTGAGCCAGTCGAAGAAGCGCTTACGAATCGTTTCGTTGGGAACAATGGCATAGGAGCTGACCAAGCCTGCGATGTTGAACGTCTTGGAAGGAGCTCCAAACGATATACTGTTTTGAGCCGCTGTTTCGGATACCGAGGCAAAAGGGTGATGTTTGGCTCCGAAGAGAGGCATATCGGCATGAATTTCATCGGCAATGATGAGTATGTTGTGCCGTGCACAGATTTCGGCGATTCGCTGTAATGTTTCCAACGGCCAAACCACTCCTCCGGGATTATGAGGATTACAGAGAATGAACAGCTTGCATTGGGAGTCGATGATCGATTCAAGGTGATCGAAGTCCATTTCGTAGTGGGAGCCGTTCCATTTGAGCGGATTATGTACAACCTGCCGACCGTTACTTTCGGGGACGGCCATGAACGGTGTATAGACCGGAGTCTGTATGATGATTTTATCTCCGGGGTTACTAAATACATTGACTGCCAAGCCTATGCCCTTGACAATCCCGGGGATATAGGTGATCCATTCTCTTTTTACTTTCCAGCCATGCAGGTAGTCGAGCCAATTGATAATGGATTGCCAATAGCTCGCAGGAGCCTCGGCATATCCGTAAACCGGGTGTTGTAACCGGCGTACGAGAGCATCCGTTATACAGGGGGCGACCGCAAAATCCATGTCGGCAATCCATAAAGGAATGAGATCTTCCCGACCATAGCGCTCACAGAGAACATCGGTTTTCATAGCTCCGGTGTGATGCCGGTCGATAATTGTGTCGAAATCGTACTGAGAGGACATTTTATATACTGTTTAGGTGTTAGGTTGCTTATGTCGATTTGTCAAAAGCCGAGTTCTATCTGAAATCTTAATTGCCAGCGATTATAATCGGAATCGACAAATTCATTTTTGTAATTGTAAGACAGGTCGGCTTGTACTTTTAATCTGTGATCTATCAGATATTTCGTGACACCGAACGTCGATTGGTTGTGACTGCGATAATTGGCATAAGGCTGTACTTCTTTATCCGGCATGATGGTAGAGTTTCTCAATGCGATTTCCCAATTGGAACGAAAGAGATAACTTGCCTGTACGTTGAGCCCCATTCCAGTGAGGACATATTGTTCTACATTTTCGCCCGATTTAATGAGCGGAGAGGAAGATGATATACGCCCCATGAAATCGGTATAAAAAGCAAATCCTTGATATTTGAAGATGAAGTCGACAAAATAGGAAGAAAGGTTACGGGTCTGGTCAAACAGTAATTTGTCCCCATTGGAACCTTGTGCCCGAAGAGCTCGGTCGTTATAGCTGTATGCTCCCGCTAAAAGGATTTTGGGCGTTTGTTCTCGTTCATAATCGCCTTCCATAGCATCTCCTTTCCCGGTGAATCGTCCCAGTGGGAATAGTTCTATGCGTCCCGTATATGCGAGTCCACTCCCTTTATTGTTTCCCCAGTTTCTGCCTTCTCCGGTAGTAATAGAGGCTTTGGCCGCTAAATCCAAAGAGCCGAATAGATGTTGATTGTATTCTCCGAAGATACCGAAATCGCGGTCGAGATTGAATTCGGAGTTTACAATGGAACGATCTACGAATTGTAGGGCACTCGAAGAGTTTATTCGGGCGCGATTCGCCCGTATTTTGGTTTGTCCGAAACCGATATTCCATGTCGAGTTGGGAACGTAGTAAATCATTGCGTCGCGTACGATGTTGTTGTTCCCATTGGGCAGCGTTTTCATATCGTAAGGCGAGAAGCCTAACTGAACTAAATAGGTGAGTTTGGGTGTATAGATATATCCATCGAAACGTAACCTGAGCCGTTTGACGCGGGCGTCGATATCCTGAGCCTCGAATTTCTCGTTGAAGTCGATATCGACCAAATTTTGCATGCGAATGCGCATCGTGAGTTTATAGCTTTTGTTTTTAGGTTGGAAAGATATACCGTTCCCGACTTCTATATCGGGCATGTGCATTCGTATTTTTTCTAATTCATCGGCATAATCGGTATCGGAGGTGCGGACCGTGGTCGAATCGTTCCCGATGATAAATGTCTTTGCGGATGCAGATAGCATGAATAGCGAGAGAAATATTCCCGATAGAAATAATCGTTGATAATTCATAACGTTGTTTGATTTGATTTTGAAATTCATGCTACAAAAATTGAATGTGATTTTGAAATAGATTTGAAATACTTGGAATATTATTAAAAATATTCATTTTTATTGGTGCATTTTGTTTCTTCGATAAGGCGTTTTTTCTGTGTAAATTTCGACAAAAGGAATATTTTTGAAATTTTTCATACCTTTATTTTAAATTGCTCCAAAATTACAACCAATGTGTCAATATTCCAAAGACCGTTTCTGAAATTTCGACAATGGGGGAATCGATTCAAATAAAAAAAGTCCATAGCGTATATATTACGCTATGGACTTTGCATTTGCGGAAGGAGGGGGATTCGAACCCCCGGTACCCATTCGAGTACGTCAGTTTAGCAAACTGGTGGTTTCAGCCACTCACCCATCCTTCCAAAGGACGATTTGTCGTTGATGTCATTTTTCAAATGCAGCGCAAAGATAAGCGGAATATTTGAAACAGCAAACTTTTTCGCATTATTTTATTTCGGGAATAATCGTTACTTTTGTCCCGTCAAGGTGCTTTTGCGCTGTGTATAATCGGATTATTATGTCGAATGTGAATAAAGGTATAAAGATATTTGCTTGGATAACAGGAGGGCTTATTTTGATTCTCGCATGTTTGTTTATTCCGGTAATGAAGAGTTATTTGTATGATCCTGTTATTACCGAACAAACGGTGTGCTATGTTTATCCGAAGTGGAATGATGTTCAGCTCGATAGTGCTTTGCATTCGGTGATTCCAGATGAGAATTCGATCCCGAGAGTAAAACGTTTGCTGTCGTTTTATAAATTCGATTCTAATGTTCGTGTAGGAGCTTATCGGCTTCATGCCGGTATGACAGCTCGGCAGATGGCTTTGAAATTGTCGAGGGGAAGCCAATCTCCCATACGAGTTACATTTAATAACGTACGCACTCTCGAACAATTGGCCGAAAGGGTATCGGGGCAGTTGTTTTTTTCGAAAGAGGAGTTGTTGGCTTTGCTGTACAACGATAGTGTTTGTGCGGATTTAGGTTTTACGAAAGCGACTCTCCCGGCTTTGTTTTTGCCGGATACTTATGAGTTTTACTGGACTGTGACTCCCGAATCTTTTTTACAGAAGATGAAGCGGGAGTATCGCATTTATTGGGAAGGAAAGCGGGAGCAACAGGCAAAGCGGTGGGGATTGACTCCTGTGGAGGTAGCGACTCTGGCTTCGATCGTAGAGGAAGAGACTAACAAACGTGATGAAATGGGAAAGGTTGCGGGTCTTTATATGAACCGATTGCGTAAAGGCATGCCTTTGCAGGCAGACCCTACGGTAAAATTTGCCCACGGGGATTTTTCGCTGAAACGCATATTGAATGTTCATTTGACCATAGAATCGCCATATAATACTTATCGGGTTACGGGATTGCCTCCCGGCCCTATACGGATTCCTTCGAAACAGGCTATCAATGCCGTGCTGACACATACACCGAACGGGTATTTTTATATGTGCGCCAAAGAGGATTTTTCGGGCTATCATAATTTTGCCGTGACTTTGGCAGAGCATCAACGAAATGCAATTCGATACCAGCAAGCATTGAACAGACTCGGAATACGTTGATGGGGGAATGTAAATAGTAAAGCCTCGTCTCACGACGGGGCTTTACTACTTGAAATATATCAAAAACAAGAAAGAGGATAATGTTTATTACAGGAATAAACAAAGGATAATATAATACCAATGAAACACACAAAAAACAAGAATATTATCGTATAAATTAACTCTTCCAGACCGGAGATTTTGGCTCGACGGAAGCGACGCTTCGCTTCTTTTTCCCTAAGGAGAGCCGTTTCTTTCCCGGTTTCGATAATAAAACACACTCGTATTGCAAAAAGTTTTTATCCGGAGCGATTTTAGTATATTTTAATAATTCGAGATTTCTTCTACGGGAGGAGGCATAGGGGTATCGGTATCATCGTCTATCCAAATGGCCAATGTGAGCCAATATAACAGTAGTGCGATAGCTATGCCTACACCTATCGCAGTCCAGATTTTTTGTCGTTTTTTCTCCATACTATATTAGTTATTCGAAAGAATAACATCGGTCGGGAGATAAAAGTTCTTTTTAGAAGGGTATATCGTTATTGGACGAACCGGGGGGATTCAGGAAATCGGGGTTCCCAGACAGTGGCGCTGCCGATGGTGTGCTCGTGTCGGGAGTATTGAACTTCGAGGTTACCGGTGCACTGAAATCGGTCAGTCGGGTGTCTTCGTCGTAATTTTGGAATCGAGCCAGATAAGAGACGAATTTCATATTCACGGTATCGGTCGCACCGCTACGGTGTTTGGCTATGATAAATTCTGCCAAGCCTTCGATGCTGTTTCCATTGGCATCTTCCTTGGACCGCGTATAATATTCGGGACGGTGTATAAAGCAAACCATATCGGCATCTTGCTCGATAGCTCCCGATTCACGCAAGTCGGAAAGTTGCGGGCGTTTCCCTTCTTTACCGTCTTTGTCGTTACCCCGGGATTCCACACTACGATTTAACTGGGACAGGGCGATGATAGGTATTTGAAGCTCTTTTGCCAATTGTTTGAGCGAACGAGATATGGTGCTGACTTCTTGTTCTCGGCTCCCGAAGGACATACCGCTAGCGTTCATCAGTTGCAAGTAGTCTATGATGATGATTTTGATTCCGTGCTCGCGAACCAATCGGCGTGCTTTTGTCCTAAGTTCAAAAACGGAAAGGCTGGGGGTATCGTCTATATATATAGGAGCGTTCCTCAGTATTTCGATACGAGACATGAGCCGTTCCCATTCGAACGGGGCCAACTGTCCGCTTTTGATTTTATCGCCGGGGATTTCGCAAGTGTTGATGATGAGACGATTGACAAGCTGGACATTGGACATTTCGAGCGAGAAGATAGCCACCGGCGTGTTATAGCTGACAGCCATGTTCTTTGCCATAGAAAGGACGAATGCCGTTTTTCCCATAGCGGGACGGGCGGCGATAATGATGAGGTCGGAATTTTGCCAACCGGAAGTAATTTTGTCGATGTCGTGAAACCCGGTTTGCAGTCCGCTCAATCCGTCACTTCGATTGGCTGCTATTTGAATTTGTCTGATAGCTTCGCTCAGTACCGGGTCTATTTGAGTAACGTCTTTTTTCAGGTTACGTTGGGAAATTTCAAAGAGTTTCCCCTCGGCTTCCTGCATAAGGTCATCTACGTCGTTGGTCTCGTCAAAGGCCTTGTTGAGTATTTCGCTGGAAAATTCGATTAATTCCCGAGCCAAATATTTTTGGGCTACGATGCGGGCATGGTATTCGATGTGCGCCGCCGATGCTACACGTCCGGTAAGTTCGGAAATACGGAGGGCTCCGCCGACTTCATCGAGCTTTCCGTCGAGTCGCAGTTGCTCGGTGACGGTGAGCATGTCGATGGGGCGTTGTTGTGCTCCCAACCGGGATATTGCACTATAAATAAGTTGGTTGGTCGGCTCATAGAAACACTCTGGCTTTAAGATGTCGCAAACGGTGGTATAGGCATCTTTTTCGAGCATGAGAGCCCCCAACACGGCTTCTTCGAGCTCTTTGTCCTGAGGTTGTAGCTTGCCTTGTTCCGAAACTTTCGGAGCGTAGGCTTTTTTCTGGCGAGTGTAATTTCTTCGAGTTTCCATGCAGCAATTCTTTCCCGTTACAAAAGTAGTCAATCTTTCTGCTATCGGGAAATTTGGTGAGCGAATCTTATAATGAACTTTTCAACAGGCAGATATTTCCGATTAATTACAGGGCCGGTGTCGTATCGGGGTATTTCGCCATTTGCTTTTCACAATATTTTTGGAATAGCTCCCAATCGTAATAAGGTGCATATTCCGAATCGATGGGTAATTTTATTTCTTGTTCATTGAACAATACTTTCACGAGTATTTTCCCATCGGTATTTTTATAAAGTATCCATTGGATATTCGTCGCCATAGGATTGTATTTGAAGTCCTGCCAAACCTCGGCTACTTTTTCGGGATCGGCTTCTACAACGGCTGCATTCTCAATACCTAACAGGGCGAGTAAAGGAATTGTATTTTCACCGTGTGCAAAACGTAAATTGGCTTCGACACCGTTTCCGTCGATCGCCGCTTGCGATGTAACCAACATGTCTTTTAACAGAGGTTTCGCAATGGCGACAGGGAGTCCTTTTCCGGGAATGGAGTTGGCTTTACGCAGGTATTGCGATAGATTGTTCGCGCTCCACAAATCGAATTTTTCTTCTTCTGTGAACCACGGATACAGGGATATGTCGTAGTCGGTATTCGGTAATATGATGGTTAAAGCGTATAGGTGGGTCATGAATGTAATGGGATCGGGTATGATTTGTTCCCACCCTTTCTTGAATATTCGGTCGATAAGTCTTAGTCTTGTGGGTGTATGCTTTTCCTGATAGGCTCGGAGTATCTTTTTCCATGAGCCTTTCGAGAGATATTGTTGGTATTCTTTTCCTTTGAAGAATCGCAGGGTATTGTCATATCCGTTGCTGGGATCCATAGAAAACTCCGCAGTGGGGGTATAGCCTCTCATTTCTGCGACGAATGCCGCCATACTAGCCATGGAGCGTGGAACCGTGGTCGATTGTGCCACAAGGGTCACTTTGCCGTCCTGAGGTGTAAACGCCGGACGAAAGCGGTGATACATGCGACGAGCCATATCCCGGTGTTGTCGGGCTCCGAGCGGAGTGAGGTCTCCCCAGCGATGATTCATTAAATGGTAGATGGTGTCGATTTGATTACGCAGCAGTTTGCCTTCCCGGGTTAAAAGGTTCAAAGAATCGGCTTTATTCATTAGTTTGTACAGGTTCGGAACCATACTTTTTGAATCGTGGGTGCGTGAACCGTGTCGAGCTATATGATCGATGTGAAACGGTATGAAATCCTTTGGAGCCGGGGTGTCTGTGGTGTCGTTGCAATAATAAACAGATGCCGTACTACCGAAAAATTGTGGATTTTGATGTAGAAAATCTTTTATAGAATTTTGCCCGAAAGAGATTGCAGATAGGCATAAAAGGATAGTACCGGCGGTGAGGGTTCTTTTTTTCATTTGTTTCTGTTTTTCTATTATGTCGGTAAAATTATAATAAATTTTCTCTTCGATGAAATTTTTATTCTTTTTTAGAGTGGAGTTGCCTATGTGACTGAGAATGGTTATTTTCGCAAAGATTCTCGAAAAACAAGGATATAGATGATTAGATTTCCCAATGCAAAAATCAATTTGGGGTTGCGTATCGTAGCCCGTCGTCCCGATGGTTATCACAATATAGAGACGGTATTTTATCCCGTTCAGTTACAAGATGCTTTGGAGATTGTTCCAACGTCGCAACAGGAGACGGAGTTGTCTTTGTCGGGAATTGTCATAGACGGTGATCCCCAGAATAATTTGGTGATGAAAGCGTGGCGAAGATTGAGCCATCGTTTTTCGTTACCCCCGATATCTATTTATCTCCATAAAGCCATACCCTTTGGTGCTGGGTTAGGAGGTGGTTCTTCCGATGCCGCTTTTTTGTTAGCGATGGTGAGAGATTATTTTCGTTTGCCGTTGAGCGATGACGAGCTTGACAAGGAAGCTGCTTCTCTGGGAGCCGATTGCCCATTTTTCTTGCATAATAAACCTTTATTAGCCAAAGGAATAGGCGATGAGTTCGAGCCGATCGAATTGTCGTTGAAGTCCTATCGAATCGTATTGGTAAAGCCTTCTGTCTCCGTGCCTACGTCGGTGGCTTATTCGTTGGTTACTCCGGTATTGCCGGAAGAGTCGGTGAGGGATACCGTTTCCCGTCCGGTCGAGGAGTGGAGAGGTAGATTGATCAATGACTTTGAAGAAAGTGTGTTTGCCCGATTTCCGGAAATAGGAGAGATAAAGGATCGTTTATATGAACAGGGAGCTGTATATGCATCTATGTCCGGTTCGGGTTCTTCGGTATTTGCCCTATTCGATAAAGAAGTCGATCTTGCCGATTGTTATCCGGGGTGTTTTGTTTGGACTGGAATTTGTGAAGTATAGCGTATAAAATCGTTTTTGAAAAAGAGAATGATCGAAGATTGTTACATGACCGGTATTATAGATAAGATAAATTCTTTATATCCGATTTCCGATGATACGATACGGACATTGAAAGAGAGCATGACTTTGTGCTGTTTTCCCAAGAAGTATCAGTTGATAAGGGCGGGCATGTATTGTAAATCGGCTTATTTTATAGGGAAGGGAATGACTCGCTCGTTTTGGTTGGTGAACGGAGAAGAGATAACGACTTCTTTTTCGTGTGAGGGCGGAATCGTGTTCAGTATGGACGAACTCTATTATAACAAGATGAGCGAGGAATTTGTGGAGACCCTTGAAGATGTAGTCGTTTATAGAATATCTCTGGATAAATTGCGTCGGCTGTTCGAAACGAATATCGAACTGGCTAATTGGGGACGGATTATCCATCAAGACGAGTATCGGCGTTTGCATCGCTCGCATAAGGAACGTTTGACTTTATCGGCAAAAGAACGGTATGAGGAGTTCAGACAGCAATTCCCTCAGGTGAACCAGCGAGCTCAACTTGGGTATATCGCATCGTATTTGGGTATAACACTCTCGACGCTCAGTCGTCTTAGGGGAGCCCGAAAATGACCTTTCGGAGGATTTTTTGACATAGGACAAATTTTAAATTATATAAGTCCTGTAATTTTGTCGTAATATTAATCATCACTAAAATCAAAAATCTAAATTACCAATTCATTATGCAACAAATTTCTTCCGCTGCGTTTTCAGATACCAAACCTCATTATGAGTTGCTTGACGGATTACGTGGTGTAGCTGCGCTTTTGGTCGTGTGGTATCATGTCTTCGAAGGGTATGCTTTTGCCGGTGGTACTCTTATAGAAAGCATCAATCATGGATATTTGGCCGTGGATTTCTTTTTTATTTTATCGGGCTTCGTTATCGGTTATGCTTATGATGATCGTTGGGGAAAGAGCCTGACGGTAAAAAATTTCTTTAAGCGGCGGTTGATTCGTCTTCACCCGATGGTTGTCATGGGTGCAGTTTTAGGTGTGATTACATTTTGTATCCAGGGTAGCGAACAGTGGGACGGGACTCATGTGGCTACGTCGATGGTGATGTGGGCTTTGCTTTTCGCGATGTTTTTCATTCCGGCCTATCCGGGTGCAGGTTATGAGGTTCGGGGTAATGGTGAAATGTTTCCTTTGAACGGTCCCAGTTGGTCATTATTTTTCGAGTATATCGGTAATATTTTGTATGCTTTGTTTATTCGTCGTTTGTCTACTAAGGCGTTAACTGTTTTTGTCGTATTACTGGGAATCTGTCTGGCTTGTTTCGCTATCTTCGATGTATCGGGGTATGGCATGATAGGGGTAGGCTGGACGCTCGATTCGGTGAATTTTGTGGGTGGACTGTTGCGAATGCTTTTCCCGTTTTCTTTGGGACTGTTGTTGTCGCGTAATTTCAAACCGGTGAAAGTGAGAGGGGCATTCTGGATATGCTCTTTCGTATTGTTGGTTTTGTTTTGTGTTCCTTATGTAGAAGGGGTCGAACCTATATGTATGAATGGTCTTTTTGAGGCATTTTGTATAGTCGTGGTATTTCCTGTTCTCATTATATTGGGTGCGTCGGGAAACACGACCGATAAAACATCTACGCGGATATGTAAATTTTTGGGAGATATTTCTTTCCCGCTTTATATCACGCATTACCCGTTTATGTATTTGTTCTATTCTTGGTTGATTGAGAACCAGTATTTTACATTCGGGGAAACGTGGCAAGTAGCCTTGTGTGTTTATGTATGGAATATATTGGTAGCCTATCTTTGTTTGAAACTTTACGACGAGCCGGTGAGACGGTGGTTGAGCAAGAAATTTTTGAAAAAACGCTAGGGATAACCCCGTTAATGGGGTTTATTTGATAGATAGTAAAATTTCCATGCTTAAATTAGTTTTATGAAAATGATAGATTGTAGAAAGTCGTTGATGGTATGCATCGGTTTGTTGATGTGTGGAACCTTTTCGGCGCAGGAATCGGAGTTCGATTTGGCATCGCAGAGATCGGAAGCACAAGACGTTTTTGCTGTGCCGGGTAAAAAATTGGATCATAAAGGGATAATTATTAACCCTACTCCTCATAAATTGGTTCTCGACCCAACCGGGAGGCTCGATATTTCGGGTGGAGTGTGTCTAAAAGATAAGCATGGAAAATTTTCCGAGGATTTGGATTTTGTCACTTTTAACAAGAAGGGGGTAAAACTCTCCGTCGATTTTGGTTCGAAGGCTTCGGCTAAGTATGGGGTAAAACCTGTTTCGGGTGCATATCGCATGAATATCGGAAAGAATGGTATATCGATCGTCGGTTATGACGAGCGGGGAGCTTTTTACGGTTTGCAGACCCTTCGCCAGTTAGTCGAGAGTCCTGCGACTGTAACGGGCAAATTACCATATGTGGAAATCGACGATTACCCCGATTTGAAATACCGGGGAGTAGTAGAAGGATTTTATGGAACGCCGTGGTCTCATGAGGTGAGAATGTCTTTGATAGATTTCTATGGAAAGTTCAAGATGAATAGTTATTTGTACGGTCCGAAAGACGATCCGTACCACAGTTGTCCGAATTGGAGGCTTCCATATCCCGAAAAAGAGGCCGGAAATATCAAAGAATTGATAGAGGCTTGTAAACGTAATCGGGTCGATTTTGTCTGGGCGATACACCCGGGACAAGATATTAAATGGAACGAGGAGGATTATCAAAACCTCGTTAATAAGTTTAATTTGATGTATGACCTCGGTGTACGGGCTTTCGCCCTCTTTTTCGACGATATATCGGGCGAAGGGACAAATCCGGTGAGACAGACGGAGTTTTTGAATAGATTGACTAAGGATTTTGTGAAGTCCAAAGGCGATGTAGCATATTTAACGGTTTGTCCGACCGATTATTCCAAGCTTTGGGCAAACCCCACACCGCAAGGAAGTCTTGCTATTTATGGAGAAACTCTTGATCCGTCGATAGAAGTGTTTTGGACAGGAGACGTAGTATGCAGCGACTTAACACCGGAGACTTTGGATTGGGTTAATTCCAGAATTAAGCGGCCGGCATATTTTTGGTGGAATTATCCGGTTACCGACTATGTGCGCAATATTATTTTGCAAGGACCTGTTTATGGCTTGAATACTTCGTTGGATTCTAATGATCTTTGCGGAATAGCAAGTAATCCGATGGAACATGGAGAGGCTTCGAAATTGGCTTTATACGGGGTTGCCGATTATACATGGAATATAGCGGCTTATAATCCTATCGATAATTGGGAGAGAGGACTCGGCGAATTGATGCCGAAAGCAAGGGAGGCCTACCGGACATTCGCTATTCATTCTTGCGATACGGAGACCGGTTATCGCCGCGATGAATCGTGGGAAACCAAGACTTTCAGAATCGGTGATTGGAATGAAACGGAGGCTCAGGCTCTTTGGGCAGAATTCGATAAGGTAGAGAAAGCTCCTGCCGAAATAGAAAAAGGTTGCACTAATAAAGGTCTGATGAGTGAGTTGACTCCGTGGCTCCAAGAATTCGGAAAGTTGGGTACGAGAGGAAAACGGGCTTTGGAACTTGCCCGTGTTTATCGTGATGGTAAAGATGATGCCGATTTTTGGAATAAGTATATTCGGAACTTGATGAGTAAGAAGGATCGAGAAAATTATGAGGCTCATAAAAGCGGGACCATGAAGCTGCAACCATTTTATGAAAATGCTATGGACGATATGGCATACGGCTTTTTAACTCGGTTGTCGGGCGAGACTCCTATCTGTTATAGGGGTATAGGTTCGTTCCATAATGCGAAAACCACGTTGAGCAAGTTAATGTTTGATCACGATACTACGACTTATTATACATCGGGAATCGCTCAAAAAGCCGGCGATTGGATCGGGGTTGATTTGGGAAGTGTCAAAGATGTGACCGAAGTTTCTATTTTGCAGGGGCGTAATTCTGTGGACGATGTCGATTATTTCGACCATGCCGTAGTGGAATATTCGATTGATGGTAAAGCATGGACTCCGTTGACGGAAGAGTTGAATAAACAGTATATCGTTCGTTGGAACGGGGAGCCTGTAAAGGCTAGATATGTTCGATTGAAAAGACTCGAATCTACTCGCACGAATTACGCATCGGTTCGTTCATTCGAAGTGAATCCTCCCAGAGTGGAACATTTGGGTTTCAGCTTAAAGTCCGACGATGTACAGCAAGCTCTTTATGCGTTTGATCAGCAAATAGGCACAAGTTATCGAAATAATGGAACTTTTTCTTTCGGGGTCGCTCCTCGGACCGAGGGATATACTTTGTTGGTGAATGAATTGCCGGAGGCGGGGAATGGAGCCCCTGTCGTGCATTTGAGACAGTTCAGGCCCGATGGTTCGTTGGCGGTTGAGTCGGTTATCGATTCGTCGTTTTTTAAGGTCGAGTTGGCCGAGGGAGTTTCCGAAGTACAAATAGAAGGGCCAGTGGAGATATTCGAGATAGTGCCGAAGTTTGATTAGTGTCGGATTTTTACGTTTAAAGAACAATTATTATTTTTGAACAGGATATAAAAAGAGCAGGTTTGCCCTGCTCTTTTTCTTTTGGAGAAAGGGAATTGCTTTTTTACAGGTAATGGATAGAAATGAAAACATTGGGAAGGTGGCAGTGCACTCTGACAAAAGTGCAGTTTAGGCTTGTTTGGCAGTGTTTTTGATACTATAATGGTGCTCATTGGTAATGATGATATGAGCGTGATGAAAATGAAAATGTAACAAAAGAAAAATTATAAATATGGCCGAAAAGAAAGAATGCGAAAAATCGCAAAATATTGTAGATGAGGCTTCTGAAAAGGAGAAGAAAGAGTCGTTGAACCAAGAACCCGAAGTTCCGGAAGAAACAGGTTCCGAGGAGGGCGGTGAAGAAGGCGAGGCTGATGAGGCTGCCAGATTGTCAGCCGAATTGGAAACTTTGAAGGCGACTATCGAGAAAATGCAGAAGGATTATTTGCTATTGATGGCCGAGTTCGATAATTTCAGGAAACGGACGTTGCGAGAGAAATCGGAGTTGATCAAGAATGGCGGTGAGAATTGCATGAAAGCTATTCTGCCGGTTATCGACGATTTTGAACGCGGATTGGCAGCTGTGGAAGAAAGTAATGATTTAGCGGCTGTGAAAGAGGGAATGAGCTTGATATATAATAAATTCAAAAGCTATCTAGAACAAAACGGCGTAAAGGAGATTCCTACGGAGGGAGCGGATTTCGATACAGAATATCACGAGGCTGTGACGATGTTCCCGGCTTCGGATCCGGCTCAAAAAGGTAAAGTGATAGATACCGTACAAAAGGGATATACGCTCAATGACAAAGTTATTCGCTTTGCCAAAGTCGTGGTAGGGGAATAAATTATAGGACAGGGAGCAATGGAAAAAAGAGATTATTATGAAGTGCTGGGTGTCGCTAAAAATGCGACGGCCGAGGAGATAAAAAAGGCATACCGTAAAAAAGCTATCCAATATCACCCGGATAAGAACCCCGGAAACAAAGAGGCTGAGGAAAAGTTTAAAGAGGCTGCCGAAGCGTATGAAGTATTGAGTGATGCGGATAAGCGGGCTCGTTACGACCAGTTCGGGCATCAAGGGTTAGGTGGTGCTGCCGGTGGCGGTTTCAGTGGCGGCGGTATGTCTATGGAGGATATTTTCTCGCATTTCGGCGATATTTTCGGTGGTGGATTCGGCGGATTCGAAGGCTTCGGGGGCGGCTCACGAGGGGGACGTCGTCATGTCAATAAAGGTTCGGATTTACGAGTAAAGGTGAAACTGACATTGAAAGAGATCGCTACCGGTGTCGAGAAAAAAATAAAGGTTCCTAAGTATGTGAGCTGTTCTCATTGTAACGGTACGGGTGCAGAGAACGGTACGGCTTATACGACATGTTCGAAATGTAACGGGTCGGGAGTAGTGACACGGGTACAACAGACTTTTCTCGGAGCTATGCAATCGACGACGACGTGTCCCGACTGCGGTGGAGAGGGCCGTATTATTACGAAGAAGTGTCCGCATTGTGCCGGGGAAGGTATCGTACGTGAAGAAGAGGTAATCACGTTGAATATTCCGGCCGGGGTATCCGAAGGTATGCAACTCTCTATGGCGGGCAAAGGGAATGCTGCTCGTCATGGCGGTGTGAATGGTGATTTGTTGATTTTAATCGAAGAGGAACCGCATCCCGATTTACTGCGCGACGAGAACGATTTGATATATAATTTGCTGCTCGATTTGCCGACTGCCGTATTGGGCGGTTCTATCGAAGTTCCTACTCTCGATGGTAAGGCTCGTATAAAAGTGGATCCCGGTACTCAACCCGGAAAAATATTCCGGCTTAGGGGAAAAGGATTGCCTTCGGTCAATCGTTATGGAGTAGGTGACTTGATTGTAAATGTATCGGTTTACATTCCAGAAAACCTCAATGCCAGCGAAAAGAAGCATTTCGAGGATTTGAAAACTGCACCCAATATACAGCCTACACTCACAGCTAAACAGCGAATATTCAGTAAATTGCGTCATATGTTTGAGTGAAAACGACGATGATATAAAATGAAAGCACCGTATATCAATAATATACGGTGCTTTCATTTTATATTGGGGAATAGTTCTTTACATTCCTTGTATAACGTAATAGGTGTAGATTAAAAAAATGATTCCTACCGATAACCCGATGAATGACCATCGGGTGAATAATTTGTCTTTGCCTATAATTCCATAACATAATCCGATTATGGAGCATAGGGTAATGCCTATCGGAAAAATGAAAAACCCTATTGTGATGAATCCTATGAGCATGATAATGCCCATTATGATTAGTATTTTACTCCTCGTTATTTCCATTTTTGTAAAATTTGAATGTTTCCTCTGTGATTTCGTAATCTAAGTTGAGGAGTATGGAGTCTTTTTCGCGGGGAGAGAGCGTAGAATCTTCTTCCCAGCCATACTCCTTAGCCAATTCTCGAATAGCTTTTATTTTTTCTTGATCTGAATTGAATACCCGTTTCTTCTTGTGTAACTTAGCTTCTACATATTTCCGGAGGGTTTCTTGTGCTCTGAATTGTTCGCCTCGGGTATAGTCGAATGACTTTAAGCTATCGATGTCTTGCAGTTCGTCATATAGCGTTAATGTCCAAAATAGGTTTTTGTCGGGCAGTCGGGTGATGATACAGGGAATGATTTTTTTTCCCATGTTTAGCAATTGTGGAAATTGTTCCAGTTTTTTCGCATCATTCGTGTTGCTGCTGAGGCGGGTTATCGGGTTGGTGTTGTAATTGTTTACCCATGCGTTGAAAAGACTGTCGAATTTTTCTAAGTTATCTCCTGTTAAAATCATATCGGTATCACAGTCTGCAACGATAATTTCGGTAGATCCGTTAGCCCCGCCGATAACAGAAACGGATTTTCCGGAACAACCGATGGTTAAAAGATAAAGTAGAATGATGTATGTAAAAGAGCGTTTCATGTTTCTTATTTTTGAACCGCGGAATTGTAAATGATTCTTGCGATGTCGGCGATAATTTGTGCATTGGTTTGGTCGCTCTCACGAGAGTCTTTGATGAAAATAGCGAGAAAGCATAATTTTCCGTTCGGTAGATAGATTACACCGGTATCGTTGTCGCCGATTTTTGTTCCGTCGTCCAAACGGTCGGAGCTGCCTGTTTTGTGTCCTAAGGCAATATTATCGGGCAATCCGGCTTTTATTTTATCTTTTCCGGTAGAAGTTTCTATCAAAATATTTTTTAGAAATTCGGTATGTGTTTCATTCAGTATCGGTTCGTTGTAGAGTTTTTCCAATAGTTGAAGTGTGGACGAAGGTGTGCTCCAATTGTTATAGCAATTGGATATGCGAGAGTGCATGGTTTCTTCGGTTTCGGTGAGATTGTAGTTTGTGATACCTAATTTGTCGATTTGGTCTTTCACGATATCGATACCGCCGAGATAGTCTATGAGAATGTCGCAAGCGTTGTTGTCGCTTTGAGAAACGGCATAGCGCATGAGGTCGGCGTAAGAAAGATAAAAGTTTCCTTCGGGGTATAATTCTCTTAGCGGGCTATAAGTGTCTTTGTGTATTTGAGACGATTCGATGAAGCGTAAAGAGTCCAGAGCGATACATTCGTTTTCCATTTTTTGAAGAGCTGCTATGGCAACATGGAGTTTAAAAACACTCATTAGCGGATACCGATGTTCGTCGTTAAACGTAAATAATTGTCCGTCGATCGAGAATGCTACGCCGACCATCGCATTTTTCCCTTGTATGGCCTGACGCATTTTTTGTTCGACGGTCGATTGTTTTTCCAAGCTGATAGCAGCGATAGGGTGTAGTCCTATCCATGAAAACAGAAAACAGAATAGAATTATTTTGTTCTTGGGCATGATGTTTTGCTTGTTTTAAGTTGAGTAAAGATATAATAAATTTAATCATGTATTCCCGGCTTTGTTTAATTTAACAGAGGGGGAAGGGTATCGATACGTGTTTATCGGAATATCTTGTTCGGGAGTATTTTTCATTCGATGTTGAAGAATCAGAGGTTAATAATGGAGATTATATTGTTATCCTTATTATAATTTTAAATAAATATATTGTATTAAGAAAATTTTTGTGTGTTTATTTATCTGAATATAAATAAAATAAAGATTAATAAACGTGGTTTTATTTTTCGTTTGTTCAAAAAAAATAGAAAAAAATTACGAATCTCACTAGGGATATAGTTCGATTTAGGGTTAATATTATTGATACGGTATGTAAAAATGTTTCGTGAGATTTATTTACGCAAGGTATACGAGAGAGGAATGTTTAAATAGTATTATTTATGTTAAATATTAAATGGTTAAATCTAAAAGCATGAAAAAAAATCAGAAGTGTAAAATTGGGCTTTTGGCGTTTTCTTTGTCTTTTTTTGTTCCGTTTTTTGCTAATGCAATAGATCAAGGGGCAGGAAAGGTTACTGCAAATGTAACCCAGCCAAGCAAGCGTACTATCAAAGGTGTGGTTTCCGATGTTTCGGGAGAACCACTAATCGGTGTGAGTGTATTAGTGAAGGGAACTTCGATAGGAGCTTCTACTAATATAGACGGTGTTTACTCGGTAGAGGTCCCGAATAATAATGCCGTGCTCGAATTCAGTTATGTCGGGTATCAAAAGGCGACTTTGTCGTTGGCGAATGCTTCCTCATACGATGTCGTTATGCATGAGGAGACACGGGTTTTACAAGAAGTCGTAGTAACGGCGATGGGTATATCGCGGGAATCCAAAACGCTTACCTATGCTACTCAGACTATTAAGAACGAGGAAGTGACCCGTATCAAGGATAATAACTTCATTAACTCGCTGCAAGGAAAGAGTGCTGGTCTTACTATCGTTCCCAATAATTCGGGAGCGGGCGGTGGAGCTTCTAAAATTGTGCTTCGCGGTTCCACTTCTATTCTCGGAACCAATCAGCCGTTGATCGTTGTCGACGGTGTACCTATGCAAGACGGTATGGGTACGCAGGCGACCGATAATATGATACTCGGCGGCGGACGTAGCGGCGATGACCTCTTGTCGACGATCAACCCCGAAGATATCGATAACATGACGATTTTGAAAGGCCCGAATGCCGCAGCTCTTTACGGTAGCGCAGCCAATAACGGTGTGATCGTTATCACGACCAAATCGGGTGCTTCGGGTTCTGTCAAGGTGAATGTGTCGAGCACCACGTCAATCGAGACGATAGCCATGTATCCTCGTACCCAACAGATTTATGGTATCAGTGGCGGAGACCAATGGTCGGCGTGGGGTCCTAAGATCGGTACACGTTCGGCCGACGAGGTGGCTTCTGCCCCGTATCTGATGAATTCTGCACGCAATGCCGTAAAAGACTTTTTCAACAAAGGCGTGACTACGACCAACGGCGTTACGTTGAGTGGCGGTACGGAAAACTTCCGAACTTATTTTTCTTATAATAATACCTATCAAACGGGATTGATACCGAACAATAAGTTTACCCGTAATAACGTGATGTTCAAGGAATCTTTCTCGTTGTTCGACAAGCGTATCAATATCAACACGAGCCTTAACTGGATACATCAGAAGACCGATAACGCTCCTGTTGTGGGTAAGGCATTGAGCGCTCTCTATGCTTTGTACCGTACTCCGGCCGATATCGATATGCGTTATTTCAAGCATAACTATAAACACCTCGGTACGGTGGCCGACAATATCGTGAGCGATCCGGAGAAAGGTAATCCCAAATTGATTGGACAACCGGTTCAAACTTGGTACTGGTACGACCAATATCTAAACAACCCCTACTGGGTGGCCAACATGTATAACGATTATTTGAAGCGCGACCGTTTGTTGGCAAATATTACTTTGGATGCCAAGATTTGGCAAAATATTAAATATCAGACGCGTTTCAATGTCGATTATGTGACTCAGAATAATCTGAACGAGGAGTATGCCGGTATGAACCGGGTAGGCTTCGATTATGTAGGTGGTAAATATTACAATGGAGATTCTCGCTCGAGCGACATTTATAATGACCACATGCTCACTTGGAACGACCGTTTCAATGATAAAATCGATGTGAATGTGGCTGTGGGAACCAGCTTTTCACGTCATTACGATCGTAACACGAGCATCACTACGGCGATAGATACTTGCGGTGTGCCCAATGCTTTCGTTCCTCAGAATAATAAACACAGCCGTCCCAACAACCCTAACGGAAGTGCTACATCGGCTTCGGACAGTTGGAATAACAAGGATTGGAGCACGGCACTCTTCGCTACGGCTTCAGTCGGATTATTCGATAAAGTTTACCTCGACGGTAGTTATCGTTTGGAGTGGGCACAGTCGTTCCAACAGTTCACGCAAGGGAGCGGATATAAATCGTTCGATTACTATTCGGCCGGTGTGAATGTGCTCATCGACAAGTTTTTGCCTCGCCGGGATTGGCTCAATCAGTTGAAATGGCGCGGTAGTTGGTCGGTGGTAGGTAACCCCATTCCCAACACCTTGTTCGCCCGTCAGAGCTACGATTTCTCCAACGGTACGATCAGTACTCGTCCTCCTTTGTTCGACGATCCTCAACCGGAGACGACCACTTCGTTCGAGACCGGTTTGGACGTTTGGATGTTCGAAAACAAATTCAACTTCGACCTTACTTATTACAATTCGACGTTACGTAACCAGTTCTTGTATGTCACCACTGCCAATGGCGAATCGAAGCCGGTCAACACAGGTAAGATACGCAACTATGGTTTGGAATTCCAAGCATCTTATCGCTGGAACATCAATAAGGATTGGAGATGGCAGACTGGATTCAATATCGCATGGAATGACAACCGTATCCTCGAAACTTACAAAACCGAGAGCGGCGCTCCCTACGAAGTGCAAATGGGTCCCAACGCTTTCAAGATTAAATACGTAGAAGGCGGACGCTATGGCGATATTTATGTCAACTCTTTCGCCCGCGATGAAAACGGCCATATCAAAATCAATGATGCCGGTAATTACGAGAATGCCGTTCCCGTGATGGCTTCCGGTAAATACGAGACCAAAGTGGGCAATATGACTTCGCCTGTCACTCTCGGTTGGAACAATACATTTACTTGGAAAAACTTCACGCTCTATTTCTTGATAGACGGCCGTATCGGCGGTAAGGTGATGTCATTGACCGAGGCTGATCTCGACCTGTACGGCCTTTCCGAACGTTCTGCACAAGACCGCTTGAACGGAGAACGGGTTATGCAAAACGGAAAGGAATATATTCTCAAACCTCTACCTGACGGATCGGGGAACAAAGTTTCGGTCGAGAACTACTATACGACCATCGGTGCTCTTCCCATGGAAGACCATGTATATAATGCCACCAGCTTGCGCATGCGTGACATCTCGTTGAGCTACGACATGCCCAATTTGTTCGGTAAGAATCAAGGTATGACCGCTCAGTTCTCGGTGAAGAATGCGTTCTTTATCTATAAAGATTCTCCCGTGGATCCCGACATCTCGGTATCGGCCGCCAACGGTTACTCCGGTATCGACTGTTATTCTTTGCCTACGACGCGTAGTTTTGCGTTAACATTGAAATTCAATTTCTAATGAAGAACGATTTAATATAAATAGTCATCAATATGAGAAAAACAATATATTCGATCGGATTCCTCGTTATCGAATCCGTGTTTTCAGTAGGTTTGTTCACTTCTTGCGGCGACCAGTTTCAGGAGGAGTATCCGTGGTTGATCGGTAAGCAGGAGGAGATGGACAACAATAACGAAGAGGGGGCGGGAGCTACCGATATTACTGTTCTCGAGAAGGAGCTGAAAGGAGCTATTCCGTTCATGATCAACTATTCGCACGAACCTAACGGATCGTGGGCGCCTCACAAATATCAATATTACAGGGCGAACAGTATTGACAACTATGCAGGATACTGGACGACTACCAAGAGTACTTTTGCTTTCGGTGGTCCGTTGCCTACGCTTTATACTTTCCCCAACGATTATTTGGGGGGCCCTATGGATAACCAGATTTTCACACAGTCTTACAATGCCATTCACCACGCTACCGAATTGGGTAAACCCGAATGGCGTGCTGTGGCGTTGATTATCCAAGCCTATCAAGGCCACGAAATCGTCGACTTCTATGGCGCGGCTCCTTTTAGCGACTGGCGTAATTTGAAACGTACTCCGCCGTTGACCTATGAAAAGGGCGAGGATATTTACAATTTGATTTTCGACGATCTCGACGAGGCTATACGCATATTGAAAGAGCGTCAGCCGTCCCGCGAGGAGTTCGCCAAGATCGAGGATTTGACTATCAAGACGCTCTCTAATGGAGATTGGCGCATGTGGGTGAAGTTTGCCAACTGTATTAAAATGCGTATGGCCATGAACATGGTGAAAATCAATCCGGGTACGGCTCAGTCCAAATTTGAACAAGCTGTCACCGACGAAATCGGTGTCCTCACCGACACCGATGCGAAGGATATAGCCTATTATCAGGAGCAAAACGCTTGTGCTTTGTGGCGTATCGGTAACGAGTGGCACGATATTCGTTTGGGCGCTTCGTTTGAAAATATTCTCAAACGTTACAATCACCCGCTGCTTACCCGCTGGTTCGATACCAATGCATATCCTATTAAAGAGAAGTCTACGGGTATACAGGCTCCCATCGATGTTTACGGAGTGCGTACGGGTATCAGCATGCGTAACAGCAATACGACCGGCAAGGACAAAGGCGGTTATGGCCCATTCTCGACTTTGTCGGGCGAATTCAAATATATGCATCAATCTTTCTTCAAACGCACCGAGAGTATCTTCTTGTTGGCCGAGGCTGCTTTGAGAGGCTGGAATGCGCTTGGCCGTGACGCTCAGAGTTGGTATGAGGCCGGTATCCGTCTTTGTTTCCAAGAGAATGGGATCACCGACGGAACCGTCATCGACGAATATCTTGCCCAGACTGCGGCGAAGGATATCGATTATGTCGATCCGTATAACAACGAGAACAACATAGCCGGTCGTGTGAAAGTGGGTGTGAAATGGGATGCGAGCGACTCGAAGGAGGTGATGCTGGAAAAAATCATCACTCAGAAATATATCGCCAACTTCCCCATGAGCGCCGAGGCATGGACGACGTTCCGCCGCACGGGATATCCCCGTATCTTCCCGGTCGATGTGAACAACATGAAAGACCAAGGCGTCGACACCGAGTTGCAATTACGTCGTATTCCCATCGAGGAGACAGCCAACAATACGTTGGAGATCGCTTCGCTCGTACAGGCTCTCGGGCAACCCAACACCGGCGCTTCGCGTGTTTTCTGGGATAAACAGACCGAAACCCGAGGCGAGCAAAGCCCCGATAACGAATTTACATTGGTAATTCCGGTAAACTTTTAATCTATAAAACATTTGAAACATGAAACGATATAGCTTTATATTCTTTTTGGCGAGCTTCCTCGGTGTGACTTCGTTCACCGCATGTGAGGAGGAAGCTACGCTCGACGGTGCGACCGAGGTGTATATTACCATCGATCCCATGGACATTAATTTGAAATTGGGCGATACGGTGAGGATTTCGGCGACGGTTACCAATGTGAGTGGGAAAGTGATCGAGACTCCTGTCTCTTGGTCGATAGAAGACCAGACGGTTGCTGCCTTGCTGGGTGATACCGCTGTGGTGGCTTTGGATGGCGGTCAGGAAAAAGAGACCCGGCTCAAAGCCATGTTGGAGAACGGCAAATATGCCCTTACTACCGTTACCGTGTCGCGCAATTTGCCCGACGGTGTGATGTGTATTCCCAACGACAGCACTTTCACCGAAATGACTTCGAAACGTAGTTACAATACGGCCCACGATTCGGTGCTGTTCTCTGTTTCTCCCAAAGAACTTCTTTATGATTATGATCCGGTTCCTACTCTCGAAGGGCTAACCGCTTTCGATCCGGTGATGACGATCGACACCGTGAGAGGTCTCGTAGCCGTGCACTATGCAGCTCCCCGTGCCTCGGGGAAGGGAAAAGTCACCCTTTCCATCGGTGATGCTTCCACGGTCAAGTCGGCATCTTGCGATATCATGTTGGCTCCCCAGTTGTTGGCTACTTTCTATGGCAAAGGTTTCGAAAATATGCCCTATATAAATACCCGTCCCAGTAAGGAGGTATTGTCGATGTACTTTGCCTATACGTACGAGGCCGAAATGGACATCAATTCGGAAGATACCGTGCGTATCGCCATGAACGTGCAGTCGGGCGCCAAAGAGGATATCGAGGCGGGCTACGATGCCTATCGTTGGGAAGTCGTTTCGAGTAATGGGGTATTGATTACGGGCAAGACCGAGGAATATGTGAAAGGAGAGGGATTCGATGCCGTGCTTGCGTTGCGCTCGGGTTCGGAGGAAGGCGAAGCCGAATTCCATTGTATTACTCCCGACACGGTGTTCGTAGCGACGTTCCGTGTGCAGGACTTTAAGACTCGTTATCCGGTGGAGGAAATTACGGTCGACCACGATCCGATTTCCATGCCTGTGGGAAGTGTGTTGAGACTTACGACGGGAGTGATTCCCGCTTCGTCTTATGCTTATCACAAGCCGGTAGTCAAGGCAGTCGATCCTTCCAAAGTTCAAGTGGGTGAATATAACGGTAATGTCATAGAGCTGAGGGGACTCGCATTGGGCGAGACCGAGCTGGTTCTTACGGCCAACGGCAAGGAAAAAAGGGTTCCGGTGAGTGTCACCGAGGGTATCTTGTCTGTTTTGTGGAAATCGGGTAATGCGCGTACTCTTTTCGAGGGACAGACTGTGCAATGGGGTATCGATGCCAAAACTTTGTCGGGAGGAGAGAATCCTTATGACGTGACTTGGACTTCATCTGCTACCGATGTGCTCACTGCCGAGCAAACCGGCGACGATAACACACAGGGGACGATTACGGGTATTAAGGCCGGTAAGGCAGACGTTACTGCCGAGGTGGCTGGCGTATCGTCCGAGAAGGCCGAGGTGAAAGTGATCGCTCTACCTGTCGATTTGGAATTGAACGCCTCCAACACCGTGAAAGAAAACTCGGTGGTTTATGACGAGGGCGGCGATTTGGTAGTGTTCATTTCGCCCACATCGGGTTATGGGCAAATCATGCTTACGTTGACCGATGCCTATAAGGGTGGCGGTTATGCAGGACATTACGATATTCCTGTCGGTACGGTAGTCGATATAGACGGAGCTCGGGCCGAGGTGACGGGCAGCATGGATATCTCGGGCAGCGGCGACGAGACAACCGTTTCGTTCTCGATTACGGGTAATGTGGGAAGTCGCACTCTCTCTATCGAAGCCGATAGTGTTCCCGTGGTGTTGTAAAAAAAGAGTCGTTTCGGGATAGGAGGCCGCTAAAACGCCTCCTGTCCGCGGAACTTGAAGATAGAAAAAACTTTTTGAGAATAATTCAAATTTTTATTAACCAAAAAAAATTTTCCATGAAAAAAAATCTATTTTTATTATCTGGAATTTTAGTTCTTTCATTTTCTTCGCAAGCACAAGAATTGAAAGAAGATTACATGACGTGGCCGGAGAGTCCGAAACTCGGTCAGTATGTTAGTAGTTGGGTTCCCGGCGAAGATTTGTTCGAGGACGAGAATTTTTATGTTTCCCGTGTGAAACCCAAAGAACGTTTTCGCAATGCGGCCACGCAGATCGACGAGACGCTCACCGAGGCCAACGACAGAAAACTCGTTTTCTGGGTTCCGGTAGGAAATGCCAGCAATGGTAACACCAATGCGCGTCCTAACGGTAAGTTCGATTCCGAGGCTTTCAGTACTTGGTCATACGTTACTCATTACGGAGACTGGACGGCTCCACACGGGTGGGTCCCCGGTGGATTCGCCGATGTCGCCCATAAAAATGGTGTAGGTGTTTCGGGTGTGGCTTCCGTTCCTTGGGGAGGTATAAGTTCAGAGTGGTCCTCTGGTTTTTCCACGTTGGTGGGCATAGAGGCAGAGAAAGTGGCTAAATTCCTCCATTATCATGGTGTGGACGGATTAGGCTATAACTCGGAGTTCAGTACAGGTTCTTCTTTTATTTTGTCGGGATTGCGTGCATTGCACGAGACAGTTCACAAATACCTTACGGAAAAAGGTAACCCGGTGGTCGAGAACTTCTGGTACGATGGAACCAACGATAATGGGCAGATTACTTTCGATAGTGGTCTCGGTAATCATAACAACGATACCTTCGGCGATGGCGAGCATATCCGCACCTCGCTTTTTCTCAATTACAATTGGCATGGAGTATTGGGAGGGTTGACCCAATCTACTGTAGATACCTATGCCCCCGGTCGCAGTTCGCTCGATCTTTATGCCGGCTTCAACATGCAGGGCGGTGATCCTTCTACGTGGAGAACTCTCAAAGACTATAATCTCTCTATCGGTCTGTGGGGCGCTCACGATTATAATATGTTGTGGGCCGACCGTGCTAATAACGGTAGTACAGATGTAGCCAAGCAAACATATTATCAACATCTGATCGAGCAGTTCTTTACCAACGGTAACCGCAATCCCATCGATAAAATCGAGGTTTACAATCGCGGTAACCATCACCCCGATGACAAGTGGTTCGGTATGTCGGCTTTCATGACGGCACGCAGTTCGCTCAAATGGGATCTTTCCGAGGAACCGTTTATTTCTTATTTCAATTTGGGTAACGGTCGTTTCTTGAACTGGATGGGCGAACGTCAGAACGATAACGAATGGTACAATATCGGTGTACAGGACTATTTGCCTACTTGGCGTTGGTGGTTTGCATCCGATTTCATGGGTAAAACGGCCGACAAGGTAGTGGAAAATGGCTTGGAGGCCAAGTTTACTTACGACGATGCCTATGTAGGCGGTTCGTGTCTGCGCCTCTTCGGTTCTGTGGACAATGAGTATTTGCATTTGTTCAAGACCGAGTTCGCTTTGTCCGCAGCCGATGTGATTACGGTTCGTTACAAATTGGTAGGCGGTCAGGCCGATGTCAATTTGGCTCTTTCTGCCAAAGGCGACGAGCAAACGATTTTGCGCGAGAGCGGTTTCAAGGTATTGACTGTCGCCGACGAGGCCGACGATGAAGTGTGGGTGGAAAAGACGTTTAAAGTGAGTGGATCTTTGGCTATGTTGGCCGGTAAGGAAATCGCTATGGTTGCCCTCCATTTCGAAAATGCCGAGAACCTCGACTTATACCTCGGTGAATTTTCTATCACCCGCGGTGCTATGCCTACACCGGCGGCTCCCGAGATTAAGATTGCCAAAGTTCTTGCATCTCACTACAAAGGTGTAGATGGTAAGGTGATATTTAACATGGATAACGACAAATTGCCGGGCGAGCCGGTTTATAACCTCGACGTGAATGCTTCGATGTTCAAACTGTACGCTCAACAAAAAGGCGGTGAGCCTCAATTCATGGGTATCACTACTTCTTGGGCCGGTATGTATTTCTCTGTTCCTACCGATTTGCAGGGCGAACAGGAGATTCGTTTCGGTGTCGCAGCCGTTTCGGTCGATATGAAGTCCGATTCCGAGATCGCATGGAGCGATTATATGAGTATGGGTGAGTATACGGTTACCGACGATATACAGATAAATAAAACTACCATCAAGCCGGGCGAGAGCTTCGAAATTTCGTATGTCGATCCCCGTCACGCCGCTGCCGACTGGAAATTGCTCAACAGTACCGGTGAGGTCGTAAAAGAGGCAAGCAATACGACTGTATTTACCGTATCGGAAGGTATTGAAGAAATAGGCGGTTATGATCTGCAAGTCATTTGCGACGGCGAAACGACCACTTATGGTTACTATGTGCAGATTACCAGCGAAGCCGTGGGTGCGTTGCCCGAGATTCAATCGCTGACTATCGGCGGGGAAGCTGTGGCAGAAGATGAAGTGAAGATCGACGTGGACGAGGCGCTGACGTTGGGCTATACCGGAAGGAAAGCCAATGGAGCTTCTTCGCGCGGTATCGAGATCAATGAAGGTTGGGTAGGCGGAAGAATGTCCGATTTGTCTATCGGTAACGGTCAAACGTTCTCCGTGTCGGCTTGGGTTCGTTTCACTTCGATACCCGAAGGGTCTTGTTTCTTCAGTGTGGAAAATCGCGCATCGAGTGCATGGCCGGTGAATAACTGGGGCTGGATGTGGTCTGACTTGTCATCTACGGGTAAACTTAACAGTTATACCTTCCGGACCGCTACGTACAATGGCGCTCCCGAGTTGAAATATACGTTCCCCAACGCAGTCGTAACACCCAATGCATGGAATCACGTGGTATTGACATTCGAGTATAACGACCAGTCGCAATTCCGCTCCAAATTTTATCTGAACGGTGTGCTCCAAGAGTCAACGTGGGTTTTAGATGGAGCTTCGGGTACGACCGAAACATGGGCTAATGTGAATTATTCTATCACGACTTCAGATTGGTTCTGTTTTGCCGGAGGCCGTGGATCGGAACCTGTTTTCAATAATGGTATTATCGACGATCTGTTGGTTTGGAACGGAGCCATGACTCCCGAGCAAGTGCAAAACGTGAAGAACGGTCTGGATGCCAACAGCCTTCCCCAAGAAGTGATGGCTTACTGGGATTTCGAAACCGATGCCGATGAAGACCACTACTTTGCAGCCAAAGGTTCGGTTGCAGGGGCTAAAGCCTGTTCGTTCAAGACGGAAGCTCTTGGTAGTGAAGGCGCCGGTCGTCAAGTCGCTCAGAATCCTCTGTATATCTCAGGTTGTCCGTTTGTGCCGGGATCCACTTTCAAGGTAGAGACTCGTCCGACTTGGACAGCCAAACGCGGTGTCCTCAGCGAATCGACCGGTACCGACCTCGAAGGTTCCACGAAACTGACTTATAGCAAACCGGGCGATTATACGGTTACTTTGACTCTTGAAAATACGCTCGGGGCCGATACCAAGAGCTATCCTGTATTCAAAGTAGGCGATGTAGACGGTGTAGAAGAGAGCATGGCCGGTGAGTTGCGCACGTATACCGTAGAGGGTATTCTCTTTGTAGAATTTGCCGAGGACGGAGACTACCAAGTGGGCGTGTACAATGCCTCGGGAATGCTTGTCGCACAGAAAGATGCCGCTGTCGTAGCCGGTCAAAACATGAGCATCTCTCTCGGAGCCAAAGGCGTTTACGTGGTGAAGGTGATGAAAGAGGGCAAAGTGGTTCGCACGGTCAAAGTGTTGAATCGTTGATGTAATCTCGCACTTTCTTTTTAAGAGGGTGATCTCGATAACCGCCCGAACTCGAAGTTGCAGGGTTCGGGTGGTTTAATAATTTTTAATCAGCGGGAAATATCTGTTTTACGATTCTTTTTAATATATCATGAAAAAAAATTATTTGATTATTTGTTTTTTGTTCGCCCTGTTCTTGGGATTGGGGGCTAAAGATATGGCGGTTAGCGCGGCTACCCGCAAAGTGATAGTCGAGCAACCCACAGAACCGGGAACTCACTTGGATGTCGGTTATAAGAATCCGGGTTCTTTCTTCCCGATTATGATAGATCGGGAAGCCATGGTAGAGGTGGGTACTACATTGCAAATCGGTGTCACGAGTAGTGGCGGAGCCCCGCTGGTGGCGGTGCGCGTGAACGGCGAGGCGTTGCCGGGGAGCGGTAATTCATATAGCTATGTCATTCCCGAGGGAGAGGGCGATATAGTGATTACGGCAGAGTTCGGGTCGCTTTTTAAATTGTCGTTCAGTTCTTCGGCAAACGGTAATATAGAATGTTATGTCAAAGGCACGGATACTCCGTTGAAGAGCGATACCCGCTTGGAACCCAATACCGAGATAACGGTGAAGATATTGCCCAATTCGAGTTGCGAACTGGTTTCTTTCCTCGTGAACAAGGAAGAGAAAGTGTCCGAGGTGCAAGAAAACGTTTACAATTTTGTGTTGACGAAAGATGTAACGATTAGCGCAGAATTTAAAAAAGTATTCAAGATAATAATCGGCGAGGTGGAACATGGAAGCATACGGGTCTCTTTGGACGAAAACGGCTTGACCGATTTGTCGTCGGGTGACAAGATTTTGGAAGGTCAGGAGCTGGTCGTGTGGAACCCGGTAGTCGACGAGGGCTATGAAGTGGCTTCGGTATTGTTGAACAGCAAGGAGATTACTTTCCCCACGGGAACTTACCGCCACACGGTATCGAGCCATGTGAAAATCACGGTAACGACTCAGATAAAAAAATGGGACTTTGCGGTAGAGGAGTTCTCGGAAGGTACGCTGAAAGCGGAGTATGTGAACGGTGAAGATATCGTAGATGTGACGAGCGGAGGCGAAATACCCGATGGCTCGACCCTGAAAATCTATGAACCGGAGATCAACGAGGGCTATGAACTGGTATCGGTGATGCTGAACGACGAGGAAATAACCGGCTCGTTTGTGGAAGGTGTCTATACCGTTGTGGTGAAAAAGGATTTGAAACTTGTCGTAAACGCTAAGTTGAAAGATAAAGTGTTCAAGTTTACTGTCGCCGAAGTCGAAGGTGCAAGTGTCGACGTGCAAATGTTCGTTGACGGAGATTTGGCTCCGTTGCCCGAAGACGGAAGCGTCAAGAACGGGACGATGGTGATGATTTCGGAACCGGTACTCGAAGACAATTATGAATTGATATCGGTGAAACTGGACGATGAGGATATCACCGGATTGTTTGAAGACGGGGTTTACTTCCATACCGTAAATAAAGATGTGACTCTTGCGGTGACGACTCGAAGCCTCTCGGGCGTGGAAGACGAACAGGCCGACCGGGTGAGAATTTATCCCAATCCGTTTGCCGAAAGTTGCGTGGTGTGCGGTGTTGCCGCAGGTACATCGGTTCGCGTGTTCAACATGACGGGAGCTTGTGTGTTCTCGAAAGTCGCCGGAACGGGTGAGACCGAAATTCGTTTGTCGGGACTTGCTTCGGGTGTCTATATCTTGAAGTTGGAGAAAGACGGCGACAGCTCTTGCCATAAACTGATTCGGAAGTAAGAGCCGATTTCTCGGTCGATAGTAGAATTTTTTATTCGATAAACTTGTAAATAGGGAAGGGGAGTGCAACTATGGCACTCCCCTTTTTTTGACGGAGGGGTTGAGAAGATTACATAAGAGTTTTTTGATTGCAGGTTTTAACCCCTCCGTCCTTCGGCCACCTCCCCTATATTTTGTGTTGCAAAACACAGGGGAGGAGTGAGACATCTTTGTTCTATTGTTGTTTCGGCTTCTCCGTTACTACGTACCGTCTCTCCTATATTTTGCTTCGTGCCACCCCACAATGCTGCGGGGTACGGCAGAGACGGAGTTTTGCGCCACCCTTTTATTATGTGATTTTGCCGGTAAGATAAGAAGTATTTAACCTTCTCCCCTGTTGTATTAGCAATAGGGGAGAGTTAGAAAGAACGAAGTTCCTGAGGAGAGAGGTTAACTATGAGGTGAAACACTTCCGGTTAGGTTGAACTTGTCCGGCTTTTGGAGAGGATAGTTTACTATCAACCTCCTCCTCTGTGTTTTGCGAAGCAAAATATAGGGGAGGTGTCACGTAGTGACGGAGGGGTTGAAAAAACTCGTTTGTGCTTGTTCATTCTTCTCAGCAGCGAGAAGAACGAACTCAGAAGCTCCGGCAGTTATCGGGCTATTAGGCTCGTCGCCACGGTCGCCGTCGGGGTCTGCGGAACTCGCTCCGCTCGGACGGTCCTCGCCCTTTTTCCTCCGTCTCCCTTGCGTCTTCACCGCCCGATAAAGGCGGATCGGGGTTTGTGCATTTGCTTGTATTCTACCCCCCCCTCGACCTGCGGGCACTCCCCCCTATCGCTTTGCGCCACCCCGCCATGCTGCGGGACACGGCAGGGTGAGGAGGGGGTGAATGCCCTGTAATGCCACAGGACATGGGAGAGGTTGAGATGTATTCCGCTTTTGCCCCTTACACTGATTTTATAAGCGACACAGAGGAAGGGGGGTAAAAGAGGTATTTTTATTCGGCAGTCCGCCGAATTTGTTTTTGTATTCAATTTGTATTATTTTCGCCATATGTCATTACCTGTGTATTTTGCTCCATTGCAAGGTTATACCGATGTGGTTTATCGTAAGGCACATGCCGCTTTATTCGGTGGCATCGCCGCTTATTATACCCCTTTTGTGAGAATCGAGAAGGGAGATTTCCGACGGAAGGATTTACGAGATATAGACTTTGAAAACAACCGGGGTGTGCCGGTCGTTCCGCAGGCGATAGCCTCGGAGTCCGATGAACTGAGACGTATTGTGGATTGTATGGCTTCTCTTGGCTATACTCGGGTCGATATAAATTTAGGGTGTCCTTTCCCGATATTGGCTTATCGTCATAAGGGGTCGGGTATATTGCCGTTCCCTGACGAGGTAGAGCGATTGTTGCGGCCTTTGGAATCGTATGACTCTTTGGAATTTTCGGTGAAGATGAGATTGGGGTGGGAGGAGCCTTCGGAGGCATTGAGGCTATTACCTCTGCTTGAAAGTTTGCCTTTGCGGCAAATCACGCTTCATGCCCGACTGGGGAAACAGCAGTACAAGGGTTGTGTGGATATGGAATCTTTCGGTCGGTTTTACGATGCTTGTCCTATTCCGTTGGTTTATAACGGGGACTTGACCACGGTAGAGGAGATGGTTGCCGTGGAGCGGGAGTTTCCCCGGCTGTCGGGGCTTATGGTCGGCAGAGGATTATTGGCGAAACCGTGGCTGGCAGAGGAATATGGAAATGAAAATTTTTCGAGTGAGAACTTTTATCGCAGGGTGGCTTCGTTGCACGAGCGTGTTTTTACCGATTATAAAACTCTATTGCAAGGAGAACATCAGTTGTTGACTCGTATGATGTCGTTTTGGGAGTATCTTTTACCAGATATGGAGAAGCGATTGAGAAAGCGTTTATCGAAGTCCCGGAATGTAAAAGATTATACAGAGGCCGTAAACTTGCTCTTTTCTTCGTTGGAGGGAAAAAATTAAAACTGCCTTCGACCTATTTTACAGAAAAATTGTTATCTTTGAAACAAGTCCAAGATGGGATGCGGTTCGGCATAGCCAGATCGGAAATGAAATTTCCGTTTGTCTCTGCGCTCACCTTTCACCATCTTTGACAAAAGTCACTAAAAATTGGAGCCCTATGGAAAAAGAGATCGTATTATATCGTACATTCGATTCTCCGGTCGAAGCGAATATCGTAAAAGATGTATTGGAGACAAACGGAGTTCCATGTTTTTTGTCCAACGAGATATTTTCGAGTGTCTTGCCTTTGACAAATTCGGAAGTGGGAGCCATCAGGCTGAATGTCTTTGCCGAAGACGTGGAGAAGTCCGATACTATTTTAAGTACGACACAACTTCCTGAATCGGAAAAGTAGCAGGGGCTGAGTAACCTGTTTCGTTTTTTCAGTACCCATAAAAATCGAAACAGCTTTTATGCCGCTTGTTTTATCGGTTTCGAATTATTCCCGGATAGTTCGGACGAAAAGGTTTGTTTAATTTTGAATCCGGTAAAGGCGATGATCATAGACATTAACGGGCTTAGCAGATTGAAAAAGCAATAAGGCAGATAAGTGAGAGTGCTTACTCCGAGAACGGTTGCTTGTGTCATTCCGCAAGAGTTCCACGGAATCAATACCGATGTTACAGTGACCGAATCTTCCACGGTACGGCTGAGGAGCCGGCTTTCCAATCCCCTATTTTTATATAGTTCTTTGAAGAGGTTTCCGGTCAGTATGATGGACAGGTATTGGTCGGCCGTACAAGTGTTGAAAAAAAGTCCGGAGGCGACGGTGGAGCATACAGCACTTTTCGGTTTACGGACGAAACGGACGAAAACGTCGGTAATGCTACGGATCATACCGCTTGCCGACATGACACCACCGAAACACATGGCGCATATAATGAGCCAAATGGTATCCATCATGCCTCGCATTCCCCGGGTGGCGACGAGCGCATCGATTTCGGGTTGTCCGGTCGATAAAGAGGTGCTGCCGAATACGGAAGTCATCAAGGCTTTGAATCCGGTAGTGAAGTCTAGGGTTTCACCTTGTGCGATTTGCAGGAGAATATGAGGTTGGAAGATGAGTATGCATATTCCTGCAATGACCGAGGATATAAACAGTGTGATAATGGTGGGAAGTTTTATGAGTATAAGGATTCCTGTAATGACAGGAACGAGGAGAAGCCAGGGCGATAAATTGAATTTTTGCGCTAATGTATCGGCAAACAGGACTGTTTGTTCGTGAGCGACATTTCCCTTTAAGAATCCGGCAATCGTAAAAATTATCAGCGTAATGATTATCGAGGGTACTGTCGTGACGAGCATATAGCGTATGTGAGTGAAAAGTTTCGTCCCGGTGGTGGACGAAGCGAGCACTGTCGTATCGGAGAGCGGAGAGATTTTATCACCGAAATAAGCCCCCGAAATGATAGCGCCGGCAATCCACCCAGCTTCGAATCCTTGTGCCTTTCCTATTCCGAGCAAGGCCACGCCGATGGTGGCGATGGTTGTCCAAGAGCTCCCGGTAATGACGGAAACGATGGCGCAGATGAGACAGCAAGATGCCAAGAATATCTGAGGTGTGAGCGTGTGTAACCCGTAGTATATGAGCGTGGGAACTACGCCACTGAGCATCCATGTGCCGGAAATGGCTCCGATGAGTAGTAAGATGATGATGGCCGGTGTCACTTTCTTTATGTTTTTAGCCATGCCTTCTTCGAGAGAACTCCATTTATAATTGTATTTTATCATGGCTATGCCTACACATACGGACGAAGCGATCAGAAGCGATACTTGGCTTCCTCCTAAAAGGGCATCTCCACCGAAGATAGGGATAACCATAGCCAACAGTGCGACAAGAACGAACAATGGAATCAGTGAAATAACGGGAGTGGGTATTTTGCTTTTTTCGTCCATATTATTTTTCTTTTTATTCGAGCTTGCAAAGGTAATCATAATGCATATATATTACCTTTATTTTCTTCTATTTTTGAATAAATAAACAGTAATTATTGTATATATAAATATTTATTCATTTTAAAATAAAAACCGAATAGAGGATTCATGCTCTATCCGGTTTTAATGTATATGGAAAGGACAGTGCTTTTCAGAAGTGTAACATGACTCCTGCCGAGAAACTGCGCATTTCAGGAGCATGGCTTTGTTGCATGATGTTGAAAGGGGAGAGTTTTACATAGAATCCAAAGGTTCCGTATCCACCCTGAGCCATGATGTCGAGATTGATGGGATTGACTTTTATGTTTTTATTGAAATACTGTACTTTTTCGTTTCCTACAGTATATTTGGTTTTCATGCTGCTGTATGTCTTTATACCGATAACCGGGCCAAGCGAAAAGAAAAGCGGACCATGCAAAAAGGTTCTTGTTTGCCATTCGATCAATAGGGGAATTGTCAAATCCACAGTTTTCAGTCGAGAGAAATCGAGGTGGGCGTCTTCTGGGCAAGGAACTATTTTTATTTGCCCATTTTGCTTGGTGAAGTAGCGGTTATCGTTCATGACGTAGTTTCTCCAATCGAGACCGATACCGGTAATAAATCCCCAATTATCCCTATGTATGGGAGTAAAAATGGTAACGAAATTCCAAAATATTTCGAAAGAACCGGAGAAATCGAGAGAAATACCCGTGGGGGAGTCTAAAAATTTCATGCCTCTACCCATGGCATTACAGAATCCGAAACCTATGCCCGACCAATGCGGATCGAAACGCTTGCGTTTATCTTTCTTTTTCCCGGAAATTAGATCTGAAAAGGGAAACGATACGGATTCGGAAAGTTCCCAAGAGGTTTGTTTTTTCCCGTCAATATGGCGTGATTCATAATATTTGTTGTATTTGTTCCCGTTTTCGTAGACGGTTACCGAAACGATTTCTGAGGAATCTTTGATGAGGATTTCCTTTTGGTTGAATATTACAGTTGTGTCACGTTCTGTCGAGAATGACGGCATGATTGAAAAGATGGCGAGTAGGAGTAAGATAGGATTTTTCATATTCATGTTTTTTTATTGTTTCTTGTTGATAAATAGATTTATGAGTTTGTCGAGCTGAGTTTGTCCCTCTAAGTAGATAAGTGTCGCATCGTGCGGTGACGTTTTACGGAACAGAATAAATCGGTTTTCTCCATCGGGGACGGCAGGTGGTAACTGGTAATATCCGGCAATGGTATTATTCCCCGATTTTACGGTTTCGCTGTTTTCGGCTTTCCGGCTGTCGGTAGAAACCGCAGCTTCGAATAACGTTACATCGTCAGGACGGTCCGTGATGGAAATACTATGGAATAGCGATAGACCGTAAGGGTGTAACGTTTTCCCTTTCAAGAGAACGACTATGGCTTGTTCGTCTTTGTCGTATTTCCCTGAAAATAGAGGAGCGATAGCTAGCCCTTTTTGGGCGTGACAAATATTGCCAATCCAAAGGAAAATACAGGAGATGAATATTTTATAAAACATTTTCATAGAAGATGAGTTTATTGTAAATTTTCGAGAGGCCTGAATATGGAACTCAGTTCTTTCTCCACGGTAATGTCGGTTGGGTCGAACTGGGATACGGTGTGTTTCATTTGTTCGATAACGGTTTCTGTATCGGTGTATTTTTTTCCGTATATATAGGTGACACAAATGTCTCTTGGAGAGTGAAAATAGAGGATATTTATACTCAGAATAATGGCTATACAAGCAGCGATACGAGCAATTGTTTTTAGCGACACCCGTTGCCGGCTTCGTATTTTCCCCTTTATGCTGCTGCCTATTAGCGAGTATGAAAGTACGGCTCGTATTTCGTCGTAACGTTTATTTTGAGACTCTGAGAATACAAATCGAGATAGTTCTTTCTCTTCATCGATAGTAGTGTTTCCACTGTAATAGCGTTCGATGAGCCTATCCCAATAGTCGGAATTTCGTTTGCCGTGTTTTATGTTTTTATCGGTCATAGGCGTTTAGTTTTTTATATTGTTCTCTAATAGTTTTTCTCGCTCTTGATAAATTCATTCGGATTGTTGCCGGTTGCATATTCAATCGGTTGGCAATGTCTTCTATTTCGAGACCTTGATAGTCTCGTAATTCGAGAATTTTTCTTTGATTCTCGGTTAGTCTTTTTTCGATGAGTAGTTTTACCGTTTGGAATCTTTCCAATAGATTTTCTTTTTCACTGTTATCTTCATCACATTCGTTATTGGTTTCGATGTCCAACTCGGGGAATCGAGCTTTCTTTCTAATTTGGTCTATACAAATGTTACGAGTTGTAGTGACTGTCAGAGCCGCTGCTTCTTTTTCGCTTTTAATTTTATTTCGTATAGGCCATAGCCTGCAAAAAGCTTCCTGTATAGCGTCGGAGGCATCGTCTTCATTTTGAAGAATATGACGAGACATCGATAACAGGTTGTCGCGCAGACGTGTGAATGCCGATAACAACGGTTCTTGATTCATTATTTAAATAATGTATTTTCTTTTTTGATTCTGTAAAAATAACGAACCAAGTGCCGTTTTGTAACAAGGAAAAAGAAAAATATTTAATGATAAAAAGGAAAAATTTATTCTTGTGGTGATTGTGGGGATAGCTGGTGGAGTTTATAGAATTCAGAAATTGAATCGAAGTCCGGCTTGCAGATTGATGTTAAAGGGTTTTTCTTTACGAATGGTCGAAATGTCCGATCCATCGTCGAAGTAATAGACAATACCAGGCTCGGCATAGAGGCTTATATGCGACGCCAGTTTGAAAGAGATTCCGGCCGATGCCGATACGGACCACTGCAATTGGTTTATGTGCAGAGTCTCGTCGTTGGAAAACGGCGGACGATTGTTCATTTCGTATTGTGCGGAGAGTTCTCCGTGAACACATTTTTCCAACATTCCGCCTCCCGATAGGTAGAGATTGAAATAGCGCTTTTTTAAGAAATTCCAGTTTAGTTTTAACGGTATTCCCAAATAGTGTAGTTGCTGGTTTTGTGTATAGTATGCAGCTCCTCCGGCAGTCAAGTCGGACGAAAGATAGGTATATACAAGTCCCGTTTCTAATGCCAGTCGATTGTTCAGTTCTTTCTGGACTGTAATTCCAACCGATACGGGAAAGTGGTGTTTAATGTCTGTTTTGGGGTGGCTATTGATATTTTGCAGCATGATATGTTGGTAGGGTGTTGTTACCGGCCCTTCGGAGTTCGAAAGATTTTTTTCGGAAGGGAGACTTGCCATTTCGGCAGAGGCATAAGGGGCTAAATTGCTGAATCCATTTCGATTGTCGGCTGACGCAATTAGGTTATTCCCCAGAGATACGCCCAAAGACCAAGTGCTTTTGGGTTTGGTTTTGGGTTGTGTATGCGTATGTATGGTTGTCGTGCTGGTATTCTCATTTCTCGATGGAAACAAGCTAGTCTGTGCGTTATTTCGTTTTTTCCCCGGAGTTGATTTTTCCGGTTCGGAAGATTCCGGTTGTTCGATGTGTCGCGATTCGTTTATTTGAGATGGCATATGGTTTTCCACATCGGTATGGTCGGGTGTTTGCGGTGCTCGTATCGATTTATAAGATTGGGCTATGTCGAGTGGTTCCTGTTTTATCGAGGGTACAGTATTTTGCATTCGAGGTACTTCCATTTGCTCCGAGCCGGATATTTTTGTTTGAAGCGGGAGATTGTTTAAGTCGGTAGTCGGACGGAGGAATTGTAACCCGATAAAAGTACATAGCAAAAGTGTAATACAAGCAGCTGCCCACCAAATGGTTCTTTTCCAAAAGGAGATACGGCGTGGAGCGAGCTCTTTGGAAAGTTCTTCCCAAACTTCTGGCGGAGGAGTAACCGAATATTCATCGAGCTGCTCTTTCCAGCTGTCTGTCCAATTTTTAGTTTTATCCGTTTTCATATTGTGCCCAATATTGTTTAACTCGATTCATCAATATCGTTCGTGCCCGATGTAATTGTGATGAGGAGCTTTTTTCATTTATATGAAGCAGGTTTGCGATTTCTTTATGTGATTTGTTCTCGAATGTGAACAGATTGAATACCGTGCGGTATCCGTCCGGTAATTCCGAAATGAATCGAAGAAGCGTTTCCTGAGGAATGTTTTTTACGATTTTGTCGTCGTCTTCATATTCCGGGTCGGCTATTTCGGGAGCGGTTTCGATGTCGAGCTCGATATGTTGTGTTTGCTTGCGAATTGCTTCTAATGCTGTATTTACCATAATACGGCTCAACCATGCTTTTAATGAGCCTTCGCCTCGGTAGAAAAATTTATCCAAAGAGGTAAAGGCTTTAAGGAACCCGTCATGTAAAAGATCTTTGGCGAAATCTCTGTTCCCGGAGTAACGGATACAAAGTGCGAACATTTCACCGGCATAGCGTTGATACAACTCGTTCTGTGCCGTCATATCTTTCCGCTTGCAACACTCTACCAGCTCTGCTTCGTTCATTTTTTGATGATTCCTGTTATTTATTAAATGCAATGATGTAAAAATACTGCATGACAGGTGATAGAAAAATTGTTTTTAACTCTTTAACAAAATTCTGTGCAGTATTTTTGAGTGGTTTACGTTTACCCCATAAAAGCGAATAAACTAAAAAAACAGACGAATATGAAAATGAAAAAGTTTTTATTGGTAGGATTATTAGGTGTTGTGACATTGTGCGGGCTGTCATCTTGTGACGATGATGACGATGGCGGATACGTTCCGTTTTCCTATGCGGTGGGCGATATGGTCGTAAAAGACGGGAGTGAGCCATATATCCAGTTGGATAGTAAGCAAACACTTTTTCCGTCGAATGGCAGCCGTTTGCCTAATTATTTGTTGAAAGACGGAAAACGGGTAATCGTGAACTTCTCTTTTCTCGAAGGTCAGCGGGAAGGATATGATTATTATATTCTTATCAATGATATAGATTCTGTGTTGGTTAAGAATGTTATTCCCATCACTCCTGAAACGACCGATAGTATCGGTAATGATCCTGTGAATGTGTTGGATATGTGGACGAGCGATAAGTATCTGACGGTTCAGTTTGAAATGCGAGGTCTTGGTCGCGAGAAACACATGATTAATTTGGTTAGGAATTATTCTTTATCTCCTAATCCCGATGGAGACGGTTATTTACAGTTGGAGTTGCGTCATAATCGTTTGAATGATCCTGAGATAGACCATATTTTATGGGGGGTGGCTTCGTTTAGATTGGAGGATTTGAAACTGGAAAATCCCGATTTGAAAGGGTTGAAAATAAAAGTGCGTAGTCCTTATGGAACGGAAGTTCGTACTTGTGATTTCGAGAAGGAGGATTCAGGAGAGGATGCAATTTCTGGAACTCAGGAGAAGAGTGTTTCTACTTATGTCCGATAGAAATAGTTAAGTAAATAGGTGTTGATTGCCGGGAGCAGAATGGATATTTTGCTTCCGGTTTTTTATTGTGAAATAAGGGTTCAGTAGACAATTCATGTGGATAGACTTGAATGTTAATGAATGAGAGGGTTTGGAAAGATTTCATAAGTTTTTTTTGCGGTAAAGGTTACCCCATTCGCTATGAGTATACTTTCCCTCTATTTTCTTGCATCCTCATCACCAAATAAAGGCGATGTATTTAGGAGTGAAGTTTCTGTTTGTATTAACCCCCTCGCCCTGCGGACACCTCCCCTATGTTTTGCTGTGCAAAACATAGGGGAGGTGGATGCAAAATGCCACAGGATATAGAGGAGGCGGTTAAAGGAAAGTCTACTATTAAACTCCTCCTCTGTGTGGTGTTAGCAATAGGGGCGGTTTCCTCTGGACGGAGGGGTTGAAAACGCTATCGTATCAATCTGTTTATACCGGATATATCCCTTTCTTCCCCCCTGCCGTGTCTCGTAACATGACGGAGAACTGAGTTAGATATATAGGGAAGAGAATATACACGAACAATCCCTGTTAATTTTCTATTGAATCGAAATAAGGGCTTATAATTTTTTGGGGGACAGGTACAAAAAAAATTGATTGTCTCACGACAACCAATCTTTGTTAACCTTAAATCTAATACCATGAAAAACACATTGCAAATATAGGGGTAAATATGTTCTCAAACATAATATTTAGACAATAATTTTCTTGGATTTAATTTGTTTTAACTAATGTAAATCGATTTGGTCGTAAATGTATACGGTTTTTAACATTTTGGCGAGACTGTAAACAAATATTCGCTGTTCCCGGATATTTCCTTATATTAGAATGAGATAGAAATAATTCAAAAAGGGGAAAAGGATTTGTTTGTTTTATCCTTTTCACATTTTTCGTTTGTGGTATCGGACGAGTTTGTTAAAGATGGACTGTATTCGGTATATCCAAATAAATTTGTTTCTGCACTTGGTTTACATTATCTTTGTCATAACGAAGATAGGATGTGGTTCGACATAGCTAATTCGGAAATGAGATCCCCGTTTGCCTCTGCGCTCACCTTTCACTATCTTTGTCTATTGTTGTACGAATGGTAAGAATTAAAATAGGTATTAGATTAATACCCGATTAAATGAAAAATAAATGAAGGTTGCCGATTTGATAAAGAATAGCGGGAGTACAGGATTTTCATTTGAAATATTGCCTCCATTAAAGGGTAGCAGTATCGAGAAATCTTTTAAAGCGATAGACACGCTACGGGAATTTGCGCCGTTATATATTAATATAACCACACATCGCAGTGAATTGGTTTATAAGGATACCCCCGATGGGTTGTTTCGCCGGGTCTCGGAACGTAGTCGTCCCGGTACAGTAGCGGTAGCGGCAGCTATAAAAAATAAATATCAGATACCCACTGTTCCTCATCTCATATGCAGTGGCTTTACAGCTCTCGAAACAGAATATGCTTTAATAGATTTGAATTTTTTGGGGATATGCGATTTGCTTATTTTGAGAGGTGATAAGGCTAAGCATGAGAATCGATTTATCGCTGCTTCCGGTGGATATGAACATGCTATTGAATTGGAGCAGCAGGTGAATCGTTTTAATGAGGGTTATTTCATAGATGGCACTCGAATGGATTTGGTCAGTACAAGGCAATTTTCATACGGAGTGGCGGGTTATCCCGAGAAACATGACGAATCTCCTAATCCCGACGAGGATATGAAGTGGTTGAAGGCAAAGGTGGATGCGGGAGCCGACTATATAGTTACCCAGATGTTTTTCGATAACGAAAAGTTTTTCTCGTTTGTAGACCGTTGTCGGGCAGCAGGGATTACCGTACCCATTGTCCCGGGATTGAAACCTATCTCGAAGGCTTCGCAATTGACATTGTTACCTCGTGTATTTCACGTAGATATACCCGATATGCTGGTTCGGGAGATTGTTAAGTGTAAAGACGATTCGCAGGTTAAGCAGGTAGGGATAGATTGGTGTACAGCTCAATCGCTCGAATTGAAAGCGAAGGGAGTACCCAGTATTCACTATTATTCGCTTATGGCGGTCGATAGTGTTTATCAAGTGGCGAAGTCGGTTTATTAACGGAGGGATCGCGCGATGTTTTTTAAAGACGTTATCGGACAGGAGGAGGTAAAGCGAAGACTTTTACGTTCGGTTGACAATGATCATGTGGCTCATGCCCAGTTGCTTTGTGGACCGGAGGGTGTCGGTAAATTTGCTATGGCTATGGCTTATGCCCGGTATATACATTGCACGAATCGTCAGAATGGGGATGCTTGCGGTGTATGTCCGTCTTGCCGGCAACATACGGCTTTGACTCACCCGGATTTGCATTTTGTATTCCCGATGGTCAAAGTGGATAAGAAGAAACGGATATGCGACGATTATTTGCCCGAATGGACTGAGTTTTTGAAGGAGAATACCTATTTCGGGATCGATTCATGGTTGAGGTATATTAATGCAGATAACAAGCAGGCCGTAATTTATGGAGAAGAGAGTGAAAGTATTTTGCGGAAGATGTCTTTAAAGAGTTATGAATCTCCGTATAAAATAATGATTATATGGCTGCCGGAACGCATGAACGATACTTGCTCCAATAAATTGCTGAAATTGCTGGAAGAGCCTTATCCCGGTAGTGTGTTTTTGTTAGTCAGCAATAATCCCGATAGAGTGCTGGGGACTATACGTTCGCGTTCACAGCTTATCGAGATTCGCTCTTTGTCCACGTCGGTTATAGCCGAGGCGTTGCAACGCCGGTATGGGATAACGGAGCAGGATGCTATTTCGGTGGCCCATGTCGCAGAGGGTAATTATTTGAAGGCTTGTGAGGCTCTTCAATTGAATGAGGAGAATAAGTTGTTTTTCGATTATTTTGTACAGGTCATGCGTTTGGCCTATGCTCGGAAAATAAAGGACTTGAAGATATGGAGCGAAGAAGTGGCCGATTTGGGGCGCGAGCGTTTGCGTCGATTTCTTTCCTATACCCAACGAATGATACGTGAGAATTACATCTATAATTTGCATGTTCCTGCATTGACCTATATGAATCTGGAAGAGGCTCAATTTTCTTCGCGTTTCGCTCCGTTTATTCATGAACGTAATGTACAGGCTATCATGAAACATTTGAGCGATGCCGAAAATGATGTCGGGCAGAATGCTAATGCCAAGATTGTTCTTTTCGATCTATCTATAAAACTTATTATGCTGTTGAAAAGCTGATGAGGAGTCGTGATGTGAAATGAATGTAGAAGAGTTTAGGGAATATTGTCTTTCGTTGAAGGGTGTGGAAGAGAAGATGCCTTTCGTGAATGTTGCCGACCGATATAGCCGTGATGTTTTGTGTTTCTATGTGGGCGATAAATGGTTTTGTTTTGTGAATGTCGAAGTGTTCGATTTTTGTTGTATTAAGTGCGACCCGGTGGAATCGGGCGAATTGCAGGCTCGTTATGTGGGAGTAAGGCCAGGGTGGCATATGAATAAAAGACATTGGATTAGCGTTTACTTTAATCGAGATGTTTCGGACGAGATGGTCAGGAAGTTGGTGAAGAAATCTTATGATATGGTTGTTAAGCATTTGAATCGTAAGGAGCGGGAAAGACTATTATAGAGGGATATGTCTATTTTTTTTGAAAAAACAGGTCTTTTTCTATTGAAAAAATATTATCTTTGCCGTCCCGGATAGAAAACACTGGGAAACTACCACTGGGGCTGACCGGTTTTGACAGCGGGTAGAAGTGGTGGGTAAGCATGCAGAGCGTTGTTGCCCCGCTCTATAATATCAGACAACAAAAATTTAACTGGCGAAAATAACTACGCTCTTGCTGCTTAATCGAAGTACAGTAGATTAGCTTAATCTCCGCAACAGTTGTGGAGACAAGACATCACCCGGTTGCTGTTGTTCCGAAGCGTTCCGAAACGGTGGTGCAATAATATCGGAAATAGTCAGAGGCAAGTTTCGAGCTGATGATGAAAATTTAGAAACTAAGGTGCAGATTGGTGGCTTCGGTCTTGTCTGTACCCGACAATCAAAGCGAAGATAAGCATGTAGAAAGCTCATTAGTTCCTCGTTTGGACGAGGGTTCGAATCCCTCCAGCTCCACAAAAGTTTGATGAAAAAAAATGAAAAATCCTGCAACTTATTGAATTGCAGGATTTTAATTTATGTAAAATAATGAACTAAAATGAATATGAAGGAAAGTTTTTAATTGGATATATCGTTGGACTTAAAAAAAATCTATCTCAAAGTCCAATTAGCTTCATTATATTTCGTTGATATTCAGTATTTTGCGCTTGTTTAATCCTCTAATTATTAAGACCTTTGCATCATTAAGACAACAATTAAAAGTGATGTAATATGGTATCAATTTTATTCTTTATTAAAAGGAAAAAACTTTTGAAGGATGGAACTGCCTCTATCTTTGCAAGAGTTACATTTAATAGGCTCTCAGCCGAAGTTGCAACAGGGAAAAGTGTGGTGCCTACCCAGTGGGTAGCAACTAAGGGTAGAGCAAAGGGAAATACATTAGTTAACAAGCAAGTAAATTCATTTCTTGATCAAATGGAATATACTTTGCATGATTTGACTCTTCAAATTCAGAGAGAGGGTAAGCAGGTAAGTGCAAAAGAAATTTTAAACAGATATAAGCACCTTAATGCACCCAAACCTAAAACTGGTATTTTAGCTCTTTATGCTGAGCATAATCAAGAGTTGGAAGAATTAGTGAGTATATCAGTAGCATTGGCTACTTATAAGAGACATGAAACCTCTTTGAAACTTTTTCATGAGTTTTTACTGTACAGATATCAGGTGGAAGATTTAGCTGTTAGTGAAATTGATGTGGAAATACTTCAAAAGTATCAACATTATTTGATGACAGTAAGGCATAACAACAATAATACTACAGTAAAATATATTAGAAATCTTGGGAAAATATTAAACTTAGCTGTTTCAAGAAAACTTATAACTGCTTCTCCTATAGAGGAGTTGAAATTAAAAATAGAACCAGTTGATAAGGGATTTCTCACACAAGAAGAACTTACAAAGCTTGCTGATAAGGATTTTAGTATTGTCAGGCTTGAACAAGTAAGAGATGTGTTTTTATTTTGCTGTTATACATTTGTTGCACTAACTAATGTGTAGTTGATTATCAATAAATTACAAGCCAACAATAGAGGTATAGGTAATGGTTTAGAAACCACCTGCCTTCATCATTTTGCATGATTCCCAATCATTTCAAATAGCTCAATGCGAAGATAATATTATTTTGAGAATTAACCAAATTCTGATAATCAAAATCATACAAATTCAGCGAATTACCGGCTATGGTTGCTGAAATTTATACTTCAATCCATATTCTTCCAGTTTGTTGTACAGCGTCGTACGTCCTATTCCGAGCAGTTCGGCGGCAACCTTGCGGTTCCCGTTCGCTTGCTTCAACGCGCGTAAGACACGCTCCTTGTCTTCCGCATCGCTGCGCAGGGCGAAGCTGACGGGTGAGGTCGCCCTCGTCACGGCAAGTTCCAGATGCTCTTTCGTGACAAGACCCGTCTGTGCCTGCAACACCGCGCCCATGATTTTCTGACGAAGCTCACGGACATTACCCGGCCACGCATGGGTCAGCAATGTCTTGCGGGCTTCACCGTCAAAGCCGATGACATCGCATTCCAGTTCCCGGTTCGCAATTTCGCGGAAGAACTCAGCCAGCGGCATGATGTCCTCCTGACAGTCGCGCAACGGCGGGACGTTTATCTCGAAGTCGTGCAGGCGGTACAGCAAGTCCTGCCGGAAACGCTTTTCATTGACCGCCTTCTCCAGATCCTCGTTGGTGGCGGCGATGATGCGGACATTGAAACTGCGGTCTGACTTGTCGCCAACGGGACGGAACCTACGTTCCTGTATGGCGCGGAGTAGCATCTGCTGGGTTTCCAGTGCGAGGTTACCCACCTCGTCCAAGAACAGCGTGCCGCCTTCCGCCTCATGGAAATAGCCTTTCTTGGCACTATCCGCACCCGTGAACGCCCCTCTGACGTGTCCGAAGAAAGCCGACGGCGCAAGTTCTTTGGTGAGCGAACCGCAGTCCACAGCCACAAACGGCTTTCCTGCCCGCTTGCCCTTGTCGTGCAGCAGGTGGGCGATATGCTCCTTGCCCGTGCCGTTCTCCCCGAATATCAGCACGCTCATGTCGGTGGGGGCTACCAGCCTTATCCGCTTCATGATGGTTTGGAACGCCGAGCCGTCACGCGAGAACAGGGGCATACGGCTCCGTCCGATATTCCGTTCTTTCAATATGGTACGGAGCAGAGGGACGAGCTTGTCTTCCACAAGCTGCTTGGGTATGTAGTCCAGCGAGCCGAGTTTCATGCTTTCCACTGCCGTATGCACTTCGGCATAGTCGGTCATGATGACAAAGGGCTGCATCCTACCCTCCTTGCGCATCCAGCGCAAAAGGTCGATACCGTTGCCGTCGGGCAGGCTCAGGTCGGAAACCACGATGTCCCCGTCTGCGGCTTGTTGCAGATATTTCTTCGCGGTCGAGAGGTGGAAAGCCTGCACGGTGCGGAATCCCTCGCGTGCCAGCAGGTTGCAGACAAACTCGCAATACACGATGTTGTCCTCCACCACGATGATTTTTGTCTTATCCATTTTCGTATTTTCTCCTTTCTTCTTTTGCCAGCCGGATTATCTCCGAACCCTTATCCAGCACAGCTTTTACTGCATTGCCAATTGTTTTATCGTCAGGCGTGCCATCGTAATGAAGCAGTTTATAAAGCTCCCTTAACGGTTGGTCGGCACGGAGTATCTCCCACGAACTTCGCAGGTGGTGTGTAAGTGCGTCCAGCTCCTGAAGGTCTTTCCGCTGTTCCGCATCCCTGACCGACTGCATTTCCTTTTCGGTTTCCGTTATCAGTTTATCCAGCATGACGGCTTCATTACCGTAGGACAGCAGGAAGGTGAAATCCGGCTTTTCGTTCTGTTTGCCTTTTATGGCGCATTTGTCTGAAACTTCCATCAGTTCCGATATGGAGAACGGTTTGAGCAGGCATCCGGCGAATCCACGTTCCATAAGTTCCTCCTTGCTGCAACTGCTTGAAGCGGTTGTCACGACTACCGGGATAGTCTTTGAATTGCCAACGTTGGAGGTACGTAGCAGCTCAAGCAGCTCGAAACCGTTGATTTCCGGCATATTCAGATCCGTCAGAAGCAGGTTGTATTCTTTCCGGCGTATCATTTCCATCAGCTCCGCTGCATTGGTGCAGGTATCGCAATGTATCCCTTCCTGTGCATACATTTCTTTTAGCATCAGGAGCAGCACTTCGTCATTGTCGATGGCAATCACATCGTGGAATCTATGGTTATGATGAATCCTTGTCTGATTTATCCGTTCCGGCTGTTCCCCGGCTGTCTGCATGGGAATTTCCACCGTGAAACGGCTACCTTTGCCTTTATCGCTCTCCAGCCGGATTGTGCCGCCGAGCATTGTCACAATACGCTGAACAATGGAAAGACCTAATCCGAAGCCATCCTTTGCGGCAGCGTTTGACAGACGTTCAAACGCCCCGAATATCCGCTGCTGTTCCTCTTCGGTCATACCTGTGCCCGTATCTTCGACGATAAGTTTCAGGACGCCATTATTGTAGTCCGTTGTCAGAGAAACGCCACCGTTCTCCGTGAACTTGATGGCGTTGGACAGCAGGTTGTTCCCGATTTGCAAGATGCGTTCCTTATCTGTACATACAAAGGCATCCTTGTGGCAATGTATTGTCAGAGTCAGTCCTTTGTTTATGGCGATTGGCATAAACTCCGTTTCGAGCGTATGTGTGATTGCGGAAATCCTACATGCGGAGAAATTAGGCTGTTCCTTGCCGTTGTCCAGCCGGAAAAAATTCAGCAGGGTGTTCAGCATTTCACGCATGCGGTCAGAAGATTCCTGAATGTTTCGGATATATGTCCCGGTTTTATCCGTATTGCAGTCTTTCCGCATCAGTCCGGCATAACCCGTTATTGCCGTCAGTGGAGAACGTAATTCATGGGTGATGGTATGAACGGCTTTTTTACGAGAGGCAATCAGTGCCTCGTTTTGTTTGATAGACTGTTTCTGCTGTTCTATTAAATCCGCAGTTTCTCGTTTGTACCGTTTGATACGGGTGATATTTCGGTGGATGATTATGTAAGAGATTACCAATAACAACACAACGAATCCTGTCAAGCCACCTATCTGAATAAACGATTGTTCCCGCATGGCTGTTATCTCAGCTTCCCGTTTCTGTATGTCTGCTTGCACCTTCTCATCCATTTGAACTACCAGTCCTTGCAGTTGTCTGTTGAGTTCCGCATTTCGTGTAGCAAGACTATCGGCGTGTTCCGACAAACGGCGGCTTTGTGCCTGTTGTTCAGCTATCATATTCCGATTAAGGGAACGGAGCATCGTAGTAGTCGCAGTTGGTTTCGCTTCTTCCTTTTTGCCAAAGATGCCTAAGAAACCCTTGCGCTTGGATTTCTTGGGCTGTTCCTGCACACTCTTCTGCACGATTACAGGTACTTGACTGGTTATCTTATCGTTGATGGCTTGTTGCTGTTCAAGTATCTGCACGATTTGGCACATCTGCCCTTCCTTGTCTTCGAGAAAATGGCGTACACTGTCTATGCGTTCTACCGGATAGATAGCTTTGAACCGACAAAGCATACTGTCCATTGTCATACGCCGAGCATGGTAAAGTCCTAAATCTTCATCATCCCATTCCAATATCGTTTCACCTAATAAAGAAAACTCTATCAAATGAATATGAATATTGTTTACCTCTTTTCGAAATTCATCGATCTCTCGGTTTTTGGCTTCCAGTCCCTCCATGTCTCGCCATTCGCCAAGCCATGTGTACATGATGCCGCCTACCAGCAAAGCTATTAGTAGATAGCCTATGGAAGTCAGCATACGGAAGTGTCTTGTTTCAGCGTTATGTCGATTCATGCGTTATTGCCATTGATTATTGATAATACAGCCCGTAGGTCTTTATAGGCTTACGGGCTGTATGGTCTTCGAAGCTTTTTTGCTATACTATTTCAAATTATTTTTTTGATGTTATTCCCTTTGACAGTTCAAATTCTTTTTCTCAGATTATAACTCTTTTCTATTTGCAGGAAAGTATATTCTATGAGACATTCTTCACTCGTCAGATTGTCATCAATTTATGTAAGGAATATACAGTAACCTACTTCCGTATATTGCTTCATACAGAAGCAAGCGTTCTGGGACAGCGGTATATGTGAACTCCCGTTCGTTCAGATTTTGAAATATACCTAATTCCCTATTATATAGAATAAGATTTATCCCTGTATAAATTGATAAGTTTGCTACAAATGAATATTTGTCATTGCGTAGGCAGATAACAATATCACTTGATAGTGAGTTTTTATAATCTATTTTGATGTCAGAAGTCCAATGAGAAACGTCCTGATACGTGTAGCATAGAAAGAAAATAGACCAAACCTTCATAATATCGGAACTTGCCTGTCGGCGGTTTTACATCCCATAGGCGTTGAACATACTCACGAGCAAGTTCGCGATATTCGGGAATATTTGACTGGGCAAGGGTTATGGCTCCTACGGCATTGGCACCAGCCATGCCACAAGTGTATTGTCCGAAAGCCTTGGATCCATCAAGCGTGAAATGACCATGCTTGAAGCCATCGTTCTTAAAGAATGTAAGAAGACGGTACATCACTGCTTTCTGTCTGTGGCAATCCTTTCCGCACAGATAATAATCCATACCTACGTTTATGGGACAACGGATGGCATCGAACATATAAATGGAGGTATCATAAGCGGCATGACGCCAAGCATAAGCTCTGCCGTCAAACCGACTGTAGTCGGGATAGAGACCGGTAACCGGGTGGGCTGATGCGATTAGATGCTGGCGGCTTGCCGTAGCAGCCTTTTCCCAAAATGAGCGATTGGCAGATGCTGTACGTGCCCATTTGTCTAAAAAAGCTGGAAGCATATAAGAAGGGTCAGTAAAACTATGCCCCGCATGATCGGGAACGAAAGTTATAAGCCCATTGTCAAGGTCAAAAAGATTATAAACTCCACTCTCTCTACCGTCTTTGATCATGACTTTGGTCAATATTTTATTTGCTTCATCACGGTATCGAGGCTCGTTCCAGCGTTCTGAAGCAAGAAACAAAGCAGTAACATAATACAATTCTCCATCCGAAGCGTTGCTTCCACCAATCTTAGTACCGTCGGGCTTGCACTGCCAGCAGAAGTAGCCGTCCCATTTGGAATCGGGAGCAAATGCCATATTTCGTTTCGACCATTCCCAAAGTTTATCGAACTGTTCACGGTGATCCAGTTGTACACTAATCATCATGCCGTACGACATCCCTTCGGAGCGCACATCGTTGTTGCCAGTATCCAAAATAAAGGCTGTACTATTCGAGACCTCGTAATAAACAGATTTTTCATCATCGGCTTCATAACGGTTCAAATCTGACGGTGTAAAGAAATGCTTCCATACTTGCTGGAGCCGTTCATTAACCTCCTCCTCGTTCTTCCCCAGTAAAGAGACAAAGAGGTTTTCAGCATGCGTACCCCACGACACCATACTGAAAACCAAAGTTATAAGAATACCTTTCCAATTCATTATGAAATAAATTTGCGTATTGAATTATATACCGATTATCCCGGTCGCAATCGAATTTGCTCCGATTGTTCTCAAGAAAACTCAATTGGGGAATCATAATCTTTCCCCAGATTATATATCTTTTGTAGATGTTCGGTATTCAAAATTGCACCTTTCTCATTGACACTATTTACAAGATAATGGCCTCTGTTTTTCCATCCCCTATCTTGTGCAATGAGTTCAAAGGAACGCACTATGCCATCGAAAACATGAGGGTCTTCCAATTCTCCACACGAAAGAAGCATACATTCCTTAATAGGCACATCTTTTTTACCTATGATGAAAGAATAAAACTTGTCTATGGCTGCTTTTATCTGGGCAGGAAACGAGTACCAATAAAGAGGTGTGCAGAATACGATGACATCACTTTCTGCCATCAAAGATGCCAATTCATTGAAATCATCATTAAAAATACAGGCTTTATTCTCCTTGCTGAAACAATTATCGGAAGCTCTGCATCCTTGAATATGTTTATGCGCAGTATCGAACCGCATAACAATGTTGCCCGCTTCGGATGCTCCTTTCGCAAAAGCGTCCGCCATAAGGTCGCTGTTACCTCCCCGTCGTGGGCTGCCGGTTAAAATCAATATTCGCTTGTTCATATTATTTACTTTTATTTATTCACCCATACGGAAATCACCCACGTTGTCATGGCTGATAGTTATATCTTCGATGAGGCTTGTGCATCCTCCATGTTGCGGACACTGGCTACTGATGCCGAGATATATTTGATCGGGATATTCATTACGGTACAGACGCACCATATGCCACTCTTTTTTATCTAATGAATAGTAGCTGGCGATAGTCCGAGTATCGGAAGATATTTTCATATAGACCGATTTTGTGTCTATCTTATCATGGTTGTTGTCATCGGATGTACCTTGTGTTCGTACCGTCACGATGCGGTGGTTGCCATATTCATCCTGCTCAAAGGCAAGTTTCTGCCAAAGTGTATCGTTGACATACACAAAGAGGTCGGCGGCATTGTAAAGTCCCTCAATGGTGAATTCAGGAGTTACTTTGGCTGTCAACGTGAACGGTTTGGTATTGTCCGTTGGAATCAGCAATACGGGCAGTGTATTGTTGGACAGCTTACCTTCATTAGGATCACAGAAGAAATCAAGTCCTTCGGGGCAGCTGAATTTCAATCCTCCGTCTGTAAGTATAGTTACACATGTATCTGCGCCATTGATGGATTTGGTAAAAGTGACATCTCCCACTTTTATCTCACAGTCTGTGATTTGGCTTGTTTCAGCCACTTTACCGGTCAAATCCGGTTCACTTGTTTTGGACTCTTTGTGCTGCTGACATGCAGCTAAAGAGAGGCTTCCAACAAGAAATGCTCCATATAAAACGGTTCTTTTCATCTTTGAATCATTTATTATTCGTAATTTTGTGGCAAAATTAGGACTATTGGCGCAATCCCGCAATGGTGAAAATTAACCAATTCACTATGGAACAGGAACATCAACTAAAATCACTTCTGACTGAGCAGCAGTTTGAAGATACTGAAAATAAAGAATTTATGCTTGCTCAAGCAAGAGCGTGCGCAAATGGTTATGCTCTTGCAACAGAAGGTATAGCAGTTGTGTCAGATTTTCAAAACAACGAATGTCATATATATTCTGGCAGATTCGGTCAAACTATAATGGACTTCCCGGAATATATGGTTGACCATACATCCGCCTTTGAAAATACCGTTTTCAGCCACGCGAATGAAGAAGAGCTTATTCAACGTCATATACTCGAACTTCGTTTCTTCAACTTTATAAAAGAACTTCCCATAAATGAAAAGACAAATTTCTCGGCTTCGTGTATAATCAGTTTCTATCGGACAGGGAGTAATGAGACAATAAAAATATTACATACAACGAGATATTTTAGTTGTAGCAACGGTGGAAGTGTCATTCTCGGTCTATGCACTTATTCTCCATACTTTGGTTCTCATAACAAACAAGACGGTATTATTGTAAATCTCGTGACAGGAGAAACCGTTAGACGAAACGTGTACGAAGCATGCGACCGAAAAATCCTTAGTCGGCGACAACTTGAAATACTATCACTAATAGCGAAAGGGGTGCCCAGTAAACAGATTGCAGACAACCTAAATATTTCCGTTTATACCGTTAATCGCCATCGTCAGGATATTTTAGCTTCATTAAAAGTCGCTAATACTGCGGCTGCTGTAGAAATCGCATTAAGAATGAATCTTATTTAATGAGCCCTCTTGCTTTATGATTGGTTAAAAATCAGTGTTGTACCAGTTATTATTGGTTCGTAATTTTGCGGGCATATAAAAGCGAAAAAGATGAATCAATTTGCTGGTAAATTAGAATTGGAAGCAGGCATAACAGTTCTGCAAAATGAATGTGAACGTATTTTTAGTTCTGTGCCAATTCATTTTGGTAAAGGCGTTTCTCTTACACACGGAGCTTCTATTTATTGCACAGGAGTAGGTGATGACATCTATATCGGAGATAATAATATCATAGGAGGAGAACTTATTTTGTTTCCGGGAGCAAGAATAGGCAATCGTTGTGTTTTTGGTACAGGAACTATAATTGTCGCGGGTAGCTTTAGTGTTGGTAATGGTTGTGTCATGTCACATGGATGTACCATAACCCAAGATGTTCCTGATAATTCGTTGGTAGTAGGCCGTAGAGGATTGATATTCAACAAATAATAGCTAATTCCTATTGCTATTGATGCGAAAATTGGTTAGAAATCAGTATTGTGCACATCTTTTGTTCTATCTAACTTTGCAACCGCAAATAAATCACAAGGAAATTGCAATTTAATAATAATCAAATCAATATCATAATGAAAAAATTAGTATTTATCGCAATCATTGCAAGTCTTGTAATGGCTGGATGCACCCAGAAAGAACCAGAGAAAAAAGCGGGAAATTCTGACAAGAAAGCTACAACAGAAAACGTTGAACTCGCCACATGCGACATCAATGTAGGAGGAATTCGTTTTACAAAGTCGAAAAACGGCGGAGAGAATGGCATCACACTTCTTGGCGACACGCTCAAATTTGTGGCCGGTCCTCAAACTGATTATTTCCGTTCCCCGGATGGAAGCGTAGTCAATAACTCTGCGGTCATCTTCACAGAGGTTGACAACACCAAACCTTTCACTTTCACGGCTAAAGTGCAGCCTGAATTCACTGAAACCGGAACTTATTCGGCAGGGGTGATATATGCTTATGAAAACGACACACATTGTCAAAAACTATGTTTCGAGCAGGATGAGTATGGCGATCACCGAGTGGTGTCAGTTCGCACATTAGGCACCTCTGATGACAATAACCATCAGGCAATCACGGCTCCATACGTTTATATGAGATTATCCTCCGATGGCACAACCCTTGGTAGCTATTTCTCAGAAGATGGTAAAATATGGCGTATGGCCCGACTCTATAAGAATGACTTTCCTGAAAAATTGCTTATAGGCATCAGTTCACAGAGTCCTAAGGATAATGAACACACCTGCCTATTCACCGAAGTATCTCTGACAGATAAACCTGTCGCTGACTTTAGAAAGGGTAATATAGCAGAATAATAAAACAATCTAATCATTTTCAAAGGCGCACACATATTCAAAATGTGCGCTTTTCTTATACCTTTAAACGATGAGTAAACATCCAATTATCGCAAATCGCACCGCTTTTCTCGTCATAGGTTGTCTTGAGGCTGCATGGGCACCTCTTGTACCGTATGTTAAACGTGCATTTAGTTTGGACGAAGCTTCCTTAGGACTTCTGATGCTTTGTACCGGGTTGGGTTCAATAATAGCACTTCCTTTATCAAGTTGGCTATGTGTGAGATTTGGCGCAAAACGAGTAGTTTATTTCTCCGGATTTTTAATGGCTTTTTCTCTATTGACGATAAGCCTATTGGCTAACTTCACCCTGACGGCTATAATGTTATTGGTATTCGGCGGTTGTACTATCACCATCGATGTTGCTGCTAATGTGAATGGTGTTGCAGTTGAAGGTCAGACAGGAAAACATCTGATGTCAGGATTTCATGGGGGTTATTCACTTGGTACGCTCATCGGTGCCGGTGTGATGAGTTCTCTTTTCGCATTCGGAATAATCCCTATGTGGTCGGTCGTAATATTTATGATATTGGTATTGGCTGCGATGATGGCCGGATGCCGTGACCTTCTATCCTCAAAGGTACTTAAAAGCAACGACCATCCGAAACAGGATGTGAATAAGAAATTTTATATTCCACCTATGGTGATAGTGGTCGGTTTGTTATGTTTTATCATGTATGCGTCGGAAGGTGCTGTAATGGGGTGGTCAGCAATTTTTGTTAGTCAAGAGCGTGGCATTGACATGTCCGTGGCCGGATTTTTCTATACCGCTTTTGCCATAGCAATGACTATTATGAGACTTTGCGGCGACAAGATCGTCGATCGATTTGGACGAAGGACTGTGATTAGCGGAGGGGCATTACTTATTTCCGCTGGTTTCCTGATTGTGGTATCAATTGATAGTGCGATCGCTTCTGTAGCTGGTTTTGCTATGGTCGGTTGTGGTGCGGCCAATGTAGTTCCTCAATTAGTATCTTTTGCGGCCCACATAAAAGGGATGGCTGTACACAAGATCATTAGTTTTATTAATGCTCTTGGATATTCCGGCATACTTCTTGGTCCGGTTATAATCGGATTCATAGGAAAACGCTACGGTTTGCATGTGTCATTTATAGGTATTGCCGTGTTTGCTTTGATTGTTGCTATAATTTCATCTATAATATTAAGAAGCAAACAGATTACACTGCAAGTAGATTTGCAAAACGAAAGAGAAACTTGTTCGCTGTAATTCTGCAAAATAAGAAATCAGTGTGCAACGTATAAAAAAATTGCATTGCTTTTTTGTGTAACTACTCAGGTATCTAAATGTGCCCAAATGCTTGATTATCAACAGTAGCAAACTTGTTGATTTACTATATTTCGATGAAAATCGGGCATTACGCAAGATTGACCTCGTGCAATAGAGTTGATACTCAACGACTTTGCATAGCTGAGTAGTTACTTTTTTTGTTCTATTTTGTTAAATTTGTCTGTACCAACTTCTATCAGCCAATATCCAAAAGCGATAAGGATTATTTGTTATTGTGGGCAGTAACGAAAACAATGACGTTACTGCCCACAATAAAAGTTATATTTTTATCCCTTTCGGACGGTTATCATCCTTGATCTGAAAACCCGGTCGTCCGATGATGACATGGTCGGCAATGAAATTGCCTGACGGACTACGCTCATTCACCGGACTGCGAATCTGCGGGCGCTTAGTGTGGTATGGAATTATTCCTTCTGTTGTTCCCACTTGACATACATCTCCCTTGAAAGTTCCACAATCTCCCGGCTCAACTTCACAAGGTCGATGGTATGTTTCTCCAGCTTGTAGAGCAACGCCATCGCCTTCTTCTCCGAAAAATGGATGCGCAATTCCTTCACGACGTGGTTGTAATTGGTGCCTATGCCGCGGAACTGGGCATGAAAGTCGGACAGCTTGGTACAGTATTCCAACATTGCTTTGTCCACTTTATGTACCCTGAACTTCTGTCCGAAGAAATGCGCTTTGAGAAAGACGGCTTTCGCATACACCTGTGATTCCTCGTACATCGTCAGGAACCTGTTCCATTCCACATCATCGAAGCGCACCATCACGCAGTGTGTCTTCGGATTCAACTTGGGATTTCTCCCGTACTTGCTCTTCTTTTTCATTCTTCTTATTCTTTTAATTTTATAGCTTGTCCATTGTCTAATCTTTGATTAAGGAACCCCGAAATTATCCGACTGCGGAGGATAATTCTGCCCACGGCGGTGAAGGCATTTTCAGTTACTTAGAATTATTCGGGTAACTGAAAATATATCTTGCTGTGTCTTTGAGGACACAAGAATCCTCCGCCTGTCGGATTGGTTTGTGAGTATAATAACTCATTTGGAATATCGGTCAAGCCGATGGAGTGTATTCACCGGCTTGACCGGTTCCACTGAAATCCGCTCAGAGCTTGCGCCACTGCTCGATGTCTTCCCGGTAGGTTTCAAGGTGCAGGCGTACGATGTTCTCTACCATCCCCGATGCGCTCATGCCACGCCCGCCGAGACGGCGGACAATCCCGTCCAGCCGGTCACGCACCTCACCGCTGACGAACACAGGCTTGCGGTCGGTTATCTTGGGTACTCGCAGGTAAGCGGTACGGTACTCGTCCAGCGACAGCCTGCGTTGTTTGCTGCTGACACGCTTCTGCGGCACTGCCACTTCTTCGGGCGTTCCGCCTGACGGTTCATCCACCGTAGCTGTTTCCGCTTTTCTCGTGACGGTCTTGCCGGGTTGTGCCAGCTGTCCCGAATCCAGACCGATGTTCTTGTAGAAGTCGTCCATAGACTTCTCACTACGGGATTCCCTGCGTCCCATCCTTTCCACGATTTCACGAGCCTGCTGCTCACTGATACTTGGTTCTCTTTTCATTGTCATAAAACAGATTGATTAAGTTATTACTGTGGTCTTGGTCTGTACCTCGACCGATTATCGCAAGTAAAGTAAGATATTTTAGTGCAGTCAGTCAATCGTTTGGAGCCGATTGGGCCATTTTGTGCGATTTTGCTTTATGGTGACAGAAACATCGGTGAGGACTTCACAGATTTGCCGGACGTGAATAGCCGGAAGAACAAAGGTGCGATTACAGTCAAGTTTGAATTAAGCCCTTGTTTTCAATCTTGACACATTCCTGATTTCCGGAATTAAGAATATACACCAAATCTGTGCCAACCTCTACCAACCTGTGCCACATGCTTCCACTTCCGGGAAATCCATTGCCGGATAACAGATTATGTATTCCTTTGCGGCAAAAGAAGGAATACATAACGAAAAGAAAGAGAGTATGGAAATTCCGGTCATAGGCTTACTCGCAGATAACCGACTGACGGCATACCGGACAATGATTACCGTATCGGCGCAACACGCTTCCACTTTCTGGAAATCCATTGCAAGGCAGTAGATTATATATTCCTTTGTGGCAAAAGAAATAGTAACAATAAAAGTTTGTATATGGAAATCGTATCAATTGAAAGAAAGACCTTTGAGGCAATGGTCGCCAAGTTCGACCGTTTCGTCAGTCGCATGGATGCCATCTGTCGGCGGCACGGAGAGAAGACAATGGGCGAGTGGATGGACAATCAGGATGTGTGCCGGATGCTCAACATCAGCCCACGCACATTGCAGACGCTTCGGGACAATGGGACGCTGGCTTACTCGCAGATAAACCACAAGACCTACTACCGTCCCGATGACGTACAGCGCATTGTTTCCGTTGTGGAGGACAGGCGGAAAGAGGCGAAGTTCAAAGGAAGAACTATATAAACTTGATGAAATGAACGAAGTAAACTAACAATACCCACTAAATCCAAAGTAATATGAATGAACTGATTAACAAGGACAGCGAGTGGATAATCCACTTCATGGGCAGTCTCGACCGTCTTTTGGACAGCTTCGAACATTTGACCGCCAATTACCGCCCGACACTGAACGGTGAACGTTTCTTCACCGACAAGGAGGTGTCGGCACGGTTGAAAGTGAGCCGCCGAACACTTCAGGACTATCGAAACAAAGGACGCATAGCCTATATCCAGTTAGGCGGTAAAATCCTCTACCGTGAATCCGACATCGAAAGGATGCTTGCTGACGGCTACCGCTCCGCCTATCGGCTGACAGGCACATGATTTTCTTGAAAGAGCGCAGTTTGCCGTCTGCCCTATGGTTGCATCAGCAACGGACTTTCGGCAAAAAGAGAAAGGAACGGCTTACGGACGAAGCATCAAAATTCCGCTTCGTCTGTAAGCCGTTCCTCTCTTCTTTCTTCTGATTTCCCATCAGTCGCTTATTTCCGTTGCCGGATGCTTTTCAAGCGTATGGCAGGCAGTGGCAAGGTTTTCGGGCTGAATACACTCCAAAGGAGGAAGATTCTGTTCGAAACGGCTTTGCCGCCCGACCTTGCCGCTGCCATCAAGCCATACGCTACCTTTGCATCCGTGCATCGGGAACGAGAGACTGGCGGAATGAACCTCAACTATACCATCGGTTATTACCTCTGACGCTGGCAACAAACAGTGTAATCGGTGTAGCCTTCTTAATGGTGCTAATTTCATTTATTATAAACCGTCTGAACAAGACACTCTCTTTACTGCATATTCTGAATGCAATGGCGATAATCATTTCAAGGCTGTAAACATCATAACTGATTCCATCCGCTTGCCTGAGATACTTCATTGTATCAAGTTCATTCAGTTCCTTGTGCTTGTAGATGGCATGAATCGCCTTGCGGACATCGCATGAGAACACCCCGAACAGGTCGGCTATCTCTTGTTGCGTCATCCATACGGATACGGTCGGCATCGTGACCGCACCCGTTTCACTGATTGTTATTATTCCTCTATTCATTGTCACTTGATTTTAGTTTCATCATTTGATGCACACTCCTTTTTCCAACCGCTGTAATTTCCGCATTTGAACACCCGTGACGGCATACCGTCATCGGGCAACGCATATTTGCCTTTGGTATTTTCTGACAGGGTTTCCAAATCCCTGCTCACTTTGTGGTTGGTTATCTCGGCATATATCTGGGTGGTGCGTATGGAATAATGTCCCATCATCTTGCTGATGGTTTCTATCGGAACCCCGTTGCTCAGGCAGATAAGGGTCGCAAAACTGTGCCTCGCCTGATAGAATGTCAGGTGACATCCCAGACCGCACTGTTCGGCTATGATTTTAAGGCTGCGGCACAGGTTACAGGTCTGCGGGACGTAAAACAATCTTCCGTCCTCGCCTTCCCCTTTGTATTTTTCGATAATGCGGAGAGGTATGTCAAGAAGTTTGATATGGCACTCCGCCTTGGTCTTCTGCCGTGCGATGTGAATCCATTTGGAACCGTCTTCCTTTGTGACGATGTTGTCTTCCGTCAGGTTTGCCAAATCTGCCCTTCCGATGCCAGTGAACACCGAAAAGACAAACAGGTCGCGCGTGTGGCACAGGCGGTAGGTGGGCAGTTTGGCATCGAGCAGCTTTTCAAACTGTTCCCTGTTCAGGTGGCGATGGTTGACAGGCACTTTCTCAATCTTATGCCCTGCAAACGGGTCGCGCTTGAGTATGTGCTTCTTCAACGCCAGCCGTGTCATCTTGTGTAGCAGGATAAGGTAGTCATTGTAGGCAGACACCTTTAACCGCAGTACGGTAGAGAAATAGAACGTGAAGTCGGTCATGAACTTCATCGTCAGTGAGCGTAACGGAATATCCTCCAAATCATACTTGAATTTCAAAAAGTTAAATATATGCTTGCGGGTGGTAAGATAACGGACGTAGGAATGCCTTGTCCGGTCAATGCCCACACGTTTGGCGTATTCCCCGTTATGTTCGTCAAACAGGGACAGCAATGTCTCTTTGACATCGGATTTCCCGGTGACGGCATTCTTGATGATTTCCGCCGAGACGAAGCCATAAGAGTCCACGTTTCTTTTGTAGGCGGCCTTCGCTTTCTCCTCCAAAGCCTCCAATAATGAGTTCAGCCTGTTCAACTCATTTCTTTTTTCGCCGGTGATGTTTCCGGTCTTACGGCCGTCCGTGAATGCCTTGCCCACTTTTGCATCCCATAAGTCAGGCTCTATTTCCAACCCTGTGGAATACTGGCTTATCTTCCCGTCAAGGGTGACCCGTCCCATAATCGGACATCTGCCGTTTTTCTTTATTTTCCGGCGGTTGATATAGAACAACAGTTTGAATGTGCTTCGCATGGCTTACCCCTCCATCATTTTGGTTATGTACTCTCTTTGCTTCATGCTCGGATTGACTTTCCGTTGGCTGTAGTCTTTCAGAATGGGTGACGGGGCGGTGTCGATGCCGGACAAGGAGAACTTGCTTCCAATAACACCGTTCAGGCAGTCCATGTCCTTGTCTATTTTATCCTGCGTGACTTTCGCATACCGCTGTGTGGTGGTGATATGCCGATGCCCCATGATTTTACTGACGGTCTCTATCGGAATCCCCTGTGACAGACAGATGATGCTTCCGAAGGTGTGCCTTGCCTGATGGAATGAGATTGGACGGTTGATGCCGCACATCACGGACATCTTTTTCAGGTGTCTGTTCATGCTCTCTTTGGTCAGCATAGGAAGGAGTTTCCCGTCGCTGTCCATATCCTTGTATTTTCCAATGATATTCAGCGGTATCTCCATCAACCGGATACATTCGGGTGTCCCTGTTTTTTGTCTTTCCGTATGAATCCACAGACTGCCGTCATCCGCCCTCACCAGATTGGCGGCTGTCAGGCTCCTCATGTCGCAGTAACAGATACCCGTCCAGCACGAGAACAGGAACATGTCCCTCGTGAAATTACGGTTGGGGGTGTCATAGGTAGTGTTCGCAAACCTGTCAAGCTCGTCTTCTGTCAGATACATCTGTTTGAAAACAGGTTTCTGCGGCGCATAACCCTTGAACGGGCTGAAAGGGACGATGCCGCGGAACACGGCAAGCATCATCACGCTTTTCAGGCGGTTGACATGTCCGAGTATGGTCCTGGGCATGAAACGCCTTGTCGTGCGCATATACATATCAAACGCCTCGATAAAGTTTTCATCCAGCTGCTTGACAGGCATATCCGACACATGGTATCTCTCTTTCAGGAACTCACCGAGTATCCGGCAGGTATTCCGGTACTGGTAGAACGTGCTTGCCGCCCTGTTCACCCCTACACGCAGGGCATAGTCGCTGTTATGCTCCGCATAGAGCTTCATGATGGTGTCCTGAGTCTCAGCCAGACCTTGAAACACGTTTCTGACTTCCTCCGCCTTCACGACATCCCGGATGTCGGAAAGTTCGTTGAACCGCTTTTGCAACAATAGCAGTACCTGTTCAATCTCCCTGTTTGCCATTGTCGCCGCTTTGCTTTTGCCGGTGCAGCGTTGGGCGGTGGCGTTCCACAACCGCACTTCGATTTTGAACTTGCACGCGAATTGCGCGATGGAGTTCACCTTTCCCCTGACGGATATTCTGCCCATGAGCGGAGAAAAGCCGTCCTTGTCCTGTACGCCGCGCTTGATGTAGAGCAGCACTTTCATTTCTGTTTTCATGCGTTACTTTTTTTGATTGCAATTTTACTCATACTTCGCCAATCGAATGATATGAGAATCAGGCAGAACGGCGCAATCAAAACCGGACGGACAAAATCTGCCGGATGAAGGGGGATTCCCGAATGGAAATACCTTTCAACTGACAGTTTATCCCCTGATTGACTGCATCTAAATGAAATGAAAACAGGTAATGACTTGGTAGCTGAACAGGTTCGTTATTCTACCTGTTTTTGCTATTTACCCAACTGCGCAAACCAACGCAATTTTGCTGCTTTACAACGAATTGCAGTTCTTTTGCCGGATTCCTCTATTGGTCGCATTGATAGTTTTCTATCTATATACAGGACTTGCATATATTGATGTATATTCATTGACTACCAGTGATATAGCGGAGGAGAATGGTAGGTTGTGGATTAGAAAGGCGAGGCATAAAACCAGTGTAATGTGCCATATACCCATATTGAAACCTGCTAAAGAGATTCTTGATAAGTATGCGTCATTACCTTATAAAGATGAGAAATTACTTCCTGTATTATCTAATCAAAAAATGAATGCTTATTTGAAGGAGATAGCTGGTATAGTGGGTATTAATAAAGATTTGACAACTCACCTCGCTAGGCATTCAATTTCTCTTTTTCTATTGATGCACAAATGATTAGAAAGTCTATTATCCTAAACAGGTAACGATTTAGAAACGAGCGAGCTACATATATCCGCTACATTTTGCATTAAACTGAAAGAACACTTTATTATTTCGCAAAGATACGACTTTTTTATTTTACCTGCAATTTTTCTTCCGGCAATTTCTACAAGCAATTTCAACCGATAATTCCTATAAACCTTGTAGTTACAGAATTTTCATACCTTCCTGATTAAGGTGGCAAATTCCACCCCGATATGACAAAATATTACGGTACGTTTTAAATGAACATGGAAACGACGAATATGGCCCCGATAGCCGTATAAACAGCCGGATGACAATGTTGCTTTTAATCAGTTGTCCCGCTTTTCTTTCCGGCCCGTTCCTGCAATACCTTGCGCAGATTGTCAGAGGGCTTCATGTTCAGTTTCTTGCGTATGTGTGCCCTCGTACTGTTGATATTGCTCTCCTTCTTGCCGAGAATGGCGCAGATGTCGTTCAGCTTCTTGTCTTGCAGAATCAGACGGCAGATTTCACGTTCGGAGGTGGAGAGTTCCGGGAAAAGCGTTTCCATTTCGAGCATTCCGGCCTCCTGCGCGGAAAGGTATTCCTTTACATTGGCTATGACATGCCGCCGCAGGTCTTCTCCGAGCATTCCGAGCAGAGTCCCCGTCCGGTCAATGCCATGTTCCTTTTGCGCCAACTCCATGCAGGCTTTGACCTGTCCCTTTTCCAGTCCCAGCATATTGAAAAGCTCCTCCTCATCCTTCTTCAGTGAAATATTCTCCTTGTCAAGCAACCGTGTGTTCTTCACCAGACGGCTGCCGAGTACGCACACGGCTATGAAGATGACAAGCAGAAGGATAAAGAAATTGCCAAGCGCCCCGTTCTCCGTGATACGGACGCAGGCGAAATAGGTTCCCATGCCTATCCCGCAAAGAATATAAGGCGTATATGCAAGGTAGGCCACCAGCGAAAAAAGGATGTTGACCGCCAGCAGCACCGTATTGCCCACGATCAGCATCAGGTGGTACTCGTCCGGAGTGAACGCGCAATAGAGCATTTCGACGGATGTGGCAACCTGTGTGGTCATGATGATTCCACTTATCGCTGCGGTAAGGGATATCCTGTGCAAAATGTATCCGGTGAATGGTATTACGGTCGCGATGAAAAGTCCCAGATTGAGCCACAGGTTGAAATCCTTCTGCGGTCCGGACATTCCCGTCAGATTTGTACACAGCCCGACCACGGTCGCGGCGGTATAATACACGAGTACATAAAGCTGCTGTTTGCCTAAAAAGGACTTCTCTCTTTCAAGAAAAGCGACAGGCAGCCGGAAGGGGTTTACAGACCTGAATTTCATCTTTTTTCTATCCGTTTTTTCGTTTTCATTGCTTTTAAAGGTGCAAATTTACATAAAATTCGGCAATTTTCAGTGTATTTCAAGGTGTGTAAAATTAGGTGAAGTCAGAGATTTGCGATATTTTTGCATGCAAATACATAACCCGATTCATATCATGTATAAGGAAAACAGGCACACCGGAGAATATCGCCCGGTTTTAACAACCGCGGTCCGTATTGGCGACACTTCGTCCTTTGGAACGGAGATTGTCTTTGCGCGTGCCGGTTTCTTGAATAATTTTCTCAGAAAACACGCTGATTATTTGGCAGTCCGGAGAATTTGTGTAAACACACACACACACACACACACACACACACACACACACACACACACACACACACATTCTCACGCGCGTCAAGATACAATTTATATCTTAACAACCAATGCTTTAGCAAGAGATTTATTTCTCTTTTCAGAGAGCCAATCTTCCCGGAAATATCAGAATTACCATATACCTCCTCCATCGTTCGTGGCGGCAGGGAAAACATGTCCGACGGCGGCATACGAAGTACAGTCTGTACCCGTATGTCGCCGTTCTGTGTCATGCCATGTCCAACCTTAAAAAATCAAAACTCAAAACATGAATAGTCTGAAGAGAACTGTATGTGCGGCTCTTCTTGCCGTCATCGTCATCCCGATCTACGCGCAGGAGAAGACGGCTGCTGAATACTTTTTCCGTTTCGTTGCGGAAAAGGATATGTTCTTCTCGCCGTGGAGCGGCAACGGCAGGGAGCTGGAACGGCTGCTGACCGCCATTGAGGCGAACCGCACCGCCATCGAGTCCGGTCGGATGTACCTTTGTGTGACAAGCTACGGTACGGATGGCAATGCCGTCCGGTCCGCTTCCGGAATTGCAAAAATACGCCGTAACCGTGTGAAATCAGAGCTTATCTTGCGTGGCGGGGTGAAAGAAAGCCATTTTGTGACGGATAAGGTCTTTTCGGAATCATACAAGACCAAAGAAGGCGAACTGCGTAATGTGGTCGTGGTCATGCTGCCGGCTTCCGTGGAGAAAGTCGCTGTGATAGCCGGCAAGGAAGCCGCCGCCAGGGTGGAGGCGTACAACCGCGAGACCGGTGGTGAAACGGAAGCCGGACAAGCCCGTCAAGCCGAAAAACAGCACACATCCGCAACAGAGACGGAACGGGAACTTGTCGCCCGGGAACAAGAGACAGCAGAGCAGAGCTGCCGGGCAGAAGAAAAGTCCGTAAAAGAACGTGCCGGAGAAGACCGGGTAACCGCCGGGCAAACGGAGCAGGAATGGATTACGGCAAGGGCGAACCCCGTCCCGTATACTCTCTCCCTGCGTGCCAACCTGCTGCGCTGGGCGACGCTGACTCCTGACCTCGGTATAGAGTGGCGTATCCATCCATCGTGGAGCATTATGGTAAACGGTTCGTGGACTTCATGGAGCTGGAACGATAAAGACCGCCGCTATGCCCTTTGGGAAGTGGTTCCTGAAGTACGCCATTATATAGGCAAGCGGAAAAGAGGCTACATCGGTGCGATGTTCAAAACGGGCGAGTTCAACTACAAGCTGTCTGACACAGGAAAGCAGGGCGACCTGACGGGCGGCGGCATCACCGGCGGCTATCAACTGCGGCTGAACGATGCGCTCTCGCTCGATTTCAACCTCGGCATCGGCTGTGTTCATGCGGACTATGAGAAATACGAGGTCATCGACGGGGTGCGTGTACGCCGTGGCACGGAGAGCAAGAACTGGTGGGGCCCCGTGAATGCGGGTGTAACCTTAGTGTGGAAACTGTTCTAACGGAAGGAGGAAAAATGAAGAAGATATTAAAGAATATGCTGGAAAATATACGTTCACGGGAAATAACGGTCGTCCGTAAAACGGTTTTGCCGATGGCGGCAGTGACCCTTACTTTCGCTGTCACGATGACAGGCTGCGTGAAAGACGAGCTTTTCAATACCCCACATCCCGACCGTGGGGCTGTAGTGCTCGATATAGGCGGGTTGCCCGGCGGAGACGGATATACGGTCGATATAGACGGGCGGACATTCGAGACGACCGGAAGCGCGTTTACCGTGCCCGACCTGTTCGAGCCGGGGACACATACCGTAACGGTATATAACCGTCCCGAAGGCTTTTCCGTGGAAGGGCTTGTCGCCCGTGTGGCTCCTTTGGGGGCAGCAGTCCGTGCGGATGACGGGTTTATACACCCCCTGCCCGGATATTTGTATTCGGGAATACGGCAGATAGAGGTCGTGGCGGACGACAGCCTGAAAGTGGAGATGTCCGTATCGCAACGGGTACGCGACCTGCTTCTGGAGCTGACCGTCACCGAAGGCGACCCCGAACGGATAGCGTCTGTCAAGGGAACAATTTCGGGCATTGCCGGAGCATTCGACCTTGCGGCACAGCAGACCACCGGCGAGGCGGTCTCCACGGTTGTTGAATTTACCCGCACGGGTGACAAGCTGACTGCCGGTGCACGGCTATTGGGTGTGACGGGTGACAGGCAGACCCTCGCCATAGAAATCGTGTTCACCGACGGACGGACGCAGACGACGGAAAGCGACATGACGGACTATCTGAAAGACTTCGGCAACGACATGACAGAGGCATTCCGGCTGGCAGGCGACCTGAACACCCCGATAGAAGCGGACATGAGCGCCACCATCGACAACTGGCAGCCAGGCAACGGCGGCGGTGAAGATGCGGACATACAGTAACAAGGAAACTGAATAAATAAAATAACAGACTATGCAAAAAATGAAAGTGACGATTACCGGGCTGCTTGCACTCGCCGTATTGGCAGGATGCAGCAACGATGAAAACCTGCCCGGAGGGAATGACAGCGACAGCCGTGTGGCACTGCAAGTGACAAGCGGTATCCAGACCCGTGCCTACGATGACCAGTGGGAAGCCAATGATGCCATCGGTATCTTCGCACTGATGCCGGGAACCACTGAGATAGCCACCGATGAAACGAGCGGAACGGCACAGGGCAATAGGCAGTACAGTACGTTAGAAAATGCACTCGGCACATTTAACCCTGCCGATGAAAACGCGACCATCTACCTTCCTGTGGACGGAAGCACACGCGACTTCACCGCCTACTACCCGTATAAGCCGGAAATGGCGGGCAGCACCTACAAGATAGACCTGAGCAATCAGGCAGAGCAGAAAAACATCGACTTCATGGTCAGCACGACTGAGCAGGCAGAGGGAAACAGCCGCACCACGGGTATCAGCAAGACCGACCCGACCGTGCAGTTCCGCTTTGAGCACAAGCTCTCGAAGGTGCGCCTGAATATCGATACCGGAGCCGGCTTCAATGGTAACCACAGCGAGTTGGCGGGTATGACGGTAGCCCTCACGGGACAGCAGACGACCGCCGATTTCGACGTACTGACTGACGACGACGTAAGCATTACGAAAGGTTACGAAGGCATTGACCTGCTCACCTCAGAAAATGGCCGGACATCCGAAGGCATCGTGATGCCGAGCAATGACTATGATGGGATGCAGTTCGAGTTCCATGTCAAGGGGCACGTGCAGCCTTACGTGTGGGAACTGAACAACTCGGAGAAAGCCACGAGATTTGAGCCGGGCAAGGAGTACATCTACAACATCACCATCCACAAGACCGCCATCGAAGTTACGGCCACCATCAAGGACTGGGAAGCGGGCAACGGTGACGGCGAAAGCGGCAGTGCGGAATAAGGGACAGGACACACAGGCAATAAGAGAAAAACAAATAAAAAGATGAAAGCAACGAATTACATTCTTTTTGCAGCCGCTGCCATTGCGCTGGCGGCTTGCAGCAATGACGGACTGCCCGGCGACGACCCGAACGCCCCGGTGGAAATCCGTCTGACAGGTGGTCTGGAGGTGCAGACCCGTACCTCGCACAACCTCGACACGCAGTTGAAAAACGGAGAACAGGTACACGTGTGGGTGGATGATGCCGGAAACGCGGCAGACAAGGAACTGTACAAAGACAGGGAACTGACGGCAGGAGAAAGCGGTGCCTTGACGGGCGAGACGATGTACTTCCCCCAGACCGGCAATGCCGTGGACATCTACGCCATACACGGGAACTTCGGGGAAGCTACGGATTGGTCGGAAGGCGGCTTCTGGGCAACGGAGATTATGCACACGGTAGCACAGAACCAGAAAACCCAGCAGCCTACCGACGGCTACGCCAAGTCCGACCTCGTGTATGCCAAAGTAAACAATGTCGCCCGCAAGAAAGAAGCCATCAATCTGCAATTCAGTCACCTGCTCTCCAAGATAGAGGTGGTATTGGTGAAGGGAGCCGGAAGCCCGGAAATTAAGAAAGTGGAAATCCTGAACACGAAGCTCGAAGCCGTCTTCACCCCGGACAAGGAGAACAGCTTCAGCGTGAAAGCGGAGGGTGATATAGATGAAAGTGGAAACCCGATTGAGATAGACATCGACCAGACCGATGCAAAAACCGCTGCAAACATGGACAGTGATGAGGGCAAGGAACTGAACGAGGCTGTCATCGTTCCGCAGCTCTTGACAAAAGACACACCGTTCATCCGCATCACCACTACTGCGGGTGGGGAACTGGTTTATAAACTGCCGGAGGACAAGACGTTCGATCCTGCCAAGAAATACCGCTTTACCGTTACTGCCAACCTGACGGAGTTGAAGGTAGTAAGTGCAGAGATTACAGACTGGATTAAGGAAACAGGCGATGACGATGGCACAGCCGAAATGGAGTAATCGCTGACAGCCATCCTGTGCAGCAAGCGTAAGGCACGGAGATATGCCCTTTTGATATACGGTGTAGCTGCCCGCGTCGCGGCGGGCGGTGGCGCAAAGAAACCATAAAAAAGAAAGGAAAAAATGAAGAAGAATTGTTTTACCACGAATAATGTCCTTTGGACAGCCTGCTGCCTTGCAGCGATGACTGTCTTCACAGGCTGCAAAGACAGCAATGGCAAGGACAGCGAAACCGGCATACTGAGACCAATCGCCGAGAACATCACCGGCAAGTGGAACATGGAGGAGAGCCACAGGAAACAGGACGGCAAGTGGGTGGAAGACCTCATCCCCGATGGTGAGGGACACACCTACACCCTCTGCACGGACGGCACGGCGCTGAGCGCATTTACAGCTCCAGATGGCTATACGAAGCTCAACGTAGGCGAATGGAAAGTGGACGAAGCGACCGACAAACTGACGCTCGGCACGATGACCGTCGATGTGCTCAGTCTGGACGCGACATCGCTTGTCATGGGGCACGATGAAGCCCGCGACTCGGAGACGGGCGAAATAATGGAGGGAGAGTTCAAGTGGACATTCGCCCGCATGGACGAAAGCCAAAAGACATTGGCAGAAAAGTTAGTGGGCAAATGGATTCTCTCCAAAAGCTACGAAAAGAAAAACGGCGAGTGGGTGGAAAATTCCAACGGACTGCCCGACGAGGGCTGGCACCTGTACCGCGCAGACGCTACCTTCACCGCCTATTCACGCAGCGGCGAACATGAATTTACAAGCGACACGAACTGGGTTGTGAACTGCACCACCGGGGAAGTGCGCTGGACGGCAGAGAACGGGCAGTCTTCCACGGCAGACGTGGCCATCGAAGCCGACGGTACGCTCTCCGTGTATTACTCGAACAGTTTCGACCCCGTGACAGGACAGTCTGTCGCAGGCGAATACAAGGACGTGATGGTACGCGCACAGGAATAAATTTCAGCCATCCCGTGCAGCAGCGTAAGGCACGGAGAATTACCTATAATAATATAAGGTGCATCGGGCAGGGTCGCTCCTGCCGGTGGCACAAGAATAAACAATTAAAAACCGGAAATATGAAACGTAGTATATTACGACACAAGTTTGCTTTATGGCTGGTAGTAGCCTTGGCTTTGGCCTCGTGCTCGCAGGACGAGCTTGCCGGAGGCGAACAAGGCACGCTGCTGCCTTACGGGAAATACCCGCTGAAGCTGACCGCCGCCATAGGAGAGGCAGTCGCCACGCCTGCCACGCGCGGCACGGTGCATGGGACGTGGCCGGATGGCTATTCTTACAATTATCTCCAAATAGCCAGCAGTATCGAGTATCCGGAGGAGAATAAAATCGACTGGATGAGTTACATGGTGAGTACAGTCCGCACATATCAGATATATGCGGATGGCACAATGGTAATAGATCGTTACTATACGCGTGACCCTATCTATTGGAGACGTTCTGATGAGATAATCTATATCTATGCCTATTCGTGGAGTAGAACTCCTGACGAGCGTAATACTTCGGACCCACACGAGGTCTATGAGGACCAAAGCGAAGAAGATAAATTAAATGATAGCGATTACCTCTTTGCTTATGAGGCCTTGACCTTCGACGGGGACCACACGCTGCATTTCCGCCACCTCACCTCGAAGGTTACCATCAACCTCAGGCCGTCCGAATACCTCTCGGCGCAAGCCCCTGAAGATGTGGAGGTCAAACTTACCGGCAAAAACGGGGGAAATTGGTATATAAAAGGAAATTTCATAGGGACAGACCCGAATAAGATAACATTGTTTGAAGCCGAGGGGCTGGAACAGTCGGAAATCATTCCATACAGGAACCCTAATCCGACGGAGGGCATGTACGCCACCTACGAGGCTGTCGTCATCCCGCAGACGATAACCGGCACCGGCAAGACCATAGAGATAAAGGTAGGCGAAACCACCTATTCCTACGAGGTCAAGTGCCCGAAAGGCAAATACACCAGCGGTGAGGAATGGATTTACAACATCACCGTCGGTGCGAAAGGCTTGGACGTGACTGTCGAAGAAGGAAACATCGGTTGGACTCCGGGCGACACTGGCAGCGGAGAAACAGAACTATAACTATAATAAAGGAACAACGATATGAACAAAAATATTTTATCAAAAATGATTTTCGGGGCGGCACTTCTGCTGTTTACGGCCTGTACGCAGGATGACCCGATGGGCGATAACGGCACGACCTTGCCCGAAGGCGTGTATCCGTTGGAGATTTCATCCGTTACCCTCAGTGCGGAAGTCAGCTCGCAGCCGTGGGGAGCCGGAGCGCCGCAAACACGCGTCAGCGAGAACAACCCGGACAGGAACAGCAGCAAGTGGGACGGCGGCGAAACTATCTATGTGCAACTGGACAATACAGACGAGATTGGAGAGTTCAAAATAAACAAAATAGATGAAAATATAACGGTTACACCTGTCAATACCGTCTATTGGACAAAACGCAAGGACAATGTGACGGCGTGGTATCCTGCAAACGGGGAGATAAGACTTGACAATCAACAAGACGGAAATCTGGCGTATGTACTACGAGCCACCGCAGAGAAGGTTTCCTACGACAGTCCCGTCGCACTCGACTTCTCTCATCAGCTTGCCAAAGTACGGGTGAAACTCGTGGGCGAAAAGGCCGGAAGTGTGACTGATGTCAAGATAGAGAGCTACACCTCTTGCGCGAACACGAACGGAACGGTAGGTACCGACGGAGCATCTACTGGCGAAATTACCATGCACAAAGTCGATGACAAAACCTACGAAGCCAATGTAGTTCCGGGAAAGGCAATAGAAAGGTTCAAGGTAAACAACGGTGATTGGGTAAATTTATCAACTCCCGTCAAGCCCGTTGCCGGGAACTATCACGAGATAACCGTTACGGCAAAGAAGGCTTGGCCGGACGAGGTGAGCAGCGGAGAATACACCATTTCCGGAGAAAGCTCCAAGACCGTGCGACTGAGCGGAAATGCTACCTTGATATTGGACGGAGCCATCAGTCGGGGTGCTGAAACCGCTATTCGTGTGACCGGCGGAAGCCCCACCATCATCGTGAAAGGCACGGAAAACGACTTTCAATGCAGTAAAACACCCATCCTGCTCGACCCCGACGCCAATGTCACCATCAAAGGATATACAGATAATGTCGAAGACAACAAACTGATTGTGCAAGCCGGAGATTTCTGCACAGGCATCGGAGCTGCTCCCGGCAGCGATGAGAACAACATACCTAAAGCCTGCGGCAATATCACCATCGAGAACATTACTTTACACGCGAATGGCAGCTTTGGTAGTGGCAACAAAGCCGGTGCCGGTATCGGTACGCCGGGTGGATATGCAGGCTCGTGCGGCGACATTACCATCAAGAACTCCGTTGTCTATGCCCGAGGCGGGCAAGGGGCAGCCGCCATAGGCACAGGTTGCAACGTATATCGCGATGTAAGTTGCGGAAAGATTACGATAGATCATTCGCAGATATATGCCACAGTAGATTATTTCTACGCTATAGACTATCTTAACGGTTATGCTGCCGGCATCGGGCATGGTGCGTGGTTAGGTAATCACATCACTGGCACTGTGGGGGAGATTGTCATAACCACTGACGAAAAAGAGGAGGATTTCTTCTCCGGCGACCGTTTCAAAAGGGTGGATGGTGTTACCACCGGCTTCTACAAGGTAGGGAAAGGTACTTGCACAAGCGATGTAGGCACGCAGGTCTGGAGCGGCGTGACGTTCAATGGCGAGTCGCTCGCGACCAAAGACGACAAGGGGTATCCAAAGAATCTGTGATTTCCGTTCCGATGATATTACCAACCGTAATGTATGCGAGTACCCGTCTCGTAAACCGGGTGGCGGAATCCGAAAAGCCGGCAGAGTAGAACAATGACATAAAATACCGTACCAATGGGACTATTTGGCAAAAGACCGAAATATGCCTTATCCGACATATTGAAAGGTTTGTACAACGTAGTGAACAGTGTACAAGAAATGTTGCAGGCTATAATACTAAGTAAGTTGATATACCCATATAAAGGTATTGAAATGACAAATAGAGGAATACGCCTTAACCGCCGGAGGTAATAAGTCGGCGGAATAAACACAACATATTAATCGCAGAATTTATGAATGAAGACGGATTTACCCCAAAGGGAAATGTTATTCAACGGGAAGTATATATTCCTGCACAAGGGAATATAGGTAAGAAAGTATGTGGATTTTCAGTGAAAGGTGTTTCCACAGGCACAAAACGTATGTTGAAAGAAGAAAGCGTGTTGGACCGTTTATTGTCTTACAATGATACTATGATGAATTGGTTAAATGACAATGATGCCCATATGCAGCAGTTTTTCGAGAATCCGGTAGAGACCTTCAAGCAGGTAACCAATGCTTCCGATGAATTGCTGGAAGCTTGCAAAAATATAAGCGAGGATGATGTAAAACAGTATTTGCCATCACAGGAACATCGGACAGTAGCCGCTCCTGCCACACAAATCGCTGCTAGTTCTGAAATCAGTTTGGTGGACTACACCCAAGGATGGGACTTTGTATCTGCTATTACGCAAAGCAATGCTAACCATGTACTTGATGTCTTTTTCTCCAAGAAAAACATCAAGTTCCAAAAAAAACTGTCGTTTTCCGTTTTAGGATTGATTACCATAGATTTAGAGGTGAAAGGAACATTCGGAGTTCCGAAGATAATCGGAGGTAGCGGGAGCAAGGTCACTATGCAAATCCCCATTGCGGAAGGAATAGTTAACATCAACAAAACAATTGAAAAGCCATTGAACGGTGGTCTTTTCCGCTTTACCACGAACCTCAAAGGCATAGAGTCAACCTTTACTCCCAAAGACGGGGGAAAACTGTACGATTTCTTTATCAATTTTACCGAAAAGGAATCCATTTCCGAAGTTAAACTTGAACGCTTTGACATTGAGGAAGCCAGTATCAGCAACATTGAGGATGCTTTGCTATCAGCCATGAACAAGGCTTTCGAGGGTTACGAATACAAATTGTTTAGTGTAAACCTGAAAGGTATAGACAAAAAATACCCTTATATGGTTCCTACATATATCAAGTATGCTTTCATAGAAAACGGAGCGAATCCTGATGCCAATGCAATCGGTGTACTGGTACAAACCACAGGCAAAAGGTCGGACATTATACAGTTGCATCCTAAAACTATTCCTTCGGGTTGTGGGGCTTCCGTTGTACTGTCGAACCGATTGGCTGTTGACGGACTTTTGCGGGATATGGCCAAGAGTACCATAGGGATTGCAGACAGCAACATAAAGGTAGAGGGGAAACCGCTCATCCTTTCTGCAAAGGAAACATTCGATTACAAAGAAGAGATAGAAGGATATACGCCAGAAGTAAAAAAGTTCAAGCTCTGGTTTGCGGATGACAGGCTACACATGGAATTGCATGCACATGTGACACCTTCCAAAGGATTGAACATTGACTACTACGTCTCAGCCACTTTTAAGCATGAGATTGTTTCGGGAACAGATAAGAATGGGAACTCCATTCAGACTATTCGTTTCGTGAAAGACAAGTATGATGAGGTTAAAGAGGTTACTGCTGCATGGTGGGTATGGCTCATTGGATACTTGATGGCCGGAATAGGTGCACTAATTGTAGCCATTATATTGATTGCCATGGAAAGTTTGTCACCCGATTTAGAGGACAGCGTATTCAGCGATGCGTTGGTGAAAGTGGAATGGAATCACATGGAGTTAATAAACATCGAATATCTGGATGTAAGCGGACACATTCAAATAGGAGCTTACGTGAAATTGCTCATTTGACAATGGTTTGTATCTAATCTTCCATAAAGGAATCGGGGCGTTTTTTGTTCCAAAAGAGTATTCGGGTTGTCATATTTTATTATATAGCTTTTGTGAAAAAGATTAAATTAAAGTAATTTGAAAGATATATCTTTACAACACAAAATCCTTTTCGGATACATAGTGCTGATGGCGGTCATAACAAGTATGGTCGCCATCTTGTTACATGAGCGCAAGCGGCTGCGTGAGATAGAAGCAGAAACGGTAAAAATCCGCTCGGTGCGCCTCGACATCAACAAGGCACACCGCCGCATCACGGAACTTGCTACGCGGGGCGAGGGTGTCATCGCATGGGAAAACACTGATTATGAAGAATATCATGCGCACCGCTTACGGACTGACAGCCTGCTGCAAACGCTGAAGCTCCATTGCCGGAATTTCGTGCGCTCCGGACAGATAGACACCCTGCGGCACCTGCTGGCAGAGAAGGAAACGCACCTGCACCGGATTATGAACCTGTTCCGTAGCCAGGATAGCCTTAACAGCTTGTTGCTTACCCGATTGCCCGAAGAAGCCAAAGCCAAAACCGTGACGCGCAAGAAGAAAGGCATCGCCGGACTGTTCGGTGCGAAAGAAACGGTGCAGGTAACCCCTTCCGCATCAGCCGCGATCAATGTTCTGAATAACAAGCTACTATCCATACAGAAAGAGCATCAGGAAACCGTCGACACCTATGCCTACAGTCTGAACGGACACAACAAGGAACTCAACCGCAAACTGCGCACCCTGATAGCTACGATGGATAACCGGACAGAACATATCCTCGGAACCAAAATCCGAAGTCTCGAAGCCTCCTATGACCGCTCTGTACGCATTATCACGGGGCTGGTCATCACAGCCATTCTCCTGCTGGTCATATCCTACTGGATCATCCAGCGGGATGCGTATGCCAAAGAGGAAAGCCGGAAACGGCTGGAAGAGACAATCGAACAGAATACGGCATTGCTTAATATGCGCAAGAATATCATCCTTACCTTGTCGCACGATATCCGGACTCCTTTGAACATCATTACCGGCAACACCGAACTGGCAATGGACACGCGGGAAAAGAAACAGCGGAACATTTACCTGAAAAATATCGGGAACGTATGCCTCCATGTGGTACAGCTTCTCAACAACCTGCTGGATGTCTACCTCCTGAACGAGGCAAACGAGAGACGCAAGGATGTCCCGTTCAACCTCCATGAAATGCTGGAACGTACCGCTACGGGATTCTCGCATATGGCCAACAACAAGGGTATACGGTTTGTCAGTGATTTCAAGAACACGGAAGTCCGCCTTTATGGCGATGCGGTCCGCATAGAACAGATCATGGACAACCTGCTTGCCAATGCCGTCAAGTTCACTGAATCCGGCACAATCAGCTTCCATGTCCGTTATCACGATGGGAAACTGACGCTGGAAATTGAAGATACCGGCAGCGGTATGACTGAGGAGACGCTTTCACGCATCTTCCGTCCGTTTGAGCGTCAGGATTCTGCCACCAATGCCGACGGCCATGGCTTAGGGTTGTCCATCACGCAAGGGCTCGTGAAGCTACTTGACGGAAAGATCGAGGTAACAAGTTCCATCGAGCAGGGAAGCACGTTCCGTGTAACCCTTCCGTTACGGCAAACAGATGAACCGGTAGAGAGCGAAAAACCGGTACAGCCGCATTTTGAACACCTACCTCGCCGTGTGTTGGTCATTGATGACAACAATATGCTGAGGGATGTCGTCAAGAAGATGCTGGAACGTAACGGCATAGTATGTACGGCATGTTCTTCAGTCAAAGAGTTGGTCAAGGCCATGCGCAGCATGGACTACGACCTGCTTTTGTCGGACATACAGATGCCCGGTACTAACGGGTTCGACCTGCTTGCCCTTTTACGCAATTCAAGCATCGGCAATTCGCGTACAATACCCGTAGTTGCCATGACAGCACGTGGCGATAACGGGAAGAAAGACTATCTGGAAGCCGGATTTGCGGCCTGCATCTACAAACCGTTTTTTCTTCCGGACCTGCTGAACTTGCTTTCAACCATAAAGGACTGCGGAGAAGATGAAAACCGGAAAGTGGATTTCAATACGATGCTGGCAGAGGTCAATGACAAGGCGGAACTGTTAGGTTCCTTTATTGAGCAGTCGAGACAGGACACGGATGAACTCGCTTCTGCCATGAATGGCGGCAACCGGAAAAGACTGCGTGAGATTGCCCACCGTATGCAGCCGATGTGGGAACTGTTGCAGATGGGCAGCATACTGTCTGATTACCGCGCCCTGCTGAAAGACAGCACTACAAATGATGATATTTTACAGAAACATACACAACAAATAATTGAATGTACCGCCTTGCTGATAGCTGAAGCGGAGAACGAAATAAAAAGACTGGAAAATGAAACGGAAAATACTGATAGTTGAGGACAATATAGGCTTGTCGCAGATGCAGAAGGACTGGTTTGCGCAGGCGGGTTATGACGCGGTAACGGCCATGAACGAGCCGATAGCACGTTCGCTGATACGTAAAACCGCATTTGATTTGATTCTTTCGGATGTGCGTCTGCCGGAAGGGGACGGTATCTCCTTATTGGAATGGCTCCGTAAGGAAAAGAAGGATATTCCCTTCATCATCACGACCGAATATGTATCGGTCCCGGATGTGGTGAGTACCATCAAATTGGGCGCGATAGACTACCTGCCTAAACCGATACACAGGGAACATCTGCTGGAACTGGCAGAGGATGTATTCCAGCCTATGGTTACAGTACGGAAGAAAGAGAAGGTTTTATTTCATCGGACAAGTCCGAAGATTCTGCGGGTGGAAAAATACGCCGGACTGGTAGCCCCGTCAGAAATGTCCGTAATGATACTCGGTGCCAACGGAACCGGCAAGGAATCGGTGGCTCAGAGTATTCATCAGGGCAGTGAACGCCGGAACATGCCTTTTGTTGCGGTGAATTGCGGGGCATTGCCCCGTGAACTGGCTGCATCGCTTCTCTTCGGACATGAGAAAGGAGCGTTTACCGGTGCCGATACCGCCAAGGCGGGCTACTTCGACATGGCGAAAGGCGGAACATTGTTTTTGGATGAAATCGGAACAATGTCCTATGAGATTCAGTCCATGCTGCTCCGGGTGTTGCAGGAAAATACCTATATGCCAATCGGCAGCAGCAAGGAACGGATAGCGGATGTGCGGATCGTCTCTGCCACGAACGAGAATTTGCAGCAGGCTATCAAGCAAGGGCGGTTCAGGGAAGACCTCTATCACCGTTTGAACGAATTTGAGATTCGTCAACCCTCGTTGGCTGAATGCCCGGAAGACATCCTTCCCTTGGCAGATTTTTTCCGTGAACGCTACTCAAGAGAGCTGAAACGGGAAACAAGCGGTTTTTCCGATGATGCCAGAAGCAGGATGCTTGCCTATCCATGGCCGGGTAATGTGCGTGAACTGCAAAACCGGGTGAAACGTTCCGTGCTTGTTTCGGAATCACCGGTATTGGAAATGGAAGGGTTGGATACAGAAATCCATCAGCATGATAGTGAATCAACTGCCACACCTGCTATCCGCCCGCTGAAAGACGAAACGCAGGAGAAAATGAATATCATCAATGCCCTTAAAGCCTGCAACGGACACCGGGAACAGGCGGCAGCGGTACTGAAAATCAATCCTGCAACACTGTACCGGAAGATGAAAAAATACGGGCTGAATTAAAAAATGATGTCCGTAGCTAATGCAAATCCCGCTGAATATGTGTACATTTGCAAGTAAATAGAGAAAAAGCGGCATATCGTCTGTGAGACGGTTGCCGATGATTATAACATAAGACCGCAAGACGTCTCAAGCGAAAATCTGGAAAATTTGAACAACGGGAACCATTGCGTGATGCTTATGCTATGCCTACGCATAGCGTGCATTCACGTACTTCCCGTTAAGGCTATTCCAGAGCCGTCGCTTGAAGTAGTGTGTTTGCACGCTTCTTTTTTGGACAGCTTCCGGTCCGGATTTAAAACAGAACTTATATGTCAAAAATCCAGGCAGTAACGGTAATGACGCTGGACGGTTTCCTGCCGGAACCTGACAACGTGCTGACGCAATGGGTAATGAACCATAGAAAAGGGTTTGTTCATTGGCGTGAACGCTGCAATGCCTGGATCTTGCCTCATTCCATACTGGATCTGCTTTGCGTGAAAGACCGCAAAAACGCTTCTTTTACTTATCTGGCAGAAGTTCATGATGCAGAAACCCTTGAACTTCTGCGCGGACTTTTCCACTACAACCTTGTGGATGAATTTATAGTTTACCTATTTCCTTATTCCACGGGAAAGGGAAATTCCGTACAGGACATTCTTCCTCCCCGGCAATGGCAGCTACATAAAGTCACGGCTTTTTCCAACGGTATCTGCCGCCTGATTTACCGTAATCCTTGCAGGATGTAAACCCGAATGAGTGGATTTCTCTTTTCGTATTAGCATTAAAAAGACGAATTGGCAGAGATAAAATTCATTATCCAAGCCTGGCAACATGCAACGGACACCGCAGACAAGCGACTCGGTTGCTGAAAATAAATTCCGCCACACTGTACAGCAAGATGAAAAAATACGATTTACGATAGATTGAAAACATGGATAAATTGCATTCATGTTTTCAACAGTACCCATTTCTTGAAAGCAGATCTGTATATTGCAGTGTTCATTTTCCCATTTTTTGTTCCTGTTTTTCCGCTTTCAGGCGCAACGACTTTGGAGTGGAGCCCTTCCCGAGCCTTCAGGCGAGCGGCAAGTTGTTTTGGGGTGCCGGAAATAATTTCTGGCAGCCGAAAACACAACTTGCCATGTTCGCTTGAACATGAATTTTTCTTCCGAAAAATCAAAATGTGGCATTCTATCCGCTTCCCGACAATAAAACCCTTCCGCCGCCATCTTTATCACTCCTTGAATATCCAAAATCGCAACTACCGGGACACTTGGGCGGTGTAACAGGATGACACATGGTGTCACAGACCGTCAGCAGGCCGCCATGACTGCGCCAATCCGGAAATTTTATTGTTATTTTGCCGCATGTCAGAACGCGTCCGGTCGCACAATTATCCATGTGTTCGTCAAGTACGGGGTGCATTATTACATCCGACCTTTGGGTAACGGGTGAACGGAAACATATAAGAACATAATAATGCGTCCACTCCCCCATGTGTGAATGCGTGACCGTCTTAATGCCGGACGGAACACATGAGGGATTGGGTACGTGACCGACTTACTTGGTGGATGTACATACCCGTTCAGCGATACTCACATGCGGGAATGGCCGTATGGTCACATTCACGACGTGAGGGAAATGCAAGACTGCCGGAAAAGAATTGTCCAACTATCTAAAATATGGAATTATGGTAAAGAGAAAAGAGGTTAAAATCGACGAGGAGCAAATACGTGGTATGATGACGGGGGATATTCCTGCCGCTGTCATGGAAAAACTTTATGGAGACAACGCTGCCGACATCAAAAAAGAAGATGGCAAGAAGTCGGAACCAGAAAACCGATCCGAGTCCCCTGCCGTACCCGACAAAGTGGAAGATTCCGGTATATCTACCGGTGAAGAAGTACCGTCCCCGGTCCTCCGGGAGAAAACACGCCGGAAAAGGAACGGCTTGCAGGAATATCCCGAACATCTGTTTGACAACAATGTTGTGAAGGAGCGCCGCCAGACCTATGTCAGCAGTGACAACTACGAACGGGTGCGCACCCTGCTTTCCGTGATTGCGCCGACCGTCAGCATCTCGTGCTATATCGACAATATCCTCTCGGCCCACCTGGAACAGTATCGTGACGAGTTGAACGCCATCTACAGCAGCCGCATCAACCTGAAGCCGTTATGATGTTCCGTTCACATGAGAAAAGGGACACCCGACAGTAGGAATCTCTTCCTGCTGCCGGATGCCCCTGCTTCCCCTTTCACGACCTTGTGCCTATCTCGTACCGGTAACTCTCGTTCCTTTCGGTATCGGATTGTCGAGTATTATCCTGTAACAGTGTTTACCGTCCACCTTCACCGGCTCCCTTGCCACCATAAATCCGGCACATTTCTCCACCTTCGCGGCATCGAGTATCATTCCGGCTATGAAGCTATTGGAGAAACGGGCGCAACGTGGGTCATTCCATATCATGAAGCCGTTTTCGTCATCCGATACGAACATGTACCAGTCTTTCGGTCTGTCATCGTCCCTGGCGATTCCCAGCCGGTTGCCGGCGTGCAGTTTAAGTTCCCTGCTCAATATCTTACTCAGGTACATGCTGCCGTCACGACATACCGTGATGATTCGTTTGCCCTTATAGGTCAGTGCCGGATGTGAATTGCTCTTGTCATAAACTGTCAGTTTCATAATCAATCATGTTTTTAGTGATACATTTATTTTCTGTCATGCCGCCTCGCCGGCCATAATCAGTCTTCTTTGGGCAATGAATCTCCGGTTCGACCGGACATATTCCATCATGGCCTGTGCCCTGCGTGCCACCACCGATGTTTTCTCGCCCATGTGTCTGGCGATGGTACGGAACGAGCTGCCGGTCTCGTAAAACCGCAGCATGAATATCCTGTAATCCTCGTAGGAGAAGTGCCGCCTGAGGAATTTCTGTATGTCCCTTACCAGTCTGTCGCACCCGGTAAGCATCTCTTCCCGCTCATCGGTCTCTTCCGTGCAGTCCGCCTCACCCAGTCTTGAGAAATATTCGTCCCCGGGGTTGTCGTAACGACTGTCATCCCTTGTTCCCGATTGCAGGATTTTCCGATAACACCCGAAGAAGTAGGATTCCAAGTCCTCTATTCCGTTGTTTGAGAATATCACCTGCTTCCTGACTGCCAGATACGCGTCATGGAACGCGTCCTCGTTGATTTTCCCGTAAAGGGACACACTCTCTTTCAGTCTCGCGTATGAGCGGTTGAACCATCCGTTGAATTCTTTCACGTCTTTTGTTGCCATATCCTTTGATTTTTATCTGTTAGACATCCGGCCTGCGGTGCAGGCACTCTTGTTTCTTTGTATGCCTTACAGCCGTTCTCCCACCGGAAAGGTGTCAAGGCTCGGCAGGAAAAAATACCGGAGCGCGGAGCGTGAGGATGATTTTTTCCCAGCCGACCCGCAGGGCCCGGCCTTGCGCCCCGGTGGGGAACGGCTACCTTTGCTTCAAAGAAATGAGGGTGTCCTTTTCTGTTTTCTACACCATGAATTATCACCTGACGGTGAAAAGTAATGTCTGCCGGTGACACGTGCCGTCCGGTTTGCAGACAGTTCCCGTTTTTTTATTTTCTTCGCTTCCGAAACGGTTTACGGGCACATGAATCCCTTTCCGGTACCATCTGTCCGCAATTCCGTTTTACAGTAAAAATCAATGTCAAACTTAAAATTACAGGAACATGGAAGTAGTGGTTATAGACAAGGCGACTTTCGAGAGGATGCTCTCGGGATTCGAGAATTTTGCAAAAAAGGTGGAACGTCTCTGTCGGGAACATGGGGACTTGGGAGAGAGGGAATGGCTTGACAGCGATGACGTGTGCAGGTTGCTCGGTATCAGTCCGAGAACCCTACAGACGGTGCGGGAGAACGGAACGCTGGCTTACACCAAGATTAGCCACAAGGTGTATTACAGGCCGGAGGATGTGAAGGCAGTCTTTCCCGTGGTGGAGATGAAACGGTGTATTGCAGCCAATAAAGGAAGATATTGTAATACCGATACAATTAATTTATAAACATTGTGCTTATGAATGACAATGGCAACATCCGGCTGCTGACACCGGAAAACGACATGCGCGTGAGAGCCTTTTTCTCGTCGCTGGAAGACCTTTCAAAAAGGGTGGAGAAAATATGCGACAGCAACAAGCCGTCACTGGACGGGGAACGCTATTACAACGACAAGGAACTGGCGGTGAAACTGAAGGTCAGCCGCAGGAGCCTACAGGATTACCGCAACAACGGCATACTGCCATATGTCCGGGTAGGCGGAAAGATCCTATACAGGGCTTCCGACATAGAACGGGTGCTGATGGATGAGTACAAGGAAGCGTACCGTCTGAATAGATGAACTTGAATCTACCCTCGTAAAGTTGCTTTTATTTCGTGAAACTACCTTCCGGGTATAGCAATTACGAGTGAAAGCAACTTGCTTTATGGTATGATGTCAAAAAAGAAAGTAGCTTGTTGCAAGATTTTTTTTGTTTCTTTAATCTTGATTCTGTGATATTGGCCGTTTTAACTTGACCCATAAACACAACATAGGTGTATCTTTGAATTTAGTCAAACATACATCAGCATCATTTAACATTAGGATTCTATTCCAATTGTTAGCTTTTAATTGAGGAACTTCCACTGCTTCATCGAATAAAGCAAAAGCAGCTCCCATGCTATTAAATACTCTAACAATTCGATTAACTATAATCTCTATTTCTCTCATCAGAATAGGTTGCTTCAGGTCATTGTTCTTATGAAGTATAATAACTGTTTCATCTTTTGATTTTCTTTCTATCATACAATTGAAATATCCGAAGTACTTATTGGAAGTATTCAAATAAGTTAGAGATTGCCCAGGTTTTGTTTCGACTCTAATTACTTGCCTTTTAGTATAATCGCAAAGGATTTCATCAAAATATTCATGCGCAGATTTTTTATTGTTATTTATTGCTTCATCAAATTTTTCTATAAACTCGTCTATTGAATATACTTTAGTACCGAAATTGAAAAGTTTGTATAATGTTTTGCTCTTTAAGCGCATACCTTCGTCATCACTAACTATACAATCGCAGTATGAGCCGAAGAAACTATGGCAACAATCTACTTGCATATTTTTAAACTTAACCTTCTTCCGAATTTCTTTATTTACTCCAAATAGGTCAAGAAGCATATATGACATATAATATACCGTTGCAAAATCAGTAGATGATAACCCTGTTTGAGTTAAAGTAGCTTTAATTATATCTAAGAAGGATAATCCTAATGGAGATGAGGCTAACTGTTCGTTAAAAACATTTTCACCTTCTGCTGTAATCAATGTAGGATTATATCTAGCAATAGTATTGTCTCTTATAATTTTGTATGGCTCCTTATTCTCATAAAAATTGTGGGATACAAATTTCATTAATGATGTAAAAAACGAAGGCTCTACTTGGAGTCCGTTAGCTGAAACTGGAATTCTTTTTGTTAGCCAATCAAAATCCAATTCTCCCTTTAAATCCTTAATGCTAATATCAACAATGTTGTTGATAGCATTTCGCTGCTCTTCTGTTATTTGTGAGAAATCAAAATTTTCAAGCCAGGAGAAATCATCTACTTTGCCTATAGTCTCAAAAGCCTTGCGTGGGGATTGCTTCATAACTTCCAGTTTATTGCTTTCATATATTAAACGATTTTCGCCAACTATCGATTGCATAAATTCCATTTCCGCATATTTAATATCCGTTTTATCATCTTGCAAATCAAACAAATGAGCATTTGAATAGAAAAAAAGAAACTCATCCTTGTGAGACAATATCTTTTCACGCAAGAGAAGGTATTTCTCTTCCCTTACATTGAATAGATGGCTGAATACTTGTTTGTCTAAATATATTGTAACCATAAACAATAAAATATGTATAAAATAACAACAATTTATTTATCATTTTTTTAATCTTCTTCAATACTAAACCTTTTTTGTTTTAATTCTGGTAGTTCTTTCAAATGTCTGCAAATCCATCTTAAAGGAATAGGTAATGGATTTGTAACGTGCTATCTTTTTTATCTTACTTCAAATAAAAGTGTAATGACTAGATGATGATAAAGATATGGAAAATAATGGATTTTCTCTATTATTTTCTGACTTTTCTCAAAATCAGTAATTGCATTATTACCACCAATTCCATCTGGCAGCTTACCAACAAGCTAGATTCAATAAATAAATAGCTGTAAATTAATAACATAAATACACGCACTGCTAAAACACTATTGCACTGGCAAGGAACTGCCGCGAAACTAAAAATCAACCGCAGGAATCTCCAGAGCTATCGTCGAAGGGAAGATATCTTATATCAAGTTAGGAGGCAAAGTGCTTTACTATCGTTCCGATATGGAGAAGTTGCTGGAGGATGGGTATTGAGGGACATTCTGGCATATATGGAATGAAGGGAGTATGGGAAATAACTTTTGAAGCCGATGTAATAATGCGTTTTTATATTTTCCTTTCGTTCATTTTATGTGTGTAATCTTATTGTTTTTCATTCATTTTATGTGTATATTTGCAGTGTGTTTCATTCATTAAATGTGAACAGGCACTCTAATTATGGATAGATATGCTATAAATGAACTAGTTAGGTGGAAAGATGCCCGTAGACGCAAACCACTTATAGTAGAAGGAGCTAGGCAGGTTGGAAAGACTTGGCTCGTAAAGGACTTTGCTTGTAAGCACTATGATAATATTGCGTATATAAATTTTGAGGAGCAAATATATTTACGCAATCTGTTTGAAACGGACTTTGACGTGACAAGGATAATTTCTGCCATAGGAGCCGCCGCCCATCAGAACTGCATACCTGGCAAGACACTGATTTTTCTTGATGAAATTCAAGAGGCTCTGAATGGTGTTACCGCATTGAAATATTTTTATGAAAATGCCTCTGATTATCATATTATTGCTGCCGGTTCTCTTTTAGGGCTGGAACTGCACAGACAAGCCTCTTTTCCTGTCGGCAAGGTACAGTTCATGACACTTCATCCCATGAGTTTTCTTGAGTTCCTTGATGCAGTCGGGGAACAAGCATTGGCTGGATTTATCGCAAAGCATGATTGGGAGAATATCAGACTTTTCGGACCCAAACTGAAGGACCTGCTCAAACATTATTATTATGTCGGGGGTATGCCGGAGGCTGTTCTGGCATTCAGCGAAACACACGACTGGCTTGAAGTCAGGGATATTCAAAATGAAATACTTGAAAGCTATGACAGGGATTTTTCAAAACATGCCCCGGAAGAGATTGTCCCGCGTATAAGACAACTATGGAATTCTTTGCCTGCTCAACTCAGTAAGGAGAACCGTAAGTTTCTGTACGGAGTTGTCAGGGAAGGCGCCCGGGCACGGGAATACGAGATTGCCCTTCAGTGGCTTTTCGACGGTGGACTGATTCATCGTGTCAACAATGTGTCCGCACCCCGCCTGCCGTTAAAGAGCTACGAGGACAAATCTGCTTTTAAGATTTTTGCCGTGGATATAGGTTTGCTGGGAGCCATGTGCGGGCTGGACTCGGATACTATAGTCAGAGGTAACAATATTTTTACGGAATTCAAAGGTGCGTTGACAGAGCAATATGTCTTGCAGCAGCTTAAATTGAAACATGAACCATTCTACTGGTCTAAACCGAATGCCCGTCAGGAAATAGACTTTTTAATACAGACTAACGGTGGTATAATCCCGATTGAAGTAAAGGCGGAAGAAAACCTTAAAGCCAAAAGTCTCAGACAGTTTGTTTTGGATAATCATCCCGATACGGCATATCGGACTTCCATGTCCGATTACAGACAAGAGGAATGGATGATTAATATGCCATTATATTGTGTTCCTGTTATATAGTCGAATATCTTTTTGAAAAGAACATTTAATTACCTTTATGTAATATGGAGAGTCATAATATATTAGAATATGGCGAATTTATAAGTTCTGTACGACAGAACCGGGATTCTAAATTCGGTTTTTTACTAGGAGCTGGAACCTCATTGTCTTCAGGCGTACAATCTGCATCGGATTGCATCTGGGATTGGAAAAGAGAAATATACTGTCGATATAATGAAAACCACCGTATAAATTTCCCGGACGCACGCTCTAAATTTGCGAAATCGCAAATCCAAAAATGGCTGGATGCGCAAGGAGGATACCCTGCATTGGGAGCAGAAGAGGAGTATGTCTTCTATGCAGAAAAAGCTCATCCAATCGCTTCAGACAGGGTACGTTATTTTAATAGTTTAATCCACGACAAAGTACCCTATGTCGGTTATCGGTTATTATGTCTATTAAATAAGTATTCGATAGTAGAATCTGTCTGGACAACTAATTTTGATGGTATGGCAGAGAGAGCGGCTCATCAAATGAATATTACACCTAAAGTCATAACATTGGATAATCAACAAGATATCTATAGAACCATATCTAATACAGAGTTAATGTGTATCTCGTTACATGGAGACTACAAATATTCGACATTAAAAAATACTTCTTCTGAACTTGATAACCAGTCTGAAGTTTTCTGTCAGGTTATGACTTACTATTTCACAACAAGGCATTTGGTTGTATTAGGCTATAGCGGTCGGGATAATTCATTGATGTCCGCTTTGAAAAATACATTTACCACTTCCGGGGCCGGCAGATTATATTGGTGTGGAATAGAGGAGTCTCCTTCCTCTAAAGTTTTGTCTTTGATACAAGATATTAGAAATTCCGGTCGCGAAGCTTTTTATATTCAGGTAGAGAGCTTTGATAAAACGATGATATCATTATCGTTAGCGTTGTCTGATGGAAATAGAGAAATGTATGATGTCGTGATGTCTGAAATGGCGAAATATCGGGAGAGCGTTAAACTTGAACCATTTAAAGTGAAAGGACATTGTGCCCGTTATCTACTCCGTGACAATCTATATCCGATAAAACTACCGAACTCCTTATTGAAAGTAGATCTTAAATCTGGTGCCAATATCGCTGATATCCGAAAAGTTGTCAAAAATAAGCCTATTTTTATCGCCGAGCAAAAAGGAACCCTCTATGCCATAGCTTCATATTCAGACTTGGAATCTGAATTGAAAGAATACTTTACGGGTGATATCGTAAGAACCCCTATTTCATTGAAGGACATAAGTGCTAATGGAGCTTTTAAATCAATATTTTTAAAAGCTATTTTATATGGGCTGAGCAAATTGATATGTCTAAATTGTTCTTTCGGGAAAAGATTAATCTGGGGTGACAAAGTTTTTAAGAATGTGAATGGGATGCCCGTTTTGTATGCTCTGTCTATTGGATTAAATTTTATCGAAGACAAAGAGTATGCAACCCTTTCTCTGCGCCCTGAACTTTTCTTTACCGATAAGAATATGCCTAAAGAACAACGGCAGGAGGTCTCTCGCCAGTACTTTTCTAAACTATGGAATAAAAAATATGACGAAACACTTAAGGAGTGGGAAAGTATCATATTCAAGAGCAATCATTTGAAGTTCTGTATTCCTAAGGGCAACGAAAGATTTCAATTTCAAATAAGCAATAACAGTTCGCTGTCCCTTCTATTGGGAAAAGATCATGATCCTGCAATCATCATCCCACAGCAACTTAGTAACAGGATACTTTTTAGAGGTGGAATTATACCGGAACCTCTCCTCTGTTTTCCCTCAATTAATGCAGAAAGGGATAATTTTGATTGGAATCAAATGCGTGGATTGGTTAGAAACAAGCCTACAGATTATTGGAAAGACGAAAAGTTCTCTATTGGAGTATCATTAAGTGTGATAGCTCCTATAGAAAAGTCAGGTAGGTTTGCCAGTTTTATTTCTAACCTATCGCGAAACTTGTCACCAGTAAAAAAAGACCACGATTATCTTGTAGACTATCCCGGATTTAATAGCGCATACCATACCCAATTATTTATTCCTTCTCCGGGAACAGATAAATGGCAATATTCGAAATTATATTACACTTCCGCATATGAGATTGCTTCCGATATTACACTAAAAATTAATAGACTGGCTATTAATGGACAGTCTGTCATACTTATTTTTATCCCCAAGGAATGGGAGAAATTCAAGACATTGAATCATAAGGGTGAAAAGATAGATCTTCATAATTATATTAAAGCTTATTGTGCTTCACGTGGTATTACAACTCAATTAATTGAAGAAAAGACTCTTACTGATATAATGCTATGTGAGAAAATATGGTGGTTGTCGTTAGCTATATATGTTAAATCTTTACGAACTCCATGGACATTAGCGTCTTTAGATGAGAACACCGCTTATGCAGGTATTGGCTACAGCATATTATCTAAGGTGGATAATGAGCAACACGTAGTAATGGGATGTAGTCACATTTATAATCGTTTTGGGGAAGGTTTAAAATACAAATTGCAAAAGGTCAATAATCCTATTTTTGATAGAAAGAACAACCCTTACATGTCTTATGAAGAAGCCTATAAATTCGGCACGATGATTCAAAATTTATTCCTTGAATCCATGGACAAACTTCCTACTAGGGTTGTAATTCATAAAAGGACACACTTTAGAAATGACGAAATTAATGGAATAAAGGATTCATTGAAAGCCGCCGGTATAGAAACTGTAGAATTATTAACCATCGAATTTGAATGCGAACGGAAAGAATTACCGTATGATATAAACCGTTATGGAGTGGGCATTCATAATTACCCTATCAAACGTGGAGCATATATTGTAATATCTGATAATACTTTTTTGCTGTGGACCCATGGAGTTGTGCCATCTATAAGAAATGAGAGTTTGTCGTATTATCCCGGTGGAATTGGAATACCTGCTCCGCTAAAAATAACCCGATATTCAGGCAGCAGTACAGTGCAAACAATTGCGACTGAAATATTGGGATTCACTAAGATGAATTGGAATTCATTTAATTTATATACTAAATTGCCGGCAACTATCGACACCTCCAATACATTGGCACAAGTGAGCCACTTGTTGCGCCATAAATCCGAACAGACATTTGATTACCGGCTATTCATTTGAAATGATAAAATCAATGGAAAGAACATATTGAAAACGAATAGGAAGAAATATGCGCCAGCCCCGACTGTTTCTTGGAGGTGAGGGAGTTTGCCGTCTGGAAAAAAGAAATGCCGGTCTGGGCTTTGGTATAAAGCCGCCCTTCCCCCGGCATCTTTTTGTTATATCTTGATGTTATTTTTTCTGACTGTTCCCGTCGGGTCGGTCGTTTCCGCTGTACCCGTTATTTTGCCCGGGCTTCCGACGAGGGGCAAGGTTCGCGGGGCAAATACACTCGGCAACGCCGAGGAAGATTTGCCCCGCGACGGCAAGACCGCCTGACCTTGCACGCTCTCGGGGCTCGGGCTATCTTGAATCACAGCGGAACACGACCGGGACGGTCCGTTATTTTTCAACCGGACTGTTACCACCCGTCGCGTTTCGCCGTTCCACCAATCGGTCCATGTCTTTCGAGATTTTGTCATCGGTCACTTTGGCATATCCCTGCGTGGTTCTTATGTTCGTGTGCCCCATCATCTTGCTAATGCTCTCAATCGGCACACCCGCCGAAAGCGTCAATGTTCCGAACGAATGCCTGCTCGCGTGGTAGCTGAGATTCTCTTTCACTCCTGCCACTATCCCGATTTCGTGTATGCAGTACCATAACATGTCACGCTTGGGCAGGGGGAATATAGGCCTGCTGTCATCAGTGGTATTATACAGCGACAATATCTGTTCGGCTACGGGATGCAGCGGAATAAAGGATTCCACATCGGTTTTCTTCCTGTTGATACGGATATACTTTCTGCCGTCCGCGGTCGTTCCGATATGCGAGGGATAAAGCCGTTTTACATCGACATATGACAGCCCCGTGAAGGCTGAAAAGATGAACGCCCTACGGGTAAGCTCCTGTAACCTCTCCGGCATGGGCTGCTCCATGATCCGTTGCAGTTCTGCCCGGCTTATGTGTTTCAACTTGTAGTCCGGTTTCTTCTCGTAGGGGACATCCGCAAGCGGATTGAAACGGAGTATCTCCCTGTCCACCGCAATATAGATAAGACGGTTCAGCCATGTAAGGCAGTGGTTGATATGCCCATTCCCGCAGCCTTTGGTTTTCAGATAGAGTTTATAGCCCCAGCCGAAGTCTTCGGTAATGTCCTCAAAGGCGATGTCCCGCATACCCAGCGACAGCAGATACTCGTGCAGGTATACCTGTGAGGATTTAGACTGACGGTAAGAGGAGGTCGAATCTATCACTTCTGAGCGGATTCTCAGTCTTTCCCGCTCCTCTTCCCCGGCTTTCAGCAATGTGACCGGAACGGTTGCTACATGGGTAATCTCGTTCTTGAGCATTTCCGCCGTGACCATACCCACATCCTTCAACAGATTGGAATATGAGGTTTCAATTTTGGAACGGAGTCCGACAAGGAGGTTGTTTGCCCTTGCATCCTTTACTTCCCCTGTTTGGGCGTTCCAGTCTTTGGGATTGCAGTAATAACCGGTGGCAAATACGCTGCTCTTGCCGTCAATGGTGATACGGCACAGTATTGAAGTAGTTCCGTCTGTTTTGACCTTGCCACGGTTGATGTAGTATAGAATGGAAAAAGTGCTTCGCATAATCGAATTGTATTTATAGGGTTAGAGAATGAGTTTCAAATCTTTTGTCGCTTCGATATATTTGTCCATATCCTCGAAGAGTTTCTTAGGGGTTACACGGGCATACACCTGGGTGGTCCTTATATCCGCATGCCCCAGCATCTTGCTGACAGTCTCGATAGGTACGCCGTTTTCAAGGGTCATGAGGGTCGAGAACGAGTGCCGTCCCATGTGGTAGGACAGACGCCCCTTGATACCGGCTTTCATTTTGATGCTCGTCAGACACCATTTAAGGGCCTGGTACGGGATTACGGGAAACAGTGTGCCCCGTGTATCGTCACGGTATTTTTCGATAAGGGCTACCGCTTCGGGCAGCAGCTTCACACGGCTCAACTGCCCGTTCTTCCCCCGACGGTATTTCAGCCACAATGCCCCGTTGTCGTCCCTTGACAGGTTGTCAGGAGTGATCGCTATTACATCCACATACGAAGTTCCGGCATAACAGGCGAAAAGGAACATGTCCCTGACAAGGGAGTGTTCCGGGCGGCATCCGGTAAGCTCTATATCCCGTATCTTCTCGAAATCCTCCTTGCTTAACGCTCTTGGAGCTGTTTCCTTCTGTTTGGGTAATTTGTAGTGTTCAAAATAAAATTTGTCCGAATGTCCCTCCTTGAAGGCTATGCGGCAAATCTTTTTAAGGATGGCCAAATAATGGCGTACCGTCTGGACGCCCAATCCTTTTTCAATCACGACATATTCCTGAAACTCCCGGATGAACTGCTCGTTGAGCTGGCAGAAAGCAAGGTCTGATACTTTGAACCTGCTGCTGACGAAATCAGCGAGACGGCTGCGGGTATAGAGGTAGTTGGGAAGTGTACGGTGAGACACATCGATGCCTACGCGTGCCCTGACTTCCCCGATATGTCTGTCGAAGAGTTTGAGCAAGGTCATCCGCGTCTCCTTGCTGCCTTGAAAGGCTTCCTTGACAGCTGTCGCATCGAAATCGGTCTTTCGTTCCACAAGGGAGTCGAATGCGGAGTTTACAGCCAACAGCAGCTTGTCGATTTTTGCGTTGACTTCCACCGCCTCCTTGCTCTTTCCGTTCAGACGGCTTTCCCGGGGATTCCACAGTTCGGGAGTGATGGAGATCTTACAGCTGAACTGCGCCATCGTCCGGTTAACGGTGATGCGCCCCATTATCGGAGCTTTGCCGGATTTGTCCAGTCCGCTCTTTTTGAGGTAGAGCAACACCTTGAATTTTTCTACTTTCATACGCTTATATTTTTAGTGGCAAATTTACCTGTTTTATAAGCGTTCTTCGATATGCAAAACTATGACAATCAGTGTAATATGTCGCTAATTCAATTTGTTTGATCCGCTCTTCGTTACCTTATCCCTACCGGTAACAGCCCTGCTAACGATTTGGTAACTGAATATTCTCAATAAGCCTCGCTTTTTTGCTTTTTCCTCATGTGGAAGAATATAGAGAAATAGTTAATCACCAACAAATTGCGTTATGCTTTCTTTTAGTTTCCATTACTCATATCACTTCTTTCTTTCCACACGGCTCGGCACACATTTGCTACAACTGTTACTCTTGCTAATCAAGTTTCTATTGAGAATGTATCTAAAATGCTGGGCCATTCTAGTATTAGAATGACACAGCATTATGCAAGAATATTAGATGCTTCGATAGAACATGAAATGTTGAACGTGGAAAAATGTTATGAATGAGATATCAACTATACTCCTTACTTCCAATGATGGAAATAGGGGCTTATCATTAATGCAGATTAATTAATGAATAACTAAATTTACTGAAAAAATTTTTTATTTTTTTCTTCCATCCTATAATCAAGAGCAAGAGTTACACCATCAAAACACCCGCCCCATCATTCAGGGTGGGGATAGTCCCCTCCCACAACGATTAAAATCAAAAATGATGGAAAGATTAAAATTTATTGAAACCATGTCTATTGCAGACTTCAAAGCAAAAAAGGGAGTGGAAAGGATCGAAGTGAAACAGAACCCCCAAAGCGGGAAATGTTTCATCGTCTTTGGTATCGAGACAGGAGCGGTAAGCGATAAATTCCTTAAAGGAACAATGACCAATCCCGTTGTTTCGCAGGTATGTTCCCCTGATACGGGAGACTTGTTCTACCTGTTACACCAGAAAGGAGAAGGAGGAGCGGCCACATTAGGCATATTATAGCCTATTCCAGTTTGGTCTTGAAGGCAGGAAATATTTATATTCCCTGCCTTATTTTTTTTATGGAAACGGAATAATAACCATTATTAAATTCTACACAATGAACTTACGGCAATCATCGAAAAAGCAAGCGAAGATAAAGCTAGCACTTCAAGGCTGTGCAGGAAGTGGCAAAACATATTCAGCCCTACTTTTAGCCAATGGTCTCTGCCGAGACTGGACTAAGATCGCAGTCATAGATTCGGAGAACGGGAGTGCAGACCTGTATGCACATTTGGGAAATTACAATGTACTTCCTCTTCAAGACAATTTTACACCGGAGAGCTACATCGAGGCCATACAAATTTGTGAAAACGCAGGAATGCAAGTCATTATCCTAGATTCCATCTCCCAATGCTGGGACAATTTGTTGGAATATCATGCCGGTCTGCCCGGCAACAGTTTCACCAACTGGCAGAAGATTACTCCCAGAATGAACGCCTTCATGCAGAAGATATTGCAGTCAGACAGGCACATCATCTGCACCATGCGTTGCAAACAGGACTATGTGCTCAACGAGAGGAATGGCAAGATGGTGCCTGAAAAAGTGGGTTTGAAAGCCGTCATGAGAGATGGAATAGATTATGAGTTCACCATCGTATTCGACATCAACATGAAGCACCAGTGCATGGCGAGCAAGGACAGGACCAACCTTTTTGCAGGCAAGCCCGACTTTATGATTACCCCAGCTACTGGGCAGATCATTCTCGACTGGTGCAATGACGGGGTGACCGTCGAAATGATCAGAAGCAAGATAAACAATAGTCAATCCATTGAAGAACTGACCACCGTTTATCACCAATATCCAGAGTGGTATCAGCAACTCACTTCTGACTTTATGCAGAAGAAGGCCTTTCTTCAAGACCAGAGAACAAACAATCAACCAATCAATTATTCACCCAATTTCGTAAAATATGGAAACGATACAGTTACAGCCGGTCAGGTCAGATGAAATTTATCCAAGCAGGAAAAACGAAACATTAAGAATGTCACGACAGGATATTGTCGATGTAGAACCGATTTTGTCAAGAAGAGAAGTCAAAAGGCTACCTTTCATTGAAGCCAATACCCAAGAAGTCACGATTGAACATCTGAAAGAAGATTGTATCGTTCCGGTGTTCAGCAAGGACAATGAAATCACTATTTCCCATCCCTGCTTTATAGAGACTGTATGGGAAGCAGCCGGCAAGGTATTTCCTAATGAAAGAGTCAGAATGCCTGAAATACGAGTAAGCCATATTATCAAGGGCAGAATACCCGAAGCCATTCACAAGCCCGCGAAAGACTTGCTGGAAGAAGACAAGACCATCTATTACGAGAGAATGATGTTTTGTTTTGAAATCCCCACCATACACGAGGATATTGCCGGGAACAGGCTCAACCTTACGGTAGGCGGCGTAAGGGCTTATAACCAAGAGAACCTTTACAGCAAAAAGGGAATGGAAAAGTTCAAACTCTTCATAGGCTTCAAGAACATGGTATGCTGCAATATGTGTGTCAGCACAGACGGTTTCCAGTCAGAAGTGAGGGCAATGAGCAGCCAAGAACTGTTTACTTCGGCAATAAAGCTCTTTCAATCGTATAATGCGGCCAAGCACCTTTATTACATGGGCGCTTTCAAGGACAACTATATGACAGAACAGCAGTTTGCCCAATTTTTGGGCAAGAGCAGATTATACCAATATCTTCCACCTGAGCAGAAGAAAAAACTTCCCCCAATGCTTATGACCGATACCCAAATAGGGCTGGTGGCGAGAGCATATTATCAAGATGATAACTTTTCCCTTCCAGACAATGGTAAGGAAATCAGCATGTGGAATGTGTATAATTTGCTTACGGGGGCAAACAAATCTTCCTACATAGATAACTTTTTGGATCGGGCTTACCATGCCACTCGGCTTTCGGAAGGGCTGAACCAAGCCTTGCATGGAGAGGGGGAATACACTTGGTTCATTCAATAGAAAATGACTGGCCATAAAGAGGTTCTGAAAGAACCTATCCATTATGGCAGAAAATTCTGATTTGTACATCTAACTCCAAATTTTTATATATAGAAACTGGGTTAGGTGTACATTTTCCCTTAAAAAAAGAGGTTATCTATTATGGTCAGGAAAAGGATTGGCTTTAATGAGTCTGGGAATGCTGATAATATCAATATCCTTTTCCTCTTCCTGACACTGTTTGTTTAGTGTATCAGGTAATAATTGTGAAAAAGTATGTCCTTATCGAGAGTAGTTGGATAACTAATCATCATATGGATAGTTCTCCGCATTCTGGCAAAGATGTTGGACAGGAAACAGCCCATATCCCGATTTAGATTTTTTCAAGCTAACAGGTTGTGCCCTTTTAAGAGAGGGTTACATACCCAGCTTTTACGAGGAATAAGAGTACTTTTGCATATAGTTTAAGGAACGGCCCATTCCTATGGAGTCTGATATGCCTTAGTTTACTTTGAAAAAAGTAGTTGTCAGAGTATTGTTTGTTTCCGAATAATCGTAACTTTGTGGAAACAAACAAATAACGGGACAATGAAATAAAAGTTTAACAAGTCATATTAGAAAAGAAGTGTTTGCTTCTGCTTGATGTATTCTGAAAATCGCCAATTAGAGGAATATAACCATCACGGCATGAGAGTGAATGCTCCCTCCATAGGGTGTGGGCTTTCCTTGTTGTATGGTTATAGGTGTTTGGCGATACCTCAGAATAGCAACAGGTAAAGTCTGCACCTTTCTTTTTGTGGTATGGCTACAAAAAAGAAAAAATGGAACGAATTAAGAGACAAGTTCAGAACGCCATTCAGCTGTATGAGCGTCAAGACATCACCGCCTTACAACAACAGTTATATGAACTGTATTCCAACTTCAATCAAATTGGCGGAGGGAAATTAATCATTAATTATCCGAATAAAGACCAACTAGCAGAATGCTTTACCATGATGCTTCGATTCGATTGGATAAATGATAATGACATCCGCGAGGTTTGGGCGGAAAATGGATTTTACTGTATCATAGAGTATCTGAATAAACAAGCAAATACACCCATCGACACAGCAGTTGGCGCATTGAATCTTTTTTTGCATTTATGTGTAGCGAGAAAAGATCTTAAGCCCAAAGTGCAAGAAGTATTGAACAAGGCTGTAATGTTGATGAATCCTGTTTTCAAAGACCATTACATCAACAATAGCGCAGATTATCTTATCGACCAATTCTTATATCTGTCAGCAAAAATGATACAGCCGCTGATGAAAATACACGGTGACATATTGCAGGGAAGTTACAAAAAAGAATACGATAACATATTACTGAATAGAGATATTGAACAGTGCTGCAAGCCAAATTCGATAATAGAAAAGGCATCTTTCATAGCAAATGTAATAGGCTCCGTATTGATAGAGATGTAAAAAGATGACAAAATATCCGATATTAAATCTTTGTAAAATGAGCAATAAAGACAATGGGAAAAAAGGAAACACAGGGTGTTTTATCATAACATTCTTAGTCATTGCTGCTGGTATTCCTTCGGCTTTGGCACATGCGAAAGAGGGGCCTATTGGCTCTGTGGTAATCTTGATTTTTGGGATAGCTGTAGCGTGGTATGTAGCCAAAGCTCTTAGTGATAATTGAAATGCAAAAAGCGATATGAAATTTTCCTTGACATTAGGGACAGGCTTACCGCTTATTATTTCCTCTGACAATCTGTGTTTTCTTATTGACACAGGTTCAACCCATAACACCTTATTCAGCTTTGTATATGAACATTTCAAAGACAGATTCAAGGTATTGGAGGAAAGACGCAACATAATAGGGATTGATGGAGTACAACATGAAGCTCCGACTATTGAAGCAATATTCAATTTCGAGGGTATGAGTTACACCTCCTTCTTTGCCATACTAGATGCCTCAGAAGCAGTCGTGCAGGTGCAGGAAGAGACAGGTGTACAAATTCATGGTGTACTAGGCACTCAGTTCCTTGTTGAGAACAAATGGATTGTTGATTTTGAAAAACTCACTATCAACAATGTCAAGTGAGGAAATATTTATTGAGATTAAAGTCTCAGTCTTTACATTTCTTCCTGACAAAAGAGAGATATTTAGCTTGCCGGCCTTGAATTATTAAAAAAAGGAATAGAAATATGCCGTCGGATACTGAAATAAGAATCAAAGATTTTTTGTATGATATGTATTTATGATATGAATTTTGGAGTTAAAGGACGAGCCTTTACTGATTTTTTACAGTCTGTCAGCAGTGGTATTATTTATGGTGATAAACGTAAAAAGCTTGTACACTCAGATAAAAATACGCAATGTATTGTTGAGTATACGCACATTTTATTGGATAAAATACATTTTCGAGGGAACTACACACTCGGTTTTCAATTGGATTATCCCTCGGGATACTACCTTCGAAATAAAACCTATCCCCAAATACGTATGGAATGCTTATTCCCATACATTGTTCCCGAAGAATCTCCCGAATTTGTGTGGCAAATGTATCTATTGACTAATGCGGACAAAATATTACATGGAATAAACGATTATGTGTCCAGTTACTGTGAGTTGTTATGGATGTATTCAGATGAGTACTTAAACACTTTCAAATGGGAGCCGAATATTAATGAGTTTCTAGACCCCAAACTGGTTTTACATGGTACTTATGCTAAGGTCGAATGCTGTTGGATAGAATCAAATGAGATGGGATTATACAAAGATATTTGTGAATATGACATTCGAGATGAAACTATTGAAGAGAAAAGCCATACAACACAGTTATTACTGCCACCTTGGGGCAGTGACGATTATTATCAGGCGGTACTTGACAAATTATTGCCCTTTTAAGGTGTTTGTATTTCCCTTTGAAGGAATCTGATTCGTAACTAGAAAACAATAAATATTTAAGATACACCAAAAATGAAAAAGAAAACCGTAATGATTATGTGTGCCCTATTTACCATGTTGACAAGCATAGTAAGTTGTTCCGGAAAAGCACAAAGATCAGCAGATGCAATTCCTGCTGATACCTTACAGGCGTCTTTGATAATTGAGGATTCCACACCTCTCAATGATGCTGTTGGTAAATTAAGCGATTCCATCAGCCATGTAAAAATTAATCCTACGGATAAACAGGATCACGACGGGCTAATGTTTTGGACTTCCGACAAAATATGCAATACCAATCCGGAGCTGGTGTTGTTGCTTGATACTTTGTACAGATATACAAGAAGTAAAGGCGAAAATGAAAGTGTTAACGTTAAAGAAACGCTAAACTGGATGAAAGCATATCGAAAGCAGTTATGCGACTACTATGATAGGAATAAATTGGGTAGTGATACGATTACAGGCTATGCGAAGGCTGATACTGTATTGAATCACGCAGAAAGGCTATGGGATATAGATAAAGACGAGTCAACGATGGGTAGGATTGTTTATAATAGCACTTATTATTCATGGATTATATTCAAACAATATAATTCATTGATAGAACTTTTAGATTTGTGCGAGAATGACAAGCAGAAAAGTTTACTCATCAAGGAACAAGAAGCATGGGAGAACCTGGAAAAGGAATTCATAAAGTTGTTTTTCTGTTGTGTAGATTTGTGTTATTGGGAAGGTAGTATTAGTGGTGTTATTAGTAGTGCCGGAGTTTGCAGTGTATGGGAATGCCATATAAAAATGAACAATAAAGAATTGAATGATTTAAGCGATAATGAAATATTAGAGGAAGATTCTGGTGTATTTTTATCTTGTGCCGAAGATTTATTTATAAGTTCTTGTAGTACAGCTATAAAGAAATATTATGAATGTGGAGAAGATAAAAATTATCAGAAAGTATATAAAAATGCTATTCAACAAAATAAGAAATTAAAACCTTTATTAAGAAACTGGATTAAAACGAGAAATGCATGGACCGATGAAATACGTAGGGATAGTCTTTTTGACTGGTATGAAAGAAATACATCGGCAGTTTTATTGGGATTAGCAAATATTCTCAGTTCAATATATTGGTGATTTATGAAGATAATAAATGCTGAACATCTATAAGCCTGAATATGATTAGCAATTATTCATTTAATTTGTTTTTCTTTCTTGATGAGAAATTGGATAAGACTGTTATACTACATAATCAAAACAGTTATGAAACAGAAACAAGAAACTTAGGACTCCTACAAGTGCAGCCTTTGGCTTAATACAAACTTTGCCATTGTTGGTTAATAGTTGGTTTATTGACCTTTTTATTGTTTATCAATAATTGACATGTAATATAATACCAGTTGTGTTGTGTTAATATGAATATGATTCTTAATCTCTGCCCTTTAAAGAAGTTGGCAGGAAGTGCGGAACTTGGGTATATATAGTTTGAAGCCGGAAAACTTTTAAAACAAACGGAACATGAAAAAGCGAGCAATAATAATTCTCAGTACTATACTTGCCACATTGATATGTGTGGCTGGTTGTTCCTCGCCGCCAGAAACGTCAAGCGAAGATGAAAAGACGGGTGCGTGTAATGCCATATACTATTGGAAGACACAATTCCAACTGGATAATCATGCCAAGTCTTTTATTGGGGAACATGATATCCAAAAGATGTACATTAGATTTTTTGATGTCGACTATGGGCAAGACAGGGATGGTGTGTTTAAGGCAATACCCATTGCCACGACTATTTTTCGTGATACCGTGCCAGTTGGCATAGAAGTAGTCCCTACTGTTTACATAACAACCAAAGCTATAAAAGCCGATACCACGTTTGTGCAGTTGATGTATAAAAGGATTATGGCCATGGCAAAACGCAACAAGATACGAGACATACATGAGATTCAGGTAGATTGCGACTGGACAGAAAGTACCCAAGTCTCTTTTTTTAAACTGTGTGGGGTTTTGCGAGATATGCTGCATAAAGACGGGATAAAACTTAGTGCCACTATCCGTTTACACCAGTTAAAAAAGGAATGCCCCCCTGTGGATCGTGGGGTACTTATGCTGTATAATACAGGATCATTGTACAATCCAGATGGAAATTCCATCTTGAACTATAAAGATGTGGAACCTTATCTGAAAACAGAATTGGAATATGCTTTGCCGTTGGATTTTGCTTTCCCTGTCTATTCTTGGGGAATATGGATGCGGAAAGGTGAATTCAAGTCCATTCTTCACAAGACAGATTTTACAGATACACTGTATTATAGAAAAGCCGATATACGGAAATATATTGTTTCGCGAGAGCACTATGTGGAAGGCCATCTCATTAAGGAAAGTGACATAATCCGTTTGGAAACATCTCCTTTGGAAGAGATATTGAAAGTAAAGCGGTTGGTAAATTCCAAAATCAATCAACAGCCCCATTGTATAGTATTGTACCATCTTGACTCTTTGAACATTTCCCAGTATTCTGAAGAGGACATCCATTCAATCTACAAAAGATAACTTGCTTATGAAACAAATTCTCGTTACCCTGTTGTTGATATTCTCCTACCAATATGCATTAAGCTGCGGTCCTTTTGACAGGCTATATATACCTGAACAATATTACACATTCCGTGTTTGCGGCGATAACATGGAAGGAATAAAATTGCCACAGCTTGATTTGAAACAAGATGCCAAAAAGCAGGTGGAAGAAAATTGCCTTTATTGGGCAAAACAAACTTCAATGGAAATACCCGTTTCTGATATAAAGGCGGTAGTCTACCATTGGGATTATGAACAGCTGGAACAGCTTTATACCAATATAACCGAAAGAAACCCTCATTATTCAAGGGAGAATGCTTTTGCAGATTGGCTCACCAGACATCATGACTTGGAAGCTATATCATATCTGCTTCTTGCAAAAAGATGCGAAATGATACGCAACCAACAAGTGTCCGAGTGGTATTATCCCGTGGACGGAGATGATGAATGCAGTATGTTGATGGAAGTTATGATACAAGCAAAGGCATATGGCTCCCGAAGGTTTCTTGACCGTTATACCCTTCAAATGATAAGATGTCTTATATCCATGCGTCAGTACGATGAATGTTTGAACCTCTGGATAGAGAGAAATCAATATTTTCAGGAAAAGGTGATTCGGAATATGGCCAAAGGATATGTGGCGGGGGCATTGTTCCATTTGGGAGAAGTGGAAAAAGCCAAGGAGATATTCATTGAAGTAGGTGATATTTGTTCCTATCTGTTCTGTTTGCAAAAGGACGGACAACTTTATGATAACTTGGATTTGCTGTTGTTATTATATGAAAAAGACATCAATGATGAAAGGATATTCCCAATTATACAAAATATAATTCATGGCTTTGAAGCTTTGGACAATAGATTTACAAACGATGACTATAACATTCGTCGTAACCAGTGTTTTCGCACATTAAATAAACTCTCAGTAGAAGCTATTTCCAGAACCTCACCCAAATATCTGGCGGCATGGCACTATACAGCCGCTTATACTTATGACAAGCTAAACAATTCGCAAAAAGCATTGAATTTCATAAACCAAGCATCAAAGTACAAAGCTGAACAAGACTTAAAAGATGCCATTCGTGTCTTTCACCTTTACCTGACAGCCAAGAATGCTCCGCAATACGACAGCAAGCTGGAAAATTATCTTTATGGAGAATTGCTTTGGTTGGACGATAAGATAGCTTCTTCTAATGATTTTGACCTATGTATTGATTGCTTAAGAGATGGTTTCAGCTTTTATTATTGGAACGACATGATGAGCAAAATAGTCATTTCACAGGTAGTGCCTAAATGTATTTCTTCTGGTTATAAAGTCCGCGCATTGCAATTTTTGAATTATGCCGATTACCGTTTATTAAAAATGCTGGGAGACGAAGAGGATTCAAAAAAAGTAAAGGTTAGGAGAACAATTAATGGGCAAAGCTATCATTATGAATACAATGCGTATGATTATAGGACGAACTTCTTTATTAATTTGGATTCCATTGGGGTAAAATATATCAAGCGATTAGTATATAGAATGAAAAAACCATTATGTCCATTAGACTGTTTTTTATACAAATACAGTTACAACGACATGAATTACCTTTACGAAATTATTGGTACCCAACTGATTGCAAGCATGAGGTATAAAGAGGCCATACAATATCTCGCATTGGTATCTGACGACTTTATCAAGAGCAGGAACATATATGCACCTTTTGAATATGACGCATTCAGCAATCTTGAGTACAATACCGTCGGCAATAATAGAATACGAAACCAACCGGGAAAATCCTATAAGCTTGACTTTGCAAGAAAGATGTATGCTTTGGAACAAAGTATAAAGAATGCGCGGAATCTCAACGACAAGGCGGAATTTATGCTTGAATATGCCCGAGGGTTACAAAATTCCATAGGACATTGCTGGAAACTCACTTCTTATTATGAAGGATGCTGGATATGTTATCCTTTTTATAGCCGATATCAAATTAATTTACATGACAATATATTCAAGTATTCCGAGATGATAAGGAAAAAAGCTTTTCTGCTGTTTACAGATACGGAAAGAGCAGCATGTGCATTATATAAATGGAACATGTGTGAGGCGATAGTGGCAAGATACCCCGATACAAAAATGGCAGAGTATGTACGGGGACATTGTGATGAATTGGCTGATTATAAAGGATCTTGATAGAAATTTTATGTGTTTTTCTAATAGAATAGTAAAATAGTCGATTTACAATAATAACTCAGTCTGTGCTTGCACTTATTGTTTCTCACCCCAAATAAGCCATTAATATAGTTAGACCTATATAAATACATTAATATTAGTAACTTATATGCTTACAATCATTTTTTTAGCGGACAGCAGTAATAATTAAAAAACAAGTTACCTTGCTTACCCAAAGTAAGTGTAGGCAAGGTAGCTTGTTTGAAAATGATAAACTTAATTTTTTGATTTTACAAGATAGCCATATACACCATCTCTTTTTATTCTTTCTATTTTCATGTCTCTTAGAACATGACCCAATGCTTGGATAGAAAGTGTCTTATGACCAGTTTTTTGAACTAACAACTTTTGTATTTGGGTAGTAGTTAAGAATAAAGATTCTCCTTCTTCTTCAATACTACATTTGTCAAAATGATTAATGAAAGCCTCCTCTTCAACTGATACATCCCTAAATTCAGCATTCATTCTGTTAAGTTCTTCAATCTCGTCTTCATCAAACCAAAATTGAAAGTCCGCTCTATAAAGATAGAGGAGCTGTGCAAATAGCTGATTTATAGGTATATTGTGCTTTAAATTAATGCTTTTAGCTTCAAAACATAAAAATCTTCTATTACCTGTTAAATCTTTTAAGAAATGCTTCCTATTGACTGTACCTGCAAATGAAGCTCTCTTTCTATAATATTGACTGATAGTGGTATAGGCTCTTCTCATGCTTGTTCCCTTTTGGGTCATGAGCTGTTTAATTCCATCCATGCTTTTATCGGACAAGTTTTCAAGTTCGTCCATCAAAATAAGTACACATTCTGAAATTTTAACATTAGTTTCCTTGTCCTTAGTCAAAATATACCCCTCGTGGATATACTCTTGGAACTCAATTGGTAATATTGTATGGAACCATGTGGTTTTTCCAATTCCTTGTGCGCCAGAGAGAATGATGGCTGTTTGATTCATCGCATTCATATCAATCAAGGAGGCAACCATTGCTACCATCCACTTTTTGAGACACTTGGCAAAGTGTAAAGGCTGAGTGGTTCTTACAGTTTGGGCTAATAAATCGACGTAATCAATACCGTCCCATTCTGGTAGATTATCTAAATAATCTCTAAATGGATCAAATTGGGGAACATAATCTGATTTTAAAATCATCAATAATGTGTCCTTTGAACATCTAACATTTTGAGTTTTAATTCTTTTCAATATACTGTTGAACTCATAATCTTCCAAATAATGGAATTGCTCTTCAACCCCCTTAATTTTTACTAATAATCTTTGGGTGATTAAATTGAATCTAAACTCATAATGTTTTGTCAAATAAGCTTGTATTTGCTCTATGCTTGAATTAAATTCCTCTTCTTGTTTCTTATTAACAGGTCTTACTGTCTCTTGTGCATAGAGAGATGGAATTACTACCGGGAGATTATTCAACATAACCCCTCCTTTCTGGATTCAATGGAAGCCATTAGCATTTCATGGGTCATGTATAGTTTGCCCCCGAAGTTGACAAAATTGATGAGACCTTTGGCTCTCCAGTTAAATAATGTTCTTTTAGTTACTTTGAAGATTTGCTCCAAATCAACTAAATCATAAAGGATTGAAGAAGTGTCCTTTCCTAATTTTCCTGTAACTTGGCAATTCTCTGAACTGGTTACAGACGCATTAGGAGCGTATCCATAATGGTTTTCATTATTGCTCATAGCTCCTTATTTTTACTTTGTGGCAGGACAAAGTGTTTATAATCAATATTAATCCATTCACCCTGCCGTGAATGTTGTTGCAAAGATCTGTGATAAAAATGAATTCTCCAAATTCTATTGCTGGAAATTTGGCCAATTTCTTTGTTTTTCATAGTTTTGCATTAGAGAAGGTCATTAAATAGAATTAGTTGAGTTTGTTGGACTTTTCATTGGACAGTGAAATGGCTTATAATGTAACTTGCTGATATGTTGTAGTATATCGATTTTAGTTCATGAGCCTCCAGCTCCACGATAAGCATTAAGAGACAGTGAATGCTGACGGATAGTACTGAATTGAAAAGGTTCTGTCCGTTTGTTGTATCTGTTGAGTGTCTTTAAAGTCTTTCTTTCATATCGTTGTTGAGAAGTCTATTTTTAATATTGTGAAAAATAAAAGAGCGATGGCTAGTAAAAAAGTAAACAAGAAACAGGTGCACCCACATCTTTCGGGAGTACAAAAAGCCGTAGTGTCTTTTGCCAATATGTTTGAGAAAAACCGTCGTATAAATCGAGAGGCGCAACGAGTCATTAAAAGAAAAACACCTCAAAAAGTCAGGACTATACTTTATGGAAAAAGAGGTAGGAGGATTGAAGAGCGTTTCTTCTGTGTTGTCTGTGGAAGTTCTTATGGGGAGGGGTGGAGATATAAATTGGAGGAGGATACCTATTTGTATTTGTGTTCTCGGTGTAAAGAAGTCGTTCGGCCACAGTTGACGGTAAAAGCCATATATTCATCGAATTTCGAAGTTCAAAGGAAAAAGCATTGAGGTTAGTTATTGTGGTGGATAGCCAATAAGTTTACTATAAAAAAAGAATCCATATACATATATGGATTCTTTTTTACATTATCCCCAATTCTTATTTCACTCGTTCATAATAGGGGAGACGATCGAGGGGGACATCTATCTCTATTTTTTTCGGACCCTTGAATGTTTTTCCTTGATCGTCGCGCCATGTGCCTTTGGGAAGATTAACGGTACGATGAGTGCCTTCGGTAATCATGGGGGCTATCATATATTTGTCACCGAGCATGAACTGATCTTTGCATTCGGTGAATCCGCTATGTGGAAAACTGTATTCCATGTGGCACAAGATAGGCTCTCCGGTCTCGGCAGCATGACGGGCACATTCATAAATGTAGTCGCCCATCGTGTGATGTAGCTGTGCGTATCGTGCACAGATTTCCATATTCTCACGATTGAGGATTCGCCACGGGGCAACTGAAAATTGCATCATGGGCATGAGGGCATGGACTTGGCATGATCGTACAATGAGTTCTTGGTTAAATTCGTCTTCTTTAATATCGAGAAAAGAGGAAAATTGCCCACCTCCGATCATATCGGGACAGGCATAGGGATAACCGAGCATACCGCAAATTGCCATGTTGGGTATAAGCATGGATACGGCATACCACGAATAGTCTTTGTCTCCTATGCGTTGCACTAATGGCAGGCCTCCGGTTTTCCAAGCGGCTCGAAATTCATTGAAAGGGTAGGAAAGTCCCAGTTCGGCCCATCGTTGGGAGAAAATGTTTTGGTCGGCATTCTTGTCGTAGTAGTCGTACTCTCCGTTAGCCAAGATGGCTATATCGCCTGCGTCGAATTTGAACCCGTCGATCCCGTATTTTCCCATACATTCGTTTAGGGTTTGTTTTAGTGATTCGACAGCTGCCGGATTGGTCATGTCGTAGCATGCACTATATCCGTTCCACCAATTTACAACGGCAGGTGTGCCATTTTTGTTTTTCAGGAGAAATCCTTTGGCTGCCAAGTCTCTGAATTCGGGAGAATCGGCCGATACAAAGGGTGAAATCCAAAGCATGACTTTGAATCCGAGCCGGTGTAATTCGTCTGTCATGGCACGGGCATCGGGGAATTTTTCTGCTTTAAATTCGAAGTTCCCATAATAGCGTTGCCAGTTGTCATCGATCATCAAGATTCCTTTGGGGAATCCGTTCTCGATGATGTTATGAGCGTAGTTCAGAATGTCTTCTTGATTTTGATTATACATGAGTTCTATCCATGTATTGTATTGTGGTTCTTTAAAAAAGAGTGCTGGCGGAGTTTTTCCGTTTGCCGGGAAATGTGTTTTTGAGGCATGAAGATAGGCATCGCGAAGGTTTTTCCCAGCGGTTGTCACTTGTGGGGATTCATAATCTGATTCGATAACGAGTGTGTCGTTTACCAAGCGGAAACGGAAAGGTTCGTCACTCCATACATAACGTCCTTGCGAAGATAGGAGCAGGGGAGAGGTTTCGTTATTAAAATTGACTTTTGCCAAATCATAGAGGGGGGTATTCGATGCAAAGGGCATTTCGTTACCTATTCCTACGAAGCAGCCCCACCATTTTTCATTATTGATGGGTGCAATGTGTTTGGTGTATGGTTGGGCTTGTAGAAGAAAAAATGAACCCAGAAGGAAAGTGAGTAATGATATTTTTTTCATGATAAAATATATTAATGTGTGCACGAATCTACAAAATTTTCATGAATCGGCAAAAGACTTTATTTCTACTCTTTATGTTTGAGGTAGGGGAGATATGGGTAGGAATATGTCGTGGTATAAAGCGAAGTCGTGAAATATTCTTTTTAGTTTTGTTTTGTTCATTTCTTTGGTTAAAAAACAAGAGAGGTAATGCATGATTTGCAGCATCACCTCTCTTTATGTGGTTTATTTCTCTTATAGATTTTTATTTCTTGATAAATTTCATGGCTTTGTCTGTATTACCCATCGTTATTTTAACGATATAACAACCTTTCGTCAAATTGGCTATATTTATAGGGGCTTCTTCTGTAACTTTAACCAATTTACCAGTCAAATCATATATGGCAATGGTAGCATTTTCGTCGATACCGTTTACATAAAGTATTCCGGTTTGGTAGTAGAGTGATATAGACTTCATGCTTTCTTTGTCTATGCCTACAATCGTTCCGAATGTTATGTTATAAGTGTGGTTACTATCTATGGCTCCTATTTCGTAGATATTGTTACTAATTTGGTCTAACAACGATTCTCCATTGGAAGAAGTGAAAGTTTCTATCTTATAATTTTCTTCGGGGATAAAAGTTAGTTTGACAAATGTGTTGTTTAGAATTTCGGAACCACTGGCATATACATTACTTTCGTCGTCGGAGATGGTGACAGAACCATTTCCGGTAATATTGCAAGTAACTCTCCATGTCGGTATTTTCGAGAACACGGCACATATTGTCATATTATCGGAAATTGCGTCTACTATATATATGTTTTCTGCAAGTTCGTCTATCTTTTCTTCTTCGTTCACGAGGAATGACGTTAATTCATATCCTTCGTTTACGGTTACTTTGAAAGTTAGCTTTGATCCTCGTATAATTTCGGAACCGAATGCGGTCGCTTCTTCGGCATCATTAACGAACATTTCGACGTTACCACCGGTTGCGGTTGTATTGGTTACGATTACTTTATTGGAGAATACCACTGTTACTTCTGTGTCGTCTTCGATGACAAAAGTCGTTCCGCTATTTACTTCGCCATTTACCAATACTTGCGATAATACATATCCTTCTTCCGGTTCGGCTATGACTGTCAATGCGCTGAACTGATCTACCGCTCCACTTGTTACTTCTTCATTTTTAGCATTAACAACTTTGAATGTTCCCCCTTCGGTGGGTTGAGTGATGGTGAGATTATTGGTCGGGAATGTATGACCGGCTACGATTTGTACTTGAATAAAGTCGCAAGTATAAACTTCTGCGCCCCAGTGGGGAGCACCAGTATGTACCTCGGTTGTACCTTCTACTACACCGGCGGGACAGCTACCGAATGTTCCTTTGTTTTCCAATTCGGCTTCCGAATCATTTTCGATTTTGTAATAGGCCACTAATTCTTCGGGCATATTCTCCTGGTCGTAACCGCCGCGAATGGATTCCTTTACTTCTTTTTCGGTCAATGTTTTGGACCATACCTGAACTTCGTCCACATAGCAGGAGAATCCACCGTTCCCCACGAAGAATACACACTCGTCTTGTAATAGACCTATACCATGCCCTTCTCGTTCTCCACCTTCTACAATTGTTCCTAAATCGCCGGTTCCTAATAATTTTCCGTTTTTGTATAGTTTGATTTCTTTATTGGAATCATCGACTGTCACGGTAATAAATGCCCATTCATCAGCGGTCAAGGTTGCTTCGGTCGTTACATCGGCTATTCCCGGACAGTTACCTTTGTCTTCCCATGCACGGGCTTTCAATTTTAGGACTCCGTTTTCGAGTACAACACCAAATGTTCCTACGGCTCCATAGTAAGGTGCTTGTCCGTGTCCCATTACTTGCCCATTTGTGCTGACTGTTTTCACCCAAGCGGACATTGTGAAATTACGGGCACGATGGTCTGAACCTGTTATATTACCGTTATTCCATGAATTATTCTCTCCATTTATGTGTTCGCCTAATACTTTATCATCAAAACGGAATTGGTATTTATTATTACCACTTATTGCAGGGACTAGTACAGCTTTGGGGCCTTCGATTTGGAATGAGACTGTGACAGTCGTATTTTCGTTCACCGTGTAATTATCTCCGTTGGTGAAATCGGATCCGTTTACTTGGAGGGAGAGAATTTCATAACCGGGATCGGCAGTAGCCGTAATTGTCAATACCGTGCCTTCTTTTATACCAGTATTCTCTCCTGTGGTAAGAGGCTCGGAACCGTTCATTACGCTTAGTTGTCCATTTTCTACCAGAGTCGGTAGCGTAACCGTGTAATAAGTAATATCGGTCAAGTTGACAATGATAGTCGTGTTTTCTGTTACCGTGAAAATGTATGATCCGTTTTCTTCTGCTTCGGCTGGTTGCTCGTTAATCAGTACGGATTCTATCTTCTTGTTTTCTGGCAATGAATTGAATGTTATGGTTAATTCTGTGCCAGAGGCTATCGATTCTAAGTTCTCGATAACTTCTTCTCCTGCTGTAATTTGATAATCTACTCCTTCGTCGACGGTAATTGTTACTTTATGCATAACGATTTCGACAAATGAAACAGTAATAGTTGCATCTTCCGTTACAGTATATGTCCCACCGTTTTCAATCGGTTGACCGTTGATATTCAGGGATTCCAAACGATAATTATCGGCAGGTGTCGCCGTTATGGTTAAAGTAGTCCCCGATGCTACGGTATTTTCTCCTGCCGAAAGAGGAGTCTCGTCGTTGGTCACGCTCAGTGTCCCGTTTTGTACTTCTGTGGGTAATGTAACTGTATAACTACCAGTGATTGTACGCCCTTCGGCTAATGTGGGGGCATATTCCGTAAAAGAGGTTTGCGAGATATATCCTCCGTCGGAACTTGTTTGTCCTCCACCTAATTTAGTATATTTGGCGGTTGTAGAAGATTGGGCAGAATCGACGACTTTGTTGGAGAATTGTCCAGTTGTACCCGGAGTAACTTCGTTGAAGTCATACCATACGGTTAAACTCGACAGGTTTTGGGGATTTTCGTAGGCTTGTGCAACTTCCTGAGCCGTCAAGGCTTTGTTGAAGAATTGGAATTCATCGCAGAGACCCGAAAACCCGAATCCTCCTAAGAAAAAGATGCAGGGATCGTCTCCAAAAAGTTCCAATTGTTTGGTGTTATTTTTTGTCGTTACGAGAACTCCATCTTTGTATACACAAACATCAAAATTACTGTTATCATAGACGAGGGTGAGGTAGGTCCATTCGTTTAATGCTACTGCGGTATTCAAAGTGGAAGTTACCGTATTACTTGCACCAGAAATGATTTTAAGAGTTCCCGTTTCAGTGGTGGCTAAAATCAAACTTCCGTTATAATTTGTGTGTGCTTGGGCGCCGTGTCCCATAATCACATTTCCTTTGTTATTGCTACCGCTGTTCATGAATCGATCCATCTTCACCCAAGCTGAAATAGTGAATGATTTGCCGGTACGGTCTGTGTCCCCACCGGAGCGGTCGCCTAAAATGGTTTCGGGAATTTGCAAGCGATAGCCGTTTACATTATTTGTACTGGCCTGAGAAATAGAAAGAGCTTTGTTCTTTTCGGCATAGCTATTAAGAAAAGGCAGAAGAGTAAACAATAAAGTGAATAACATGTAGTGTTTTTTCATGATAAACAAATATTTAATTAAACAAAAAGTAATTCTGAAAATTGAATGATATGTTTTTATTTTTTCATGATATGTATATACATATTTTTGAGCATTTTTTATGCGCTATATAATATTAACCTTAAATCGAGGGTTATCCCTAGTGAAAAAGTGAATTTTTTTTATTTTTTTTGAGAAAGTAGAAAATGAATACGATAAGAATCGTGCAGGTGAGATGTTCTTAGGAGCTTTTTTATCGTGTTAAGAGAACTATTATAGACCGATTGGCGATTGTTTGGCCATGTTACCCCTCTCCCCCCTGTGTTTTACTGCGCAAAATATAGGGGCGGTTTCCTCTGGACGGAGGGGTAGAAAATACAGGGGGAGGTGATAAGAGCTTGGTCATCTCTCCCTGTGCTCATCGCAGATGAGATAGGGGGGAGTGCCCGATAGTGTTATGGGGCACGACAAGGGAGGAGTTCTAAAATATCTCCGATAATGAAAACTGAAATATCCCGTAGCATTACGGAGAACAGTGTTCGCAATAGGGGAGAGAATATACATGAACGATCCCCGTTAATTAACGACTGAGCCGTTAAAATACTTTTGGGAAGAAGAAAAATAAAAACGGAGTATCCAGTGAGGGATACTCCGTTTCAATATGCTGTCTAAAATATTTATTCAGCACTTTCGGATGCAGGAGCTGCATCTGTTGCAGGAGCTTCTGCAACGGCATTAGCTTCTTCTTCCGCTTTTGCAGCGGCTTCGGCTTCTGCCTTAGCGGCAGCCTCGGCTGCTTTTTTAGCAGCGACAACTTCGGCTTTTGCTTTGTTCTTTTCGGTTTCTTCTTCTAGACGTTTTTTAGCAGCAGCGTCTTTTGCGGCAGAAACTTTGGCTTTCTCAGCGTCAATAGCCGATTTTTTGTTCTTCAACCATGCTTCGAAGCGTTGTTCTGCAACCTCTTCGGTAAAAGCACCTTTTTTTACACCGCCCAATAAATGTTTTTTCATCAATACACCTTCTTTGGAAAGGATATTACGTACAGTGTCGGTGGGTTGAGCACCGGTTGTCAGCCAATACAAAGCTCTTTCGAAATTCAAATTTATTGTAGCAGGATTAGTGTTCGGATTATAAGAACCTATCCTTTCAATAAACTTACCATCACGTGGTGCCCTGCTATCGGCGATTACAATTTGGTAAAATGCGTAGTCTTTGTGACCAAAGCGTTGTAATCTGATTTTTGTTGCCATTTGAAATTTTTTAATTGGTTATTATTTGCATTAGCGGCGCAAAGATAGTATTTCTTTTTGAACCGTGCAAATAGGCGTGCGCCTAAATTTTTTTGAGTATGAGATCATTTAGTCTCGGATAGCAAAACATTTTGCCATAGCTCGGCATTGAATCCGACCAAGACCTGCGAGTCTGTTACGAGAAGGGGACGTTTGATTAGTTTTCCATCGGAAGCCAATAGTTCTATCAGTTCTTTTTCGGGAATTGTACTAATGCGGTTTTTCAAATTTAGTTCTCTATATTTTTGTCCGCTCGTATTGAAGAATTTTTGTAAGGGTAAATTGCTGCGGGTTATCCATTCGGTTAGTTCCCCGACAGTGGGCGGTGTTTCGACGATGTGCTTCGATTCTATATCAATGTCGTGATCTTTTAGCCATTTTGCCGCTTTTTTACAAGTGCTGCACGAGGGGTATTGAAAAAATAAAATTTTCATAGGTATTTGTTTTTAGAAATAATTTTTGAATGACAAAGATAGCGAAAGGTGAGTGCAGAGGCAAACGGAAATTTTATTTCCGAATGGACTATGCCGAACCGCATCTCATCTTCGTATTTACAAATGTACAAAAAGGCATTGTTAATGCTTCTTTTTTATTTTCGCTATAATAATATTATAGTTTATCTTTGCCATACTATCACTTTTTATAAGTTAAAAATAAAAAATGGCTTATACCCCGACAAAGTTAGTTGGGATATTGTTTTGGCTCTCGATGTGTGATTTTAGATGAACTGCTTTTAATAACTGTGCTATATTATGAAACCTTTGTATCAAGAACTTCCTTTTGCCGTCGATAATTATATCAATTTCTATCGGGAAGATTTGCCCCATTTTATCGTGCCGTGGCATTATCACCCCGAAATAGAAATCATGTGTATTGAAAAAGGGTGGGGCACTCGTTTTGTAGGTGATCATATCGGAGGATATGAAGAGGGCGATGTTTGTATGATGGGTCCTCAGTTGCCGCATGAGTGGAGAAACGATAAAGAATTTTTCGACTCGGATTCTGGTTTAAGGGCGACTTGTCATTGTGTTTATTTTCGTAAAGAGTTGTTTGAGGGTATATTGATACGATTGCCTGAGATGGCAAATATTCGTGAGTTAATAGAACGTTCGAGGCGGGGAATAAAATTTACCGGTGAATCGCGTGAACGGATCGCTCGATATATTCGACGCACGTTTAATCAAAATGGAATCGAGCGAGTAACTAATTTGCTCACACTTTTGGAAATGATGGCAGAAGCCGACGAATATGAAATTTTAGCGAGCGTAGGTTTTACCCAGTCGGTCAATTCTTCGGATTTTGAGCGATTCAATAAAGTTTATCGTTTTTTGGTGAAAAATTTTAATAAGCCGATTAAACTTGAAGAGGTGGCTGCTGTTGCCGGACTAACTCCTACTGCTTTTTGTCGATATTTTAAGGAACGTACGAAAAAGACTTTTGTACAGTATTTGAATGATATGCGTATAGGGCATGCCAAGAAATTTTTGATAGAAGGCAAAATGAAAATTTCGACTTTGAGTATGGAGGTCGGATTTAATAATTTGTCGAATTTTATAGAGCAGTTTAAGAAGTCAACCAACATGCTTCCTTCTGAATACCAAGAAAAATATGGGGTGAAAAAGAAGAAGGCGATTTGACCTTTTTAATAGCTTTTTATATAGATTATTTATGAGGACTGGGAAGTCTTTCTTGTAATTGATATTGACTTTTTGATATGTTGAGTACTACTCGATTATAAAAAGTGTTTTTTAATTTGTTTTTTATGTATCGCTTAAAAACCTCCAAAAAAGCTTCCTAATAGATATAGAATATTATCATTTTTATACTCCTCTAATCGGTATTTGGTAAAATACCAAAATCCTCGGCAAATATAGTGAATAGAGCAGGCCAATTGTCACTCTATCTTTGCCATATCGATAATAACATGAAAAATAATGGAGAATATGGAAATTGTATTTCCCCGATTATTCTTTACGGGGAACCGATTATTGGGAGAGAGAGTCGAGAATGTGAGCCGTACTCTGGGAGATTTGCGTGGTATTTTTGCCGATGTCGATGCCTTTTCTCGTATGCCGCAGAATATGCCGGCTTATGAGGTGAGTAGTTTTTTACCGGAACAGGAGGGTACTCCCGGCGGATTATATTTCGGGATTACTTATTTGCATCCGGGAAAAGTGGGAAACGAGTACTTCATGACTAAGGGACATTTCCATGCGAATATCGATCGGGCGGAATTTTATTGGGGGCTTGAAGGAGAGGGCATGTTGATTTTGATGGACCAGTTGCGTCGAGTGTGGGCCGAACGGATTTTTCCCGGGAGCCTACATTATATACCGGGTGGTGTGGCTCACCGTATGGCAAATACGGGAAATACTTTATTTTCTTTTGCAGCTTGTTGGCCGTCTGATGCAGGGCATAATTATCGGGAAATTGCCGATCATGGCTTTGCAGCCAGATTGTTGGAGGTCGATGGGAAGCCTCAATTGATAGGAGTATAAAGTTATGGGGGGAAATTATAGCGTCGCAATAGATTTGGGAGGAACTATCATAAAGATAGGTTTGATATTGGATTCTGAGATTGTTCGGTTTACCACAATCTCTTCGGATTCGGTGAAGGGTTTATCTCACATGCTTCCCAAGATGGAGCATGCAATTGATTCATTGTTGTCTGAGGAAGGAATATCTTCGACGGATTTGGTATCTATCGGATTGGCGTTTCCGGGTATGGTGAATCCTGTCGAATGCAGAGTGATTTCTACCAACGACAAGTATGACGATGCTTGTGATATCGATCTCTGTCATTGGGCCGATAGTCGTTGGGGCGTTCCTTTCGTATTGGAAAACGATGCCCGTCTTGCTGTCATCGGAGAGTGGCTCTACGGTGCAGCGAAAGGTACGGGAAATGTGGTAATGATGACTATCGGTACAGGAATAGGAACCGGTGTTATATTAGATAGCAAACCGTTGGTGGGGCATCATCATCAAGCTGGTTCCTTAGGAGGGCATATGGTTGTCGATTATCGTGGAAGACGTTGCAGCTGTGGAAATATAGGTTGTGTAGAGGCTATGGCTTCTTCATTTTTCTTGCCGGATATTATTCGGTCTAACGAACGTGTATCGCCAGATTTTAAGATTGCGGCATCCGATATGGATTTTAAACAACTGTTCGGTTTAATGAGACAAGGCGATGAGAATGCTATTATTATTTGCGAAGAGTGTATGAATGTGTGGGCGGCTGCCATTGTCTCTTACATTCATGCTTATGACCCTGAGGTGGTTGTTCTGGGCGGCGGAATCATGAGAAGTGCGGATATTATTTTGCCTTATATCAATAAGTGGGTCGAGGATCGAGCTTGGACTCCTATCGACCGGGTGCATATTGTGCTTTCCGAATTAGGAGACAATGCCGCTTTATTGGGATTGAATTATTATTTGACAAGTGTAAAGAGGAGAAGAAATGAAAAAGTATTCAAATTATAAATCTAATTATGATAAGTATCCGGTCGTACAGGTATCGGAAACATCTGAAAATGTTTGTTGGCAAGGTTGGCCGGAAATTGTATCGCAGTTGAACAAGTCGTTGGAAAACGTTCATAAACCGGTAAAGGTATTGGTTGTCGAATGTTATCAAGGTGTTTATGACGAGGAGGTAAAATCGGCTTTGAAGGGACAACTTCCCCATACATTGTGGTTGGACGCTTCTTCGGCCATGAAAACTTCGGAAGAGATCAATTCGTTTTTGAAGTCCGATATAACCGATGATGAGATTTTCGGTTATATGACTCGCTATCATATGGATTGTTATTTCGATGAAAAGAAGATTGCCGAGTTGCGTGAAAAGGTTGCCGGTATATCTGCCGGTGTTGTAATCGTATATGGCGTAGGGGCTGCTTACGTGATGCCCGAAAGCGATGTATTGGTATATGCCGATATGGCTCGTTGGGAAATACAGATGCGTTTTCGGAGAAACGAAATCTCGAATGTCGGTGTGGATAATCGCATGGAACGGGCTTCGTTGCAATATAAAAGAGGCTTTTTCGTAGATTGGCGCATTTGCGACCGTTTTAAGAAAACGTTAATGAGCAAATGGGATTATGTCTTGGATACGAATGTGATGGGCGATCCTAAGATGGCGACAGCGGCAATCGTGGATGCTGGTTTGAAAAAGGCTTCGAAATCTCCTTTTCGAGTAGTTCCGTTTTTCGATCCGGGTCCGTGGGGCGGTCAATGGATGAAGGAAATATGCGATTTGGATCGTGAAACTCCCAATTTTGCATGGTGTTTCGATTGTGTCCCTGAGGAGAATAGTTTGTATTTGGGCTTCGGAGAAGTCCGTTTCGAAATACCGTCTATCGATTTGGTATTTTCTTATCCGCGTGAGTTGTTGGGTAACCCGGTTTACGGACGTTTCGGGGACGAGTTCCCTATTCGGTTCGACTTCTTGGATACGATGGACGGCGGTAATTTGAGCTTACAGGTGCATCCGCTGACACAATATATACAAGAAAAGTTCGGTATGCATTATACCCAAGACGAGAGCTATTACATTCTCGATGCCGAAGAAGATTCTTCGGTTTATTTGGGAGTGAAGGACGGTATCGTACCGGAGGAGATGATAAATGCCTTGACCGAAGCACAACATACAGGGCATTTCGATGCAGAAAAGTATGTCGGGAATTATCCAGTGAAAAAGCACGACCATGTACTTATACCTGCGGGTACTGTCCATTGTTCGGGGCGCAATAGTATGGTTCTTGAAATCAGTGCTACTCCTTATATTTTCACCTTTAAGTTGTGGGATTGGGGGCGTTTGGGATTGGACGGCCGTCCCCGACCTATCAATATCGGGCATGGTAAACATGTGATCCAATGGAATCGTACGGAGCCGTGGGTTCGCCGTGAAATTTATAATAAGATAGATAAAGTGGCCGAAGGAGACGGTTGGATTGAAGAACATACCGGTTTGCATGAATGTGAGTTTATAGAAACTCGTCGGCATTGGTTTACCAAGCCAGTTCTTCACAAAACAGATGGAAGTGTGAATGTGCTGAATCTTGTCGAGGGACGTGAAGCTATCGTTGAAAGTCCCACCGGCGAATTTGATCCGTTTGTCGTACATTATGCCGAGACATTTATTATACCGGAATCGGTGAAACAGTATACGATACGGCCTTATGGAGAGTCGGAAGGAAAACAGTGCGCTACAATAAAAGCTTTTGTTAAACATAATGTATGAAAAGATATGGAATTCAATCCCGGTTTTGATATAATTCCTACTGTAAATCCTATGGGATTTAAATATGGTGCAGATGTGTTCGGTCCCCAAGTGGAGAATCGTTATTTGCGAGATATTCGGGGAAGTTTATCCGACCCTCAGTGCGATGGCCCTGAAATCGTTTATTCCATAGCTATGGACGTGGGGAAATGTAAACACAGAGAAATGCTCGAACGGATGCATTTGCTTTATGGGGTCGTGACCTATGCTGCCGGTCGATTGGGTAAAGAGCCTATTCGCAGTCAAGGTCATATCCATTGGGTTTCTAAATATAGCGGTTGGTCTACTCCTGAGGTTTACGAAATATGGACAGGAGAGGCTATCATTTACATGCAGGAATATGCCGAAGATAATCCCGGTCGTTGTTTTGCCGTGTATGCTAAGGCCGGCGATGTGGTTATCGTTCCTCCATATTGGGCTCATGCGACTATTAGTGCTAATCCTGATAAACCTCTTACTTTCGGAGCGTGGTGCGATAGGGAGTATGGTTTCGAATATGATGGCGTACGTCGTCATAAGGGAATTGCTTGGTTTCCGGTTTTTAACGATGAAGGAAAAATAGAATGGCGGGCGAATCCTTGTTATCAACCATCGGAACTTATTTGTAAATCTCCGGCCGAATACCCTGAACTGGGCATTGTGAAAGGAGAGTCTATTTACCGAACTTTCGAGAAGTCGCCAGATACGTTTTTATATGTTCCGAACCCCGGATTGAAAGAAGAGGTTTGGAAGAATTATGAACCTTGATTTTAGAATAAATTAAAATTGGATATGATGAAAAATACAATTATTTATGTAATAGCTGTTATCGCTGCGACCGGAGGCCTGTTGTTCGGATTCGATACCGGTGTTATATCGGGGGCTATACCTTTTTTCCAAAAAGATTTCGGTTTGGATAATTCCATGGTGGAATTAGTTACTTCGGCGGGATTGGTGGGTGCTATTCTTGGCGCTTTGTTTTGTGGAAAGATAACCGATATATTGGGACGTAAGGTAGTTATCTTAGCTTCGGCGGTTATTTTTACGATCGGTGCTCTTTGGTCGGGATTTGCTCCCAGTATCGAGCAGTTGATTATAGCCCGTTTATTTTTGGGAATAGCGATCGGGGTATCGTCTTTTGCAGTACCTCTTTATATAGCCGAGATTTCACCGGCTAATAAACGGGGCAGTTTGGTCTCGATGTTTCAATTAATGATCACGATAGGAGTGTTGGCATCCTATTTATCGGATTTGATGTTTGCCGATGAAGGCGATATGTCGTGCTGGCGTCCTATGTTTTATATCGGAGTCGTTCCGGCTTTAATTCTGTTGATAGGTATGGCATTTATGCCAGAGAGTCCACGCTGGTTGATAAGCCGGGGTCGAGATGAAGAGGGAAAATCGGTGTTGGCTCGTATCGAAGGGAATGAGGCAATGGAAGATTCGTACAAAACCATCAAGAATGAGCTGATAAAAAGTGAAAAAGATAAGTCGGGTATTAAAGAATTGATGAAACCGTGGCTGCGTAATGCCGTAATTATCGGTGTGGGGATTATGTTCTTTCAACAATTCGTAGGTATCAATACGGTTATCTATTATAGTCCCAAGATATTCTTGATGGCCGGTTTCGATGGGGCGGTTTCGGCTATTTGGGCGGCGGTCGGTGTTGGAGTCGTCAATCTGTTGTTCACTATTGTTTCGGTCTATTTTGTCGATCGCTTGGGACGAAGAAAACTATATTTTACAGGTTTGACAGGTATTTTTGTCTCTCTTCTTTTACTCGGTATCTGTTTTACTCATTTTTCTTATCTCAGAGAGATGGGTAAATGGTTGTCTATTATTCTCGTGTTCGTCTACGTCGCTTTTTATGCGATCAGTATCGGCCCGCTCGGTTGGCTCATTATTTCAGAAGTATTTCCTCAGAAAGTAAGAGGCCTCGGTTCTTCTTTGGGCTCGTTATCGGTTTGGGTGTTCAATACAGTGGTAACGTTTACATTCTTCAAGATAGTGAAGGCGTTTACCGTAGAAGGTACTGAAATTTATTTGGACGGAGAAAACTTGGGGAATCCGGCAGGTGCTTTTTGGTTTTATGCGATAGTAGCCCTTGCCGCAATCATATGGGGATATTTCTATGTTCCCGAAACCAAAGGCGTGACATTGGAGAAGATAGAGGAGTATTGGAGAAAAGGGGGAAAGCCCCGTCATTTGAGATAAAAAATAATGGTAAATATCCAAAAAATAGATTGGTTTGATTTATTATGGTAAGATACCATAATTCTTGGCTAATATGTTGGAAAGGCAGTATTACCAGATCATCTAATTTAGCATCACGTAAGGATATTTCTTAACCCAATACCATTTTTTGCAAAATGAAAAAATAACATAGAGAAAAACACGTTGCTATGACAAGGAAAAAACAAAGTAAAAGAGGTTTGAGAGTATGTTGCCTCATGGGGTGTATGGTACTCTTGTTTTCCCAACCGTTTGGGATTTCTGCACAGCAGACAGAGCAGGGCGGTCCCGGCAAAGTTTCGGCCGCTGATTCGCAACAGTTTATTTCGGGAAAGGTTATAGATGCTTCGGGTGTACCTATTATAGGTGCGACAGTCCATTTGAAAGATAGTAAAAATGTGGCTGTGACCGACATGGACGGTAATTTCTCGATAAAATCGGATCAAAAAAATCCAATACTTAGAGTTTCTTATATCGGTTATGATGCCGTGGAAACGAGTGTTAAAGGGAATAAACCTGTACGTATCGTTTTGAAAGAAAATACCAAAGCACTCGATGAGGTTGTCGTTGTAGGTTATGGAACGATGAGACGTTCAGATGTTACGGGTTCTATATCTTCTGTAAAGGGAAGCGAACTCGTAAAAAATTCGACTTCTAATGTGGTACAATCTTTGGCCGGAAAAATGTCGGGTGTACAGGTGGTTCAAAATTCCGGTGCTCCCGGTGGAGATGTTTCTATTTTGATTCGCGGTGTCGGTACGATTAACGATGCGTCTCCTTTGTATGTTATCGATGGGGTTCCCGTAAATGGCGGTATGTGGTATATAAATCCGGCAGATGTAGAGTCTATCGATGTCCTTAAAGATGCTTCCGCCACTGCTATTTACGGTTCGCGAGGTGCAAACGGTGTAGTTATGGTTACTACTCGTCAAGCCAAAGAGGGACGAACAGAAATTAATTTAGATTATAGTTTCGGTATTCAACAATCTGCAAAGATGTTCGATATGCTGAATGCATCACAATATGCTGCTTTGCATAATGAAATGAGGTCGAATGCGGGTTTATCGTTGAATCCGTTGTTTGCCGACCCTGAATCTCTCGGTGCTGGTACGGATTGGCTTTCTCCGTTATTCCGTACGGCTCCGATGCATAAAGTGAATCTTTCTATTTTGGGCGGTAATTCCAAGATTAATCATGCGACATCGGTGGGTTATTATGCACAAGACGGTATTATGAAAAATTCGGAATTTAACCGACTGAATCTTCAATCCAATATATCGTCACAAATATTGAGCAATGTAAAGGTAAGAGCAAACGTAAACCTAAGCGCCGAGAATCGTCGTACTCAGCCTATATCGACTGTTATTCAGAATGCTATGCGCATGTTACCTTCCATTTCTATTTATGACGACGAAGGTAATTATAACGGTCCTACCGGGAATGCCGAGTTGAATGGAGATGCTTTGAACCCTGTGGCTATCGTAAACGAACAAAAGTATCGTATGAAAGGATTCAGAATGTTATCTAATATTTCGGCCGAGTGGGAGATCATCGACGGTTTGGTTGCTAAAACTACCGGAGGTGCGGAACTGGGATATGAGTATAATAACAATTATATACCTAAATACAAATGGGGTAATAAAGAGCAGACCAATACCTCGCAATCATTGTCTTCGGCTTATGAAGAGTTGTATTTGTGGGATAATTCACTTACTTATGACAAGGTATTCGGCAAACATAAATTGAATGCCATGATAGGAACTTCTTACCAAGAGTATAAGAAGGAATGGATGTCTGCTGCCGGTACGGGACGTGCCAGCGAGATGACGACGGAATTGGATAATGCGACGAAAGCTACTGATGTGGGCGGTAATTCTTATTCTTGGGCGTTGATGTCGTATATGGGACGTGTTCATTATTCGTATGACAACCGATATTTCTTGACGGCAACTTTCCGAGCCGATGGTTCTTCCAAGTTCGGAGCCGATAATCGATTCGGGTATTTCCCTTCGTTTTCAACAGCATGGAATGTGTCTAATGAAAGCTTCATGCAAGATGTCCCCTGGATATCGATGTTGAAATTGCGCTTAGGGTATGGATTGACCGGTAACCAGAATATCGATGCGTATGCATTTGCCGATAAGTTGGAAGTGAACGGCGTTTATAATTTCGGTTCGCAACGAGGATTTGAGTCGGAACAAGTATCGCTTATATACCCGTACAAACTATCCAATCCGTCTATTAAGTGGGAGTCTGTCGAACAATACAATGTCGGGTTGGATATAGGTTTCTTGAATGACCGAATTGTCGCTAATGTCGATTTCTATTTAAAGAATACTAACGATATGCTTACCAAGAAGCCTGTGCCTCAAACTAGTGGAACATCTTTGGAACAAGCCGATTGGCCTCCTGTGAATATCGGTAAGGTGAGGAATAAGGGTATCGAGTTTAATTTGAATACTCGCAATTTTGTCGGAGAATTTACTTGGGAAACCAACTTAAATATGACTTTCAATAAGAATGAGGTTTTGAAGTTGGGCGGTCCCGAAATCCTCAGCGGTGTAAGTTTGATTCGTGAAGGTCTGCCTATCAACTCTTTCTATGGTTATAAGATGGGTGGTATCTATCAGACACTGGACGAAGTCTTTGCGGGGGTTCCTATGGAAAACCGCGCTCCTGATAAAGCATCGCATAATTCTCAGGTCAATACGTCACCGGGCGATATTTGGTTTGTCAATGTGAATGGCGATGATGTAATCAATGATTTTGACCGAACAGTTATCGGTAATCCTCAACCTGATTTTATTTTTGGGTTTAACAATCAATTCGGATATAAGAATTTTGATTTGAGTATATTTTTCCAGGGTTCGTACGGGAATGATATATGGAACGGCGTAAGAGTGTCTCATGAGGGTATGGAGAGTACTTATAACCAATTTACCTCTACATTGAACCGATGGAACGGGGAAGGATCCAGCAATACGATGCCTCGTGCCATTTATGCCGATCCGAACCGAAATAACAGAGCTTCGACTCGTTGGGTAGAAGACGGTTCTTATCTGAGGTTGAAAAATCTTACTTTCGGTTATCGTTTTACTCAGGATTGGTTGAAAAAGATCGGGGCCAAATCATTACGGTTGTATTTGAGTTTCGATAATTTGTGGACCTTGACCAATTATTCGGGTCTTGACCCCGAGGTGGGTCTTTGGGGATTGGACTATGGAATTTATCCTACTTCCCGAGTCTATATGTTTGGAGCATCTGTAAAATTCTAAATCTTTCGAATCATGAAAAGGACAATTATATCTACTATATCTGTTGTCGTTCTTTCGACTGTCTTGTCGGGCTGTATGGATAAACTCGAAATATTGCCGAACGACCAAATCATTACCGAAAACTTTTTCGAGGAGGGTTCTCCCGAAGAGATAGAGAGTGGTGTCAATTCTATGTATCAGCGGTTACAGAGTTCGTATATGTATAATTTGCGAATGTGGACATTGGATATTGTCGCCGGAGAGGGCCGTGTTGGAAATGAAGCCGGTGGAAACGGCCTTGAAACGACGCAGTTGTCTAACTTCACAGCGACCAGCGATAACTCCGGGGCTAAGGAATTATGGCGCGGACCCTGGGCGGGAATCAGTCGAACGAATTGGATTTTGACGAATATCGATAAATCTCCGAAGATTTCTGACGCAAAGAAAACCCAATACAAGGGAGAGGCTCATTTTTTAAGAGGGTTGTATTATTTCAATCTGGTACGGTTGTTCGGCGATGTGCCCTGGATAGACAAGCAACAGACTGCAAGCGATGATTTGCAGGTGTCGAGAACATCGAAAGATATAGTTTACCAGCACATCATTGATGATTTTTCTGATGCGGCATCGATGTTACCGGCTGTTTATGAAAATACGACCGACATAGGGCGTGCGACGAAAGGGGCTGCATTCGGGTTACTCGCAAAAGTTTATTTGACATTGAAACGGTATAATGAGACTTTGGTTGCTATCGATTCGGTGACGAATCTTGGGGTTTATTCTCTTAATCGGAAATATGAATGGAATTTCAACGATTTGCGCGAAAACGGTCCAGAAAGTTTATTTGAGGTTCAGTATGAAAAAGATGTGACAGCATACAGTGAATTTGATATATTAGGACAAGGAGGGTGGCATCACGAGTATATGGCTCCTTTGGCAAGTATCAATATCGGAGGACCGTGGGGAAATTTCGGTTGGTTTGCTGTTTATCCCGAATTTGTAGAAAGTTATGAACCAGGCGATTTGCGTAAGTCGGTTTCTGTTTGGTGTGAAGGAGATGTCTATCAAGGCTGGTCTTATGATCCTACTTGTTCGCAGACGGGGCATAACGTGAAAAAGTTCTTGTGTGAAAATATAGGTGTCGACCGGGCGATGGATAGCCCACTTAATTTCCCGGTATTGCGATTTGCCGATGTTTTGTTGATGCAAGCAGAAGCGTTAAATGAGTTGGGGCGTTCGTCCGAAGCGGCTGCTCCGGCATCTTCCGAGAATGATGGCGGTCCGTTGAATCGAGTACGCGTGAGAGCCGGTTTGCCTAATGTGACCACTACCGACCAAGTAGAATTGAGAGAAATTATCAGGCATGAACGTCGTATGGAATTAGCGTTCGAGGGTGGACACCGATGGTTCGATTTAGTTCGATACGATAACGATGGCGAATATGCAAAGACATTTTTCCAAAGTATAGGTAAAACTAATTTTACCACACCTAAGCATTTGCTGTTGCCAGTACCTATCGACGATATAGATGCCAATCCTAATTTGTTGCCTAATAATCCGGGGTACTAAAATCGGGATTAGTTTTCCCACAGAGAGAAAAAGTATTGAGTGAAAAGCTTGTTTGATGTAAAAATGTAAATCATGAAAATACGAATTCTAACATTATTGTTTTCTGCTTTTATCGTAGGAGCGAGTTATGCTCATGACGATCTTGTGTATAGAACCGCTTCGGAGTGGAGCTTCGATGCTGGAAATCAGTCGACTATTTCGGAAACGTACGGTTCGGTATTCTTGGGCGGGGCGGTGGTTGCCGATTATAATGGCGACGGAATTCCCGACATTTGTGAGATAGATACATCGGGCGAAGAGATACGTTGGATATGGAAACTGGGTAACGGCGATAATGAATGGAGCGAGATTGAGGCTATAACGTTTGGAGAAACAGCTACCGATAAATGTGCGGTAGGTGATTTTAACGGTGACGGGAAAGCCGATATTGCCGTGATGAGATCAGGCTCTTCTTTGGCTACGTGGTATATAGATTATGCTCCATGTGACGGACAGTTCGATGAAAAGGGGCGATTCGGTTTATCGGGCGATATTCCGTTGTCGGGCGATTTCAATGCCGATGGAGTAGATGATATTTGCGTATATCGCCCCTCTTCCGGTACTTGGTATGTTTGTTTCGCCGATATATCGGGGTATCCAGAGTTCGAGAGCCATTTGGCTATTAATGGAGTTTTGTTCGGAACGTCGGGCGATATTCCTTTTGTGGGCGATTTTGATGGCGATGGGTATGACGATATGGCTTTGTTACGAGCATCGGAGAACCGCGTGTTGGTTAATCTATATGATCGAAAGAAACCTAAATATGAACATTATGCCGATCTGAACGGTGTCGGAGTTTCTGATTTGGAGATTACTGTTCCAGTACAGAATGTAGTGGCTGTTTCGGCGGCAGACATTAATTTGTCCCGTCCTAAATCATTGCCTTTGGCTACGCAGGAAGAGGTGGGATCAGAGGTAAATCTGCGACATGGCTGGACTTGTATTTTCGATAATTCTCTTGATGTGGATAAATGGGCTGCTGCGTTGCAATATGCGGGTATCAATACATTGGAATATCACCCGTGGATGAGAGCGCATGAGGAGGTTGCACCGGAGACCGAAACATGGAATACGTATGTCGGTGATGACCGTTTGTGGACCAGCAAGGCTATGATGAAACAGAAGGTAGAGAAGTTTCGATCGATAGGAGGGCGTTCAATTTGTTATACAGGTATTTATGCCAGTACACCCGCTTTTGCTCTTGCACACCCCAGTTGGGCTATGAAAAATGAGGCTGATAAAAGTTTCATGACATACGGGGGATCTTATCTGTATTTAATGTCTACTAACGAGAATGTGAACGCTCCTTATGAGGTGAACGGAAAGAATTATAAGAGCTTTAATGAATATTTCATAGCGCAGGCCGTCGCTGCTCAACAGGAATATAATTATGACGGTTATCGTTGGGACTGGTATGGTTTGCCTGAAACGTATGTTTGTGACGGATTGGCCGGTACGGGAAATTTTTCTTATGAAATGGCACAATTTGTCAACCAATTGGATATTGCTGTTAAGGAAGTAAGGAGTGATGTTACGACTACGGCATTGCAACTTCCTTCGACTAGTGGAAATGTGCCCCATTTGACGACGGGAGCGGTAGTTAATCATCAGTTTATGGAACTTTGGCCGTATGGTACAGGAACAAAATATAGTGACCTGTATCGTGATATTTATGATGCTAAATCGCGTTATCCCGATAAACCTGTGTTCGCTAATTTTTATCCTCCGACGGAAATGAATTTATCGACCAGTTGGCCGGTTGAAAACATAGATTATCAATTCGCTACCTGTCTTTCGGCAGGAGGATACCCGTCTGCGCAGGTGGTCGACGGTGTTGCTGGATTTACCGATCCTGTACCGTTTCATGCCGTAAATTATCCGACAAGCGTACTCGAACGTATCGCCCAGTGGAATAAATTTGTCGCTGCTTATGGTGCTTATTTCTATTATTCGAACCCTGCTTATCTTATTACCGATTATGTCCGGGGAGACTTTACGGTTTCGGGGAGTAATAGCGGAGTGCTCGGGACGTTGAAAAAGCGTTATGATAAAAGGACACGTGAGATAGATGCTTTTGTCGTGGATCTTGTGAACTATGGTAACAGCCTAGATTTACGTTGGGACGAAGTTAATACAGTTCCTTCTTCTACACAGGTTTCGGTTTCATTTACTTTACCCGATGGTTTTGTCGCAGATAAACTGTATTGCATTACTATCGACGGAAGAAACGAAGTTCCCTATTCCTTGAACGGCAATAAAGTGGAGGTTTCTCTTCCATCGGTGTCGGTATTTGCTTCGTTGGTACTGACTTCGACAAAATCGCAAGAGCTCCCTTCGGAACCGAGCGGGGTAGGAAGTATGCCAGAATTGTTTACATTCGGTTATGATGCGAAAGGTGAGACTTTAAATAAAGATGAGGCTACCTATATCCCTGTTATGCAAGAGGGGAAACCTTATATAGTAGCCAGCGAGTTCGGCGGGAATGTGGCCGAGTGGTATGAAATCACAGATGCTTATCAGGGAGAATCCGCTATTCGCGTGACTGCCGGTGATATTCGGTTCAATACGACGGACAACGGAGCAATTCGGATTCCTATCGAAAAATTCAACCGGTTCAAACTTGCTGTTCGTTCGAATAATACGACTACCTCATGGTTCGGATTCCGGCTATTGAAACCGTCTGAAACATCGTCTGTGTGGGAATCGAGGGACTTGTATTATCGCATAGGTTATAGTCAGCCTAATATCGCTTATATCACATTGACTCCTGTGAAACCGCAGAACGGAGTATGGGTAGAATATGAGCGGGATATTTTGAGCGATGTGATTGGTCTGTGGGGTGCGGAATGGGCAAATGCGATCGTAACCGATGTGCATTACGGACCGGTAGATAGGAATAGTGCAGACTATGATAACTTGATTTTTATGTCGCCCGATTATAACAGTGGAATCGATAATCAAAAAAAAAACGATAAAATAAAGTGTTGGACTGAAAACGGCAGAATATGCATTGAGGTTTCCGATTTTTATCGGGGGAAAGAGTTCCGTCTACAAATTACCGATTTGTCGGGGCGGGTAATTGGTATGGAAGATTGCATTGTAGATAGTTATCGATTATTATCCGAGACGATACTTTCGATGCCGGGTGCATATTTTATACAGGTCATAGATAAAGAAACTGATGTGACGGTGCTGCAGACCCGTTGCATCGCAAATTAAAATAATGTATAACAATAAAAGTGATTACCATGAGAAAAATTGTCTTTTTATTAACAGCTTTATTCTTATCCATGAGTGCATGGAGTCAGGACGGATTGGTATATTGGTCGCAAGCCGACGGTTACAAATTCGATTTTGATTTAGATGGAACGGTAGATTTTTCGTTACCGACACAAACGACTGATAAAGCTATTTCGCAAGTATTTGTGTTCGATGCGAATGGCGATGGGTATTTCGACCTTTGTGAGCTCGATTTAAACGATAATCTCATTAATTGGATTTTTTATTATAATGATGGGAATAATAACTTCGTAGACCCTCAAACAGTCATATATGGCATGTCGGAAGGAGATAAAAAATTGGCCGGAGATTTTAATGGTGACGGTATCGGCGATGTGGGTATCCGTCGCGATAATGAGTTTGGCCTTTGGTGGCTGATTACGTTCCAAGCGATGGCTCCTGATGTAAACCAACAGTTCGGAATTAGCGATAAAGACTTATTGGTTGCCGGAGATATGAATGGAGACGGGCAGGACGATATAGTGTGCTATGATAAGGGTTCTTGGTTATGCTCTTTTACTCCGTCAGATACGGAATATAAGACTCCCGATTTTGTCTCAAAAGATGTGCAGGTGACTTTCGGTACATCGTACGATATACCTGTGTTGTGCGACGTGGACGGTGATGGGTATGCCGATATGGGGTTGTGTTCTGTCGATGACGAGGAAGTTAGTTTTAATCTCCATAGTGCGACGAAAACTGCAAATAACGGATATAGCAGCGATAATGGTCGAGGTACTTTCGATAAGGTTGTACTTATGCCTTCGGGTATAAATCCTACTTGTGTATGTGCTGTAAAGAGTAAAGGAACGACCGGCATCGAATCGGAGCATGCCGTGGCAAATGTCAGTGTATATCCTACCTTAGTACGGGCTGGGGATTCTTTTACCGTGAAAGGTAACGATGTGACGAAAGTGAAAATATACGGTATGATGGGACAACTTGTTAAGGAAATCGATACCGACGGTAGCATGTCGACGGTTGTCGTTTCGGTCGATGGTTGGGCTCAGGGAACATATTTTGTTTGTTGCGAAAGTGAAGGTGCCGTTTCTTCGTCTAAATTAATCGTTCAATAAGTGAATTGAGTCTGTATGAAAATCTATTTGAAATATATATTTCTGTTTCTTATTGCCGGGAGTATCTTTTCTTCGTGTAACCAAAAAGATGAGAAGGTGTATTCTTTTTGGGCACTTCAAAATAGGGCGACGGGAGAATATTTGTATGAAGACGACGGCGAATGTAAATTCAGCCGTGAAAAGCAAGGCGATAAGTCTTTGTGGAAAATAGCGGCTGCCGAGGGCGATCATGTTTGTATCGTAAATAAGAAGAGCGGTAGATATTTGTCTCTCGATAATGGGCAGGTCGTTTGTTCTGTGATCGATCAACCGGTTACCGAGTCTGCCGAATGGTACTACGGAAATTTCGATTTTGTTACTCAAACTAATAGCGGCTGGTACACAATTTCGAATCGTTCGGCCGAGTCGAATTTGCATTTGGTGGAAAAAGATGGTACACTTTGCATGCAGGATAACGCAAACAGAAATACCGATTTTTCTGCCCATTGGACTTGGGTGAGAGAAGAGGGTACGCCTTTGCCTTATTCTTTTACTCCCGATGGAGTTACGGATGCTTCTTTTTTGGGAATACGAACGGCTAAGGCTATTTCTCCAACCGAGATACACTCCGATTATCACGGAGAGAAAGTATGGAAATTATCTCAGGATATTTCGTCTTTTCCGAAATTTTCCACTGAAAACAATTTGTTGATAGAGGCTCTGTACAATATGGCATTGGAAGAGATGTTAATGGATGTGCGCAGCGACAGCACATTTAGGGCCGGCGCTCTTTGGCCCGATACATGGACTCGTGATGCCGTGTACAGTATATGGTTCAGCTATGCATGGATTATGCCGGAAGTGTCTCGGAAAACTCTTGATAAGCAGACTCTTCGTAATCCTCGCGAGGCCTTGCAGGACACCGGTAGCGGAGGTTCATGGCCTATATCGACCGACCGTGTGGTGTGGGCACTCGCTGCTTGGGAGTACTATCTGTACACAGGAGATAGTTCGTGGCTCGAAGGTGCTTATGAAGGTTTGAGCTATACGGCTCGAAAGGACATTCATGTAGCATTCGATAAACGCATAGGGCTGTTCAAAGGGGAGACTTGTTCGATGGACTGGCGTACCCATACTTATCCGAATTGGTTTACCAATGTGACGATAGGCAGTTCGTTTTCTTGTGGAACAAATGCGCTGCACATGTTCATGTATGAGTTTTTGTCGAAGGCAGCCGGCATACTTGGTAAACCGGAAAGTGAGAAAACATATTGGGAAAGTTTCAGGAATGTGTTGAAGGATTCGATAAACAAACATTTCTGGAACGAAGACAAAGGTTTATACGAGTGTTACTTGTATCCCGAAATTTCGGGGTATAAGGCTTCGGAACGGGTCGGTGTCATGTCGAACGGACTGTGTGCTGTTTTGGGAGCGAGCACCGATGAGCAAATTCGCCGTATGGTCGGTAATTTCCCGCTATATCCATACGGGGCTGCTGTTCTTTATCCTTCTATTCCCGACGATTTTGCATACCACAATAAAAGTATTTGGTCGGTTTGGCAAACACCGTATATGTATGCGGCTCGTCAGGTGGGCAATATATTGGCAGTGGAACACATGGCGGCTTCTTTAACGAGAGCTTCGGCTCTTTTCCTGACACATAAGGAGAATATGACTTACGACACCGGATATGATCGGGGTACAGCTTTGAACTCGGATAGGCAACTGTGGTCGGTTTCTTCCTATATCAGTTTGGTGTATAGAGTTTTGTTCGGCATGAATTTGACGGAACGAGGAATCGCATTTAATCCTGTCGTACCCGATATAGTGAACGGCTGGCTTTCTTTGTCGGATTTCCGCTATCGCGATGTGACGATAGATATAAAGGTATCTGGAAAGGGAAATCGGGTGAAATCGTTGAAAGTCAATGGCGAGAAACAAGCATTGCCTTTTGTCCTTCCAGCCGATAGTAAGGGGGAATATTCGATCGAGATAGAAATGATGATCGATGAACCGAAAGGCAAAATAAATTTGGTGAAGGCTGGACCCGGGAAATGTTGGTCGCCGGTAGAACCTGTTTTGGTATTGAACGGTTCGACTCTAAGTTGGAAGGAAGAGGAAAATATGAAGTACTACCTTCATTCCAATTTTTCTGAGGAGGATAAACTGGTAACCTCTCCTTACGATTTAATTGGGGCTCCCGATGGATTTTATTCGGTTTATGCTGTCGATGAAAAAGGATTTGCATCGGATATGTCCAATGCGGTTGTTTATTCTATTTGGCAATCGGTTTGTGAAGCGGAGCAGAGCTCTCATTCAGGAACGGTTTCTAATCTTCACAAAGGATTTTCGGGGAGTGGCTTTGTTATCGATTTGTTTGCACGTCCGGCTAATGTGAAGTTTCAGGTACAAGTCCCCGAGGCCGGCGATTATGCCATAGCCCTTCGGGGTGCTAACGGACACGGGCCGCATGGTACATGGTGCGCCATACGTTCGGTAGCAGTGGACGGAAACGACGCCGGTACATTCATTTTGGAAGCAACAGGCGATTGGAAACAATGGTTGGATTCCAATTATATTGTTCTTCGAGGGTTGAATGCCGGAGAACATACGGTGTCGCTTTCTATCGATCCTGAGAAGAAGGGATATGACTTTAATATGTCGCATGGACGGGAAGACGCTAATGATTGCCATATCGACTGTTTAAAGTTGATTCGACTTTAATAAAGTCTTATTGTTTATTTAGGAAAGAGAATATCTTGCTATGCAGGGTATTCTCTTTTTGTTTTTAACGGACTTTTTATGATCCTGCCAAAAAATCTATTTGTCGGCAGTTTAATCATTGGAAAAATAAGAAAGAATATTTTTAAATTTAAGAAAATAATTCCTATATTTGACTAATAGATTGTTCGAAACTTTATGGCGATAATATAAATTTCAATATGGAAATGAAAAGAATATTTTCGGTCGTCGTCTGTGCTGTGGGAATTTTTTTCTCCATGACAGCCGAGAGCAAAGACGGATGCTTGAACAGTTACGTATCGGCGGACAGTTTGCTCTTGTATGAATATTACGAATCTCATATTTGGGTTAGTCCATTGAACTATCCCAGGGTATTCTCTGAGCAGAGAGCCGTTGCGCCGGACTGGTTTCATTATCGGGACAGGGTGATAGAGCTTCGTGTTCTTGCGCTGAGGAAGCGAATCTGGGACGAGTATTTGCGAGATTTCCCTTTGGAGAGGCTATCCGTACGTGTGTGGCTCATGTTTTCTCTTCGTACGGGTGAGTTGGAAACTGTGGAGCTAATGTTTCGAAGAGATGTATTAGAGGATACCGACAGTTTCCCCATTCGGGAGATTATTGCGATGTGCATGAACTCCGATTGGAGTGGAAGTACATATATAATGGAGCATAAACCGGATAAATATGATAACATGTACACCGGATATATTTTCCCGTTATATTAGTGTCATGGATTTCAAAAAGATATTTTCGGTCGTCGTCTGTGCTGTGGGGATTTTTTTCTCCACGGCAGCCGGGAGCAAAGACGAGTGCTTGAACAGTTACGTATCGGCAGACAGTTTGCTTCTGTACGAATATTCCAAAACGCATATTATGGCTCGGCCATTGAACTATCCCCGGGTATATTCAGAGCAGAAAGCTGTTGCGCCGGACTGGTTTCATTATCGGGATAGGGTGATAGAGCCCCGTGTCTTTGCGCTGAGGAAGCAGATTAGGGAGGAGTATTTGCGAGATTATCCTTTGGAGAGAGGATCCGTACGTGTGTGGCTCGTTTTTTCTCTTCGTACGGGTGAGTTGGAAACTGTGGAGGTAATGTTTAGAAAGGGGATATTAGAAGATGTCGACAGTTTCCCCGCACGGGAGATTATTGCGATGTGCATGAATTCCGATTGGAGTGGAAGCACGTATATAATGGAGCATGAACCGGATAAATATGATAGCATGTACACGGAGTATTTTTTTTCGCTATATTATTAGCGTGAAGAATAGGAGTAAGTCTCGTAATTGCATAAAAAATTGAAGGACGAGTGTGAATAGGTTTTGTGAAAATGTTTTATCTTCACCACCAAATAATGAATTATGGCATCTTATTCCAGAAAATCGACCCGTAATAAAGCTCTTTGGGGATATCTGTTGCTTATTGCCGTTTTGTTGTCATCTTCGTGGTTTGTGTATCATGAGATAAATTTGTTGGTATCGATAAAAGCGGTCGAGGCAGATATGAGGCTGAAACGTCAGGAGATGTCTTCCGCTTTATCGTCTCTGTATAGAGCGGAGACGGTGGGACAATCGCTCGTTTGGGGACAGTTTTCGGATTATCCGGTATATAGGAGAGTGACGAATGATGCCGTAACATGTGTGGATTCGTTACGTCGTATTACATCGGACTCTGTCCAGCTGTCCCGAATCGATAGTATTATCGGTCTGCTGAATCGGAAAAATGCGGTTATACGGCGATTGATGGGAACCACGATCGATGTGGCCGAGGAGCAAAACCGGAAAATAGAGGATATGATGAAACAGCAAGATTCGTTGATCCTTATTCAGAATCGTCAGCAAAGATTGGTTCGACAGAGCGATTCGCTGATAGAGAAACGCCGCCGTAAAAATGTGTTCGGACGAATAGCCGATGCTATTTCGGGGAAAGCACCTACTCGGTTAGATAGCATTCGGATAGAATCGAAACGTATAGGAGCGTTGAGCGATTCGTTGGCTGCCGATTTGAAAGCGATGGAAAGCGGTTATAACGAGATCCGGGAGTTGTCTCAACAGGCTCTCGAACGGGAGCGGTGGCGATTGAGAAACGATAATCAACGGTTGAACGGTCAGATCAATCGTCTGATGAATAGCTTTGAACGAGAGCAACTTATTGTATCGGAGAAGATACAAGAACGAAATGAACAGATTCGTCAGGAGTCTATGAGAGCTTTGGTCGCTGTGGCTTCCGGTGCTATTTTATTGGCGGTTATTTTTGGGGTATTGGTTTGGAAAGGTTGGTTAAGGGACGATCGTTTCCGTAGGGCATTGGAAGAAGCTCGGAGACGAGCCGAAGATTTATTGGAGGCCCGGGAAAAGTTGATGTTGACTATAACGCACGATTTTAAGGCTCCGCTCGGTTCTATTATCGGATATGTGGAATTGATGATGAGGCTGGATAATACCGAACGGCAAAAGTTCTATTTGCAAAACATGAAGGCATCGTCGGATCATTTGCTTTCGCTGGTAAGCGATTTGCTCGATTTTCACCGTTTGGAATCTCATAAATTGGATATAAATCGTATTGCTTTCAGCCCCAAAGTATTATTCGATAAAATAGTATCTGCTATGCAACCTGTGGCGGATAAGAAACAACTGAATCTGATATTGAAAGTTGAGAAATCGGCCGATGCCAATTTTTCGGGCGATCCGTTAAGGATTAAGCAAATTGTCGATAATTTGTTGTCCAATGCTTTGAAGTTTACAGCCCGGGGTACGGTGACGATTCATGTGTTTGTGCGTGTCCGATATCTTGTTTTTTCGGTTAGCGATACGGGACGGGGAATAGCCCGAGATGATTTGGAACATATATTTCAGGCTTTTACACGGCTTTCTTCGGCACAGGGAGTCGAGGGGTTTGGATTGGGGTTGGCTATTACTCGACAGCTCGTCGATTTGATGGGCGGGCGTATAGATGTCCGCAGTGTGGAGGGTGTTGGCAGTACGTTTACCGTGGAAATTCCATTGGAAGAAGTCTCGGAGAAGATCGGTGATACGAAGGCTTTTTCGGGGAAACGTTGCCTATTGCTCGATGACGATAAATTACAATTGACACTTTTTGAGAATCAGTTGAAACAATTGGGTATAGAATCGGTTGCCTGCATGAAGGCCGAGGAGATTTTGGGTTATCTGGAACATGAGCATTTCGATGCTTTGTTTACCGATATGCAGATGCCGGAAATGGACGGAGTGAGTTTTTTGAAATTTTTGAGGGAGTCTCATATCGCTCTGGCGAGAAAGCTTCCGGTTGTAATGGTTACGGCGAGGAGCGATGCAGACCAATTCCTTTCGGAAGGTTTTTCGGGAATTTTACACAAGCCTTTTTCGTTGGCGCAATTATCTTTTTGTTTATCGGGGATTTGGAATGAAGAGGCAACTCCCCGTGAGATAGAAGATGAGGGTGAAAGAGGAGAGGCTCCGTATGATTTTGCGGCTCTTACGGCTTTTGCCGAAGATGATGCGAAGGCTCGCCGGAAAATATTGGAGACATTCTTTCAGGAGATAAATAGCCAGATAGAGGAGTTGAAAGGGGCCGCGGCTCGTCGCGATGGGATTGTGGTATCACGTATTGCTCATAAGTGGCAACCGATTTTCGCCATGTTGAAAATTTCGGATATGTTGCCGGTGTTGTCTCGATTGGAAGAGGAAGGTGCGCATAAGTGGACCGATGAGCTGTCTCGAAATCTTGATAAGTTGTTGGTCTATGCTGAGAAAATACGTACAGGCCTTAAATTGGTATTGGCAAAGGAGGAATAATTATGAAGCATATTCTCATTGTAGAAGACGATACGACATTTGCTGTTATGTTGCAGACGTGGCTTTCCAAGAAAAAATTTTCGGTAGCATCTGTTTCGGGAATTGCAGCAGCGAAAAAAACTCTTATTGAAAGTTCGGTCGATTTGGTGCTTTGCGACTTACGTTTGCCTGATGGAGACGGCATCGATTTGTTGGAATGGGTGAGCAATCGGAATGTAAATGTTCCTTTGATCGTAATGACGAGCTACGCGGCTATCCCGTCGGCTGTTCAGGCGATGAAACTCGGTGCGAGAGATTATATATCTAAGCCGGTGAATCCGGAAGATTTATTGCAAAAGATTAACGAGGTTTTTAATGCGGGTGTCAAGACTGGGAAACAGATTCCTGTGTCTGAATCTGTACCGGAGGAAACAAATTATTTAGAGGGGCAGAGTGAAGCTGCCCGTCAATTGTATACTTATGTGAAGTTAGTGGCTCCGACCTCTATGTCTGTGCTGATCAATGGGGCCAGTGGGACAGGAAAGGAATATGTGGCTAAACGGATACATCAATTAAGTAAACGTTCGGAGAAACCGTTTGTCGCCATCGATTGTGGAGCCATTCCGAAAGAATTGGCTGCTTCTGAATTTTTCGGGCATAAGAAAGGTTCGTTTACGGGAGCGATTGAGGATAAAGTCGGTGCTTTTATAGAAGCAGATGGTGGAACGATCTTTCTTGATGAAATAGGAAATCTGAGTTACGATGTTCAGGTACAGTTGCTACGTGTGTTGCAAGAACGCAGAGTGAAGCCCATCGGGACTACAACGGAAGTAAAAGTCGATGTGAGGTTGATTGCTGCGACAAATGAAGACTTGAAGGCGGCTATAAAATCAGGTGCATTTAGGGAAGATTTGTATCATCGAATCAATGAATTTACGATCTATATGCCGCATTTGTGCGAACGAGGTGAGGATATACCGTTGTTTGCTAATTTCTTTTTGGATCAAGCCAATCGAGAACTCGAAAAGCCTGTTCCCGGATTTTTGCCGGAAGCGATGGAACGGATTTCTCAATATACTTGGCCGGGAAATTTAAGAGAAATGCGTAATACTGTTATGAGGGCGGCTTTACTTGCTCAGGGGAATCCCATACGTGTGGAACATTTGGGCATAGACATGAATATAGACAAGCCGATAAATATTTTACACGATCCGGATAGTGAGCGGACTAAGATTGTATCGGCATTACAGAAATGTTCGGGTAATAAAAGTAAAGCGGCTGCAATGTTAGGCATAGATAGAAAAACATTGTATAACAAGTTGAAATTGTATCAAATCGAGTAACTTATATATTTGTAGAATATAGGATACGGTTCGGCATAGTCAAGTTGGAAATCTTATTTCCGCTTGCCTTTGCACTTATCTCTCACTGTATTTGAGGATAAAAGGGTGTGGAAAAATTCCACACCCTTTTTCTTTTTATTCTACAAATTTCCACATAAGATTTTTGTGCTCTATTTATTTAATTTGTTTATAATTAGTTGCTTGTGTATTCTTTGGAAGTGTTGGCACAACGATTGTTGTTTTATAGTCGAAGAATGGAATATAGAATGTATAACTAAAAAAGTTAGAATTATGAAAAAGTTAATGTTATCAGTAGCTGTGTTCATGATGGGAGTATCTACTCTTGGTTTGTATGCACAAGATTCCAATGTAGAGCCTGTAAAGAAAGATAGTATCCCAACCGAAGAACCTAAGAAAGAGGAGCCTAAATCAGAGGCAGCTTGGGTTTGTATGAGCGAAGAACCTGCTAAAACCGATAGTGTGCCTTCGCAGGAGCCTAAAAAAGAAGACGTTCAAAAGATATTTTCTATCAGATAACTTTTGTGAAAGATATTTTATAGGCTAACCCTAAAAAACGTTCTTATTTTTTATCTGTTTTAGTGAAGATGATGATGGTCCCGATATCTCCTATAAGGAGGTATCGGGATTTAATTTTCTAATATTTAGTTAGATAGATAGAATGTCATGAATATATAATATGATTAGTGATAATAACTAAATAAATAATTCTAAATAATCCATGCATTTTACATATATTTGTACAATAGAATTTGTATTTTATAACTCTGTTTAAGAGGAAGAAGTGCAAAAGTTCGAGGGAGAGGCTGATTTTATCGAGGATAACGTATTGTTGTCTGGAAGCTTAGGCTTTGCCTAAACTAAAATTGCAATGGTGGAAAACGACAGTATCGGGTGGTATGTAGCGAAAACGTATCGGCAGGAACGTAAGATCAAAGACCTTCTTGCCCGTATGGGTATAGAGCATTTTGTACCTTTCCATCAAGTCGTAAAGGAGATTAATGGGAAGCGAAAAAAAGTAGAAGAGCCTTTTGTGAACGGGTTGATATTTGTTCGAGGAAATAAAAAAAGTTGCATTGAGTTGATTAACGAATATGGGTATCCTATGAGATATTTGCGGGATTTTTCTACTCGTTCGCTTTTACGTGTACCCGATAAGCAAATGGAAGATTTTATCTATTTGGTAGACCGTCATGAAAATGAGATAGAATTGTTTCCCCATGATTTGAAACGAGGAGATCGGGTGCGTGTGGTCGCAGGGACTTTTGCCGGAATCGAAGGGGAGTTAATCCGCATTGCAGGCCATCGTCGAGTGGTGGTTCGTCTCGAAAATTTATTTTCAATCGCTACGGTTTTTATACCGGGGGGATATTTGGAAAAGATATGCGACCGGTGATTAAATATATTTCATTTTATGATTTTGCCGATTCTGGGATAGCGCGGAATTATAGCGTTGCTGCGGCTAATAAAATGGATTATATCATTGAATCTCTTGTAAGAATCGGATATGACGTAGAGGTAGTTTCGGTATCGGCATGTATAGAAAGCGGGACGTTTCGATGGTATAAGTCTCGGGTTGAAGAGAGACAGCCTCATGTGAAAACGAGATTTTTCTCTTCGTTTCGTTGTCGATCTAAAATATTAGTCTTGTTGCGACTTATTTGGGGGGTATTGCAATTATTGAGTTATCTTCTTTTTTGTGTTAAAAAAGGAGAGTCTATATGGGTATACCATTCTTTGTATTATTACAATGTGATTTTGTTGGCAAAAAAAATAAAGAAATTCAAATTGATTCTCGAAGTAGAAGAGATTTATCGAGATGTTTCTCCTGTCCCTCGATATATGGAACGTTGGGAATGCAAGATGATAGACGTTGCGGATAAATTTGTGTTTTCGACCGATCTTCTGAATGATAAAGTAAATGGGCAAAAGAAGCCTCATTTAGTTATTTATGGGACTTATCGGTGTGAACCTGTGATGAGCGAACGGCACAAAGACAATAAGGTGCATGTTGTCTATTCTGGTACACTTGATCCCAATAAAGGCGGAGCTATGGCGGCTGTGGGTGTGGCGGCGTCCTTACCGTCTACATATAGAGTTCATATACTTGGATTCGGGAATCCGGGGGAGGTACAGGCGATTAAAGAGCTGTGTGAAGAGATATCGAGCAAAGGCGGTGCGGTAGTCTCCTATGATGGGGTACTGAAAGGGAGTGCATATATAGATTTTTTACAGACGTGTCAGATTGGCCTAAGCACGCAGAATCCGGATGCGGCGTTTAATAATACCTCGTTTCCGTCGAAAATATTATCTTATATGTCGAATGGTTTGCAAGTCGTTTCTATCGATATAGAAGCGGTGCGGCGAGCTTATGGTATTTCGGGTTATATTTATTATTATCGAAAGCAAAATCCCGGCGATATAGCAAATGCCATATTGAATGTAGATTTGGATAATCCTTTTGACACGCGGGCGGTGGTACAGTCTTTGGATAATAGATTTGTAGAACAATTGAGTTTGTTTCTCCGTGATAGAGTTTAGTGATATAAAAGGGAAATACATAGGTAATAAGAACCTAATTAACAATGTCCTGGGCTCTTTCCTTGTTCGAGGGTTCGGCTTTTTGGTTTCTTTTGCCTTGTTTCCTCTTTATCTGAACTATTTCGATGACAATACCGTATTAGGGTGCTGGTTCACGATGTGCTCTGTTTTATCATGGATACAAGTCTTTGATTTGGGAATAGGCAATGGCTTGCGGAATCATTTGACGGCCGATTTGAGTTTGAAAAACTATGAAAGTGCCCGGCAATATATATCATCTTCTTACATTTTGATGGGAGGTGTCACTGTATTTATTTCGTTTTTAGCATTTATAATAAGCCGATATATAGATTGGAATTCGGTTTTCAATATTTCGGAACAAAGCATATCGCCAGAGAGTTTGCGTAAAGGGGTTGTTATCGCTTTATGTGGCGTATTGTGTTTTTTCTTTCTGAAATTGATTATCTCTATTTTGTATGCCTTGCAGAAATCGGCGCTACCTAATTTCTTGAATCTGCTTTCTACCGTTTTATTATTGATTTTTCTGTGGGTATATGATCCGACCGGAGATGTCGAACGAGATTTTGTAACGATTTCTTGGGTGCAGGCTGTTACAGGGTGTTTGCCGTTATTGGTAGCGACAATAATTGTTTTTGCAAAAGACCTGAAAGAATGTTTGCCATCGTTCAAGTACTTTCGGTGGGATAAAGCCACTGGTGTTTTGTCGTTGGGAATTTTGTTCCTTGTTTTGCAGTTGTTATACATGATAATTACTGTAACCAACGAGTTTTTTATATCCTACTTTTTCGATCCGTCTTTCGTTGTAGAATACCAGATATATATAAAGATCTTTTCAATCGCCGGTACATTTGTGTCTTTGGCTCTGATTCCGGTATGGTCGGCTGTGACGAAAGCATTTGTAGAAAAACGTTACGATTGGATAATCAAGTTGGTCCGTTTTCTGTATTTTGTCGCTGGTATTGCTGTATTGTTTCAATTGGCTATCATTCCATTTCTTGACCCGATATTGGAATTTTGGTTAGGCGAGAAGGCTATCGAGGTGAATTTGTCCGCTGCATTGCTGTTTGCCCTATTGGGGTGTGTGATGATTTGGGTATCGGTTTTGACGAGTGTCGTTAATGGTTTAGGCACGCTTAAATGCCAGTTGTATGGTTTTTTATGGGCTGTACTCTTCAAAGTCGTAGCTATCGTTTTATTTTCTTCGTGGATTCCGTGGACGATTGTAATCACAGCTACGATTGTAGGTTTATTGCCCTACTGTGTCTGGCAACCTATGGTGATGAACAGGCAGTTGAAAATGTTGAATAAAGAGGCGTTTCAAAATGGGTAAGAAACTGTTGATCGTCAATACTTATGCCAATTTGTGGTCAACCGGCAGGATTGCGGCCGAGATAGGGGAGATTGCGGTAAAACATGGTTGGCAGTGCTATTTTGCATACGCAAGCGAATCGAATCTTTGCTCATGTGAGGAGATTAGAATTAATAAAAGCGTTATATCGTATATTATACATACCTATTTGTTTTCCCGTATTCTCAATTTGAAAGGATTCGGTTCTTGGATTGAGACGAAGTTATTTATCAGAAAAATAAAGAAAATAGCTCCCGATATAATTCATTTGCATAATATTCATCAGAATTTTTTGAATTTGCCACTTCTTTTCTCTTTTTTGAAAAAAGCGGGTATTCCGGTTATTTGGACCCTTCACGACTGTTGGGCCGTGACTGGGGGGTGTACTCATTTCGTGTACAATAAATGCGAAAATTGGAAAACGGGTTGCTATCGATGTCCGAGATGTGGTAATAGCGATACGGGCGGGGAATTAAAAGGGGTGTTCCGTACTATGCCGTGGGTGTTAAGAAAGAAAGAAGCATATATAACTTCTGTTCCGAATCTGACTTTTGTTACAGTCTCGGAGTGGCTGTCGGGCGTAGTGAGAAGTTCGGTTGTCGGTTCTGTACCTGTACAGGTTATTTCCAACGGAGTGGACAGTACTCGATTCTATCCTCGTACCGATATACAAGCCATTAAACAAAAGTATGGTTGTGGCAACCGCTTCATGATTGTGGGGGTAAGTTCTCATTGGAGTGCGTCAAAGGGATTATATGATTATTATAAACTGAGGGAATTATTGCCGGCCGATCAGTTCGTGGTCGTTTTGGTGGGGATAACCTCTGAGCAGAAAAACAATATACCCGATGGTATCATCGGGGTAGAGCGAACAGAGAATCTTGATGAACTGGCTCTTATTTATTCGGCGGCAGATGTGGTGACGAGTTTGTCGTACCAAGAGACTTTCGGACTTACTATTGTGGAAGGGTTCGCTTGTGGTACACCGGCGGTGGTCTATGACAATACGGCGTTGCCTGAATTGGTAGACTCTGATACGGGCTTAGTTGTAGAAACCGGAAATATGGAGCGACTGGCCGAGGCGATAAGACAGGTTTGTAAGACGGGTAAATCGTTTTATTCGCAGGCGTGTCGGGAAGTGGCGCAAACCCGGTATGATAAATTTTGCCAGTATGAGAAATATGTCGAATTATATGAACAGGCGCTTGTTCCGAAAAAGGTATGATTGAGACGATCGTTATTGGTTTAATATGTGTGTTTTTGGCCTATTTGGGGCGTTACAGACGATTGAGCTGGGGCTTTGGCGCAGCGATGACCATATTATTCGTTTTCCTTGCGATACGCTATGAATGGGGAAACGACTATCGTCAATATATAGACAAATTTACAGTATATAATTCGATCGATGAATTTAATTATTCAGATCCTAACGAACGATGGGAAGTCGGTTGGATATTCTTGTATCGGATATTCAAACCATTCGGCTTTTTTTCATTAGTCATTGTCCTTACTGCATTTGAAATATCTGTTTATTATTGGTTTATCAAGAAATATATACCGAAAGAATGGTATTGGTTCGCTGTATTTATTTATGTATTTAATCCTAATTTCATGCTTACGCAATCGTCTATGATGCGTCAGACTTTGGCTATGTGCATAGTTTTGTTGTCCATTCCTTATATTTATAAAAAGAAGGTCATCATTGCAGCGTTATTTATTTTATTTGCCTCATTGTTTCACAGTAGCGCCAAAATATTGTTACCGATAGTTTTTCTTGGATTTGTGAATTGGAGAATGGGTAAGAAGGGGGTGATTATTGGCGTTGTTCTCTTTTTTGCTATTCTGTTGTTCAAGAATATTGTTACATCTATAATTGAAAATACTCTTTCTGTAACGGGTTTGGGAAAATATACTTACTATCTGGAAGAAGGGAAAGAAGAATCGAAATTAGAGTCGGGAATAGGCTTTGTTTATCAGATTATCATCATGAGTATGATATTGTATTATGAAAAAAGACAAGATCGAAAGGACGGATTGATTTTCAAAATAACCGCCCTTTCTTTTCTTTTCGTTCCGTTAGGTTTTATCGCTCAACTTATTGCTCGGATAGGTATGTATTTGCAAGTGTCAATGATAGCAACTTATCCACTGATGATTCGTACGATCAATAATAGAATTGTACGGGCAGGAACACTGTTTGTAATTATGTTTTTCACTATTTATGACTTCTTCTCATTTTTCAATTCCGAAATTTGGAGAGATTCGTTCATAGAATATCATACTATTTTTGAATCTTTTATTTGGCGATGACAGATATGAATATATTATTTGTTGCATCTGTGGTTCATGAAAAATTATTGATTGAAATATTGAAAACACAGCCTCGATATTATGGAATACAAGGCCAGTATTTCATGCGGTTGATGTTATTGGGATTAAAGGCTAATGGTGTAAAAGTAAATGTGTTATCTAACAATTTAGCATATCGTTATTGGCATTCAAAAAGAGGGGAACGACATTGTGTCTTGGAAGAGGGAATAGGATATAACTATTTTTTTAGAAAGCAAAGGGGAGGGTATTTACATTTATTGTTAAGGATTATACGGTTTATAAAATTATGGAAAAATAAATTAGGGAAAGATAATTCGGCTATTTTATGTGATGGGCTTAATTTTACTTTATTGCTTTCTTGTTTTTTATGTAAAATATTTTTTAATATCAGGGTTACGGTTTTTGTAACAGATATGCCTCGTTATTTGTCGATGGGATTTCTTTCTCGAATAAAATCTAGTTTGCAAGAATATATTATACGTCAAATGGATGCATTTGTGACATTGACTAATTACATGGATGCTGATTTGAATCCTAATCATAAACCAAGTGTTGTGATAGAGGGTATGGTTGATGTGAGAGCAAAGTGTGAATCCAATAAGGGGAGGAGAAGGGAAAAGGTCTGTATGTATAGTGGCTCTATTCATAAAATTTATGGGATTAAAAAATTGTTGGATAGTTTCTTGGCAATGAATAATACCGATTATATATTGGAGATATATGGAGATGGCGATTATAGAGCAGAATTGGTCGAATTAGCAGCAAAACATGATCGTATAATTTATAAAGGATTAGTCTCTCGTGACGTAATTGTGGCTCGTCAGAAACAGGTTGCATTATTGATTAATCCACGACCGAGTTCGTATGAATATACTCAATATTCTTTTCCTTCGAAAATAATGGAATATATGTTGTCAGGAACTCCGGTATTGACGACGAAACTTCCCGGAATTCCAGCTGAATATGATAAATATTTGTATTATTTCGAAGACGAATCAATTGAGGCTATGGCCAATAAAATGTCCGAAGTACTTTCAATGGATTATACCGAATGTTTAAGGAAAGCAAGTGAGGCTCAGAGTTATGTCATGAATGAAAAGAATAATTTTCTTCAGATGAAAAAACTATTATCTATTTTATGAATGGTTGCTCTATGAATATTGGATTTTATTTTTTTGATAAAGGATTGAGCGGGGTTGATTGTTCCCGTCCGGACTTAGGAAATCCGGGAGTGGGGGGAACTCAATATTGCTTTTTACTTTTGATTTATTATATACTCCGTTTTGACCCGAAATCGTATAGGGTAAGAGTTTATTGTTCATCTGACTGTTTTTTCCCACAAGGTGTAGAGAAGGTTCTTGTTGAAGATATTTTTGAGGGTTTGACCGAATCAAAAAGACGAGGTGATGATTTTATTATCATTAAGGATAATAAGGATCAACAATTGGCTCGATTTATCGATAAACTACGGCATCGCATTGTTATTTGGGGGCATAATTTTTATTTTGGGGATTATGCCGATTGGGTTGCTAAGAGCCCGTCTGTTATTGCAAATGTTTTTGTAGGTAGGCAGCAGTATGATAGATATATAGATCACCCCATTTGTGATAAATCTTTGTTTATATATAATATGGTTCCCGATGTGGTAGGGGAAAAAAAGCGGGATAATGACGGTAAAACGGTTGTTTATTTGGGAGCATTGATTCCAGAAAAGGGATTTTTGATATTAGCCAAAATGTGGAAGTACATTTTGAAAAAGGTTCCAATGGCACGATTACAGGTGATAGGAGGTGGAAATCTTTATTCTAGAAATTGCTCTTTGGGAAGAATGGGAATAGCGGATAAATTGTTTGAAGAAGAGTTTTTCCCGTATTTGTCGGAAAAAGGAGAACTATTGCCATCTGTTACGTTTCAAGGAATCTTAGGGGGTGAAAAATACGAAGTTTTTTTGTCGTCGTCAGTTGGAGTAGTTAATCCGTCAGCTCGCACAGAGACCTTTGGAATGGGTGCAATTGAGATGAATTGTGCGGGGTTACCGGTTGTTACATTGGGAAAAAATGGTTATCCCGATACAGTAGAAAATGGAGTTACAGGATACTTATGTCATTCATACAAGGAAATTGCAGATAAAATTGTGTTCTTATTGACTCACGATGAGGTTAATGAACGATTGGGAATTCAAGCAAAAGAGCAGGTGAGCCGATTTTCTCCAAAAAATATTATGCCTTTGTGGTTTAATTTGTTTGAACAAATAGCGCAAAATAAATTAATAATAACATATCGACGTCCTGACAGTCATTTTTTCAATAACATTAAATTCGTGAGAATCCTATTGCGGTTTTTGCGTAAAAACTGTCGTTTGTCATTTCTCCCCCCGTTGATAAAAATAGAAACAGTGATATATACCTATTTAAAAAAATAATGAAAAAATGAAAGTGGCGTTGATTCTTGCTACAAATGTAGAAAAATCTCCTTATATGCAATATTATATAGATGTATATAAGGAAAAGAACATTGATGTCGAAGTCATTTTGTTGAATAGGGATAAACGTGTATTGAATGAGGAGTTCCCCTATAAGATACATTCTTGTGATATTATAGCGAAGGAGACAGCCTCTTGCGTTCGTAAAATTTATGATTATTTTCGCTATTCTCGGTTCGTAAGACGGATATTGAAACAATCTGATTATAGTCAGATTGTAGTATTTACCATCGCTAATGCGGTATTTCTGTCTTACTATTTATTAAGTTATTATAAAAAGAAGTATATATTTGATATACGTGATTATTCTCCGTTGGTTAAATATACCGTTCCTATAATTAGGCGTTTATTAAATAATTCAGCATTGAATTGTTTTTCTTCACCGGGGTTTAGGTCGTGGTTACCTGCATGTGATTACGTAATATGTCATAATGCAAGACGTAAATCTCTTGATGAGGACATAGTGAATGCCCGAGATATCGATGTGGAAAATGTTAAAGTGTTGACTATCGGACAACTTAGAAATTTTATTACGAATAAAATGCTAATGGATCATTTGGGGAATAAATCTCGAATAATGATTCAATTTTCGGGTATGGGTATTGCATATGATTTATTGAAAAAGTACGAGGTGAAAAAGATATATAATAATGTGAAATTTACGGGTTATTATCCGAAAAAGGAAGAATTTTCTATCGTTGATGGCTGTGATTTTATGAACATAATTTTGCCTGATGATACGTTGAGCCGTTATTTGATAAGTAATAGATTTTATTTGTCTTTGTTGAGAAGAAAACCGATGATTGTTTCGTCGGGTGGTATTCAGGCTGAATATGTGAAAGAATATGATTTGGGAATTATTGTTTCCTCTGAAGATGATATATATAGTAAAATAATGATCTATGCCAGATCATTTGACCCGATTCAATTTCAAAAAAATTGTGATCGATTTTTAGAAATGGTAAGATCGGATATGCAGATATTTAGCAGAAGCGTTTTTTATAGTTTAAATTAATAATCATGTCTATTTTTAAAGATAAGATATTGCTTATTACCGGAGGAACAGGATCCTTTGGCAATGCTGTGTTAAAGCGGTTTTTGGATAGCGATGTCGGTGAAATACGCATATTTAGCCGTGATGAGAAAAAACAAGACGATATGCGGCATCGATTACAGAACCCGAAGGTTAAGTTTTATATCGGTGACGTGCGGGATAAGCGTAGTGTAGATAGCGCTATGAGTGGGGTCGATTATGTGTTTTCGGCAGCTGCCTTGAAACAGGTTCCTTCATGTGAATTTTTCCCTATGCAGGCTGTGCGTACGAATGTGTTTGGCACGGAGAACGTATTGGATTCGGCCGTGGAGCATGGTGTGAAAAATGTTGTTGTATTGTCTACCGATAAAGCGGCCTATCCCATCAATGCTATGGGAATAAGTAAAGCCATGATGGAAAAAGTGGCGATTGCCAAAGGACGCCAGTTGGGTGATTCTGCGACAACGACAATTTGTTGTACTCGTTATGGAAATGTGATGGCGAGTCGGGGATCTGTGATTCCGCTATGGATCGAGCAGATGAAAAACAATGCGGTAATAACGATCACGGATCCCAACATGACACGGTTTATGATGACGCTCGATGATGCTGTCGACTTGGTAGTTTATGCGTTTGAGCATGGCCGTAATGGCGATTTATTCGTACAGAAGGCTCCGGCGGCTACGCTGGTTACTTTGGCTACTGCGTTGAAAGAATTGTATGGCAAAGATACTCCCGTGAAAATTATCGGTACACGGCATGGGGAGAAGCTCTATGAAACTTTGGTTACTCGCGAGGAGATGGCGAGGGCAGAGGATATGGATAATTATTATCGTATTCCATGCGATAGTCGAGATTTGAATTACGATAAATTTTTTGTCGAAGGTAGCGAGGTGGTCTCTCAAATAGAAGACTATCATTCGCACAATACTCACAGACTCGATGTAGAAGAAATGAAACAATTATTGTTGAAGCTCGATATCGTACGGGAAGATTTGAATCTCAATTAGTGAGTAGAATTATGATAAAGGTAGGTATTACCGGGCAGTCTGGGTTTGTCGGTACTCATTTATATAATACGTTGGGACTTTATCCCGGAGAATTTGAGAGAGTTCCATTCGAAGATGATTATTTTGTCGATGTAGAACGTCTGAAAACGTTTGTAAAGAGTTGTGATGTTATTGTACATTTGGCGGCGGTAAACCGTCATACTGATGCGCATGTTTTGTACGAGACGAATATGCGATTGGTAAAACAGCTAATCGAGGCTATGGAAACGACAAATTCTCGTCCTTATGTTTTATTCTCGTCGAGCATACAAGAGGAACGGGATAATGAGTATGGTCGTAGTAAGAGTGATGGTCGTAAATTGTTGGAAGAATGGGCTGTGCGTAATGGGTCATCTTTTACAGGAATGGTAGTTCCCAATGTTTTCGGTCCGTTTGGGAAGCCTAATTATAATTCGTTCATAACCACGTTCGGGTATAAATTGACTCACGGCGACTCCCCCACGGTATTACAAGACAATGAGGTAAATTTGATTTATGTGGGTAGTTTATGCCGTCATATTTGTGATAAAATAAGGGAGATGGGAAGTCGCACCGTACCCTCGCTTGTCGAGCGGGACGATGTAGCCTGCGATTTCGAGATGAAGGTGAGTGAAGTTCTCGGTTTGTTTGAAAATTTTAAAAAATTGTATTTCGAGCAGGGAATTATTCCTCCTTTGAATAATATCCATGAAATGAATTTGTTTAATACATTTCGTAGCTATATTGATATGGAAAGCTATTTCCCGGTGAAATTGGTTCAACATACCGATGTACGAGGTAGTTTCGTCGAGACCGTAAAAATCGGGGTGGGTGGCCAAGTAAGTTTTTCTACCACGGTTCCCGGTGTTACAAGGGGAAATCATTATCATACTCGCAAAATGGAGCGGTTTGTAGTGATTAAGGGAAAAGCGAGAATTCAGCTCCGGAAGGTTGGAACAGACGAAGTACTGGATTATTATCTTAACGGGGAAGAACCGGCTTATGTGGATATGCCGGTGTGGTACACACATAATATATCGAATATCGGCGATGAGATTTTATATGCTCAGTTTTGGATAAACGAATGGTATGATCCTACCGATAGCGATACTTATTTCGACCCGGTAGTGAAAGACGAGTGAAAAATCAAAATATAGATTTATGAAGCAATTGAAAGTCCTTTCGGTAGTAGGGACAAGACCCGAAATAATCAGATTGTCATGTGTATTGCAAAAATTAGATGCCAGTCCAGTCATAGAGCACGTATTGGTACACACAGGACAAAATTACGATTATGAATTAAACGAAATATTTTTTCAGGATTTAGGTCTACGGAAACCTGATTATTTTTTGAATGCGGCAGGTAATAATGCGACGACGACTGCCGGACAGATATTGATTAATATAGATCCGGTTCTGGAAGAAGTTCGTCCGGATGCATTTCTTGTATTGGGCGACACGAATTCTTGCTTGTGTGCGATAGCGGCTAAAAAACGTCATATCCCTATTTTCCATATGGAGGCTGGAAATCGCTGTTTCGACCAGCGTGTTCCCGAAGAGAGTAATCGTAAGATTGTCGACCATATATCGGATATTAATTTGCCGTACAGCTCTATTGCCCGTGAATATTTGTTGAGCGAGGGAATCCCTTCCGATCGGATTGTCAAAACCGGAAGCCCCATGTATGAGGTGCTGAACAGGTATTTGCCTCAGATAAATGCCTCGTCTATTTTAGAGAATCTGGGATTGGAGAAGGGCAAATACTTTGTCGTGTCGGCCCATCGGGAAGAGAATATATCGAGCGAACGCAACTTCGGGAATTTGGTTAAGATTTTGAACGACATAGCTCAAACGTATGGTTTTCCCGTGATTGTGTCGACACACCCCCGTACCCGCAAGAAAATAGAAACCGATGGTGTTGACTTTCACTCACTTATACGGTTGATGAAACCGATGGGTTTTAGCGATTATAATAAATTGCAAATTAATGCCAAAACGGTAATCTCGGATAGCGGAACCATTAGCGAAGAGTCGTCTATTCTTAATTTTAAGGCTCTGAATATACGTGAAGCTCACGAGCGTCCCGAGGCGATGGAGGAAGCTTCGGTGATGATGGTAGGGCTTAACCCCGAACGGGTGATGCAGGGTTTGTCCGAATTGCAGAATCAGAATCTCGAAACTCGTAATTTTCGTCCGGTCGCAGACTATTCTATACCGAATGTTAGCGACAAAGTCGTGCGAATTATTCTTTCTTATACCGATTATGTCAAAAGAGTCGTCTGGGGTGAAAGGTAAACGATGCTTGTTTTTGACCAATTATTTTTATCCCGAAGTTTTTCGAGGTAACGATATCGCTTTTGAAATGGTAAAACGAGGATATGAAGTTACTGTAATTACATGTATTCCCAATTATCCTCAGGGCCATTTTTACGAGGGATACGGATTGCGGAGCAGGCGGAGAGAAGTCGTCAATGGAGTAAATGTCATTCGTGTGCCGGTGATTCCTCGTGGAGATGGTAGGGCGATAAGAATGGTGCTCAATTATTTATCGAGTTTATTATTTTCTTGTATATACACATTAAGTATTGTTTGTCGTAAGAGATTCGACTTTATTTTTGTGCAGGAATTGTCCCCGGCATTTATCGGTATACCGGCAGTGCTTGCGAAAAAAATACGACGAATTCCTATTTATTTCTGGTTACTTGATGTTTGGCCAGAAAGTTTGGCTGCCGGAGGTATAACTAATAAATATATCGTTAAAATAGTTGATCGTATCATGCGTTACATTTATCGTCATTGTCGCAAAATTTTCATAGCAGCATCGGGCGTGAGGACATTGTTACAGCAACGAGGGGTAAAAAATGATTGTATAGAAGATTTACCCAATTGGGGCGAAGATGAACTTCGAAAATGTACTGTTGATGACGATGAACTGCCACATTTGCCAGATGGTTTTAAAATTATGTTTGCCGGAAATTTAGGTGAGGCGCAAAATCTTGAAAATGTGATGAGAGTAGTCGAACGTTTGAAAAATAATAAACATATACAGTGGATTTTTATCGGTGACGGGCGAAAGAAAAAATGGGTTATGTCGTTCGTTCAGAGTCGGGAGATGGGTGATACTGTACATTTTTATGACCGTTATCCCATTGAATATATGCCGGCATTTTTCAGAAAAGCCGATATTATGTTGCTTCCTCTTTGTGACAATAGCGCATTCAATGTGACGTTACCAGCGAAGATACAGGCTTATATGCTCAGTTCCAAACCTATTTTAGTCATGGCGAATGGTGAAGTACAAACGGTTGTAAAGAATGCTCGTTGCGGATATTATACAGGTGCAGATTCTATTGACAAGATGGTTCGTTTAGTCCTTTCCATTTCGAATTATTCAAATCAAGAATTGGAAGAAAAGGGTAGAAACGGATATAATTATTACCAGCGGCATTTTAAGAAAGAAAAATGTATGAACAATTTATTCGAAATTATTGAGAAGGGAGAACGAAGTAATGTCTGAGATATTGATTGATCATGTTTTACTCGATAGGGTGACAAAGGATGCAAAGGAAAGTCCTAGATTGCGTATGAATTATAACTTTCACGAATCGTTGTCGTCTCCTTCGCAACGTCTGCTTAATGCCCTTGAACCGGGAACCGTTTTACCGATACATCGTCATAGGCATACGGCCGAAACTTATGTATTGTTGCGAGGGCGTATGAGAGTTCTCTTTTACGATGACGACAAGAAGGAAATTAACCGCTATGAACTCGACCCGGCGGAGGGTACTTATGGGGTAAACATACCCCGGGGACAATGGCATACAATTGAGGTGTTATGTGCTGGTACTGTTATTTTTGAGGTGAAAGATGGTCCGTATATACCTATTGCTCCTAATGATATGTTAGAATAGACGGTCTAATTTTTAGAAAGGAAAACAAAAAGCCAACTTCAAAAGTTGGCTTTTTGTTTAATAAAGTATTTTGATTTTTAGTTTATAAAATATTGTGTATTAAATAGTTATTTTGTATTTCTGCTAATGATTCAATGTGAGCGTAAAATTTTTAGAGTTTGATATTAGAAAAATTTTAACAGTTGGGTACATATTTATCTTTATGAAAATAACTATCTTCGCTGAATAAGACCAATGATATTTATAAATAGAGATTGTACAATTATAGTGTTGTGATTCGAAAGGATAGTTTTTATAGAGCAGCATGAAGGATTGAAAATACAGATTAAGAGGAGGCTGTAATTTGGTTATACTATGAATGAGGAGGAACTTGTATATCAATTAAAACAGGAATCTCAAGATGCATTTAATAGAATATATAATATGTATTCGGCTCGGTTATATGCATATTGTATGCAGTATGTTAAGTCGAGAGAAGATACCGAAGAAATTGTACAAGATGTATTTATTAAATTATGGATAAATAGACATAGTATTATACATGGCGAGCACCTCAGCGCTTTTATTTTTAAAATAGCAAAGAATCAGATTATCAATAGGTATAAATCACGAATTAATTCATATGTTTTTGAAGAATATGTGAATTATTATAATGAAGAACAATGTTCTGTGAGCGATACTTCAGCTATTGTGGAATATGACGATTTCTGTAAATCTCTGAAAAAGGCTATGAAAAATTTGTCTAGTACTCAGAGGGAAGTGATTGAGTGTGTCAAATTAAACCAGATGTCTGTTAAAGAGACGGCTGTAAAACTTAGACTTAAAGAACAAACCGTAAAGAATGCTCTTTCAGCCGGATTGAAGGTTTTAAAGGAAATATTGAAGAAAAGTCTTGTTTTAATTCTTTCCTTTGTGTTAAAATAATTGAAATGTTGATATAAAAAGACGTTTTTGTTGTCTTTACATAAACAGAGCGAGTTATATGGATTATTTAGAAGAAAAGTATAAAAGAAATTGTCTGACTCCGAAAGAATTGGAGGAACTTCAAAGGAAGGTAAGAGAAATGTCGGACGGGCAACTCGAAGATCGGTTATTTAAAGGCTGGCAAGAGGATATACTAGATGATAGTTCCGTTTCTGCTGAACGTTTAGCTATACTAAAACGCAAAGTAGATAAAAGCATTTTTCCAAAATATCGTACTAAAATGTTGATATCGTGGGGACGAATAGTAGCTGCAATCCTACTTCCAATCTTTGTTTTTGCTACATTTTATTTTTATCAAGAAACGCGTTCTTTGTCAAGTGGGGAAGTTTTATTTTCTACATTTGCGGAAGAACATGCTAACTTGACTTTGCCAGACGGGACTAAGGTGACGATGAATTCGAATAGTTCCTTGACATATTCTCCCAAAGATTTTAATCGAGATGAGCGATGTGTGGATTTTAATGGAGAAGCCTATTTTAATGTAGCTAAAAATAAATCGGTTCCATTTGTTATTACTACAAAGGATTTAACCGTAAGAGTATTGGGGACTAAATTCAATTTACATGCATATGCTGGAAATGAAACTATGGAGGTTACATTGGAAGAGGGAGAGATATTAGTATCATCTCGAAAGGAAGAGAAGAAGTTGTTACCTAACCAAAAGGCTGTATTGAATTGTCAAGACGGTAGTATATTAGTATTAGAAGAGAAGAGGCCGGAGGATGCATCTGTATGGAAAAATAACGAACTAGTTTTTATTGACGAACAGTTGGAGAATGTAATAGTAGCTCTTGAAGAAAATTATAATATTAGTATTCATATAAAGGGGTTAAATATAGACAGTGATTTGTTTACTGGAAAAGTGCCTTCTAACGATTTGCTTAATGCATTGGAAATATTGAAATATTCTTATCACATGGATTATTGTGTCGATGCGAAAGATATTTATTTTTCCAAGAAATAATTCTTGGAAAGTTTCGATTCGTTCGGATATTGTTACTTATGCTCCTCTGTTTTGATAGTTCCTTTTTAGGAACTACGAAATGAAGAGAATACCCGATTCAAATTTTTGAATCGGGTATTCTCTTTTTAGTATAAACTCGAAATATTAGTAAATATTTATATGTAAAAATAATACCATTAATGAGATAGGAGTCTCGACCAATACTAGAACTTGATTACAACGCAAGAATAAAGTATAATATTTGTTTTGGATATTTTTTTCTTCTGGTAAAACATGTTTTTAAACATGCTTTTTTAAAAGTACTTTTTTATTAGCGTGTTGTCTTTCTATATAAATATTAAGAAAAACCATAAAAAACAATTCAAGGTTTATGAAAAAAATCATAAAACATCGATTAAGACAGTTTATCTTATTATTCTTTTTTATAGGTAATGTAGGTATGCTGGCTGCTCAGAGTCAAAGAGTGACTATTGAGCTGAAAAATGCAACTCTAAAAGAGTTATTTTCTATTGTTGAAAAACAAACTTCGTACAGGTTTGCTTATAGAAATGTAGTGCTTGACGAGAGTAATGATGTTTCTATCTCAGTCAAGAATAAGAGTGTTCCAGAAGTTTTAGACGAAGTTTTTAAAAACAAGGGTTTGGATTATAATATAGTATCGGATAAATCGATTGTTGTTTTCGATAAGCGTCCGAACTTAGGTAAAAGCAGTCGTGAGCAGGTGACTGTCAAGGGGATTGTTTATGACGAAACAGAAGTTCCTGTAATTGGAGCTAATATCGTTGTGAAAGGTGCTAATGTGGGTACTGTTTCGAATATCGATGGAAAATTTTCTATCAATGCTCCAGCCGATGGTGTCTTGGAGGTTTCATATGTGGGATATAATAAAGAGGAGGTGGAAATCAACGGTCGTACGTCGTTGCGCATAGATATTCGTCCCGTTGTGCTGGACGAGGTCGTTGTAGTGGCTTATGGTACACAGAAAAAGTCCAGTGTGACAGGTGCGATTGATGTTATTTCTTCGAAAACGATTGAGCAAGTCCCGGTTTCTAATATAGCTTATTCTCTTCAAGGAACGGTTCCCGGATTGATTATCACGGATAATGGAGGTAAACCTGGATCTACTCCTTCGCTGAATATTCGTGCAATAGGAACTATGAGTTCTACCGAACCATTGGTTATTATAGATGGTGTTCCGGCCGGATTGGGGGACTTTTATGCATTGAGCTCCACTGATGTGGAATCTGTTTCTGTTTTGAAAGATGCTTCTTCTGCAGCTATTTATGGATCGAGGGCATCCAATGGTGTTTTATTGGTAACAACAAAGAAGGGTAATAAGGATAAAAATCCGACGGTAGATATTTCATATACAGCCTCAATGCAGACTCCGACAAAAGTCCCTGAGTTAAATAATTCGTGGGATTATGCTATGTTGGTTAATGAGTCTTACGTTCAGGCTGGTGGAAATCCTTTATATACCGATGAAGAAATACAAATGATGCGAGATGGCAGTAACCCGGATTATTATGCTAATACGAATTGGTGGAAATCGGCAGTAAAGTCCAATGACAGTATGCATCAAGCCAATGTGCGGGTAAGTGGTGGATCTGCAAAATCTGCTTATATGATTTCTGGCGGTTATACTTCGCAACAAGGGTTGGTTCAGTTTACCGATTTTTCCAAATATAATGCCAGAGCCAATGTAAGTACTCAGATTGTGGATAATTTTGACGTTATGGCCGGTGTATCCTATTACAGAAGCAATAGTAAAGAGCCTGATCATTATAGCGATTTTTTTGAAGCTGTTTTAAATATGCCTCCTTATTTACCAGTTAAGCGGGCGAATGGAGATTGGGGACATTTAAACAATGAAGATACGAACCCGGTTGCTTGGATTACAGAGGGAGGACATACCAAAAGTTATGATAATAATCTTCTTATGAATGGTATGGCGAATTGGGAGATTATTCCCGGACTTCGTGCGAAGGCTCAGTTTTCGTGGAATTTATGGGAGGTAGGTAGTTCTAGTATTTACAAAACTATTACATTTGTTAATGAAGATGGTAGCCATAAATATAGTAATGATCCGAATAGTGTGAGTCGTTCAATGACAGAAAGAAGCCAGACTACTTTACAGACCACACTTGAATATGAGAAAAAAATACAAAATCATTTTTTTAAAGTACTAGCGGGTTTTACAGATGAACATTATAAAAGCCATTGGGTAGGAGCTAATAGGAAGAATATTCCTGATAATAATTTGGAGGAAATAGATGGTGCGACCGGTACTGGCGATTTGAAAGATAATTGGGGAAATTCTGACGAGTGGAGAATGTATTCCTATTTTGGCCGGGCCAACTATGATTTTGATAGTCGTTATTTTTTAGAGTTTAATCTTCGGTACGATGGCTCGTCACGTTTGGCGCCAGGACATCAATATACACTTTTCCCTTCGGGGTCAATAGGTTGGAGAATATCGGAAGAAAAATTTATGGAGCCGATAAGAACTGTGGTAGATAATTTGAAACTTAGGGCATCTTACGGACAATTGGGAAATCAAACCATAAGTCTTTATCAGTATGCAAATGTAATGGCTAATAATCCGAAAGAATATATGTTCGGACATCAATGGGTCCCGGGTTCTTATTTAAATATTTTACCGAATTACGATTTGGGGTGGGAGACTTCTACTATGCTCGATATAGGGGTAGATTTTAATTTGTTCAATAATAGGCTGATCGGTGCTTATGACTGGTATCGAAAGAAGACCGATGGCATATTGTTGGATTTGCCTGTGTCTGGTGTTATCGGTATTCCGGTTTCTGTCCAAAATGCCGGTGTTATGGCAAGTTGGGGGCATGAGTTACAGTTAACGTGGAGGGATAAAGTTAATGAGTTTAATTATGGGGTCACTCTATCTTTTTCGGATCAAATGAATGAGGTTTTGGATTTGAAAGGAACCGGACCTCATATATATGATCGTACGGTAATAGCGGAGGGCAAACCTTTGAATACTCTGTATGGATATAAATGCTTAGGTTTTTTCACCTCGGAAGAAGAGATACAAAACAGTCCGAAGCCCGAGGGGTACGCCTCTCAAATAAAAGTTGGCGATTTGAAGTATGCCGATTTGTCTGGGCCTAATGGAGTTCCTGATGGAAAAATTGATAGTTATGATAAAACCGATATAGGTTGGAGTGCTCCGAGATATATGTTTGGACTGGATTTCTCAGGAGAGTACAAGGGATTTGATTTCAGAGTATTTTTTCAAGGGGTAGGTAAACGAGATGAGTTTATTTATGGGGGTATTGTATTAAATCCTACTTCAAAGAGCTTATTGGAGGATCGCTGGAACCCAGAGCGATCGGTACAAGAAAATTTGGCTCATGCAAAATTACCTCGATATGTAAACGGGCAACAAAATAATTACGAGATATCTGATTTCTATGTAAAAAGCGCAGCTTATTTACGATTGAAAAATTTACAGTTGGGATACACTCTTCCTAAAAATTGGACGAGAAAAATATGTTTTGAGAAGGTTCGGTTTAGTATATCTGCCAATAACTTGTTCACTTTGACTTCTTATCCGTATGTGGATCCGGAGGGTCCTTCGGGAGGAGCATATTATCCACAGTTGAGATCATTCACCTTTGGAGTGGAGCTTACTATAGGTAAAAATTGATTGTTCTATAATACATTAGATACATTTAGTTATGAAACGCTATATATATTATTTTATGATCATCGGTTTGCTTCCTGTTTTTAGTTGTACCGATGGATTGGATTTATATCCGAATGATAAAGTTACAGTAGATAATTATTGGAATACGGCAGAAGATGCTCTTCGTGCAGTGAATGCTACTTATAGTAATACCTTCCCTCAGAGCGATACGTATGGTTGCGATTTACTTTTCTTGGATGCGGCAAGCGATAATACCTATCCTCAACACAGCAATCAGTTTGGTAATTTTCAACAAATTGCATTGAATGCGTTCGAAGCGAACCATGCCGCGTTACAGGAATTATGGAATAGAAGATATGTTACGATAAGACGTTGTGCCGATTTTCTCGTGAATATCGGGAATGTAAATATGGATCCGATTTTAAAAAATCGCTATACGGCAGAGGTCTTGTTTCAACGTGCGTATGCTTATTATTACTTGATAGCTCAATTTGGAGATGTTCCATGGGTCGATCATCCATTGACGATACAGGAGGCATCTTCTATTCGGAGAACAGATAAATATGCGATTGCCAAACAGATAATAAGTGATTTGGATTACGCTGCGGCAAATCTTCCGTCTTCTTATACAAATGAGGAAGACGATGGACGAGTAACGCGTTGGGCTGCATTTGCGTTGAAAAGCCGGATTTGCATGTTTATGGCTGGAGATTATCGCAAATCTTCCCCCGACCAGAAATGGTATTGGGAACAGGCTCGGGATGCAACGGATTCTGTTATTACAAAATCTGGAAAATCTCTTTATACTCCTAATAATCAATTGACCGGTGAAAGTTATAGAAAACTTTTTTATGACGACGCTGCGAGTGTAGGTAGTGGAGAAATAATTTACGATTCTCAGTTCACAAGTGCAGAGCGCGCTCTTTATGGCTTTACGGTGAAGATTGCTTGTATTAGTGATGGAGGTTGGAATTCATGGGTTCCTACCCAATCTATGGTTGATGCATATGAAGTTAAGGTAAGTAATAGCGAAGCTTATCCGATTGACGATCCTCGTTCGAATTATAATCCTGACGATCCGTATGTGAATAGAGATCCTCGTTTGGCCGCTTCTATTTATTATACTGGTACAGGAGGAACGACCTTAGCTGGTAGTGAGTATAATAGTCAGCCCGGGAGTACGAGTGGAGATAAGATGGACCAACACAATGGCTCTCCGACGGGATATGGGTGGAAGAAATATGTAGATCCTAGTTTGATAGGAGTGTGGGATACTGGACATGATTTCCCTTTAATCCGTTTAGCAGAGGTTTATTTGGATGCAGCGGAAGCTCGGAATGAATTGGCAAATTCTCCGTCGGAAGATGCTAAAATAAGAAATTATTCGGGTATGACGAGATGGCGTGTAGGAATGCCCGATTTCCCTAATAATTTGACAAAAGATGAGATGAGAGAGCGAATAAGGAATGAGCGCCGGGTGGAATTGGCTTTTGAAGGTGCTCGCTTTTTTGACATTCGTCGCTGGGGAATTGCTAAAAATGTATTGAATGCCGAAGACGGTTGGATTATTGGTATGAAATTGGATAATGCCGGTGGATACCAGGTTGTAGAAAGTGGTAAATGGAAAGGCCATGTGAAAGTGAGACAACGCACGTTATTTACTTCCGATCAGTATGTTTGGCCTATTCCAAGCAGAGAAATCGAGTTAAATCCTAATTTAGAGGCGGAGCCGTTAATGGAAATCGAATAAATTCAAAATTTTTATGAACAAATATTTTAATATAGCAATTGTAACAGCATTGTCTGTTGCTATTACATCGTTCAAGGGAAATGCGATGTCTGATCTTTCGCAGTATGTCGATCCGTTTATCGGGGTCGATGGCGGCGGAAATGTATTTCCGGGGCCTTGTGTACCTTTTGGTATGGTAAAGGTGGGTCCTGACTGTGGTGGAAAAGATTGGAATGCGGGTTGGGATCGCGATGGGAATATACATGGGTTCAGTAATGTCCATGTGAGCGGGACCGGAGGAGGTTGTAAGTATGGAAATGTACTGTTTGCCCCGATTACCGGGAATCTTGATATGCAAGATTATTCATCTCCTCGAAATAATGAACATGTGGCGTTGGGGCTGTATGAGGTGGATTTGAAAAGATATGGCACATCGGCTAGATTGACGGCTTTGCAGCGTAGTGCAATGCATGAGTATACTTTTCCAGCGAGTGATGATTCAAAAATAATTATTGATTTGGGGAGTTTCTTGTCTTCTCATGAAAGACAATATTTAGTAGGCTCAGAAGTAAGGATTATTTCGGACAAAGAGATCGAGGGATATACTCGGGTTAGAGGAGGTTGGAATATAGGTGAGCCGTACACGGTTTATTTCTACGCTGTGTTTGATACTCCGTCCGATGATTGTGGTACATGGAAGAGCCATCGAGTTGAACCTGGGAAAAGAGAACAATATGATACCAGTGAACCGACAGGTGCTTATTTTTCCTATCGCACTTCTGATAAGCAGAAAGTTACGGTCAAAGTGGGCATCTCTTATTTAAGTACCGGGAAAGCGCGAATGAATTTGTCAGAAATGAATTCGTGGAATTTCGACGAGGTGAGAGCCGCCTGTGTGAGTCGTTGGAACGAGATATTGAACAAAATAGAGGTTAAAGGTAGTGACGAGCAGAAAAAGATTTTCTATACAGCTTTGTATCATAGCTATTTGCAGCCAGTAGACAAGACCGGAGAAAATTCGAAATGGATATCGGACGAACCGTATTACGATGATTACTATTGTATTTGGGATACATTTAGAGCGACACACCCTTTATTCACATTGTTGACGCCTTCTAAACAGGTAGATATGTTGCGTTCTTTGCTGGATATATACCGACACGAGGGATATGCCCCCGATGCGAGGAGCGGTGATGACAATGGCCGGGTGCAAGGTGGATCGAATGTCGATATACTTTTTGCCGATGCTTATGTCAAAGGATTGAAAGGTATCGATTACGAATTGGCATTGGAGGCGATGATAAAGAACGCCGAAGTGTCTCCCGGTGATGACGAGCGAAAGGAAGGACGCGGCGGTATCAGTGATTATAATGAGAAGGGTTTTGTATCGACAAAATTAGAGCGCGCGGGGACTCGTACCATGGAGTATGCCAATTGTGACTATGCCATTGCTACATTGGCTCGTGGACTGAAAGAAAAAGAGATTGCCCAAAAGTATATGGAACGTTCCCGAAATTGGCAAAATTTGTGGAATCCCGATGTGGAAAGTTTGGGCTTTAAGGGCTTTGTGTGGCCTCGTTATAGCGACGGCTCTTGGTGGAGCGAAAATGATTATTCGGTTTTTCAAGGTGGAACATGGCCCGATTTCGTGTACGAGACGTTCTCGTGGGAGCTGTCTTTTTATGTTCCGCATGATGTGAATGCTCTCATCGAGAAATGTGGAGGGAAAGAGCAGTTCACCCGGAGGTTGGATACTTATTTTTCTCATGAGAAATGGGATCAACGGTGGTATATGGGGCTGTTCCAAATCTCGAACGAACCGGGATTTTTGACGCCTACCCTATATAATTACGTGGGTCGACCCGATAAAACGGCCGAGGTCGTGCGAAAGACGTTGAAGGAGCGTTACAATGCGACGAAAGAAGGAATCCCCGGTAATGACGATTCGGGCTCAATGTCGTCGTGGTATGTCTTTCATGCTCTTGGTTTCTATCCCAATACCGGGCAGGATTTGTATTTGATATCCAGTCCCACGTTCGAGGAGGCTGTTATTCATTTGGAAAATGGGAGAGATTTATCGATCAAGGCGAAGAAAGCCAGCGATAAAAATATCTATGTTCAGTCGGTTAAACTGAACGGGGAGCCGTTGGACGCATGCTCGTTCAAACATACCGATATTGCCAATGGCGGGACATTGGAGTTTGTGATGGGCTCGAAACCGTCTAAGTGGGGAACCGTCGGAGTGGAAAATCAATTATAAGGAATAATTATGAAAAAAGTATTATCGATAGGACTTGCCATGCTGGCATTTTTCCCCATGTGCGTGGGGGCGAAAGAGTTGTTTGTGGATTCGCCGAATGGTAAAATATCGGTTACGGTGAGCATCGACTCCGTGATTGCGTGGAGTGCCTGTTTTGCCGATACCGAAATTATAGCCCCGTCTGAAATTTCGATGACCTTTCGGAATGGAGAGGCGATAGGCCGTAATCCTAGATTGAAAAAGTTTTCTGTCGAAAAGGTCGATGAGATTATCGATGCTGTTATTTATAAAAAGAGAGAGGTGATAGACCGATATAATGAATTGAAAATGCAATTTCGAAATTATAATTTGTACTTCCGAGCATATGACGATGGTGTGGCCTATCGTTGGGAGACAAATTTTAAATCGAAAGAGCCGGTAGTTGTGCAGTCTGAAAAAGCCGAGTTTTGTTTTGCCGGTGAAGACCACGATGTGACGGTAGGGTATGTGAGAGCCAATGAGAAAGATGTTTATTCTCAGTCTTTTGAAAATGAGTATCGAACGATTAATTTGAAAGGTATGTCTGATTTTTGGCCGGCTTTCGCTCCCATTCTCGTGGGGATGCCTAACGGAATAAAGGTGGCGATTACCGATGCTGATTTGATCGACTACCCGGGAATGTTTTTGAAGAAGACGGGAGATACTCGATTGACGGGCGATTTTGCTCCTTTTGTAAAGAAAGAGGTTCAAGGAGGTCATAATAACCTGCAAGCTCTTGTCGAGGAAAGAGCCGATTATCTGGCGGAAACGACCGGAAAAAGGTTCTATCCGTGGAGAGCCGTGATTATAGCCGAGGAAGATAAAGACCTTTTGAACAGCGATATGGTGTATAAACTGGCGACACCTTGTCAAGTGGACGATGTTTCTTGGATAAAACCGGGCAAACTGGCATGGGATTATTGGTGCGCATGGAACATATATGGCGTAGATTTTAGAGCGGGAGTAAATACTGAAACTTATAAATATTTTATTGACTTCGCTTCTGAAAATAAAATAGAATATGTGTTATTAGATGAAGGGTGGGCAATGAGTACCGATATTATGACTCCCGTAGAGGATATCGATCTTCCCGAAATCATCGAGTATGCGAAGCGGAAAAATGTCTCTATTTTGTTGTGGGCAGGGTGGTTGCCTTTGGACCAAAAGATGGACGAAGCGTTGAAACACTATTCCGACCTTGGAGTGAAAGGTTTCAAGGTGGATTTCATGGATAGGGACGACCAACGTATAGTGAATTTTTGCACACGGTTGGCGAAGAAAGCAGCTGAATATCATTTGCTTATTGATTTGCATGGGTGTTATAAGCCTACGGGATTACAGAGGACTTACCCGAATGTTATCAATTTTGAGGGCGTTTATGGTCTGGAATATTTGAAAGGGGATTATCCTGATATGCCTCGAAATGATGTGACCATACCTTATTTGAGGATGCTGGCTGGGCCGGTCGATTATACGCCGGGGGCGATGGTCAATGCTAACAGGGAAAGCTATAAAGGCATTTGGGGAACACCTATGAGTCAAGGTACACGTGCGCATCAAGTTGCTTTGTATGTAGTGTTTGAAGCTCCGTTGGTTATGATGGCCGATAGCCCTAACAATTATAGAAAAGAACAGGAGACAACCGATTATATAGCACAACTTCCTACGGTATTTGATGAAACCGTTTCCCTTGCGGGGAAAGTCGGTGAATATGCGGCGGTTGCGAGAAGGAAAGGTGATAAGTGGTATGTTGGAGCTATCACGAATTGGGATAAGCGGGAAATATCTTTGGATTTCTCTTTTTTAAGCCAGGGACTGTGGAGAGCTGAAATTTTCAAGGACGGGATAAATGCCGACAGGAACGGAAACGATTACAAAATAGAGGAACAAAATATCGTGTCCGGGAAAAAATTGAAAGTAACGATGGCTCCGGGCGGAGGTTGGTCTGCTATAATTTCCCGAATCAATTGAATGATTTTAATTATTTAATACTAATCCTTAAAAATAAGATTTATCATGAAAAAGGTAAAATTACTGATTTCGTCATTGAGTCTTGTTGCAATGAATGTATTTGCGACAGACGTGTATGTTACGGTTTCCGGAGCAGGAAATGGTAGTGGTAGTGATTGGGCTAATGCAAAAAACGACTTGGGAGAAGTTCTCTATAATGCTTCTGCCGGGACGACGGTTCATGTCGGAGCCGGAGTTTATAAACCGACAGTAGATTACAAGGGTAATTCTACCGCACCCAATATAGAGAAGCGGTTTAAGTTGTCAGGCGGTGTTACGGTTTTAGGTGGTTATCCATCTACCGGTGGAGCGGAACGGAATGTACAAGAAAATGAGACTATATTAGATGGTGCTATTAATGATACCGATATGGTCTATACGATTGCTTATGGTTTATTGGGCGAGCAGGATATCGTAGTTGATGGCTTTATTTTCCGTCACGCTACGGGGCGGATGTCGGGACCTGATAACGATTATATGGGCGATTTTTCTGGCGGTGCCGGGGCGATAGTTGTTTTGGGTGGTACTCCGATTCCCGATGCAACTTCTCCTGCTGGAAGTGGATTAACACTTATAAATTGTGTATTTGATGGATTTAAAGCAAAATGGGGTGGTGCTATTAAGTTGCAGAAACCCGATCAGTCAGCAAATCCCAAATTAACTTTGACTAGTTGCTCGTTCTTTAATAATATAAGTGGCCAGAACGGGGGAGGAGTCCTCACTTATAATTGGGACGTAGATGTAGAAAACAGTACTTTCGAGGGAAATTTTGGAGGTAGTGGAGGTGCGATAGCATGTTTTGGAAGTATGATAGTCAATGCAACAGAAAGTACATTTAAAGGAAATTCATGTAGTAGTAATGGGGCTGGTATATTATGTTATGCAGAAGAACAAGATGCCGGAAGTGAAATGACTGTTAGGAATTGTGATTTTATAGAGAACGATGGTTGGGACGGAGTCGGCGTTTATTCGAATAAATCATCGAACTGTGTAGTAGAAGGTTGTACATTCGATAAAAATACAGGAGGTGGAGCTGGAGCAGTTCGTTTAGATGGTACGTTTACAATTACCGACTGTGTTTTTAACGGCAATGAAATTAACGCTCATCCCGGAGGTTGGTTCGATGGAAGCGTAGGGGCTATAAGTAATTGTATATATACGAATAATAAAAGTGCAGCCGGGCAGAATGGGGTTATTTTTAAAGTTCAAATGGGTGAAGAAATAAATGTAACCAATTGCTATGCTACGGGAAATTCTGGAAAATCTATCGCCGGTATAGGTTGGGGATCGAGCGGTTTAATGAAAAATGTTTCCATTGTAAATAATACAGGCACAGCGATTGCTTTTCAGGGAGCAGCTTATACGTGTCAAAATATGACGATTAGTGGTAATTCTTCTCCGACGAATGGCGGTATTATTGATGGTAGTTGGGAAGGGGCTTCGTCTATCAGTATCTATGACTGTACGATTGTAGGTAATTCTTCGGCTGATGGACAGAATGCCATGTATATATCGGGAGGAACTGCGACAATAGATTTTGATAATTGTATTTACGTGGAAAATGGAGATAAAGATGCTGATTATGGTACTGTTTTTGGTTCTTTTGTGCGTAACTATTGTATTTGGGACGATACTCGATATGGTGAAGGCCGGTTCTATCCGTTGGATAGTCCATTCACAGTTGGTACTTATTTAGCTCCTATTGCAGAAGTGGATGGGCAGTATGTTCATTTATTAACGGGTGAAAATAATCCTGCCGTAGGAAACGGATCTCCGAATTCTTCCAATACAGAAGACCAAACAGGAAGAATGCGCCCAGCATCCCCATCAATAGGAGCTGTTGAATATAGAGACGGGTCGGGTATCGATGCTGTGGAACAAACTCAGTTGAATGTGTATCCATCGGTGACTACTGGACAGTTGGTCGTAACGAATCCTTTTGCCGGAACAAGTACGCTTTGTGTTTATTCTATTGATGGATCATTGGTAAAAAGGATAAATTTAGGTATCGGAGATAATTTGTTGAACTTCTCTGATTTGGGAAATGGAACTTATCTTGTATCACTTCATAATGGGGCGACTGTGGTAACATCGCGTATAGTTAAGAGATAAGTTTGTTTTTGTAACCTGTGTCATTGAGTGAAAGTGTCTCTGTGACACAGGTTTTGTATTGTATTTTATGTAATTGTTTAATTATGAATAAATTGAAGCTTGCTGTAGTCGGCTTTTTTGTTGGGCTTTCGTTGTTTTTATCGCAGGTTAATTCGGCTGGGCTAACATATAATTATCCGTTATATCCTTATTCGAAAGATTTGTCTCAGACGTTGACTTTTAAGATTATGTTACGTTGTGCACAGCCTGATCAAATATCCAATTTGGATATGTCTTTGGTTGCTAATTATTTAAGGCAGATAGATTGTATTACAAGAGGAATTCCCAAGATCGTCGTGTTAGGAGGTTTCCAACAGAATGGACATGATCATACTTATCCGTGGTGGGCTCCGGTAGATGATAGTTTTACAGCTCCGGGTCGTAGGAAAGGGAAAGAAGCTTTGATATGGTTGATGGAAGAGGCTAAAAAATATAATACGACTTGTACTTTCCATGTGAACCCGTTTGATGCATATATGGATTCAGAAAAATGGAATTTTTACGAAGAAAATGACTTGTTGTGCAGAAATACAGACGGTTCTTTGGTAAAGGGTGATATTTGGTGGGATCGCCAAAGCTATTTTGTCAATATGGTAAATGAATGGAATGCTGGGGTGACAAAGCAACGTATAGATGCATTTTTAAATGAATTACCTTTGGTTAAAGAGACCGGAGTTTTATATTTTGATAATTTGACTCAATATCCGGCCAGTCCTAAACATCGGGTGACTCGTGCCGACCAGATAACTGCGATAAAAAAAGCTGCTGAATATTTAAAGGAACAGTATAATATACAATTGATAGGAGAGTACGCAGATGTGAATTTGTATGGGTTTGATTGTTTAGGTGTAACATGGGATTGGAATGCCTCTTTAAATATTGATCAGATGGAGGTTCCAGCATATATAGCTTGTGGAGGACGTAATATATGTCACGATGATTTATTAGGTGCTACTAATGATATCAGTAAACGGAGGTTGCAGGTCTTTGGTTCGAGTATTCAGTTAGAGGATATTCAATTTCAACAAGATGTTTCGAAAGTGGTAAGGGAGTTTACACATCATACTTTGCCCTATTTTTATATGAATCGTTTATTGAGACGAAATTTAAGCACAAATGGATATGAAATGACTCTTTCTCTCTCGGATAGTGTGGATAGCAAGTGGGAAGGTGATAATGTTCATAGACTATATCGGGATAGAAAACTCATGAAAGAAAATTATGATGTGTTTATTCCGGTATATTGGGTAAATCATCTTGAAATTATGGCGTATTCATATCAAGGAAGACGGGGTAAGTGGAGTTTGCCGAGAGAATGGAAAGGTATAGAGTCTGTTGATATATATGAGTTTAATTCTTCTTATTATGACCTTGAATTAAAAGATTCGAATATTGCAATTACAGATAATCAAATCGATTTGAATCTTGAAGCTGGAGTGGCCCAAATATTGGTCCCTGCTGGAACCGATGTTCATGACGGAACGATTTATGATAATCCGGCTTCTGGAGAGATCGATTTTTTAGGGGAAGATTATGAGACACAGGGGGATTGGAAAGACAAGTATGGCAGCCTTGGTTATGATGTATTCGGAGCGTCGAAAGTGTTGTCAGATGGTATTCAATTGGGATATATAGGTGATAATCTCGATGTGTATAATACAAATAGTTCTCGTCGGGTAGCATTACAGACTCCTGAGGAAGATGGGAAAAGAATAGAGGCGGTACGGACATCGAAGTTACATCAGATAATCGATGTGCAAACGGCTGAAAAAAGAATGCTTTCGTTGTATATTGCCGATTATAAAGACAGAAATTGCCAAATGGTAGTTGATGTTATCGATGCCGTGACAAAGCGAATATTGGATTCAAAATTAATCAATTCGTTTCAGTCGGGAATATATCTGAGATATAATGTAAAGGGACATTTACAGTTCCGGTTTACTCGTTTCTTTTATGATGGATACGGAAATCCCGATTATCCGGTATGTAGTGCAGTATTTATAGATGAAGAAGGGGTATCAGGTAAAGAGAATATTCGTTGGAAGGAGGATAATCTGAGGTGTTATCCTTCTGTATTTCGAGATGATTTGACAATCGAGGCTGATGTTTTTACTTCTCCAAAAGTACATATCCAGATACATTCGATAGCAGGGAATTTATTATATGATAAGGTATTTGACGTTTCTGATAACCGAGTGCGGGTTTGTTTGGATAAAGGCGAATTGGGAAGTCAAAATGGAGTTTGCATTGTATCTCTTGTAACAGATAGGTCGGTTTTAAGGAAAAAGGTCGTATGTAGATAATCCTGTTTTTGGGGAATGAATTAGATGTAGAATTATGCCAATTTTATAAATGATTAATTATTAAAATAAAAAAGATGAAATCTGTAAAAATATTATTGTTGTCTTTACTGTTGTTATCACCCTTATCGATGTACCCGATTGGGCTAGATTACCGGTATCCGCTTTATCCATATAAGAGAGATTTATCTCAAACTTTGACGTTTAAAATCATGTTACGATGTGCTTTGGAAAATGATCATCATAATTTGGATTTGGGGGCGGTCGCTAAATATTTGCGACAGATAGACTGCATTTCTCGTGGTCTACCCAAAGTTGTGATATTGGGTGGTTTTCAACAGGGAGGCCATGATCATACTTATCCATGGTGGATGCCAATTGATTCTACTTTGTACGCGCCTGGCGGATTAAAGGGGAAGGAGGCTTTATTATGGCTGATGAATGAAGCGAAGAAATATAATACAAATTGTACTTTCCATGTAAATCCATTTGACGCTTATATGGATTCGCCTATGTGGGATATGTATGTGAAGAAAGATTTGTTATGTCGAAATGCCGATGGATCTTTGGTGAAAGGCGATGTTTGGTGGAATCGTCAGAGCTATTTCGTCAATATGGTAAATGAATGGAATGCTGGGGTGACTAAGCAACGGATCGATGCTTTTATAGAACAAGTTCCTTTGGTTAAAGAAACCGGAGTACTATATTTCGATAATGAGACACAGTATCCACCTAGTTTATATCATTATGTGACAAAAGAAGATCAGATATCGGCTATAAAGAAGGCTGCGGAGTATTTGAAAACCGAATATGGTATTCAGTTAATCGGTGAATATGCCGATACCAATCTTTATGGAGTGTGTTCGTTGGGTGTTACATGGGATTGGTGGGCTTCGTTGAATATTAATCAAATGGAAGTCGCTCCTTATATTGCATGTGGTGGTAGAGACGGTACTCATGACGAGTTGTATGGGGGACAGATAGATTTAACAAAACGAAGATTTCAAGTTTTTGGGGCGAGTGTGCAACTAGAAGATACTCAATTTCAGCGTGATCCATTCAAGGTTGCGAGAGAACTTTCACATCACACATATGTTTATTTTTATCTGAATCGATTGTTGAGATTAAAGTATGAGACTAGGGACACATTGGGGATAACATTGACTTTATCCGATAATGTTGTTAGTAAATGGGATAATGACAATGTTCATCGTTTATATAGAGATGGATATTTGATGAAAGAAGGGCATGATGTATTTGTCCCTGTATTTTGGGTAAATCATCTCGAAATAATGGCTTATTCGGTGAAAGGAAGAACGGGGATATGGCATTTCCCGAGAGAATGGACCGGAATAGAAAAGGTCGATATTTATACGTTCAATGAGGATTTTACGGGGCTAAGATTATTGGAACAAGGTAGAAAGATAAATAAAAATCAAATTTACCTGTCGCAAGAACCAGATAGAGCTCAGATCATAGTTCCTGCTGGAACTGATATGACAGATAGATCGACTATTTATTCTAATCCGCCGTCGGGAACAGCGACGTTTATTTGTAAAGATGTTGAAACTCATGGCAATTGGAAGAGGAAGTATGGGAAAAAGGGATATGATATATTCGGCCATTCTTCAAAATTACCTAAAACTTGTATGCTGTCCTATATAGGTGATTCTCTTAAAGTGTTGGATAACAATAGTACTCGACCTGTCTCTTTGCAGAAAGTAGAAGGAAAAGGACGGATTGAAGCAGTTAGGACCTCGGTTCTTCATCAATTGATCGATGTTACTGTGGAGGAAAATACAAAAGTGTCGTTATATTTTGCAGATTATAAGGAAAAAAATTGCCAGGAAGTGGTTGATGTGATAGATGTCAATACAAAAAGAATATTAGCATCTTATCTTCTTAATAATTTTGAAGAGGGAGTTTATCTATCATTTGGTGTGTCGGGAAATGTTCAATTCCGGATTACTCGTTTCTTTTATGACCATTATGGAAATCCTGATTATCCAGTGTGCAGTGCTATCTTTTTCGATAAAGAATGAATGTTATGAAATCGGTTTGTGTTTATTTGTTTCCCTTGTTGGTTTTAACTTGTTATTCGCAAGAGAGAAGTAATGTTGGAGAATATAATATATTGGATTATGGAGCAAAGAAGGATTCTTCGTTTCTTAGTAGTGAAGCTATTAATCAGGCAATAACAGATTGCTCTGCTAATGGAGGTGGACGTGTAGTGATTCCTGCTGGGAAATATAAATCGGGCACTATTTTAATGAAAGATTATGTTGAGTTGTATTTTGAACCGGGCTCTTATTTGTATGCCAGTATAGATCCGAAAGATATTTGTCGTCAGCCTCAACCGGAGTATCGTTCAGAAAAAGAATAAGGTGGGTGTATGTTTCGATTTTGATACAGATAAAAAAGATGTATTGATGAAAGATGTTAAACAATATAGTATTGATAAAAATATAGATATAGAAGAATGATATGTAGTTTATGTATTAAATTGTAATAAGACGATTAGATTTTGAAAATGATGAAGAAGATATTGCTTTTTGGGGTAAGTATTCTATTCTGTATGGTAGAATTTTATTCATTCTCACAAGATAACGCTCAAAATTGGGCTAATTTTAAGCATTATGCAGAGCAAAATAAGCTTTTGAAAGCAACTGTTATTGTTCCTAAACGAGTGGTATTTATAGGAAATTCTATAACGGAAGGCTGGGTGAATCAACATCCTGACTTTTTTAAACAGAATGGATATGTGGGTCGAGGCATAGGAGGACAAACATCTTATCAAATGTTGTTACGTTTCCGTGAAGATGTAATAAATCTTTTACCGGAAGTTGTCGTTATTAATGCTGCAACTAATGATATTGCCGAGAATGCAGGGGCTTACAACGAAGACTATTCTTTTGGGAATATTATTTCTATGGTAGAATTGGCTCGAGCTAATGGGATAAAAGTAATTCTTACTACGACTTTACCTAGTTCGAGTTTTAGCTGGAATCCGTCTATCAAAGATGCCACTCAAAAAATAACAGCGTTAAATAAGCGCGTGGCTACATATGCGAAAGATAGGCAGATACCTTTTGTAGATTATTATTCTAATATGGTTTGTATTTCCAATGGAGATCAGTTATCTAAATACACGAATGATGGAGTGCATCCTAATTCACAAGGATATGATGTGATGGAATCTTTAATAAAACCAGTCATAGATAAAGTTTTAAATTAAATCCTGATTTGATAAGAATAACGCAAGATTAGTAAATGAGGGTTACCATTTATATATTAGACATCAAAGGCCGTATGTTATAGCATAAGTGCTTGATTAATAGTTGTAAAAAAGGGATTAGCATTTTGCTAATCCCTTACTTTTTGTTGTCCGGGAAGGATTCGAACCCTCACAGGCGGAACCAGAATCCGAAGTGCTACCATTACACCACCGGACAAATTTGTTTTGCGAGTGCAAAATTGCGAATTTATTTTGGGACGGCCATTGCGAACCTTGAATTTTTTATTCGGTTTAATCTTTTTTTACATATCTATCCTTTCAATGGCAATGCCGATTCTATGACGGCGTATGATTTTTTCATGAGGTCTTCTATATCATGCCCTTTATTTTCTTGGGGATAGATGGGGGGGTGTATCGTTAAAATGATTTTTCCGGGTTTAAAATTGTAGGTTGTACGGGGCATAACGGCAAATGCTCCGTCGATAGTGAGCGGTACAACCGGTAAGGAAAATTCAACGGCGAGTTGATATGCTCCTCGTTTGAATGGTCTCATGGCTCCTGTCCAAGTGCGTGCTCCTTCGGGGAATACGACAAGCGACATACCGTTTTGTAATGTCGTTTCGGCTTTTTGCAGGGTTTCTTTTAGTCGGCCCGGAGTACTGTTATCGACGAATATGTGGCCGGCAGCAGCACAAGCGCTGCCTACAAAGGGTATATTGCGCAGGCTTTTTTTCATCATCCATTTGAAATTGTGGTTTAAGTATCCGTAGATGAGAAATATATCATAGGCTCCTTGATGGTTTGATACGAATACATAAGATGTGTTTTTATCGATGTTTTCTCGGCCTCTAACTTCTATTTTGACGAGAGAGAGAATGCAGAATAGTCGGGACCAAATGTGTGCCGGGTAATATCCCCAAAAGTTTCCGTTGCCCAACCGGCATCCGATAAGGGTCGTCAATGCTGTGAGAATGGTGAGTATCAGCAATATGGGCATGGCTATGAGCCATTGATATAGGAATGTGATAATGCGTATCATTGTTCGATGCTATTTTCGTCGTTTACGGGACAAAGGTAATGAATTTGCAGTAAATCGCATTATTTGCAGGCGCTTTTGATGTGGGAATATAGAAAAGGCGACTCAATAAGCCGCCTTTTCTATATTCCTAAACGTTGTAGTTTATTTGGTTTTTGCTTCGACATCTGGGGCAATGAGCTTGTACCCTTTTCCATGAATATTGATAATTTCAATTGATGGATCGTCTTTGAGATGTTTACGAAGTTTGGTAATGTAAACGTCCATGCTACGAGCGTTAAAGTAATTATCGTCTATCCAAATAGTTTTGAGGGCGAAGTTACGTTCCAAAATTTCGTTGACGTGAGCACAGAGCAGACTGAGCAATTCGGACTCTTTGGTGGTGAGTTTAGTACTCTTATCGTCGATTGCCAATACTTGTTTCTGGGTATCGAATGTAAACCGTCCGATCTTGTACATCGTAACTTCTTTTCCTTTTTTACCTTTTACACGACGTAAAATGGCTTCGATACGGAATACCAATTCTTCCATACTGAATGGTTTGGTAATGTAGTCGTCTGCTCCGATTTTGAATCCTTCGAGAATATCTTCTTTCAAAGATTTCGCTGTCAAGAATATGATGGGAACTTCTCCGTTTACCGTACGGATTTCTTGTGCAAGCGTGAATCCGTCTTTTTTAGGCATCATCACGTCGAGTACGCACAAATCGTATTTACCTTTCAGGAATGCTTTGTATCCGCTTTCTCCATCGGAGAAGAGATCGGCCGCATAACCTTTGGCTTGCAAATACTCTCTTAATAACATGCCAAGATTTTCATCATCTTCGCATAATAGAATACGCAATCTTTCTTCCATAATCATTTGTTTTTTATTAGTGGTAGTGTTATTATAAATGTCGACCCTTGATTTATTTCGCTTTCTACTCGAATATCGCCTTTGAGGTCGGTAATGATTTTATGGACGTAGGCGAGGCCCAGTCCGAATCCTTTTACGTCATGGCGATTTCCCGTAGATACGCGATAAAATTTGTCGAATATTTTTTTCAAATCTTCCCGTTTGATACCGATTCCGTTATCTCGAATCGATATTTCTACCTTATCTCCAACGGTTCTTGTACGTATGAAAAGAGATAAAGGTTCTTCTTCCCGTCGATATTTTACGGCATTGTCAAGGAGGTTGAAGATAACATTCGTAAAATGCATTTCATCGACCGAGACAATAGCATCTTCTGCTTCGAGGTCGGCATCGATTACACCGCCGTATTTTTCGACTTTGAGTTTGAATGTGCTCATGACTCCTGCAACGAGGTCGTTGACATCGACGTTGTGTAGTTTCATCAACGTCTTTTGTCTGTCGAACATCGACATTTGCAGGACTTTTTCTACCTGAAATCTCAATCGCTTGGTTTCGTCATTAATGACACCCGATATGTGCTGGAACATGGCCGGACTTTTGGCAACGGAGGGGTCATTAAGCATTTGGGCTGCTAATGATATGGTAGATATGGGTGTTTTGAATTCGTGTGTCATGTTGTTGATAAAATCGTTTTTCATCTCGGTGAGTTTCTTTTGCCGAAATGCCGTGATGATGGTAAACAAGAAGGTTACCAACAGAATGAATGTGAAAGCAAACGAGGGTATCATGAATTTTACCGAACTCGATATATAATCTCTTTTGGTCGGGAAATAGACTTTCAAGTAGTTTATTTTTGCCGGTGGATCATTGGGAAATATTGCTTGTGTGAATAAATTCCCTTCGATTTTGGGATCATATTGATTGGAGCTATATATGATTTTTTCGTTTTTATTGTAAATGGCAAATTGGAACGGAAGGTTCAATCCGTTATTTTCAAATTCTGATTTCAGATAGCTTTCCAATTTTTTGATGTCGATACGTTCCATGACAGGACGGTTACTTGCTTTACTCAGCATATTGAGTATGACTTCGTTCAACAAGCCTTTTTGGTAAAGGTATTGTCCTTTACGGGCTTCCTGCATATTTCGATATGTACTAATGAGCGTATTGTGTTCCTTTTGTCGTGGAGCAGCAGGGGTGATAATCGTACTGGTTTGTTCGCGAAAGGAAAAACTTGCAACCGTTCCATCGGGAGATACGATAGAAAATTGGTGGTGAGTAGAAGCTATGTCTTGTTTGTCTTGCTTTTGCTCATAAGAGGAGAGCATTTTCTTTTCTTCCTCTTCCAGATATTCGTCTAAATAGCGTTGAGTCTCGTCTAGTTCGAGGCTTGTCGATACAGCGTATAGGCTCCTTTTCACGGCTTCGGTAAATTGCTCGTTTCTCATTTTTATCATATTCTCCATGTACATGATTTGTACATAAAGCAATCCGATAAACGTGAGTGCCATAATTACAGCCAGTAGCCAAATTGTCGACTTTTTCATTTTGTTTGCCTCTTTATTTTTTTTCTGTTTAACTTGTTGTGGTGTTTGAATGATTTGTTTTTACATCATTTGTACAAATTTATTATATAAACACCGATTCCACTATTTTTGTTTTATTTTATGAAAACCTATTTAGAAGGTTGGGTTTAACACTTACCGGCAAATTTAACAAATAAATGTTTATTTGCAAAAAAAGCCATTGGTTTTTCCAATGGCTTTTTAATTATTTAACAAAATTGCGGTCATTCGTCTGTCTGTTCGGCCTCGTAAGCTTTAAGTAGTTTTTCTTGAACGTCAGATGGAACGAGCTCATAAGATGCAAATTTCATAGAGAAAGATGAGCGCCCTCCGGTGATCGAACTGAGAGCTGTTGAATAGGAAGACATTTCCTTTAAAGGTACTTTTGCCGTGATTTTTTCAAATCCTTTTTCACTAGACATGCCCATAATAATGGCGCGCCGTCCTTGCAGATCGCTCATCACATCGCCCATGACGTCGGCTGGGGTAAGAACTTCGACATCGTATATAGGTTCGAGAATTTTCGGTCCTGCATTTTTAAATGCCTCGCTGAATGCATTACGTCCAGCTAATCGGAAAGATATTTCATTAGAGTCTACCGGGTGCATTTTCCCGTCATAGATACAAACTCTGACATCGCGGGCGTAAGAACCAGTGAGCGGCCCTTGTTCCATACGATCCATCAATCCTTTGACAATAGCAGGAATAAACCGGGCGTCGATAGCACCTCCAACAATACAGTTACAAACCACCAACTTTCCTCCCCATTCAAGATCTATCGTTTGGGTATCGCGTACATTCATACGGAATTCTTGGTTGTTGAACTTGTAAGTGTCGGGTGCTGGCATTCCGTCATAATAGGGCTCTACGATGAGATGTACTTCTCCGAATTGTCCGGCTCCACCCGATTGTTTTTTGTGACGATAATCCGCCCGAGATGCTTTGGTAATTGTTTCCCGATAGGGTATGCGAGGCTCTATGAATTCAACGGCAAGTTTATCGTTATTCTCAATACGCCATTTTAAAGTGCGTAAGTGAAATTCTCCTTGTCCCGAAACAATCGTTTGTTTCAATTCTTTGGATTGTTCTATTTGCCACGTCGGGTCTTCTTCATGCATACGAGTGAGAATCTCACTTAATTTTTCGGCATCGGATTCATTGACCGGTTTTATTGCTCGTTGATATTTGGGAGCTGGGTATTTGATAAAATCGAAATGATAATCGCACCCTTTTGCGTTGAGTGTATTACCAGTGCGCACATCTTTTAGTTTTACCGATGCTCCTATGTCTCCTGCTACAAGTTCTTCTACCGGAGTACGAATTTGTCCGCAAACACAGAATAATTGAGCCAAACGTTCGCGTCCGTCACCTCGGTCCACATTAATCAAATCGTCTCCTTGATGTACGGTTCCAGACATTACTTTGAAATAAGATACTTCTCCGATATGGGGTTCGACCGTGGTTTTAAAGCAGTATATACTTGTAGGACCATTGGCATCGGGAGCGATTTTTTCTCCGGCTGTATTTTCGGGTTTGGGCATTTCGGAGACAAAGGGGACTACGTTGCCGAGGAATTCCATCATACGTCGTACTCCCATATCGCGTAATGCGCTTACACAGAATACAGGGTATATGCTGCGTGTGATGAGACCTTTGCGGATGCCTTCCCGCATTTCATCTTCGGTGAGAGAACCTTGCTCGAAGAATTTTTCCATAAGGGTCTCATCGTTTTCAGCAGCGGCTTCAACTAATTTTTGGTTTAATTCCCGGGCTTTTTCCATTTCGCTTTCGGGAATTTCGGATATGGTGGGTGTACCGCCTTCGGGCGACCAGCTATACATTTTCATGAGTAGGACGTCGATCATGGCATTGAACGACGGACCGCAACTAAGCGGATATTGCACTTGTACAATTCGGTTACCGAATGTTTCGTGCATTTGGTTGATTACATTGTCGTAATCTGCCTTTTCACCATCAAGTTGGTTCATGGCAAAAAGAATAGGCTTGTTCAGATTTTCGGCAGTACGGAAGATGTTTTGAGTTCCTACTTCGACTCCATATTGAGAGTCGATGACAATTACTCCCGTGTCTGTTACGTTAAGGGCTGTTATAGCGCTTCCTACAAAGTCGTCTGCTCCCGGACAGTCTATAACATTGAGCTTTTTACCTAAAAATTCGGCATAAAAAACTGTGGAAAAGACGGAATATCCATACTCTTTTTCCACAGGAAAATAGTCCGAGACGGTGTTTTTCCCTTCGACGGTTCCGCGACGTTTTATTACACCACACTCGTAGAGCATAGCTTCTGCGAGGGTGGTCTTGCCTGAACCTTTGCTGCCCAATAGAGCAATGTTTTTGATTTCGTGAGATTGATAGACTTTCATGATATTAAAGTTTTAATAAAACAAAAACACTTGGTTACGTTTTAACAAAGCGTTCGCAAATTATGAATTATATTTTTAAAAAGCAATGGTAAGAACTATGTTACAAAACATTGTTTATGAATCGAAGTTTTGTATTTTTGTCGAGTAATGGCTGGGCTTTATATTCATATACCATTTTGTGCAAGCCGCTGTGTTTATTGCGACTTCTTTTCCTCGACTGATTTTTCGTTCAAGCGTGGCTATATAGATGCCGTTTGTCGGGAACTTGAATTGAGAATACATGAGCTAAGGGACGAACCTGTTTTTACGGTGTATCTTGGAGGGGGGACTCCGTCCAGTTTATTGCCGTCGGAACGAGGTCGTTTGTTTCGAACTCTTTCCACAGTTGTCGATTGGTCGGTTTGTAAGGAGGTTACTCTTGAAGTGAATCCCGATGATGTGACACCTCTTTTTATAAGTCAATTAAAGGATACTCCGGTTAACCGGCTAAGTATGGGAATACAGAGTTTCGACGATTCGGATCTTGTTTTTCTACGTCGGCGTCATACGGCTCATGCGGCGATGGAGGCAATCGATAATTGCCTTTGTGCCGGATATGAAAATATCAGTATAGACCTCATATATGGTTTGCCGGGACAGACCGTAGAACGTTGGACGAACAATTTGAGACAAGCCGTAACCTTGAATGTTCCGCATATTTCAGCATATAATTTAATTTATGAGGAAGGTACGGCGTTGTGGAGAATGAGGGAAAAAGGACTGGTGAAAGAGTGTGAGGAAGAAGAATCCTTACAGATGTTCGAGACACTTATCGATGTGTTGGGTTTTTCTGGATATGAGCATTACGAGATTTCCAATTTCGCCCGCTCTGGGCGTTATGCATTTCATAATACATCTTATTGGAAAGGTGTACCGTATCTGGGTTTAGGTGCGGCGGCTCATAGCTACGATGGGAAGAGCAGGCGTATCAACCCTTCCTCATTATCGGAATATATGGAGGCTTTGCAAACGGGACATGTTGCATATATGGAAGAGAAAGAGACGGTCGATAGTTTATATAATGAATACATACTTACATCGCTTCGCACCTGTTGGGGATTGAATCTGAAAAAACTCGAAGACGACTTTGGGGCTGAGCGCATGCGATATTGCTTGGAACAAGCTCTGCCTCATATCCGTGCAGGGCGACTCGTAGTGACCGACGATGTCATGCGCATAACTCGTAAGGGCCTTTTTACTTCCGATGATGTTATGAGCGATTTATTTTGGGTGGATTGAATCTCGAAGATTTTTTAATCTTTCCATTTATCCTTGAATTTGTGGAGCCGTTTTTCTGTCTCCCCAAAGTGTATCGCAAGATGGAATAGGGAGGATTATAGTTTCAATTTATAACCTAAGGAGATAAACGTATTGAGTTGTTGGGGTGTCTTACTCATGAGATGTTCTTCTCGAACTTTGCATTCGATGGAATTTTTTTTGTCTATTCGATATTCTACCCCTGCATCATACCATATTCTATCCAATTCTCCTGACTGTTTACCATTCAGAAAAAGAAATATATCGGTATGGATAAACGGAGTCCATCGGCTGTCGGGTATGGTGTAACTGAGAAGTATTTTGTTTCGCCATTTGTTCGATGGTTTGGCCGTCCCTATGGTATAGGTGGACTCAAATCGGGAATTCAGCGATAGGGAGAATCGGTGTACAGGATAGGAAAAAGTGGCTCCCAGTTGATAACGATGACGATTCTTATAAATATTCGGAGCTGTCTGTTGATTCATATAGTAGTACAGCGCATTTAATTTGAGGTATTTCGGGACGGCAGTATAGGAGACGACCGCAATGGGCATGTATCGTTCGTAATATTTACCAAGTGTCCATACGTTTTGCTGTATTTGCAGATTTATCCGATTTATTTGTTTGGATACCGTAAAATTCCACAACGTGCCTATCTCACTGCTGTATTCTTTTGCGTTTGTCGGGAAAGTAAAGAGGGAAAGTGTGATAATGAAGACGGATAGAATTTTGTAATGGAAACGATTCATACTTATTCGTGGTGATAGGGTTCGTTATTGAGAATAGTCATAGCCCGATAGAGCTGTTCGGTGAAGATGAGGCGAATCATCTGGTGAGAAAAGGTCATCTTTGAAAGAGAAATTTTTTCTTGTGCTGCATTGTATATGCGTTGGGAAAAACCATAAGGGCCGCCAATGACAAATATCAAGCGTTTGGCAACGTTTGACATTTTCTTTTCCAAATAGGTGGCGAACTGCGTGGAGGTAAACTCCTTTCCATGTTCATCGAGTAGGACAATGTAATCGCCGGGCAGGAAACTTTTCAAGATGAAATCGGCTTCTCGCTCTTTTTGTTGGTCGGTACTCAGGCTTTTGGTGTTGCGGAGTTCGGGAATGACTGCAATTTCGAACGGCACATAGTGAGCCAATCGTTTGCTGTATTTTTCGATTCCTTGTATAAAATAAGATTCGACTGTTTTCCCGACAACCAATAGCACTATCTTCATGAAGAATTTAAATTTGTTGCAAAATTAATATAAACAAAGAGTAAAATCAAACTTGTTCGAACGTTTGCATCGTGTTGTTTTTATAATGTGGAAATTGGTTATCCTCGGTATAATCAAATTTATTTGTACCTTCTCCCGGATTGTGCTATTTTTGCATAAGAATAAAAAACTATTGGTGTATGAAAACGAAAGAGCAGTTGATAGATGAATTGATAGATTTGGCTTTTGCCGAAGATATAGGAGATGGTGACCACACTACTTTGTGTTGTATCCCGGATACGGCGATGGGGAAGTCGAGGTTGTTGATCAAGGAGCCGGGTATCTTGGCCGGAGTAGAGATTGCCCGAAAAATATTCCACCGTTTCGATCCCGATTTGAAAATGACGGTTTATATCGAGGACGGGACTGCGGTAAAACCCGGCGATGTGGCTTTTGTGGTCGAAGGACGCGTACAATCATTATTGCAAACCGAGCGTCTTATGCTCAATGTGATGCAGCGCATGAGCGGTATCGCTACGATGACTCACCGGTATGTGAAAAAACTCGAAGGATTGCATACTCGCATTCTCGATACCCGCAAGACAACTCCGGGCATGCGTATGCTCGAAAAAGAGGCTGTGAAGATAGGTGGTGGCGTGAATCATCGTATCGGATTGTTCGACATGATTTTGCTGAAAGATAATCATGTGGATTTTGCCGGTGGTATAGAGAACGCTATCTCTCGTTGTCATGATTATTTAAAGGCCAAAGGCAAGGATTTGAAAATTGAGATAGAGGTGCGTAATTTGGACGAATTGAAAGAGGTTATGCGAGTGGGCGGTGTGGACCGTATTATGCTCGATAATTTCTCGCCTGAATTGACAAGAGAGGCTGTGAAAATTGTGGGTGGGAAATATGAAATAGAGTCTTCGGGAGGTATTACTTTCGATACGATTCGAGATTACGCTGAGAGTGGTGTCGATTTTGTCTCGGTGGGAGCTCTCACTCATTCGGTAAAAGGTCTCGATATGAGCTTTAAGGCTTGTTGAATCATTAGTTTGCTACATAAAATAAACGAGGCCATTTCTTTATTAAAGATGGCCTCGTTTATTTTTATTTCGAAGAATCGAAAAGACGGTTATTAATTATTAAGGACTAAACGAAATACCATATCTCCGGGCTGTTGCTCGATAAAATCGCTGTATTGCACATAAAAAGCTACGCTTCCCGGCATGTAATCGTAGGTGTAAGTTTCGGTCCAAAGCAGCGCATTATCCCCGTCTGCCTCGCCTTTATGTATCGTATAAGGTAGAGGGGTGATGACTTCGTTGTCTGCCCCCGGAGATTGTACCAAGTACCCCAAGACATATCCGTCGATATACAAATCGTCTGTAATATCTTTATTTTGGAACTCATACATGTAATACGTATTTAATCCGTCGGGCGATGTCACAAGTTGCCAGTCTTGCGATTTTACTGTGTAGGTGTAGTACTTCCAAAACATTCCTTCGCCCGGAACTCCCTGAGGACCTTGTGGTCCCATAGGACCCTCGCAGGAAAATAAAGTCAAACTCAATATAACCAAGAATAAAAACTTTTTCATAATTCTATTTAATTAATGGTTTCATGACAAACATAGCGAAAGGTGAGTGCAGGGGCAAACGGAAATCATATTTCCGAATTGGCTCTGCTGAACCGTATCCTATATTCTACAAATATAGATAAAGTATTTCAAATATAACAAGAAGTCTCAAAAAACGGTTCTGATTTCAGATATTTTTATTTTTTATGATAGTTGAATGGACCAATAATATTTTATGTGAAAAATATAGGGCGTAGCTATTTGAAGTATCTTTATGTTATAAAATGCTTATGCTCCTGTTTTAGCTCCTGAATAATTCGTACCTTTGTATCGTAATTGTGAAATTAGAGATTATGGCAGAGCGTAATTCGCCGTTGATACTTGGAACCGAGCCGATTGGCAAGTTGTTGATTCAGTATTCTGTACCGGCTATTATAGCGATGACTGTTACATCGCTATATAATATTATAGATAGTATATTTATAGGTCATGGGGTGGGTGCATTGGCTATCGCAGGTTTGGCAATTACTTTCCCGTTGATGAATTTGGTAGTCGCTTTTTGTACATTGGTCGGTATAGGCGGTGCTACTATCAGTTCTATTTTTTTAGGCCAGAAAGATAAAGTGCGAGCAACGGAGGTCGTACATAATGTTTTGATTATGTGTATAATCAATGCTGTTTGCTTTGGCGGTTTGACTTTTTTATTTCTTGATTCCATATTATTGTTTTTCGGGGCAAGCCACGATACATTGCCTTATGCTCGTGATTTCATGCAAGTAATTTTACTGGGGACTCCTATAACTTATGTGTTTATAGGGCTGAATAACGTAATGAGGGCTACGGGGTATCCTCGTAAGGCAATGTTTTCGTCATTGTTGACTGTGGGGTGTAATATTATTTTGGCTCCGATATTTATATTTTCATTCGATTGGGGAATACGGGGTGCAGCGTTGGCAACAGTCGTGTCTCAGACTGTCGCTATGGTGTGGGTGCTCGTTCATTTTGCGAACAAAAAAAACTTTATTCATTTTGACCGTCGGTACTCCCGGTTGAAAGTGCGGGTAGTCGCTAAAATATTTTCCATAGGCATGTCTCCTTTTTTGATGAATGTTTGTGCCTGTGTGGTGGTGATTTTTATTAATAATGCGTTGCAACATACTGGTGGAGATTTGGCTATCGGTGCTTATGGTATTGTGAACCGTACTTTGATGTTGTTCGTTATGATCGTTATGGGAATCACACAGGGAATGCAGCCTATCGTGGGGTATAACTATGGAGCCAAGCAATATGACCGTGTTCGCAAAACATTGCGATATGGGATTACGGCGGGTGTGGTCGTTACTACGGTGGGCTTTGTATTGAGCGAATTATTTCCCCATGCTATTGTAGCGATGTTTACAACCAGCGAGGAGTTGGTCGATTTGTCTGTGACCGGTCTTCGTATCAGTTGCGCCATGTTCCCGTTTGTCGGTTGCCAGATTGTAATTTCCAATTTCTTTCAGTCGATAGGTAGGGCTCCGGTATCTATATTTTTATCCTTATCGAGACAATTATTGTTTTTATTGCCGTTGTTGTTGATTTTACCGACTTACTGGTCTACGAACGGAGTTTGGTTGAGTATGCCTATCTCTGATTTTATCGCATTCGTGATAGCTGTTATGGCCTTGTGGATACATCAACGGAAAATCAGACAAAAATTTCAAACTGTTCAATCTTAAAAAAATAAAGCTATGAAAAAAAGATTAACTATCGCGCTAGTGGCGCATGATAATCGTAAGGCCGATATGGTAGAGTGGGTGAAACATAATGCCGAGTTGTTGTCTCATCACCATTTGGTTTGTACAGGTACTACCGGCCGATTGATTAAGGAGGCATTCGACGAATTGAATATTCCGGCCGATGTGACTTGTATGAATTCGGGTCCGTTGGGGGGAGATGCCGAAATTGCCGCATTGGTGGTTCGTCATCAAGTCGATTTGGCTATCTTTTTGATCGATGATTTGAATCCTCAACCACACGAGGCCGATATACAGATGTTGCTTCGTCAGTGTAGAGTACACAATGTGCCTATCGCTTGCAACCGATACAGTGCCGATTTGATGATTACCAGTACTTTGTGGGACGATGATTCTTATAAACCCACAGAACCGAAATACGCTTATTTTCAAAGGTGAGGTTTGAGCATGTGATATAACAAAAGGCGATAGAGATACGGTCTATCGCCTTTTGTATATAACTACCCTTCGATTTCACTTAGTTCGAGCCAGCGTAATGTCTTTTCATCGAGGTTTTCGTTGATTCCCGGCAATCTTTTGGATTGCAGCGTGAGTTCCTCTATGCTTAAGGTTCCGCTGCAAAGGTTCGTTTCGATTGTTTTTTTCTCTTCTTCCAGCGCAGCGATTTCCATTTCTAATTGTTCCAGCTCTTTTTTCTCTTTAAAAGAAAGGCGTCGTCGGGTATTGTCAGATGTATTTCTTTTTTCGGCAGTAGTCTTTTTATTGTCTTGCTTTGCTTTTTCTGCCTGTTCGCTTTTAGCCTTTTGTTCCTGTGTTTCTTTCCATTCACGATAATCGGTATAGTTACCGGGAAAGTCTTTTAGTTCTCCGTTTCCTTTGAACACAAGTAGGTGATCTACTACTTTATCCATGAAATATCGGTCGTGGGAGATGACAATGAGACACCCTTTGAAATTACGGAGATAATCTTCAAGGACGTTAAGAGTAACGATATCCAAGTCGTTGGTCGGTTCGTCCAGTACCAAAAAATTGGGATTACTGATGAGTATCGTACATAAATATAGGCGTCGGCGTTCTCCTCCACTTAATTTATATATATAGCTGTGTTGTGTCTCGGGGGTAAAGAGAAAATGCTGCAAGAATTGAGATGCGGACAGCTTACGTCCGTCGCCAAGTGAAATTTCTTCTGCTATATCTCTTACGGCATCGATGACCTTCATCTGTTCATTAAAATGTAACCCATCTTGGCTATAATAGCCGAACTTTACCGTTTCTCCTATATCGAATCGTCCTCGATCGGGTTGAATTTCACCGACGAGCATTTTGATGAAGGTCGATTTTCCGGTTCCGTTGTTACCTACGATACCCATTTTTTCATAGCGGGCAAAAGTATAATCGAAGTTTTCGATTATTTTCAGGTCTCCGAATTTTTTACAGATACCTTTTGCCTCGAATATCTTTGAACCGATGTATGACGATTTTACTTCGAGCCGTACTTGCCCGTCTGATTTTTCTTGACGGGCTTTCGCTTGTAATTCATAAAAAGCATCCACACGGTATTTTGCTTTTGTGCCCCGGGCTTGTGGCTGTCGCCTTATCCAGTCCAACTCGGTACGCATTAAATTGCGGGCCCGGTCGATTTCGGCATTATGTATTTCTATGCGCTCTTCCCGTTTTTCAAGATAGTAGCTGTAATTACCGTTATAATTGTATAGTGTATGATTGTCGATTTCGACAATTTGATTGCATACTCGATCGAGAAAATAGCGATCGTGCGTGACCATCAATAGGGTTATGTTGGTGCGGCGTAAAAATTCTTCCAACCATTCGGTCATATCGATGTCCAGATGATTCGTCGGTTCATCGAGAATGAGCAGGTCGGGTTCGGTAATTAAGACATTGGCTAACGCCAGTCGTTTCAGTTGTCCGCCGGACAATTCTTTTACAGGTTGATCGAAATTGTTGATTTTGAGCTGCGAAAGAATTTGTTTGGCTCTTTGCTCGTAATCCCATGCTTTGTAGTGGTCCATGCGGTCGAGCAGTTCTTGCAGGCCGATAGGATCATCGGTTTGTAGGGCCTGTTCATATTCGGCTATTAAACGAACAGTGTCGTTGTCGGACTGGAAACAGGCTTGTATAACCGTGAGTTCTGGCGGATAGGAGGGGGATTGTTCCAAGTATCCTACCCGTAAACTATTCCGGAATACAATGTTTCCACTGTCATAATTTTCTTTTCCCGCCAGAATATTCAGTAAAGTCGTTTTCCCCGCTCCATTTTTGGCAATTAATCCTATTCGGTCTCCTTCACCGATACCTAACGATATATTTTCGAAAAGAATTCGGTCTCCGAACGACTTTGTGAGATTTTCTATTTGTAAGTAGCTGATCATTACTTTGTATTAAATACCAGTCAAATTTACGATAAATGTTGTGATTGGACAAATGGGAAAGAGCAGTCTTCATGAAAGTTTTAACGATTTAGGGCGTAATAGAAAAATTGCGCGAGTGTTTTGCATTGTTAATTTATTCTTTTTTTCGAATTCTATGGCTTGTATCGGGTTAAAAATCTTTTTTGTCAAAAAAATAACCCTAAAAAGTTTGAGTTTAAGAATAAAGTTTTACCTTTGCAAAGTTTGATTGTGCTCAATGATACAAAAGTCTTGAGTTTTACCAATCTTGTTATCCTATCTATCTACCTGAAACACAACACACAAACGCCGACATTATCCGTTATTGCAAGACTGTTAAGCATTTGGTCGGAAGTGCAGAGTCTTGCGGGAAAAATCCATTTTTTAGATAATAGATTTGAATGAAAATTCCCACGCCATGTTGGAAGTGTTCAGAGGCTTCATAGCTTTTCTGTAAGATTTTTTTGTATGAAAAGTCGATTATATTTGTCTATATGTAAAATATACTTTACATTTGTGCCATAGCTATTTCTTTTATCGATTACTTAAAATAATTGTTATTATGGAAAAAATCTTTTTGTTGCCTAATGGCTTTAAGAAAGTCGGCTGGATTATTCTGGTTCCAACATTTGTGCTGGGAGTATTGATGACGATAGACGGTTATAATGGTTTTCCATCTTTTTTGTTACCTGAATGGATTCCTTTGGCTATGAAAAGAGTACTGACTTCGGATTGGGTTGGAAAAATATTGAATAATGTCGCCATTATAGGCATTTGCTTGGGTTGTTTATTTGTGGCATGTTCACGTGAGAGAGTCGAAGATGAATTAATCGGGCGGATAAGATTGAACTCGTTGTTGATAGCCTTGTATATCAATTCGTCTGTTTTGATTATTTTATCTCTTTTTTGTTACGAGCTTCTGTTTTTGAATGTCTTGGTCTTTAATATGTTTACGAATATTATTATTTTCTTGATTGTCTTTGAAATGAAATTGTGGAAACTTAAAAAGTCGTTGAGAGATGAAGAATAGAATACGAGTGGAACGTGCCGAACTTCGTATAACCCAGCAGCATTTGGCCGATGTAGTAGGGGTGAGCCGACAAACCATCAATGCAATCGAGACTGGTAAATTTGTGCCTTCTACGGTGTTAGCGTTGAAAATAGCCCAAGTATTCAATAAATCGGTAGAGCAAGTTTTTCAACTGGAACCAAGTGACTGAAATGGAATGTTCTGTGAAGAACAGGGATTTGGATAAACGAGAAAAGCCTGTCGCATGCGACAGGCTTTTTATTATATTATAGAGGATCGTATCCCGCTTCTCGGGCTAATGATTTGTCTTCGTTTACTCCCGATCCCAGCGTTGTGAGCATGTCGCCCATCAATAGTCCGTTTACTCCGGCCGATAGTGCTTGCTTTTGTGTTTCTCTGGATAATCTCGCCCGCCCTCCGGCAAACCGAATGAACGTCCGTGGCAGTATGAATCTGAAAATTGCGATTGTAACTAAAATCTCCTCGTCGCTGATGGGGGGCATGTGTTCCAAAGGTGTTCCCGGTATGGGATTCAATATATTCATGGGAACCGAACAGACCCCTAATTCTTTTAGTTCAAAAGCTAATTCGATACGTTGTTTCATATTTTCTCCCATACCGATGATTCCACCGGAACAGATTTCCATTCCTAACTCTTGGGCTGTCCGAATCGTTTCTTTTTTTTGTTCAATGGTATGTGTGGTACATAGCTCGGAAAAATAGGACGAGGCTGTTTCTAAGTTGCAGTGGTAGCGTTTTACTCCGGCGGCTTTCAGCTTTTCTAATTCTTCTCGTTTCAATAGTCCCATAGAGGCGCAAAGGTGTAAGTGGGTTTCTTCTCCCATTTTTCGATAAATATCGCAGAAATAGTCTATTTCCGAGGCTTTTATCCTTCTCCCGCTGGTGACCAAAGACAATCTTTTTATTCCTTGTTGTTCGTTCAAACGGGCAATGGATATAGCTTCATGTATAGGTATGGCGTCGTATGTTTCTATTTGGGTGTGATGATGGGCCGATTGGGCGCACCATTTGCAGTTTTCGGGACAATGACCAGAACGGGCATTGATGATCGAGCAAGTATCGAGCGTTTTATTACAGAATTTTTTACGGATTTCGTCGGCAGCAGCATATAGGTCCGAACGAATGGCTTTTTGTGCTAATTCTAATGCTTCGTCGGGGGTAATTTCTCCGCCGGCAAGTATACGCTCTTTAATTTTTTGCAACATAATTCCTTTTTTGTGAATGGGCTATTATTTATAGGATACAAATGTAAATTTTTTTAGGAACAATACAGGTCGAGACTTCTATAAAATTATGGAGAAAAAATTTATTGTGAAATATGTTTTTTTTAATTGTTTCGTTTCTAGGTAGATAGAAAATTTTGTGCATTTTTTTGTGGAATGCTATTGTTATCTAAGAAAAAATATCTACTTTTGTGCCCGGGTAAGTCCTATACGGCCAGCTCCCTGTGAATCCCCCAGGGTTTGACCGCAGCAAGGGTAGCCGGTTGTAGCGGCGCGATGTAGATAGCTTACCCACCTGCCGATATAGCTCAGTTGGCCAGAGCACGTGATTTGTAATCTCGGGGTCGTGGGTTCGAATCCCTCTATCGGCTCAAAGGACACTCTAAAAAGAGTGTCCTTTTATTTTTAGATTTCAGGCATTCTTCTTTTGGAATATCGGGGCTCAGTCGATTTTTAGGTTCAGTAGAAAATTCATGGGGATAGCCCTAAATGTTAGTGAATGAGGGTTGATTTTGTTATTTTCACTGCGGGTATTTTCTAACCCCTCCGTCACTACGTGCCACCTCCCCTATATTTTGCTACGCAAAACACAGAGGAGGAGGTTTAATACCCTTCTATCTCATTATTTATCGAATGAGACGGATCGTATTTGTCCTTCTCCCCTGCCATGTCCAGTGGCATTGAGGGGTGTGGCGCAGCCATAGGAGAAGTGGCACGAAGTGACGGAGGGATTGAGAAGATATCATATAATCTTTGATTGAGGAGTTAGATGTATAAAACGGGTAATCCCCATTAATTATCGACAGAGCCGGAATATCCAAGAACTTTAATTATTTATATGTGTTTAAATTACAACTATTGTTGTTAAATGTCTTGGTTATGAAAAGATTCGCATTTTATCTCCTTCCTATACTATTGTGTTTTGCAGTAGGATTGTCGGCCAGTTATTTTCAGTCTAATTCTATTTCTGAGTGGTATCCATTGCTGAATAAACCGGCTCTTACTCCGCCTAATGGAGCTTTTCCTATTGCATGGAGTATCATTTATATTTGTATGGGACTTTCATTGGGGCGCTTGATAGAAAGGGGTGCGAATAAAACCTTGTCGGTGTTATGGGGGATACAGTTAGTCGTTAATTTCTTATGGAGCTTATTATTTTTCGCATTTAGAAATCCGTTTTTGGGATTGATAGATATTTTATTACTCGATATTTTAGTGTGGATTTATATATCAAGGGCATATCGAAAAGAGAAAGCGGCGGCACTGTTATTTGTGCCATATTTCTTATGGCTTCTTTTGGCTACATATCTTAACGGATATGTATATTTGTACAATTAAAAAATTCTTCTTATGGAAATAATACATGATTTGTCGAGAAAACAGTTTCAGACTGTCGCTGACGGGAAAACTGCATACGTGTCGTATGATCTTGTCGATGGTTGCTTGAATATAGAACATACGATTGTCCCCCGGGAAATTGAAGGGCGGGGTATCGCTGCCGCTTTGGTGAAGGCTGCTTATGACTATGCGCTTGACCATGACTTACTTCCGGTTGCGACATGCCGGTATGCGACAGTCTGGTTGGATCGGAATCCTCAATACAAAGATAAGGTTTCGTCTATGAAATAGTTTAGCGGTCTTTTCAGCAAAAACCGATTCTATTTCTAAGAGTCTGTCTTTCATCTATTTCAAAGCAAGCTACATCGGCATGTGTGATTCTGTTTCGTGAAAATTTTATGCCCGCCTCACCGAGTCGGAGATAGGCGTTTTGCATAATGGTTCGCGATATGATTTTCATGGTTCGGGCGTTTGCATAACAAGAATATTGGTCGGAACAAAGGTATTCTATGTAATGCTGCATGATACTTTCTGCTTTTTGTTCAAAAGAGAAATCTTTGTCCGATAGCATTTGTTTCAGGATTTCGAATAACTCTTCCGAGGTATAGTCTTCGAAAATTAAAGTGTGGTCGACTTCGTGAGCGCCGTTACCAATTAACTGTTCTACCAAATCTTGCCGGGGAGCCTGGTTCTCGGCAATGATGAGAGCATGAGCTCCGGGCATGGCAGAGGTGTATCCTGCTAACTTGATTCGTAGTTGTTCGCTATCGAATGTGTTGTATGCATTTTTGAATTTCGGAGAGTCGCCATCGATGAATAAAAGTCCCTGTCGTGACTTTTTCATGGCATCTTGTAGAACTTCGTCCACTTTATAGTCGGGGACATTGTAGAGCTGTTCTCCTTTTATTTCTATAAATTGTCCGTTGCCGAGTATGTTCATGGCTTTCAGTAAGTCGGACATAATTTCAGCGACTGTGCTTTTTCCGGTTCCTGTATTTCCAGCAAAGCTCCATTTCAAAGGGATTTCCCCAAAGAAATTTTTTCCGTTCTCGTGTAATAGCCGGGCGATCTTTACAAAGTTATGGATTGCGGCTTTTACATTGGATAATCCGATCATTCTGTCGAGTCGGGTTAAGCATTCATCTATGGTTTGTTCATCGAATTTCTCCGAAGATATGATTATTTTTTCATCGGTATTATCGGGTATATCTTCTTGTTCGATGGTGACGAGCGACCGTTTGTCGGGATTCCCCGAATCGTATATTCCGCTTTGAGCCAAACGAGTGGCCATAGCCGGAAGTATTTTCGAAGAGATAAGTCTGTTGACATAGCGGGCGTTCCCGAAATGGCGGTCTCTGTTTCGATGGTCTTTTTTTATCAGTTCTAATAGAGTTTGACGAGCAGAGTCGGTTATTTCGTACCCTTCGCGTTGTATGGTGAGGTCGGCTATCTCCAATAATTCTTCGGGTGAATAATCTTCGAAGTGAAATGTAAAAGGAAATCGGGATTGCAAGCCGGGGTTCGATTCCAAAAGCAGTTTCATTTCTGCCGGATATCCGGCGAGAATAACGATTGTCCCGAAGTTGTCGTCCGACAGTTTCGGTAATAATGTTTCTATGACTCTGTTTCCGAAGTCGCGTTTGTCTCCATCTTTGTCATTGGTAAACAGACTGTAAGCCTCGTCTATGAAAAGGACCCCTCCTTTGGCGGCTTCGATGGCAGCTTCGGTTTTTTGTTCGGTCTCTCCCAACCATTTGCCCACCAATTTGCTACGGTCGGTACGTATGACGTGACCTTTTTCGAGTAACCCCATTTTGTGGAAAATCTCACCGATGAAATCGGCAACGGTTGTTTTCCCTGTTCCCGGGTTTCCGGTAAAGACCATGTGAAGGGGTGGTATCGAGGCTTTTAACCCGGCTCTTTTGCGTGCGGCCAATAGTTTTACATAGTTGAGATGTTCGGCAATGCTCTGTTTCAGATTGTTTAGCCCGATCATCTCTTGTAAAGAGTCCATGGCGTCTTTTTCTTTTGTCGGGTCTATCTCTTTTTTTTCTCCGATCGGGGGGCGTGTCTGTATGTTGAATAGATTATATTCTCCTTCTTCTTCGTTCCCAATGCGAAACGGAGCATTCAATACTTTTTCTCCTAAGAAATAGATCTCGACGGCATATTCTCCGTTTTCATAATCCGAGAAGTCGACGGGTTCTTGGAATGTCCATAGCCGGTTTCTTTCTTCGTCGTCTTGTGAAATGAAAGTTCCGACCGTTTCGTATTTGGTTAATCCGGTTTGAGTACGGATTTTTATTTCATATTCATACGATTTGTCCGTGTCTTTTAGTTTGCTTATCCCGCAGAATCCGATATAATAGTTGCTATGTATACTCGGGTTTATGCTTGTGTAGGAGATGATAGGACGGTCTGGGTCGGGAGCGATGCTTTCGTTTTTGAACAATAGATAATTGTTTACCTCGAAACATTCGTCGTATTTCTGGGGCAAAGATATAAAAGTCGCGCTTTTGGTTGTATATTCTTCTTTGTCGGAGAGTCGGGATAGGCAGTAAATCCATGAGCCTTCTCTGTTTTCTCTTTCAGGAAGAGCGAAATATGCCGATGGACTGGCGTAGTTTTCGGTGTCGATCGGCATGGAAATTTGAGTTTCTATGTAGGAGCTTCCATCGGGGGCAATTAGTTCTGCTAAAAAAGTTTCGTCCCAAGCATCTATTGTAGCAGATTCGTTTTGTCCTATGCATTCTGTCGAAATGAATAGATATTCTCCTTCATCAACACTGAATTGTGTGCGTAGTGAATCTCTGGGTATTTGTTCTTTTGTGTCGCATATGGAGAAAAAAGTATTTTTAAAGATGATATGATGGCTGGTATTAGACGGGGAATTATCGCTTTCTTCTTCATCTTCCGTCTCCTCTTCTGATAATTGACTTTGAATAAACTCGTCGAGTAAACGATCAAATTCGTTGTCCGGTAAATCATTTTCGTTTTCGGCTTGCAATTCACTATTGGATAATGAATCCAATACAGATTCGGTTTCGTCGATATTATCTTTGATAGATTGTAGCAGCTCTTCGAGGCATGCTATTTTTTTGTCCTTTTCGTCCATAGATCGGGTGTTTTCCGGTATGAGTTTGTGGGGCGAAGATAGTTATTTGTCATTAAAGAGGCAAATCGGTAGTTATCGAATGAATTCTATCAGTTTGTATTTTGCCTCCCATGTAATTAAAAACGGGATAAATTTTCAAATTTTATCCCGTTTTTAATGTGCGTGCTTGGCTATGAAAATTTTTAGAAAATTTCTGTAACAATACGAATGTCGCTTCGGTCGGTAAATTGTAAAGTGAACCAGATCTGCCCGGCATCGTTTACTTTTTCTATGGAAACCGTGCAAGCCTCGTATTGTATGGGTGTATTGTCATTGTCACGGGTAGCCATGATTCCATTGTTCAAAATCCCTTTTTGGGAAAAATCGCCTTGTGCAGAAAATCGTAAAAGTTTCCCTGTTTCGACATAAGTAAATCCATAGGAGCGTGTCGATTTGTCTGTCGGAGAGCCGGTTATATCCATGCCGGGTTCGCAGCTCACTTGGAGTCCTGCCGTTTCTTCCGTTTTGACGGTCGAGCCGGATATCCATGATTCTATTCGGGGCGTGGAGTCGATAGTAAAGCCCATTTGATAGGAGTTTGCCGAAATGGTAAACGAGTAGTTGTGGCTTTCTCCTGAGTCGAGGATAACGGTTAGAGTCGCTTTCCCTTCTTTAATAGCTGTCACTGTGAGTATTTTTCCCGACAATTCATAAGAAATTGCGGAGTTATTGGTCGTTATGGTATAACTTGTCGAGTTGGGTAGCTTGATAGATACCGACTCGTCTACCCGTAAAATAAAGTCGGTTGGTTGACTCTCGTTCTTATCGTCTTTACAGGCCGAAAAGAAAAGGAGGGCTGTTGCGATTGTTAGGATATAACGGATATATTTAGCTGCATTCATGATTGATAGTAATTTTTATTCTATGATTTGTACACGCATTTTCCCTGTTCCGTAAATAGTCGTGAATTGTATTGTGTGAAGCCCTGCGGACAATTCGGAAGGAGTGAGATGTGTGGCCGGTTTTCCGTCCACAGTCCATTGTGTATCCAAGTTCATGTTTAGCATCAGGCGCACTGGTTCGTCGCTTTTCTTGTAGGTCGATTTTATGTCGATGATTCTCAAATAGGAGGCATCGGACAAGAGTACAGTTCCAGAAATGGTTATGTCTACGGGGGCAGATAATTCGTCGCTCGATAATCGGAGTGTCACATTGCGAGTCCCGATCGACCGGGGAGAAAAGGTTATGACGAGGTTGATTCCGGTCGTATTTAATTCATGAGCCGGCAGATTGGACATTCCCAAAGAAAAATCTCCCGAATCGTTATTCAATAGTTTTGCTGTAATATCTGTTGTCAGATTTTTCCCTTTGATGTATATCTCTTTATCTTTCGATGTTTCGGTTCCGATGTATCCGAATTCGATTTTGTCGTTCGATATGCTGATACTTGGGGCGGAGGTGGATTGTCCCGAAAAACTGAATTCATAATTTGTCGAGTCGCCCCAGATATACTCTACCATATTGGGATAGTCTATGAAAGGATTTCTGTTTCCTTGAAAACTGTATACGGCGTTGTTGCGGTCTATTTCTTTTTGACTGACAGGGTCTTGTCGATGCCATTTCAGTAATAGGGACTGTCCATAGGCATTCAGTGTGGGGTAACTGTTTTGTGCGAACATGGATAGGGCAGAAGACTTCCATGAATAGTCTTGATAGCAGGTTACGAAGTATAAATACATGCGGGCGAAGTCGCCTTTGTATTCGTCTGCGGGCTCAAATAGGTTGGTTGCTCTACCGTTGGCTTGTCCGGTTCCCACTTTGGTAACACCATTGTCGAACAAAGGAGAATCGACCTCTCCCAATGGATAATTGCTTTTGGCCATGTTGGCATCGGCATCGGAAGGTGTCAGGTGGTGTAAATCGTAGGAACCGTCGTATTTAAATCGGGTAAGAGGAGTGGCTGTTTCATCGTAAGCATCTCCCCACCAACTTTTGGGTACGCTGTGCTCGATGTTCATGCCTTTCGTTGCTCCTGCTCCGTTCGGAAAGTTATAAGAGTTGTTGGAATACATATCCCATACTTTTTTGTTGGGACGGACATCACTTTTTTTAAAGACTGTCCATGTACATGCTATTTGGTTGTAATCGCGAGACCCATAGGGAAGCCGGGTATGGTTTTTCAGGAGATTATGTAGCTCTGTTTTTAGTTCAGCGCCGTTTTTCCCTTCCAGAGAGTTGGGATAATAGTCTCGGGGCATATCGGCTAGCAAAGAGAAAATAGAACCGCATATAGCGGTGAAAATCATTACATATCGTTTATTCATGCTGCTTTAATAAAAAGGGGTTCAAAGGTAATCAGAAACAATGGAACAGCCAAGTCTTTTATTTGTTTTAGGTTTTCTTATTGTTTGGCACTCTTTCTTTTCGATATATATTGTCGATATTATCTCTATTTTTGGCTTTTTTCCACATAAATATTGCCGCAAAAGTGATACCTTTGTAGCCTATATGTACATTGGAAAACGATATTTTGATGGAGAAGAATAATACACAAAAGGGAATCGTTCAATTCGCTATGGAGGCGGGAGCCTATATGGGGCTCTATTTCGTGGTGAAATTTATATTTGCTGTGTTGAGTTTGAATTATCCTTTTTGTAATGTCGTTTCTACTATAATGTTGCTATTTGTCCCGTTGGTAGTTTTCTTCATGATGCGTAAGTTCAGTAATCAAAATGAAGGAGGCAGCTACTTCTCTCAATTGTGGATGATGGGTATTTTGCTTTTCTTTTTTGCCTCGCTTATCAGTGGTTTGGCACAGTATATTTATTATGTTTATATCAATCCAGAATATATAAAATCTCAGCTTTCGGCTGCTGTAACTTTGTTGGAATCATTAAATATGACAAGTGATCCTTCATTGTTGGAGGCTGTAAAAACCGGTTTGGAACAGGGGAATATTCCGTCTCCTATGGCAGTCGTTATTCAGCAAATGTGGGTGAATGTATTTTTCGGTTCTTTATTGTCGGCAGTAATGGCATGGCTCGTTTCTGTTTGGTTTAAGTCAAGTAAAACAAAGAAATAGGAATATGGATATTTCGGTAATAGTCCCTTTATATAATGAGGCGGAGTCTCTTCCTGAATTGACTGCGTGGATCGAGCGGGTAATGGAGGAAAACAAGTTCTCGTATGAAATTTGGTTTATTAACGATGGGAGTACCGATGACTCTTGGCAAGTGATTGAGTCGTTGCGAGAAAAAAATTCTCGTGTTAAGGGTGTGAAATTCAGGCGGAACTATGGCAAATCTCCGGCGCTTTATACCGGATTTCAAAGAGCCGAAGGCGATGTCGTTATTACTATGGATGCCGATTTGCAAGACAGCCCCGATGAAATCCCCGAATTGTATCGTATGATTGCGGTCGAGGGGTATGACCTCGTTTCGGGCTGGAAGAAAAAGCGTTACGATCCGTTATCCAAGACTATCCCCACTAAATTGTTCAATGCGACAGCTCGTAAAGTGTCTGGCATAAAAAATCTGCACGATTTTAATTGCGGGCTGAAAGCGTATAAAAAAGAGGTGATAAAAAATATAGAGGTTTATGGCGATATGCATCGTTACATTCCTTACTTGGCTAAGAGTGCCGGATATAATAAGATTGGGGAGAAGGCTGTCCATCATCAGGCTCGTAAATACGGTAAGACAAAATTCGGATTGGATCGTTTTGTAAACGGGTATCTCGATTTAATTACGCTATGGTTTTTTTCTCGTTTCGGGGTAAAACCTATGCATTTTTTCGGGCTGTTGGGTAGTTTGATGTTCTTTTTAGGACTTATTTCTGTCATTGTTGTGGGGGCGAATAAGTTATATTGTTTATATAATGGTTTACCATATCGGCTGGTAACCGATTCTCCTTATTTCTATTTGGCGTTGACGGCTATGATTTTGGGTACACAATTGTTCCTTGCCGGTTTTTTGGGGGAACTTATTTCTCGAAATTCGAGTGAAAGAAATAATTATCAGATAGAAACCGAAATTAAGTAATTAACGTAAGTCTTGAATTTATGAACGGTTTGAAAGAAAACGAATGTCCCGATTTGCTTACACTAGTGAAGGCTAGGAGTTCGGTGCGCTCTTTTAAGTCTTCGAAGGTCGAACGGGCTAAACTCGAATATATTTTGGAGGTGGCTAGACTGGCTCCGTCGGCTGTGAATTTTCAACCGTGGGCTTTTGTCGTGGTTCGTGACCCGGAGAAGCTAAAAGCTTTGTACGATTGTTATCCACGTGAATGGTTCGCATCGGCTCCAATGTGTATAGTTGTTTGCGGAGACCATAGTACGTCGTGGAAGCGTTTGTCCGATAATAAGGATTTTTGTGATGTCGATATAGCGATAGCAACCGAACATTTAGTTTTGGCTGCTGCCGAACAAGGGTTAGGTTCTTGTTGGGTTTGTAATTTTGACGTGCAGCGATGTAAAAAGATTTTGAATTTGCCCGATTTATGGGAACCTATGGTTCTTTTGCCGTTGGGCTATCCTGCCGAGGGTGTGGAGACGGAGAGAAAGAGGAAACCATTTAATGATGTGGTGAGATGGGAAGACTTTTGAGTTTTATCGAAGGAGTTCTATTTTTATGTGCGTGTTGCTTAGTTTTAAGTAACTGTGGCAGTAACGGTTGTGTGGATAATCGTAGTAGTATTCCTTTGGCTCAATTTTATTCTTATGATGCACAAGAGACGGCTTTGTCTGTCGATTCCATTTCAATTTTCGGTATAGGACAGCCAACCGATTCTATGTTACTCGATTCGGCGGTTGCCGTAACACAAGTTTATCTTCCGTTGCGGTTTACACAAGACTCGACGCAATATGTCATTCATTACGAGCAGCAAGGTCTTTCGTCTCCTCGTTATAACGATACGCTCACATTTGTTTATCGGTCGTATCCCTATTTCGTGTCGATCGATTGCGGGGCGATGTATAATTTTGTTATCGATACGTGTCGGTATACACGTAATATACTTGACTCTGTTTCTGTGACAGTCCCGGAGATCACGAATAAAAATGTGGAGAGTATACGGATTTTTTATACAGTTCAAACCCAGACCCCAGATGAGGAGTAAAATTTTCATATTGTTTTTAGGGGTAATCTTTGCGTCGGTTGCGCAACGACGGGTAACACCTGTCGATCCAACAGCGAAAAGAGAAATTGTACCGGTGCAAACGGATAGTGTCGTTGCGGAGCCGGAAGAGCCAGAAATAAAGGGGTATCTTTATCCCTTGTTTAATGGTCTCTCCGTAAATGTCAACATTCTTGACGGGATCGCAAATTTATTCGGACAAAGTTATGGCAATTATGAAATAGCGGCAGAATTGGATTTGCATAATCGTTTTTTCCCAGTATGGGAAATCGGGATCGGACATGCCGATAATACTCCCGAGGGGTTGAACTTTACATACAGGAATAAAGCTTCTCTTTATAATCGTGTAGGAATGAACTACAATTTCGGATATAATAAAACTGCAATGAGTTTTTTCTATATCGGTATTCGGTATGGCTTTTCTTTTTTTACATATGATATAGATAATATTTTAGTAGAGTCACCTTATTGGGGAGAATCTGAAAAACTACAAATTACCGGACAGAAATCATGGGCCCACTGGGGTGAGCTGTTGGGAGGGCTTCGGGTGCAAGTGTATAAAAATTTTTATATGGGGTGGACTGTTCGTTATCGATTGATGTTCAGCCATAAAAAGAATACTTATTCTCAACCGTGGTATATACCGGGATTTGGAACGGATAGTTCTCCGTTTGGATTTACTTATACGGTAGGTTATCGATTTTCTTTCGGGAAAAAAGAAAAGAAAATAGAGTCTCAACCAGTTGCAGAATGACGATATGGGTATGTTGGAATCAATAGAGAAGATATTGCACGATGTTGCCGATCTATTTTCTGCCAATACGGAAGCATGGCATAATGTGGTTTATGTAATCTTGATCGTTTTGATAGCCATTTTGTGCGATGTGCTTTGTAAGTTGCTAATAAATAGATTGCTACTTCCAATCATTCGCCGTACAAAATTTGAATGGGACGATCATTTATATGACAAGAAGGTGGTGTCGAGGCTGGCTGCGTTGGCTCCAGCTTTTATTCTATATGCATTTTTGCCTTCGGCGTTTGATATAGAGAGTAGTTGGTATATACTTATCGATCGTATATGCAAGGTTTATATCATAGCTCTTATTCTTCGATTCTTGAATGGTGTGCTGAATGCATTTCTCGATATTTTTAATGGAAAGGAAAGTTTACGCCATTATCCCATAAAAGGTGGTGTGCAGACCATACAGGTTATCTTATTTTCAATTGGTTTTATCAGTATAATAGGAACAATTATAGATCAGTCTCCTGCTCGTTTGTTTGCCGGATTGGGTGCATCTGCTGCGATTCTCATGCTGATTTTTAGGGATACGATATTGGGGTTTGTAGCCGGAATACAGCTTTCGGCAAATAATATGTTACATAAAGGAGATTGGATAACGGCTCCGGCATATAATGCTAACGGTATCGTACAAGATGTGACTCTCAATACAGTAAAAGTTTTGAATTTTGATAATACGACGACCACTATTCCGCCATACGCTTTGGTGACAGGCTCTTTTACCAATTGGCGAAGTATGTTTGAAGGAGGGGGGCGTCGTATCTCCCGGCAGATACTTTTGGATATAAATAGTATTTCTTTTCTCCGTGAAGAGGATTTACTTCGATTTAAGGATCATTTTTTGATCGGTGAGTTCGTTGTTCAGCGGTTACACTCTATTCAACAGGCTTGTAACTCTGGAAATTCTTTTTTGGCAGAGGAACTTAGGGTTACGAATAGTATGTTGTTCAGAGTTTATTTGGAAAACTATATACGTCAAATGGGAAAATCCAATCCCGATATGCTTTATATGGTACGTTATCTGCCTATGGCGGAGCGAGGACTTCCGGTAGAACTTTACTTGTTCTCTGCGGAGAAAACATGGAAGATGTATGAGGCCGTTGTAGCAGATTTGATCGACCATACCATAGCCGTGACAGCCGAGTTTGGGTTGCGTTTGTATCAATCACCGGGAAGTTATGATATACAATGCCTTCGGGAAAGAGTAAATCAAATATAGGAAAAATGAGAAATTCTAGACGATATGTTTTTATAATTACTTGTAATGTAGAAAGTTATTTTTATTTACAGTTTATAGGTTAATATTTATGAACGATTGTTTGTGCATATTAATTCATAGAAAAAAATTAAATGATAATTAGGGTGTATTCTTATTCCTGCTTATATTTATTCCGTAGATTAAAAGAGCTTTGGTAGATATTTTTATAGTGCTATGATTTCTAAATATATAATAAGGGCTTTGTATAAGAAATATTCAAAACCTCCGCGAAATTTTTCCGAGTTGAATATCGATGAATTTGTATCTATTTGCGGCGATTCATACGGTATTACCGTCGACGATGTGTCTATGACATTCGGCCAGATGAGTGAAGATAATCCGTTTCGTACCATTTTGTTGCGTAACATATACGGTATAGAGAAATTCGAATATCACATGGCGTTGGTTTCTTCATCATACATTCTGTTTTTTAGTCGAGAAAGCTGTGATGTAACTGTTCATTTTAAGCCGGAATCAACCTCCTGGCTGAAACGTTTTTGCTGGTGGGTTAAATTCCGGCTTTTACATCTAAATTAATTAGTAAATAACGGGTTCTTTTTTGGCCGTTTCATTTTTCCATTTCTGGGCATATTCTTCCAGTGTATGTCCGATAATTGTCCCGATTTTTCGGTAATTCATTTCATCGAGATTTGCTAACGATACTCGTATAGACCATCGAGGTCCATCGAATCCATCACCGTTCAGAACGACTACACCGGCTTCTTTGGCTAATCTAATGACAAAGTCGAGTGGTTCGTAATTTTTTTCGAGATACTCGGCAAAGTCTTTTCCATATAATTGGGTTGCCCATACCATAATATCGATTTCGGAATAGTACCCGGCCCGCAAGCTATCGGGAAGTAATTTGAACCCGGTCTTTTCCCACATGGCTGTCAGTCTATTGGTTATCATCTTTTGCAATTTGTTTTTGTATATGTCTTGCATATCGCAAAGAGAGAAGAGAGCGAAGAGTGACATTTGTATTTGTTGAGGTGTGGATAACCCTGCCGTGTGGTTAAGTGCTACCAACCTACTGTCGGCGACCAATCGATCGATAAATAAAATCTTGTCGGGATTGAGGTTGATACTATCGTATCTGTCGTGTAGTTCTTTTCGTTGTTTTTCGGGAAGAAGCGCTATTTGAGCATCGAATACGTTATGTCGGGCAATAGCGATAGTCGCTAATCTCCAACCGGTGGCCCCGAAATATTTTGAGAAAGAATATACACAAGCCGTGTTATAGGGTAGTTCATACATAAGAGAACGGAAATGGGGCACGAATGTGCCATATACATCGTCGGTTATAATCATGAGGTTGGGATTGTTTTCCCGTACGATTTTTATTATTCTCTTGTGGGTCGCTTCATCTAAACTGTATGAGGGAGGATTGCTCGGATTGACCAAACAGAGCAGTTTTATAGAAGGATCTTTTAGCTTATCTAATTCATTTTCGGGATATTGCCAAGTATGATAGCCTTCTTTTGTCAGTTGAGAGGCTTGTATATTGACTACGTCGAAATTAAATTCTTTTAGTTGGGGAATTTCGATATAAGGCGTAAAGATAGGAGTCATGAGAGCTATGCGGTCACCTTGTGATAACAGTTTATTTGCTTTCAGCGAATTGAAAAGATAGCACATAGCAGCGGTTCCACCTTCTGTCGCGAAAAGATCGTAGTGGTCGGGAGGTGTTTGTCGGTCGCACATTTCTTGTATTAAATACTTTTCAACGATCAATTCTGTGTATTTGAGTATACGGTCCGGGTCGGGATATTGGTCGCCTATGATGCCATCGACCCATTCATGAATCAAATCATCGGCATTTATGCCTTCTTTCGTGAGAAACTGAACACTTTCGTTCAACAAATGTGCAGCCGGTGTTTTTTCGTGTTGTTTGAGAAAATTTTCAAACCGTTTGGTTATTTCTTCTTTTTGAGGCATTCCGGCGATACCTTCTTCGGGAAGTTCAAATGTGAGTTTTGCTTCTTCGACAGCAAAAGTACCTAAGAGGAAAAAGGCCTCCCTCGCGACTGTGTTTATCCAATTAGGATTTCCCCGACCTGCATTTAAGAATTGGCAGATGGCTTTCTGGTCGCACTCTTTGGCATAGGAAATTAGATCGTTTTTTATTTCGAAGGGACTCATCTGTTCCAGTCCTTGTTCGAATCTTTTGCCGTAATCGGCCATGGCACGAGGCAGTTTTTCTTGACTTTTCATAATTGTTACGAGTATTTGTTTATATATATGTCTTTTGTTTATGCAGAGAGAAGGACTAAGACGACGCCCCCTAAAATGAGCAGAGTATTACCGATAGCATAAGTTACCGTGTATCCCATAGCCGGTAACGTGCTTCCAAGACTTTCTTGGATAGCTCCCAACGCCGCAGTTGTGGTACGGGCTCCCGCGCAGCAGCCTAAATTTATAGCTGGTCGGAATTTGAATACTTTCGCACCGATAAGCAATCCTAATAATAACGGTATTGTAGTGGCTAAAACTCCGGCAATGAATAGCATGAAACCTGCTTCACGGATTCCGGACAGGAACGTGGGGCCCGCGGTTATTCCTATAACAGCGATGAACATATTCAAACCTAAGTTATTGAATATCCAAACTGCTGGTTCGGGAACTCGTCCGAAGGTCGGGTGTTTGGTGCGTAACCAACCGAAGAATAACCCAGAGAGTAGAGCTCCGCCACTTGTACTCAAACTGATAGGAACACCACCTAAATGAATGGTTAGAGCTCCGATGATACCGCCGATGAGGATACCGAGACCTACGAATATCATATCGGTTTTATTGGTAGGCCGGTCGACATATCCTAAGGTGGGAGCTGTTTCGCTTATTTCTCGTTTTAGTCCTACGATTTCCAGTGTGTCGCCTTTATACAATACAGTTTTCGGATAGACCGGTATTTCTACGCCCGAACGCTTTATCTGTTTGATAATGATTCCGTGCATACAGGGTAACGAACGGAGATGACGAACTGTTTTTTTATGAAGTTCTTTGTTGGTAAGTAGTACGAAAATATCTTCCACGGGGAAGTCCAATAGTTCTGGATCGAAAATCTCCGGCCCTATCCAGCTTTCGTCTTCTATGATGGTTTCCCGTCTTCCGCTTAAAACCACTTCATCACCTTGTTTAAGAACTGTTTTTGGGGTTATGTCGAGGACTTCTCCATCGATTCGGACACGTTCGACGAAGACTCTTCTTCCCATCTCCTTAATATGTTTTTCTATTTCTTTTACCGTTTGTGGAGTTTTGAACCAGTCCGATTCTATTTTGTAGGCCCTGAATACAACCGGTCGGTTGGCATTCATGAGTGCCGGATCGTTTTCTTCGTTGTCTTGTTTCAGTTCTTTTTCAAGTGCCCGGGTATCGTTTTTTACTTTTTCGAGTCCACCGAGTAACCGAGGACCGAGTGTACCTAAGATGTAAGCCGAGCCTATGGTTCCGAAAATGTAAGTGACGGCATAGCAAACCGGTATGATATTCAACCATTCTTGTTGTTTTTCTGCTGAAATTCCGAGAGTACCGATGGTGTCTGTTCCAACTCCGATGGCTGCCGATATGGTTTGTGCTCCGGCAAACAGACCTATGGTCATACCTGCATTATAACCCATGATTTTGGCAATTAAGTAGGTAGAGCCTATACAGACAATGCCGAATATACAAGCGAATATAACTTGATGGATTCCGTCGCTGCGTAAGGATTGGAAAAATTGAGGACCTACGCTATATCCGATAGCAAATAGGAATAGCAGGAAAAATACCGATTTGAGTGGACCGGGAATATCGATGTTCATTTGTCCTACCAATACACCTACTAATAAAACCGAAGTGACGGTTCCCAAAGAGAAGTTTTTGTATTTGAGACTTCCTATCCAAAAACCGATACCCAGAGTGAGAAAAATCGCCATCTCGGGATAGCTGCGGAAAAAATGAATGATTATATCCATATAGTTTTTAAAATTAAATTAGGCTTTGTTATGTGGGGTATTTTTATTTATATGGATATAACAAGTTTCGGTGTGGATTGTTTTATTGTCGGAATATGATTATAATGGTTCAGTAGAAAATCTGTGAGGGAGTCCTAAATTTCAACGATGAATTTTTTGGCAATAACCACGTTTCAGTCACTTCGATGAGACGTCGGGAATGCTGTCATAGGATTTTGTAGAGTTTAATCTATTCGTCATAAGTGTTTAACCCCTCCGTCCTACGGACCCCTCCCCTTATTTTGTTTGACAACAAAACACAGAGGCGGAGATTTAAAATATATCTTCGATAGTGATTTATAAATTCCCTGCTGATTTTCCACTGAGTCGATTATATTTGTAGAATAATTAAATTATGAAGCGATGGTTAAGATAATGGAGATAAGATTACCGCATTACGGGAGAGGGTATCATTTGATAACCCAAGAGCTTTTGTCTCGTCTCCCTCAGTTGCCGGAAAACGGCTTGCTGAACCTTTTTATCAAGCATACTTCGGCTGCATTGACAATCAATGAGAATGCCGATCCCGACGTCCGTTTGGACTTTGCAGCCTTCTTCGACCGAATCGTGCCTGATGGGGCTTCTTATTTTAAACATATATACGAAGGAGACGACGATATGTCGGCACATATCAAAGCATCTTTATTGGGAGCTTCTTTGACTATTCCGATAAGAGGCCGAGCCCTTGATTTGGGTACGTGGCAGGGTATCTATTTGTGTGAGTTCCGTAACGGCGGAGGTGCTCGTCGTGTCACCGTTACGATTGTAGAATAAAAAACGAGGAGAATACGAATGCCGTATTCTCCTCGTTTTTATTGAATTGTCGTTTTTTGTTACATATTGTTGTATTCGTCGTCCATATTCAGATCGGCAAATCCTTCTTCGTCGAGTTCCGAGGGATCGAAGGTTTCATCTCCGTAAAAGGTTTCATCGAAGTCGGAAGAATTATTCGCGGCATTCTTTTTTTCTAGTTCTTCGAAATCCATCGTTTGTTGGGGAGGATTGCCTTCCTTACGTGTGCAGACCGGAGTCTCTAAATCTTTTCCCGGTTCGATCTCTTTCAATTCCATAAAAAACATGCGGTCGGTCATGTAATCGAATACAAAAACTAATCGTTGGCCTTCGTCTTCGATGAGGTCGCTTAGTTTTGTAGACGCCATGATCCACGTATCTTCGTCAGAATCTTTCCCCATGTCCATCAGGGTAATTTCTGTTTTTTTCTCCCAATCGTCGTCACAAATGAAGAATGAGGTCATTTGATCCTTAGAAAAGCCGACAGAATCGAGTATGGCATCGTGCAGTTCGAGAAAAGAAGCATCGGAATCGATGCATATTTCCCGTTTGAAATTGTCGACTTCGTCTGAAACAATTCTGAATTTATATATCATAATTTTTTTGTAATTAGGTTCTTTTTTTCGGTATGTAAAAGTACTAAAAATCTTTCTCCTGCCAAATAAAGGCTATAAAATTTCATGATTATAATCGATATTCAGGGAATAACTTGCGGATAAGTATAAAAGGTAGTTGTTATTTGAGGTTTGCATTAAGTCCTCAAAAAAAGGACGAGGCATATCAGAAAGATATGCCTCGTGTATGATGGGAAATCAGAGGGGTGTCTTTTTATATTTCTAACCCCTCTCCTCAGAAACTATCGTTTCTTCGGTGTCTCTCCTATACCACTTCGCAGCACCCTGTAATGCTACGGGATACGGCAGGGGAGAAGGGGGGAATACATCTCACCCTCCTCTGTGTTTTGTTGTCAAACAAAATATAGGCGAGGTAGCACGTAATGACGGAGGGGTTAACTCGTTTCGTATATTAGAAATTCCAGCCGACGCGTAACGATGGAGTCGCATGGAATCCAAATCTGCTTTGTAAATTAGAAGTAGTACCGTCTGTTTCGGTGGTCGTCGATCCTGAGACAGTTGTGGTAGTTCCTCTTTTGTAGTTCATAGAGTCGTAACCCAATCCGAGTTCGAATCCTAAATACAGGCCTTTGCACAGATAAACATCTACACCGGTAAATACATTTACGCCAAATCCCAGTCCGGGACGTTTGGACTCTGTTTTATCGTCGTTTTCGGTGTTGTCGGTTTTTGTTTTAGCGGTAGAAGTCAATAGGCCAATTTCACCGCCAACATACGGAGAGATTCTTTCGTATTTGGTAAAGTGATACTCAAAACCGGGCATAATCGAAAATGTGGTGATAGATTCTTTGCTGTTTCTTTCGTACTCTTTTTGGTCTGTCGGGCTTTCGTAATAGGTGACATCTTTATCGGTAGATGTGTTTAATCCCAGTTTCAAGCGAACAGCCATTTTTTCGTTTAAATGCAAACGAACTTTGGCGCCGTAGTCGGGTAATGAAAATTGTCCGTCAGTAGTAGCTCCGCCGGGCGAATAGTTCAATTCTGTCGAGAAACTCATGTTTTCGGGTTTGTACTTGTTTTGTGCGTTTACACTAGTCAGTACTACGGCTGCCATAGCTGCCACTAAGAAAATTTTCTTCATAACATTGCTTGTTTTGTTTTTCCTACTCTTTTGATGGTTTTCGGAGATTCCATTAATAATATAATTGCAAATATATTTAATAGATTCTAATTCTAAAATATTTTATTTAAAATAATGCAATAAAATTATATATTATAGTGTGTATGAGTTTGGGGACTTTTTTAACAAATCGCAAACATAACTTGCATTTGTCTCTGGTTTGCACTACATTTGCGGTGTCGAATGTGAGCTGTGGCTTTGTTCGATAACCTTTTTTTGATAAAAGCGTTTTTGCTTATCCTTTCATGGAAAATCGCCAATTTTCAATTCACGAAGGATAGAGCAGTCACAAAACGCTCATGCTTGCCTATACCACCCCAGCAAGGGGTGAGGTTATACCGGCAAGGCGTGGGGTGGGCTGTTTATTTCGTGAATGGGTGTTTGGCGATACCTCCGTGAAAATAAGCAGAATGTTCCCTACGCTTTTTTATTTTAAATTCGTTCGAAGGGGGACAGGACGATGTAGCAGGTATGAAGATAAAATGTATTATTTGTATCGTATTTCTCGTTTTTTCGATGGCAGCAGGCGGTACGATACAAGCGCAGAACGAAGCGGCCGGGTATGTAATTTCTGTCGAAGGCGAAAAAGTTTATATCGATTTAGCGGCCGGGAAAGTAAAGCCGGGAGATAAGGTGGCCGTTTATTCAAAAGAGGGCTATTTCATTCACCCGGTTACTAAGAAACGATTAAAGAGAGAACCGTCGCAAGTTGCTTCGCTCGAAGTCGTAAAAGTGTATACCGACTATTCTCTGGCAAGGGCCGTTCCGGCACAAAGTCTGTCGAAGGTAGAGGTGGGAATGTCCGTTCAATGTAATGCGATGTCCCAGTCGAGTCATTCGGAATCGTCTGGCGATGTATATGGGCCCCCGGCTGCTAAGGAGAATCGCCCTTCTGTTTTATCGGTCGATCCAGTCAGGACAACAGACGAAAAGGTCTCGGTATTTGTGGCTCCGGCACAGGTGAACGATGTGGTCGGTGTGGGGTATTTCGGAACGTATGTGTCCGATTTGTTGATGGAGCAATTGATGTTTTGCGACAAGGTTCGGCTACTCGACCGTACGGTGATGGGAATGCAAATGGACGAGACCGATTTGACCGGGAGCTACATAGATCCTAATACCGCGATACAGCGGGGAAAAATAGCCGGGGCTCAATATGTAATTCAGGTGACCATGCAGAAGCCCGATGTGGCCAATGTGAGAACGGGTATTCCTTTGGCGTCGATTATGGGGGCTTTTCAAGCCGGTTTCGGAAAAAATCTCGGAGCACAATACATGTCGAATGTGGAGGTGGCGACCTTGACAGCTTCGGTAAGTATTACCGCCCGGGTTGTCGATTTGCAGACCGGCGAGGTTTTGTTTATGAGCAGCGGGACGGGAAAAGCGAAAGGAAAGTCGCAGTTGTCGATGGAATACGGCGCATTGGGCGGCGCGCAGTTGAACGGCGGAGCCGATGGTTTCAAGCAGACGGTTACCGGTCAGGCGATACAGAAAGCGTTCATCGGGATAGGTCGTAACCTGAACCAATATTTCAATGGAGATGCCAAGAGCCGGGTAATGGGTAGCGCCAGCGGATTCGGAAATTATGGCGATGAGATGAAAGCCAGAGGTTTTAGTTTATATATGGGAACGGAGAAGATTTCCAAAGACGATGCTCGTATGTTGTTTGCCGACCGCTCTAACTTGTATTTTCGCTATAAATCTGCAAAGTCGAAGAGTAATTGGGGCTGGGGGTTGATGGCATTAGGACCTATCATTGTTGTTGGCGGATTTTTTATTGATATAGCATATGGGGGATATGGAGAAGTTACTCCTTATACGATTGCAGCCGGAAGTGCCCTTTTATTGGCGGGCGCAGGTTTGGAGATTGCATCTGCTGTAAGCATAAAAAAAATAGCCCGAGACTATAATACTATGAGTAAGCAGAGCGACTATGCCTGCCGTTTGAGTTTGGTCGCTCCTGCTACCGGAGGCTTGGGTGTGCGATTGACATTTTGAAAAATATTTACAGCATAAATAAAACAGATATGAGAAAGAGAAATAAGTGTGGATTGTTTTTGTCGTTGTGTATGGCGGTCGCATGGACGACACAAGCACAAACATCGGCAGACGGTTATGTGATTGCGGTAGAGGGAGATGACGTATATATCGATTTGGCAGAAGGAAAAATTGCAAAGGGGGATATATTGGAGGTCTGTTCCAAACCCGGTTATTTCGTGCATCCGGTTACCAAGAAACGGATAAGGAAAGAGAGTAAACGAATTTCTTCGTTAATAGTGAAAGATGTTTTCGGAGATTATTCGACTGCCAAATCTGTTCCGTCACAGACATTGGAGTCCATACAGGTGGGCATGCCGTTGAAACGTATCGAAATGGCTGTGGATTCCTCGGCTAACGTGGGTCATATCGTTGCGATAGACGGTACAGATGTGTATATCGATTTGACGGAGGAGGAAATATGGCCGAATAGTAAGTTGGAGGTCTATTCCAAAGATAGCTATTTTGTTCACCCGGTGACCGGCAAACATATCCTCAGAGAAGGGGAGCAGGTTGCATCGCTCGAAGTTGTGGAAGCCGGTAGCGATTATACCCGGACTCGATTGAGTGAACCATCTCTTTCCCCGTTGGAAGCCGGTATGGCGGTGAAACAGGGATTGGCAGTCATGTCGGAATCGCCAACAGAGGAACCTGTTCAGATGGCTTTGCCAACGCAAAGTATGGAAGCTGCTACGGCTGGGAATAATTCCTCCAATTCTTTTTCGGGAACAGATTCGAATATTCTTTCGGGTGAAGAGATACAGGCAAAAGGTTTAAGTCTGTATAGGGGAGCGCAAAAACTGACGAAAGAAGAGATAAAAGCCATTCGGATTGTACCTCTATATGATATATATAGCAAAGTAAGAAAACAGAATGCATGGGCATGGGTAGCTATTGGTTTTGGTTCTGTGGCGGTATGCAGTGGGGTTATCTCTTTGTCTACTGAAAGTGCTTCTGGGGCGATCGCTATCCCAACGATAATAGGAGCCGGAGCTGTTGTCGGTGGAGCTATATTGGTATCGCATGCCCGAAAGCAAATGAAGAATGCTGCCGCTCTTTATAATAATATGAGAAACGGGCTTATACAACAGACTACATCGTATGAATTGAGTATGGTTGTTCCCGAAACCGGTGGATTGGGATTGAGGCTGAACTTTTAACATGGGAAAATAAGAAAGAGCCGGTACATCACGTATCGGCCCTTTCATCTTTGATATAAATTGGTAGATATTATTATAGATATCCTTTAATGATACCCCGTTTTGAATTGCGGACGAACAATACGATTTCGTCCCGTTCTTTGGTTGCGGGCAGTTCTGCCTCGATACGTTCTATCGCGTCGCTATTATTCATGTCGGATAAGTACAAGTAACGGTAGATTTCTTGGATATTGCAAATGGTTTCGTTGCTGAAATTGCGCCGACGGAGCCCGATGGAGTTTATTCCGGCGTAGGATATGGGATTGCGGCCGGCTTTGATGTAGGGCGGTATATCTTTATTGATGAGAGAACCTCCTTGTACCATCACATGTGCGCCGATGTGGCTGAACTGATGAATGAGGCTCCCGCCGCCAATCACAGCGTAGTTGTCGATAATTACTTCTCCGGCCACTTGCGTAGCGTTGGATATAATGACGTTATCTCCGACAACGCAGTCGTGGGCGATGTGTGAGTAAGCCATAATCAAACAGTTGCTTCCCACTATGGTTTTTCCTTTGGCTGCGGTTCCCCGGTTTACGGTGACACATTCGCGCAGTGTCGTATTGTCGCCTATTTCCACGGTCGTGTCTTCTCCTTGAAATTTCAAGTCCTGAGGAATCGCCGAGATAACCGCTCCCGGGAATATTTTGCAGTTTTTGCCAATACGCGCACCTTCCAGAATAGTAACGTTGGAACCTATTTGTGTCCCTTCGCCGATGATTACATTTTTGTCTATGGTTACGAATGGTTCTATTACTACGTTATTCGCAATCTTTGCGTCGGGATGAACGTATGCTAACGGTTGTTTCATTTATTTGCTTTTTAGATTTATTTATTCTTGATAATCTGTGCCATGAATTCGGCCTCGGTGACAATGCGCTCGCCTACAAAAGCATATCCTTTCATATAGGCGCATCCCCGACGCACTTCGGTCATCAGTGATAAGTGGAATATGACGGTATCTCCCGGTACGACTTTCTGGCGGAATTTGACATTGTCTATTTTCATGAAATAGGTCGAATAGCGTTCCGGTTCGTCGACGGTGCTTAATACCAGCAAACCTCCGGTTTGAGCCATAGCTTCGACCAGAAGAACACCCGGCATAACGGGTTCGGCAGGGAAATGCCCTTGAAAGAAAGGTTCGTTACCCGAAACGTTCTTTACACCCACAATGTGGCGTGTCCCCATTTCGATAATTTTATCGACCAATAGGAAGGGATAGCGGTGGGGGAGCAACTGACGGATACGATTGACGTCCATAAGCGGCTCTTTATTGGGATTGTAGGCGGGACATTGAATGTCTTGGCGACGGACTTCTTTGCGAATGAGCCGGGCGAATTGATTGTTGATTTTATGCCCGGGTCGAGTGGCGATGATACGACCTTTTATGGGTTTACCAACCAGTGCTATATCCCCTAAAATGTCGAGGAGTTTATGACGGGCCGGTTCGTTCTCGAATTCGAGCGGTTTGTTGTTGATGTACCCCAATTCATCGACGTGTTTGTGAGGAACGTTTAAAAGGTCGGCAAGCCTGTCGAGTTCGGTTTGTGAGGTTTTTTGATCGTAGATAACGATTGCATTGTCTAAATCTCCTCCTTTGATGAGATTATTTTTTACCAGCGGTTCTACTTCTCGTACGAAAACGAATGTGCGAGCCCCGGCAATTTCTTTTTTGAAATCGTGCAGATCGTCGAGACTGGCGAATTGATTGTTCAAGATAGGAGAGTCGAATGAGATGAGCGTGTTGATACTAAACTCATCGTCTGGTAATACTACGATTGAAGAACCGGTTTCTTCGTCGTGGATTTCGATTTTTGATTTGATAAGATAATATTCCCGTTCGGCATTTTGTTCTTCGAGTCCACAGCGCTCTATTTCTTCGGCGTAAACAGCGGCACTGCCATCGAGAATGGGCATTTCGGGTGCATTTACCTGAATGAGACAGTTGTCTATTTCTGCTGCATACAAAGCAGCCATCGCATGCTCGATCGTGCTTATTCTTACATCTCCGTCGGCTATGACCGTTCCTCTGCTTGTTTCTACTACGTTTTCGGCTAATGCCTCGATGACCGGTTGTCCTTCAAGGTCGACGCGTTGTATTTTGTATCCGTGATTTTCGGGGGCCGGTAGGAACGTGGCCGTAATATTCAATCCGGTATGTAATCCTTTACCGCTGACCGAAAAGCTGTTTTTTAGAGTCTTTTGTTTCATCGATATTATAGTTTATTTATTTTTCAATTGTTCTTTTAATGCTTCTATCTCCCTTTCGAGAGCTTTCACCGTACGGGTAAGTTCGGGAAGCCGTTTTACATAAACGACTTGTCTGGCAAATTCTTTGGAAGGAACAGCAGGGTATCCCATGATTACAGCGTCGTTCTCGACATGATTGGGTATACCCGATTGGGCTCCGACTTGAATTCGGTCTCCCAGTTTGATATGCCCGGCGACTCCTACTTGACCGCCTATCATAGCGTGGCTGCCGACTTTTGCCGAACCGGCAATTCCCGCTTGGGCCGCAATAACCGTGTGTTCTCCTACTTCGACGTTATGTGCGATTTGTATCAGGTTGTCGAGTTTCACACCTTTTTTGATAATCGTAGAACCCATTGTAGCTCGGTCTATTGTTGTATTGGCTCCGATCTCGACGTTGTCTTCGAGTACGACGTTTCCTATTTGAGCGATTTTCGCATATTCCCCGTTGGCTTGGGGTGCGAATCCGAATCCGTCGGCTCCGATAACGGTTCCTGCATGTAGAATACAATTGTTGCCGATGACACAGCTGTGATAGATTTTTACTCCTGCAAAAATGGTAACGTTATCGCCGATAACTACATCATTCCCGATATAGGTTTGAGGATAGATTTTTACGTTTTTACCTATTTTTACTCGCTCTCCGATATAGGCGAACGCTCCTAAATAGATATCGTCGGGGAGTGTGACCGACGAGGAGACATAGTTGGGTTGTTCAATACCACGTTTGGCGATAGTCGCTTCATTTACCAAATTGAGAAGCATCGCTAAACAGGCATATGGGTCATCGACTTTGATAAGAGTGGCTTCGATAGGATGCTCCGGCTCAAAGTCTTTATGTACCAGAACTATGCTGGCGTGAGTTTGGTATATATAGTGCGTGTATTTGGGATTGGCAAGGAAAGAGAGAGTACCGGGTGTTCCTTCTTCAATTTTAGACAGGTTATTGACTTCTACCGAGGGATTTCCAACCAACTCTCCATGCAGGAATTCTGCTATTTGTCGTGCTGAGAATTTCATATTGTTCTCTGTCTTTTGAGTTTACAATCGGCAAATTTCGCAATTTTTTTCAAATTCTTGGTAATAAGAAGTAGATTTTATTACAAAAGGATTGCTCCTTGCGATTTCATCTCATTTTATAAATCTGATTTTTAATGGTATAAAAATTTTCTGTTTGTGAAGCTAAGATTTATTCTTAAAAAAGAAGGTGATAAAAAGTTTGCATCTGTAAGAAAAATTCGTTTCGATAGATACTTTTTTAAGTGAAAAATGATTTCCTTTCGGATATTTATGTTATCTTTGCAACCTGCATTTTCAAGGTATATCGTGACTAGAAATAGTGCAGATAGTTTATAACAAATACACATTCAGCATAAACTATGAAATTGATGCAAGAAAAACTGTCGAAGTATGATGCTCCGCAGAAGGCCAAAGCCCTTGGTGTTTATCCTTATTTTCGTAAAATAGAAAGCGATCAGGACACCGAGGTCTTAATCAACGGCAAAAAAGTTTTAATGTTCGGTTCGAACAGTTATTTAGGTCTTACCAATCACCCCAAAATTAAAGAGGCTGCTATTGCCGCTATCCGTAAATATGGTACGGGTTGTGCCGGTTCCCGATTCTTGAATGGAACATTGGACATTCATGAGGAGTTGGAACATCGGTTGGCTAAGTTCGTAGGGAAAGAAGAAGCCATTATTTATTCAACTGGATTTCAAGTCAATTTGGGGGTAGTCTCTTGTGTCACTGGACGCGGAGACTATATTTTATGGGACGAACTCGATCATGCTTCGATAATCGAAGGTCGCCGTTTGTCTTTCTCTACTCCGGTGAAATATCGCCATAACGATATGCAATCGTTGGAGGACCAGTTGCGTAATTGCAATCCTGATAAGGTGAAATTGATAGTGACCGATGGCGTGTTTTCTATGGAAGGCGATGTAGCCAATCTTCCTGAAATCGTACGTCTGGCTAAGCAGTATAATGCAGCCGTGATGGTCGATGAAGCACATGGTATAGGTGTTTTCGGACGAGACGGACGTGGAACATGCGACCATTTCGGTGTGACCGATGATGTGGATCTCATTATGGGTACGTTCAGTAAATCATTCGCTTCGTTGGGCGGTTTTATCGCTACGGATAAGGTAACGGCAAATTATTTACGTCATAACTCTCGTTCCTATATTTTCAGTGCAAGTATTACACCGGCTTCGACTGCGGCGGTGGGTGCTGCTTTGGATATTATGGAGAGTGAACCGGAACGTATAGCCAACTTGTGGGACGTGACGAATTATGCTTTGGAAGGATTCAGACGTATAGGTTGTGAGATAGGGAATACATGTACGCCTATTATTCCGTTGTTTATTCGTGATAATGAGAAAACATTCCGGGTAACTCGCGATTTGTTTGATGAGGGTATTTTTGTTAATCCGGTTGTTTCTCCGGCTGTTGCGCCTAAGGATACGTTGATAAGATTTTCTCTGATGGCTACGCATACACGAGCACAAGTAGATGTAGCTCTTGAAAAAATCGAAAAGTGTTTCAAGCACTTGGATATTATCAAATAAGTATATAAGTATAGTTTGTTTTTAATACCGTTGGAGAGGAACTCTCCAACGGTATTTTTTTAGGCAGTAGAGTTTTATTTGAGTTATTTAAAAAACTTACCCACCTTATTTCAATAAGGTGGGTAAGTTAAAATCGGTTGAGACTAACGTATTAGTCATCTATGTCGATTAGGTTGAAATTTAAATCGAATGTAAGCTCTAATCGATTCGTAAGTTTCACTTCATAATCTCTTTTGTCCCTATCGATTTGTACAATTTGTGTATCTGGATAGTTTTGGGATACATAGCTTGCAATTTGTACAGGAATGATAGCTGTTGGCACTGTCGAATATTTACATTCAACTTCTTTCCATTCACCGTCTTTTAAAAATTCGACTTTGGAACCATTGGTGAAAACAACTTCATAACGGGTTTCCAGAAAATCCCGTTCGAGTTTTGCCAAAGCGACTTTCTCTTTCGGGAAATGTGTCTTGATGAACAGCTGTGCTTTTTGAGGTAATTGGGTAACAGCAATGGGTTTGTCGTTATCGGCGCAAGCCGTAGAAATACCAAGAGCCATTAGAATTGTTGTAAGAATCATTAGCTTTTTCATAACATTCAAAAATTATTAGTTAGACATTGTTTTAATTTGATGATACAAAGATTAGGAGCAATTTTGAAATGAATTTGAAATTCTGGGATATTATTTGAAAAAAATCGTTTTTTTTAGTTTATGGCCAAGTAATGGAGAAATAGTGCTTCGACTCTTTGAACTGATATTCTATATGCAAATTGTAATATCGACAAACCGCTTTTACCAGAGCCAAGCCTAATCCGGTAGAACCTTCTTTTTTGCTTCCCTGATAAAATCTTTCGAATATGTGTTCGGTGTCCAAAGGCGTTGTTCCATCATTGGCAATTGTCAGGGTGCGATTGATAAGAGTGATTTCGATATTGCTGTCTTGTGTTGTATGTACATATGCATTTTTAAGTAAATTGGTAATTAATGTAGAGGCCAAAGACTCATTCATTAAAACAATGAATGTTTCAGGAATGTTTATTGTATAGGAAATATTTCGTGATGAGTATATTTCGTTGTATAGAGAGATTTGTTCTTTAATTATAAAAGCTAAATCTATATTTGTGCTCTCGGGGAATTGTCCGTTTTCAATTTTTGTAAGTAGTAGTAACGTTTTATTGAGTCGAACTATATGCCCTAATGTTCTTTGCATCTTGAATAGTTCTTCTATTTGTGTTTCATTGAGTTCTGTGTTATCGAGCAGCCATTCGAGACGATTCCCTAAAATGGCTAAGGGAGTTTGTAGTTCATGAGAGGCATTCCCTATAAATTGTTTTTGTTGCTCGAAAAGTTCTTCCGAACGATTTGCCGCTTCTTGTGCTGCTACATTGAGCTTGTGAAATTCAGAAATATTCGTGTCGTTGGGTACTGGTGTATTGTGTCTGCCCGGTATGTAATTGTCGAGCCAGTGTAACAGTGCATACAGCGGGCGCATGTTGCGGTGGAAAATCCATATTGTCGATCCTATTATCGTTATGAGAAGTACGAAGTAGAGGAGTATGATCCAAAATAAAATAGTCCTGACCAAATCGTCTTTTTCGAAAGTCGGTATGGCGACTTTCAGTTCATAGTAATTATCATCATTATCTAAGAAAATGGTGGAGAGGATGCGTGCTGGTTCTGTCTCTTCTTTTTCTGGAATGTAGACTTCGGCATCGTAATATTCGATATGGGGTTTTGATGAAGCATAGGCTTCGTCAATGGGTGTTATGGAATAACTATTATTAGATCCACTATTTAAGGAGGGCAATTCTCTGCCGGCAAGCATGCGTATAATTATCAATTCGGAATAATCTTCCAGTGTATCATCGGCCTCGTCGTTGATTTCTTCTACCATCATAAAATAGAAGAGAGTCGCCCAAAGTGCCATGAGCGGAATCAAAATTAAAGATAAACGTAAAGCTATACGGTATATGAGTTTCATGAGACGGTGATTTTATTCGATTGGCGGAACGAGTTTGTATCCAAATCCATATATGGCTTTTATTTCTATGTTGGCTCCTGCATCAATAAGTTTGCGACGTAAATTTTTCATTTGAGCATATACAAAATGAAAATTATCTGCTTGGTCGGCATGGTCTCCCCATACGGCTTCGGCAAGGACCGATTTATCTACTAAGTGATTGGGACGTTGCATGAAATAGAATAGAATGTCGAATTCTTTTTTTAATAAGGATAACTCTTTGTTATTGACCAACACCCGGGAGCTCTCGGGTTCAAGGGATACATTCCCTAAGATCAATGCCATTTCTCCACCGCTTTTTCCTCGCCGTAGCACACTTTTTATACGGGCTAAGAGTTCGGCTGTATGAAATGGTTTAGGGAGGTAGTCATCGGCTCCCATATCCAATCCGAGAATTTTGTCATCAAGGGAATCACGAGCGGATATGATAATGATGTTTTCTCTTTTTCGTAACTCTTTCAGGTGTTTTAGTAGTTGTAGACCATTCCCGTCGGGCAACATGATATCGAGTAAAATACAGTCGTAACTATAAGCTGCGATTTTAGCATCTGCTTCGGAATAAGTGCTGGCAGTTTCGACTACATAGCGCTCCTGTACTAGCGCTCGTTGCATAATTTCCCGTAAGGAGGGTTCGTCTTCTATGATAAGTATTTTCATGTATCAAATTTATATATTCAATTTTGTAGAGAATTTAAAATGATAAAAAATTGTATTGGGGAAAAGGAACGTAAAGTAAATAGACTTAATTATTTTACTTCCTTTTTGGAATAAATAAAAAGGAATCTACATTTTATGTAGATTCCCCATATGAGAGCAAGAAGTGGATTATTCTGTTACTTCTTCAAATGCGTCTTTCCCAAGTCCGCAAACTGGACATACCCAATCATCTGGAATATCTTCAAATGGAGTACCCGGAGCTATACCTCCATCAGGATCACCTACTGCTGGGTCATAAACCCATTCACAAGCTGTGCAAATGTACTTTTTCATACAAAATTTTTTTAATAAAACATATTTGGGGTATAAATCAGAAATATACTAATTCTACCGAAAGTAAAAATAGGTATAATTCGTTTAGAAACCAAATTATCCAGAGTTTCTTTTTATAACCATTTCAATTTTCTAACAAAAGAAGAATACTTTTGTTTTGTATCGAGGGGAGGATATTGTTCAAACCAATCCGTGCAAGGTCTATTTTTTATAGATTCGCGATACCTGTCAAATCTCGAAATAGCTATCTTTTGTTGAAAAAGAAAAACCTCAAAAGATTATGTATTAATCTTTTGAGGTTTTATTCCTTGTTGTAGCGAATCTTTTTTTTATTCATTTTTTTTACTTAAATAGCCACTGTGGGGCTGTTGATAGAAGCCTTTTGTCATATTTTTGACTCGTTCTCGGCTCGATCAATATTTCTTTCGGCCATAAGAATTTTTATAGTTCTTTCTTTTTCTGCCAAAAGCTCTTTTAACATTTTTACCTCTCCCTGTGTGATATTTACGTTAGCATTTCCAAAGAGTGTAGTTGCGCTTATGTCGCTTACATGATTGCCGTGAGTATCATCGAAGAAGTAGGATGCGGAGATTCCTATCGCCTTACATATTTTATCCAAAAGCTCACAGTCGATTGAATTTTTACGGACGATTGCCGATAGATAGGTTGGAGTGATTCCAACTTCTTTTGCGATATCTTTCCGAACGATTCTGCGTTCAGTCATGATTCGATTCAATTCAGGTCCTATATTTTTCATAATAAAACAAATTGTTAATTATGTATAAATAATTAGTTTTATAATCAAACAATTAATGTATTAAATCAATCTGTTTGTATATTTGGGTTTATAAATATAATAACTATTTTCTAAATACAAAAATTTATGGAAAAACGAACAAAAGATTCTATCGCCTTATCCGAATTTCTTTCCACATTCTCTTCTAATGAATGTACGGTTGCTATCGATAAAATAGTTGAAGGTTGTTTAGTCCCTCGTCGTACAGTGTATAATTGGAAATACGGTGTATGTCGGATTCCTGAATTATACAAGCTCAAAATTGAAGAAATTTTCGGTCAACAGATATTCTCGAGGCCTCTAATTTGTGAAAAATGACATGGACGAACTATTCACTGTCTCCATCGAATTTTTCATCTTTAACGATGAACTATGGTATAGAAGTGAGGGCAAATCACCGTGCCGGTTAAAGGAACAAGACTACGAATTTGTGACCTTAATTGCGAATCTGATTGAAAAGTTCTATCCAAAAGCATATATCGCTTTGGCCTCTGAATATGCCAAGAGCAAGGCTAATCTTCCACTTTTCCGATATCGGATTGTCTCTAGATTTTGTCGTTGCAACTTTGGCAACATAGACAACATCATAGACATCGATGCCTCTACCTTCCATTTTGAACATGTTCTTTGTCCTCTCCGGGGAGAATGCAAATTTGAAAATATTGTATGTCACCCTGAATTTGAGAGCCACATCTCGAAAGCCGAGAAGAGAATCCTGGAAAGATGGTATCGTGGAGAGTCGAAAGAAGAAATAGCCGATGCTCTGTTTTTGTCTATACACACGATAAACAATCATATTCGAAACGCCTTCCAGCGGCTGGATATTCACAATAAAGCCGAATTCGTAAGGTTCGCAGACTTAAATAATCTATTCAAATGAAAAAATACAACAAATTCGATATTGATAGGGTGAAATCGGCGGCAGATATTCGCGACTTTATACCAGGACTTTCTGGGCGCGGAGCAACCCAATATTGCGAGTGCCCCGAGTGCCATAAGTCGGGACGGAACAAGGGGCTTTGTGTCACGCATAAAACCAATATGGATATTGCGAAATGCTTCTCGTGCGGGTTCACTATAAATGGAGCTATCGATGCCGTTCAATATTATGATAAGGTTGAGTTCATAGACGCCCTGCAAATTGTTGCCTCGAGATACAATATCCTTCTCGAAACAGAGATGGAGAAACGGCAGCGGGCTATCGACCGAAGCCGAGAGAAAGTAAAGCAGTCGTTTTGTCTCTCTCAACTGGAAGCCAGTGGTCTTACGGTGAAAGATGTCACCGCAAAAGTTCGCCTCGACGATAAGAGTGGGGAAATCTATCTGCCGGCATTCCAGCGAGGCGGTATGGATAAGTATTTCAACATCAATAAGAACGATGATGAAATGCTCATTTACTATTATGACCTTTGGGGGAATCCTGTTCAATATGCCACGCGAGGGGCCGCCGGCAGTCTCAAACCATACGTCAGGATCCGGTGGTCGAATCCATCGTTACATCTCGATAAAGATGGCCGGGAGATAAAGTACCAAACGCCCAAGGGGGCTCCGACCAAGTTTTACATTCCTCAGTACATTAGAGAGCGATTCCTCTCCGAGACGCATATAGAGACGCTCATCGTCCAGGAAGGGGAGAAAAAAGCCGAAAAGGCATGCAAACATGGTATCGCTTCTATCGGCATTCAAGGAATTTACAATATCGGGAATGCCGAGACAGGGCTAATCCAGGATCTTCAGTACCTGGTCCAAAAATGCACGATAAAGAATGTCGTTCTGTTGATGGATAGCGACTGGGATCATCTCCACCGCGAGATTCAGATAGGTGACCATGTCGACCAGCGGCCGAATCAGTTCGCCAAGGCCGTCATCAAATTCAAGCAGTACGTTCAGACAATGCACAATATCGGGGTGTCGGTTGACATCTTCTTCGGTCATATCAATGACACACCCTCACACGACAAAGGCATCGACGATTTACTTTGCAATACCCTCAAAGGGAGAGAGGAGGTCCTTCGGAAGGAGATAGACACCGTTATGCACACCCATGACGGTAAAGGCCAATTCCTTGACATACATAAAATCACATCGAAAACCGATTTCCAAATCAAGGACTTTTGGCTGTTGAACGATAGAGATGGATTTTTTGAGCGTCATAAGGAGGAGCTCTTGCAAATCCCTAATTTCCGTTTTGCCAAGATAAATTACCGAATTGAGGACGGTAAACTTGTCCAGGCATCGCGCTATTCGAGTGAGAGAGACTTCTGGGTCATCGGGGCGAATGATAAGGGAAAGAAAACGGTCGATTTCGATTACATCGAAGCCTTACAGTTCATTTCAGCTAATGGCTTCTACCGCATTCATACTTCCGACTTGGAGGTCGATCAATATAAGTTTGTTCGCATCGACGACGGAGTCGTCCATCTGTCAGGGCCAACCGAAATTCGCGATTTCGTGTACTATTACGCGTTACAAACTTGTAAGGATCGCGACGTAATTACGATGTTGGCCTCACGGCTCGGTTCTCTTCTGGGGCCTGATAAGCTCGAGCGAATAACGAAGATAGACGATAACTTCGATAATTTCGAGCCTCATATCCAAAGAATGTATTACCGCAACGGCCAAATTCAGATTACCTCGCGAGGAATTGAATTTGGCGATCTCCTGGGGCAGGTTTGGAGCGACAAAGTAATCCGGCGAAAGTTCAAGCGGGTTCCCGTTATTGATAAAATCGAATATGACCCGGCTGCCGGCTTTTCTGTTTTCCCGACAGAAGAGGGTAAAGCCTGTGAGTTTTTCCGATTCATCTGTAATACTTCCAATTTTTGGAACATACCAGGACACACACCTACCGACCAGGAGGAGCGGGAATTTCAGCAGCATGTCGTCAACAAGATTACATCTATCGGCTTTCTCATGTGCGACTACAAATATCAGACCGAGTTGAAGGCGGTTATCGCGATGGACGGCCAGATGGGAGAGGTTGCCCAGTCAAACGGACGAACCGGTAAGTCGCTGGTTGGAGCGGCTCTCGCAAAAATACTCGATCAGACAGCTATCGACGGGCGAAATACCAAAAACGACGACGATTACATCTATTCGAATGTGACACCGAGAACCCGAAACATCTTCATCGATGATGTCAAGGTGAATTTTGATTTCGAGCGATTCTTCTTTGCCGTTACCGGCGACCTCGCGGTCAATCCAAAGACCAAGGCTCGGTTCATCATACCCAACGAAAAATCGCCCAAATTCTACATCACTACGAACCACGCCATAAATGCGAACAATCGCTCGGCTCTCGAGCGCATTACCTATATGGCCTTTTCCGACTGGTACAACGACAACCATCGGCCCATCGATGATTTCGGACACCAATTCTTTGCCGATTGGGACGAGGACCAGTGGAATCTTTTCGATAATTTCATGGCCGAGTGTTGTATGTTCTATTTCAAATCCATGGCCGAGAGTTGGTATCGAACAGGGCAAGGGGCAGTTCCGCCGCCGATGCGCGACATCAAGATGAGAACCCTCAAACAGCAAATGGGCGAGGCCTTCGTTCAGTGGGCAGAGACCTATTTCGACGAGTCGGCGAACAATCTGAATGAACGCATACCGCGAAAGACCATGTACGACGCTTATCATAGCTCTTTCCCCGACAGCAAATTCGGGGTTACTCCCTCCAATTTCCGCACGAAGGTTGTGCTCTATTGTGATTTCAAAGGATATCACTTCAATGTTTCGCGGCCGAACAAATCCGGCATCTCGTTCCGCGATTGGATCGAAGATCACCCGGGAGAAGCGTTTGTCGGAGAGGCCGATAAGTCGGGCGGGGTAGAGTATTTCGGCGTGTTTAGCCTTGATTTTGCAAAGAAACAACCATTTTAATTTTAGGATATGAGTGTGAATTTTAATCCCTATGAAAACTACCGGATTCGGGTTTTTGAAAACTCCGGCGAACTTCGGAATTACAAGAAAGACGTTGTCGTTGACAATCGTCGAGAACGTGTCGTACTTCTTATCGGGCAGGTTGCGCCCGATAAGTTTGCGATAGGATACGATATCTTCTTCGCCGATGGGCGGCGAGCCGGACGGCTCCCGTCGTTGGAGTTCGGGTATTTCGTCAGGGAACGAGAGGCGAAGCTCTATTTCTTGGGGTATATCAAGCAAAACCGTTCGAGGTTCTTGCCCTCTACTATCGAGGCGGTCGACGATTTGATCCGCACGATCATTCAGCCCGGGCTGTTCTGATTCGTAAAAGAGCGAACGATTATATCCAGAGCGGACAAGGCAGACGAGAGGTATTCAGACGGGTCGGTGTATCGTTGCACCGACCCGTTTTATGCTTTTATGCCGGGCTCTTTTTCCCCCACACCCCCTTCGTTGAGAATGTATGGGAAAGTGCTGCGGTGCAAGGAATACGGTAAAACGCTGAAAAATAGCGCAAAAGCTATGTGCGTATATATATTCTTTTTTTTATTTTATTTTGAATCTTAATAATAATGGAAAAACAGTACATTCGTACGGTGGTTATTTTACCTTTTGATATTCAATATTTTACGATCGTACTTTTTTTATTTTGAAGCAGTGCGAAACTGTGCGTACTGTGCAGGAGTACGGCAAAAAAAACAGTACGAAAAAAGTACGGTCATATCGCTTTGGTATTCAGCTGGTTGAACTTCTTTCGTACTTCTGCACTATTTTTTTGTGATTTTTCATAGAATACACATATAGAAATATTTTAATCCTTTTCGTTCATTTTTCTGGTTACGTATTTACAGTTTGTTTGATTATTTATATATTTGTGTATTAAATTATTACGTCATGTCTCAATACTATGTTTATATTCATTTGGAGAAATATCTTGCCGAATGGTTGCTTCATCAGTTTGGCCAAAATGGTCAGATACGTTTCCCGAGGGGGAGTGCCGAAAACGATATTTTGGAGTATTCACTGACGACGCAGCCAGCCGATATCCCGGTTCCGTTGAAATCTCCCGATTCTTTGGCGATTGAGATTCCCTATTTTAAAACGAAGGATCCTCGGTATTACAATTTTCTACCACCCCGAGCGAAGAAGGCTCTTGAGCGGACGATTTATATTCGATTCCGGATTGAGCTTTGGAATGAGCTGCACACCTTCGACAGTCTGTCCCACAATCTTTCTGACCTCATTTGGACCTTTATGGAGAAACACGAAATCGCCGACGATCCGAAAAGCTGGGAAACCATTCGACAGATGTATTTTCGAATGAGAAAAACGTACCAAAAAAAACAGCAAAGAAACGCTACGAGTTCAAAGGAAGAATTTAACAATACGGTACAAAACGCACAATAACAAATATTTAGCAATGAAACAAATTTTGCCGGGCATTCTCCGATTACAGGTGGTCGATTGTAGTCTGCTTCCGCCTAATGTCTCTTTGAAAAGCAAAGCGAATTTGCCCATTTCTGTGTTAGCGGACACAACGGAAATATCTTTCGTTGGCTCTCCGAAATGTGAGTATAATATAAAGAATGACAACAATTCGACAAGCGAGAAAACGATATTGGAATTCCTTACAGACGAGTATTTTCCGTTTGATGAGCAGAATGTTGCCTTTATCATATCATGTGCATCCGGTAAATCTTATTTGATTGGGGCCAGAGAGTCTCCTTTCCCAGTCGTCAATGTAAAAGAGATTATCGGTCCGCCTTCGGGTGACTCGGCCGGTTTTCAGATTGAAATCTCTTGGGTTTCTATAAAATCGCTCATTCCGTTGATTTTATAGTCTTTTATCGCTTGTTGTCCAGATGTTACCTTTGGCTAAAAAGGTAATTCTATGGCAAAAAAATTCGACCTGAAACTCAAAGGATATGTTGGCGGATACGACTTCGACTCCAATTATGTAGAGTATATCCTCGAAAAAAGCGAATCGAAAGAGGTAAATGTGCTCATCGACTCGCTGGGAGGAAGTGTCGCCTCTGCTTTTTCTATCTGTGAGGCATTCCGCCGACATGGAAATGTTAAAGTCCATTATGTCGGTATGAATGCCAGCGCTGCGACGATTGCATCGCTGGGAGCCAAGCACATCAGCATAGCGACATCGGGCATGTATCTCGTTCACAAATGCAGCACGGTGATAACCAAGTGGGCTAGTCTGAACGCCGATCAGCTTCGCCAGTTGATCGAGGAGTATGACAAACAGAAAAAGGACATGGAGAAGATCGACCTCAATATCGCCGCCATGTATGCCGACAAGTGTAAAAAAGACAAACAAGCACTGCTCGACCTGATGAAGGTCGGAGGATGGCTCACGGCGCAAGAGGCACTCGACTGGGGATTCGTCGACGAGATCTGTGATCTCCCTGGCGATGTCACTCCCAAAGTAACCGCCCAGGTGATCGAGGATCTGTCGGAAGCTGGCATTCCTTTGCCATTCTCTGTACAAGAGAGAAACGACTCTCGCGTGGACAAGATATTCTCTCTGTTCGCTTCTTTTTTCCGCTCCAATACTCAACATCAACAATCTAGTGTAACAATGAACAAAAAATTCCAATCGATTATCGGGTGTCTCGAGATCGAGGCAATCGAAGAGAGCGACGGGAAATTCCATCTTTCCGCCGATCTCATGCAAAAACTTGATTCCCATCTCCAAGAGATGGATTCGAAAATTAAAGAACTGAAAGAGACTGTTTCTCAAAAGGACTCAGAACTCGAAGCCCTTCGCAAAAAGCCCGCAGATGAAACGAAACATGTCGTCGACGACAATTCGGCAGAGAAGGATAAATCTCCATTCGAATCGTATGTCGAAAACGTACGACAAGCAAAAGATTTGTTTAACCAAATTCCTTAACAAATATGGCACATAATATCTCATTTTCCGACGAAGAATACCAAAAGGCCGCCGAGAAGTGGAGACAGCAGTTGCTTCTCCTCCCTATGCTTTCTTGTAAAGATTCACTCCGGTTCATGACCGGTATTCCCGGGATCAGAAATAAAGAGCATGTCGGAACGGCAAAATCGAATGCTCAGTTCGGTCCTTACAAAGCAGATAAAAATTCATCTTCCACGACCGAGGTGAAATATCGAGAGCTCGAGACATTCTTCGGAAATGTCTGCGAGGATTTTGAGCCCAACTCGGTTATTACGATGCTGTTGGGACAAAATGCTTCATTCTTGGGAGAAGGGCAGAAAACGGCGCCTTCTGCAAAACTCGTGATCGCTTCTGTTCTTAAAAGCCTCGGCGAATCGTTGCACAATGTTCTCTTTACGGCTAAAAGAAATGCAGAAGGGGATACCTCTGCCGACCTCTTCAACGGCTTTATTACTATTGCCGATGCCGAGGTAACGGCCGAAAACATTTCCGAGGCCAAAGGCAACCTCCTGAAGATTACGACCGGGTTCAGCGAAGCCGATGCGCTCGATGTTGCCAAGTCCATCGAGCGGAAAGCCCACCCGGTTCTCCGGGCTACCGAGAAATTCCTCTACTGTTCGCCCGAGTTTGCCGACGCCTACAACGATGCCTATATGCTCACGCATGGCGGTATCGTGTACAACAAGAAATTCGAGCAGGCGGTCGTCGAGGGGTCGAACAACAAGACGACGCTGGCTCCTCTCACTTGTCTCGCAGGTTCTTCGAAGTTCTTCTTGGCTCCGAAATCGAATATGCTCTATGGATATGACAGCTTGTCTGACCAAGAAAGAATTCAAGTCGATCGTTTCAAGCCTTTTATGCTGACCCTCTCGGCCGCCATGTTCTTCGGCGTTCAGTTTTACTCGATCGACCCGCGCATGCTGCTCATGGTCGATGTCACGAAACAGGGATAACTAATATTTTTCGTAAATCCAAATCGCTTCAATGATGGAAAATTGCCTGAATATTCAAAAATCGCTCGGGTGGTGTCAGGGAACCCCCGTGCTTCCCGGTGTCCGCCGCCGGTTGTACTATCTTTCGAAGAGCGCGATCTTGAAATGGCCGACTCTTCCTCGCGATGAAAACGGAAGAGCCACATCGGCCGAACTGACCGGCGATTTTGTCCTGGCCGCCGATGCCAAGTGGAAATACATCGACCACCTTCCCGACAAAGCGCAACTCACCAGCGAGCCGCAAGGGGAAGTACCCAGCCAGACCCAACTCAACAAGTTGACGGTCGTACACCCGGGCGTCGGGGCCGATGCTTCGGCCGCGGCTGCCTATATCAACAACAACGACAATGTGTTTTTGGTCCAAGATATGGCCGATAATTGGAGGCTCGTCGGCTGCGAACGCTGGCAAACGAAATCCACCGTATCGCAAGATTTGGGACAAGGGCCCACGGGGACGACTTCCACGACCGTCTCGGTAGAGGCTACCGATGAAACTCCGGCTCCTTTCTACAAAGGGAAAATCGAAGCCGAAGAAGGCGATTTCATGGCCGACGGATCGGAAATACCGGAAGGATAGTCGGCTGTCGAGAGTATGGACGATTTATGGAAAGGACTCTTGAACGATGTGCCGGAGAATAAACGTTCCGATACTCTCGACCGTTCCGTCTCGAAAGAACGACGATATGACATGGAAGGAATCAAAAACCGACAATGAAACTATGGACAAGAAACTCACCGAATCTTTACAGAAATGGCTCTCGACTCCCCGCGAGGAGCGGGACTACGAGCAAGGAAATCTCTTGCTTTTCCGCCTATCCGGGAATAAGATCCAGTATCGCAACCTCGCGCCGAATCCGGCCAAACACGCCGAGTTCATTACCCGGAACATTCAGAAATATGTAAATTTCCGAGTGCAGGAATTCACCCACGAACAGGTGAAGGAAATGGAAAAGAAGGTCGAGAAGATCTTCGAGAAGAGACTCTCTATCGAGGAAAACAACCCTGCGAGAGATTTCAAAAAAGGCAAACGCGCCGACCACGATTCGCTTCCCGAGGAAATCCGGTCGCTGTATGTCGAGAACCTCGGTATCGCTCAGCGAATGAGGGACGTTCAAACGAAGCTCCGGCTTATCTCTACCGAAGAGTCTCCTTGCCCCGACAGCGAGCGATATCCGTTCCTTAAAGAGCTGATCTCGCTCGACAAGCAACTGCACGAGAATTGGGAGCGGTACGACCGCTATGTCCCGCAACAGGGACAGGAAAGCGGAAACGCGCCGGGCTCTCTCTCCGAAGAAAGCCGGAAGGCTCTACGCTTGGTCACCTTGAATAAAGGCAAATATGCGAAGAAGCCGACGCCCGAGCTAAAAGCTAGGATTCTGGAATGGTATGGTCTTATCACGGATCCGGCCGAGAAACTTACCGAAGAGTTGAAGCGGTTGGGTATTCTCGAATGAAGAAGTACGGTGAATCGTTATGCCGCTGCCTGCCACCATAGAAATTTGCCAGAAGGACCTCTTTACCGCCGAGGACGAATTGAAGCGGAAATACGACGAAATTACCGTTCGTAGGCTTCTGCGTTTGCGCGAGATGTATGCTTGGGCAGTCGCCAATCCCGATGCGAAAGACCGCCAGTTCGTCGAAGTCCTCGTTTCCCGGCATCGCATTTCTCAGGCCGCGGCCTATTCCGATCTCGCCATCGTTAAGTCGATGATCCCGAGGATTGCGGAAGCCTCCCGGGATTATCATCGGTGGAGAGCCAACGAGATGCTTTTGGAGACCTACCAAACGGCCAAAAAGCGCAAGGATACCAAGACGATGGAACGGGCGGCTTCCAGCTATGCCAAATACAACCGCGTGGATATCGAGGACGAGCGGGCCATGCCGTACGACCGGATCGTCGTGCAGCCCTTTACGGCCACCGATGACCCTACGGTGCTGGGTATTAAACCTATCCCCAATATCAACGAGAAAATCAAAGAGATGCTCGACAAGTACCGTAAAGAGACTATCGACATCGAAGATATCGAATTCGAGGAAGCCGACCTCGAAGAAGACGAACTGTTCGGAGATGGAAGCGCAAAATAAGGTCTATTTCAACGCGCCGCAGCGACTCACGCAGCTTATCGGGGCCAATACTACGGTAATCGTCGCCGGCAGGCGTACCGGCAAAACCGACAGTATCGCCTCGCCGTTCGTCCTCAGGAACATGCAGCGCATGCCGGGCTCTACCGGAGGCATCGTCGTCCCCACTTTCAAACACGGGCTCACGAACACTTTGCCCGGGTTATTCGCCGCATGGAAGCGGTGGGGATTCGCCGAAGGCATCCATTATGTCGTGGGGCGGCGTCCCCCGAAATGGTTCGCGAAGCCGATTACCGAGCCGGCCGACTACGAACATGTAATTTCGTTTTATAATGGCTCGGTAGCCATTATTATCTCGCAAGACCGTCCCGGTTCTTCCAACTCTTTAACGCTCTCGTGGGTGCTCGTCGACGAAGCCAAGTTCATCGACTACAAAAAGCTCAAAGAAGAAACGCTCCCCGCCAACGGCGGCATAAAATCCTATTTCGGCGCCCGCTCGTTCAACCATTCGCTCATGATTTTGAGCGATATGCCCCAAACGCAAAAGGGCTCTTGGTTCCTTCATTACAAGGAGAAGATGGACGTCGAACTCATCGACACCATCAAAGCCACGGTCTTCGAAATTTGGAGAACAAAAACTCGGATACGGGAGTGTAAAAAAGAAGGGAGACCAATTCCCAAGTATTTGCAAAGCTATCTCCGTCGTCTCGATACGAACCTCAATAAAATGAGGTCGGTCGCCGTGTATTACAAAGAGTACTCCTCTATCGAGAACCTTCAACTTTTGGGCGAGAACTACATCAAGCAGATGAAGCGCGACCTGACGCCGAAAACATTCCGGACCTCTATCCTCTGCCAGCGGATAGGTATCGCCAAAGACGGGTTCTACTCTTCCATGCGCGAAGCCCATAAATACAACGCCAGCGATTTCGATTATCTCGATTCGCTCGGCTACGACTTCGACCCCGCTTTGCTCGACAGTCGGGCCGATAAGGACGTCGATCCGTTCGAGCCTATTTGTATCGGCATGGACTACAACGCCAATATCAACTGGATAGTCGCCGGGCAACCCTCCGGGCGTCGGCTCAACATCATAAAATCGTTCTTCGTCAAATTCGAGCGGAAAATCCCTGCTCTTATCGACGACTTCTGCACATACTATGCGAATCACGAAAATAAGACCGTCGTCTATTACTACGATTCCACGGCTCTCGGAGCCAACTATGCCGTCAACGACCAAGACTTCCATTGGGTGGTTTGCCACGAATTCGAGAGGCACGGTTGGACGGTCGTCGATGTCTATCTCGGGAACCCTATGCGGCACGACGAGAAATACCTCTTGATCAATCAAGGTTTCGCAGGCAAACAGCGGTTCATGCCCTTTTTCAACCGCCAGAATAACGACGACCTCATTCTTGCGATACAATCTGCCGGCGTATCGCGCGGGCGGAACGGTTTTCGGAAAGACAAAGGCGGAGAAAAGCTCGAAGAGTCGGAAGAATCCCTGCTCGAACATCGTACCGACGGAACCGATGCTTTCGACACGCTATACATCGGGTGCGAAAAATTCCCGCAGAATGCCCTATATCGATACTCCTCCAACGGAGTCGCATGACTTGACTTCATAGATTATTATTTAAGTTAGGAAAGGTCTCGGCTTGTGAAAGTCGGGGCTTTTTTTGTATTATCTCTTGTTCGTTTCAAAAAAATCCTCCATATTTGCAATGTCAAGCATTTGAAACAGGCGACGAGGTTCGCCAACATAGCCGTTGGCATTTTTTGTGCCCATCGGTCAATATATAGTTCCGTCCCGTGTGGAGCGTTAATGCGCCCACAGCCTGTTTCAGGTGCTTGACAACGGGGAGCGGAACTTTTTTGTTCCCTTCCCGTCCTTAACATATTGTTTCATTTAATTGTCAAGCAAAATGAAAAAAACAGTCGTGTTGCCTGTATCGCAGGCAAAGGAAGGCCGTAAAACGTCGGCCTTAGAGAAATCCCTCATTCGATTTTTCGAGCGGGAGCTCGAAGTGAAGCTCACCCGCCGGGAGATGTGGCGAAGCGTTTCTTTTTTCGCCCGATCTCTTGCTTTTCTCGAAAAGAACCCCCATCTTTGCAATGCTCATCATTTAAATCAGGCGACGACGTTCGCCAACTTTGCCGTTGGCATTTTTTATGCCCAGGGCGATACATATAGTTCCGACCCCCGTGTGGAGAGCTTAATGGCCTCCCAGCCTGATTTAGGTGATGAGCAACGGGAAAGCGGAACTTTTTTATTCCCTTCCCGTGTTTTAGTTAACATATTGTTTCATTTAATGCTCATCAAAATGAAAAGAACAGTCGTGTTGCCTGTATCGCAGGCAAAGGAAGGCCGTAAAACGTCGGCCTTAGAGAAATCCCTCATTCGATTTTTCGAGCGGGAGCTCGAAGTGAAGCTCACCCGCCGTGAAATGTGGCGAAGCGTCCGTTTCGTCGCTTCGCTATTCGTCTTGTTGTTCGCCCTGTCGACCGGCGAGCCCCTGTTGGCCTTGCCGGCGCTCGCACTGGCAGCTTACGCCTATCGGGGCGTAGCCGACATAACCTCCCGTTTTACGGAGAAAGGAGGTGCGCGATGAAAAGCCATACGATCGAGTTCACCCGCGACGACCTGGTCGTTCGGATCACCCGCTACCCGGCCGGAGAACCGGGGAAATCGCCGTCGGTAGAGATAGAGGTCGAATCCTCCGGATTGCCCCGGTCGTTCGTATGGTTCGACAGAGAGCCGCAGTTGTTCGCCTTCAAGGAGATGCTCGAAGAATATATCGAGACATTCCGGCCGATGAAAGACGACGCGGACGATTAATCTCTCTTGTTAAATAATAGTAAAAATACTACTTTTTAATCGGCGTTTATTGTAAATCGTAGTAAATATACTATCTTTGTGGCATAAAAAAAGAACGATATGAAAGTTCTAAAAACGAGTTTGGTACTTAAATTGTTGCTCGACGATGGCTGGAAAATCGTTCATCAGAAAGGGAGCCATCAACAGCTAAAACACCCGGTAAAAAAAGGGAAGGTAACGTTGAACGGCAAACCTTCCGATGACATCTGGGGCGATAATCTGAAAAGCGTGGAGAAACAATCGGGGCTAAAATTTTAGCCCCGGTTCTCCGGCTTTGCAAAAGACTAAGAAATTACTTATTTGTTATACTCCTTATATTACTATTTATAAAATAATACTGTTATGGGACTTTCTAAGCAAAATGTTGTTGTTGTAAATGTTGCGAAAACCGAGAGCGGCTATTCTGCTTCTTGCGATTTGCTGGACGGTTGGGTAGTGGCTGTTACCGGCGATTGGAGCGATCTGGAAAGAGAAGTCCGAGATAGCATCGATTTCTATATCGATTGCGCCAAAGAAGACGGGGATAGCTATCCCGAAATTTTCGACCGGGATTACCGAATCGAATATCGATTCGATGTGCAAAGTTTACTTTGTTTTTATCAGAATATTTTTTCTTTTTCGGCCTTGCAGTATATTACCGGAATCAATCAAAAGCAGTTGGGCCATTATGCTGCCGGCAGGTCCAAGCCGAGAAAGAAGCAAGCCGAGAAAATCGTAAACGGCTTACATAAATTGGGGAAAGAACTGGCTGCCCTTTCTTTCTAGTTAAGCCCGTTACCGAATATCCGGCCCCGTATCTTCGAGATACGGGGTTTTTTTGTCTTTTTGGAGAATGCCGCATAGTTCTATTTTTGAGTACAAAATAGAAGGCGTATGATAGTAGGGCTCAATACTTGGTTTAGCGATATTATATTCACCTCGGCATTCCCGGATCTTGAACTGGTTTCAGACCAGAATTGGGAGCGCCTCGAACTTTGGGCAGGAGAACGATCGATATTCTCTGTCTACCTTTGTGCGAACGAAAATGGTCTTATTTATTTGACCGATTTAGGGCAAGTAATGGAGCAATACATGATTGAAAATCGGCTGCCGTTTGCCTCTTTTTCTCTTCGAGAGAGTCCCGAACGTCCGGAGGACCCTTTTCGTCGTGATTTTGTCGCTGTATTTTCCAGCTATTTTGGGGACGATTATGCCGAATCCTTTATCGCCCAAAATTTCCTGACGACTTTGTCCGCGAAACAAATATCTTCGTCGGCATACGATATGGTCGCTTTCATCTCGAAAAAGGGAGAGAATATCACCGTTCGCCATCATGTCGTATTCTATGCCGACGGGATTCTCGGAACGATGGACTGGGAAAACGAGGGGACAGAGGAAAAGGATATCGCGCAGCATGATATCAACGTGTCGGCTATGAATTATGAGGCGGAAATTCAGGAGTCATACCCGGAGAAAGAGATAAAGCTCCTCTCTTTCTCCGTGTCGGTAGGCCCTCGAAATATTACCTACTATGTCATCGATCGAAAGAATCTCACCCAGATGTTTTTCATCAACGCATTCAATGTGTTCGAGCTCTTCGAGATTCAAGGTGTTACCACCGCAAAGACAACCGTCGAGCGAGATACGGCTGTGATCAATCGCCGGGAGACATTCTACGACCGGACAATCGAAAAAAAGTATGAGGTGCAAACGTCAGCTCTTTCTTCCCCGGTGAAAGACTGGGTGGAGCAGTTCTTGTTCTCTCCGCTCGTGAAGATGTTCGACCCCGACGCCGATTCTATCAATGAGATGACCGAGGTCCTTATCACCGAATCCGCTTGCGAAATCAGTAATTCGAATACCGAACTCGGCAAAGTGAAATTTACTTGGAAATATGCCGATGTCTATCCCCGTCTAAATTCTATCGACAGGGAAACAAAGGACCTTTTTTCACAACAGTTCGAGTTCCAATTTAAATAGTTATGGCGCAATCTATTCACATCAATACCATGCGGGAAATGCTGAAAGCCGGCGATCCTGTCGATATAACTCTTTGGACAAAATCCGGCCAGATACAGCGCTGGCGGAATTGCATATCCCTTCGTTACGATTTTTATAAAGGGGTTCGTCGGGTGAAGCTGCTCGACAGCCGCCAAATTCGCACGGTACGCGATGTGTGTATCTTTGAAATCAACAATCTAACAGTATTCTTATGAGCGATTTTGAGCCTATCGACTTTACGAGCATCGACGATATTCCCGGTATCAATGCAAAAGCCTTGTTCTCCTCGGAACTGAGCAAAACAGAGTTCCGTGAAACCGGCGATATTTCGCCCGTTCCCATAGGAGATAAGCATCGATATATGCCCTGGGGAGCCGACGACCAGCTTCCGTATGATATTCTCGAGCTGATCGAGCGCGACGAAACCTTGTCGACCTGTCAGATGTTCAACGCCGAAATTTGCTATGGGTCGGGGCTTCTCTACAACACCGAGGCCTGTTCGGAAAAAGTCAAGGAAGAAATTGATTCCTTCTTCGTCGGGAATAATATACCGACAAACTATCTGGGTGTATGTCAGGACTTCAAATACTTTGCCTTTTGCGTGAATGTCATTATTTTGAACGGAGACGGTTCGAAAATAATTCGGTTAATAAGAAAAGAAGCTTGTTACTGTCGCCTGGGGGTTGCCGATTCAGATGGCCGCATCGACAAACTGTACTATGCAAATTGGCGGAAAGCTAAGCCGATGGAAGACCAGGTCGAAATCATCGACCTGCTCGACTTGAATGCTCCGCTCTGCGACCTTATGGTGCGCATGGGGCGCATGCCCGGCGACGACGGGGAAACACGCATGAGAACGGACACAAGGAAATTTGCCGTTCTGACAAAGGTTCCTACTCCCGATAATACCTATTATCCGATACCCTATTATGCTTCGCTATTCCGGGGACGGTGGTACAACATCAAGCGACTTATTGGCCTGGCCAAGGAGGCCAAACTCAAGAATTCGGCGCCCATCAAATACCACATTGAAATTTCCGACAAATACTGGACCGGTATCTTCCGGGCCGAAGGAATCACGGATAGAGCCAAACAACAGGCGAGGGTTGTCGAAGAGAAGAAGAAAATACTCGAATTTCTTACCGGTGTCGAAAATAGCGGGAAGGCTTGGTTCTCCCAGGTTTACACCAATCCGAACGGCGATGTCGTACATGATGTCGTCATCAACAAGATAGAGACCGACAAGGAGGGCGGCGACTGGGCATCTGATATCATCGAGGCCGTGAACATGATATGCTTCACCATGCGGGTTCATTCCAACCTGGTCGGCTCCGTGCCGGGGAAGGCGCAGACCAACAACAGCGGGAGCGACAAGCGCGAACTCTACACTATCGCCCAGGCTTTGCAGAAGCCCTATCACGATTTGCTCTTCACCGTTCACAACCTTGTTATCCGATTCAACGAATGGAAAGGCGCATATCCCGACTGCCCCTTCATTATGCTCACGACACTCGACGAAAAAAACGACGCGAAAACAGTTACCGTTAATACTTCCGAAATATGATCATCTCGAACGATTTCGAATTAAGGCGTTTTATTCCCAACGTTATGTCCACCGTAGAAGGGGAGGGTTCTCTCTATGAGAAGATAGAGCCCTATATGGGGCTCGTCGAAGCCTCGCTGTCCGATATTTTCATCGGTCCCGAGATGCTGGCAAATCCCCGGTCGATGCCCGAGGCGCTGCGAAATGCCGCATCGGTCTATGTCGCCAACGAGGCATTCCGTATGGCTGTCCCTTCGCTTGACCTGGTACTCACTCCTAACGGCTTCGGTATCGTCAATAACCAGAATGTCGTACCGGCATCGAAAGAGCGAATCGAGCGCCTGATGTTCTCTTTGGCTCAGATGCGAGACAAAGCTGTTTCTACTATGGTGATAGCCCTGGCGGATATAGATGGCTATGCCGAGACCCCTCAGGGGGAGTGGTTCTCCTCTTCATTGTTCCTGCCTTTGGCCGGTCACCTTTCCGGGCTGGTCGACCCCGAAAAAACCATGTGGGACGAGTACCTCAGGATTCGTAATATCGCTGAGCCTCTCGAAAACGAGGCGGCCGATGAATTTATTTCGCCCGAACTGATGACTCGTTTACGCGCGGCCCCCTTCGAGAAAGGATCGGGTTATGCCCGGCTGGCCGGCCGTGTCCGCCGTGTTATCGCCAGGGCAATAGCCGGAGCCCCTCTCGATAAAAGGGCGCTCACTGACCTCGTGAACTTTGTTCGGGAGAATCCCGATAAATATCCCGAATGGCACGCCTCTCGAACGGCCGAGCTGTTCGACCCTCCCGTTTTCGAGAACGATAAAAAGAGCGGAGGATATTGGTTTTGACTTTAATTTTTTTTGATATGAATAGGAAAATAGCGATTACATTGCCCGTATCGTGGCAGGAGTTGACCGATAGGCAGCTCTATTATCTTTACGATCTGTTTTTGGACAACCTTTCGGCCGACCAAATTAAAACCTATTGTTTCTTCTTGTGGGGAAAAATCAGGATAGAATGCCGGTACGACGAACATGATTACATCGTGCGGCACGATAAGGAAACATTCAAAGTCAGTCGGGAACTGATAGCTTCGGCTATCCACGAGCTCGATTGGATCGTCGAGATTCCCGAATATCCGGTGAGAATCTCCCGAATAAGGAAACATGCCGCTCTCCCCGCCGATTTTCAAGGAGTCGAATTCGAAAAATACATCTACTGCGACAACCTGTATCAGGGCTATCTTTCTACGCAGAAGCAAGAACTTCTCAACGAGATGGCCGGTATCTTGTACAATGCGCCGGGCATAAAGACGAACGCCGCCGAGAAACTTTCTACCTTCTATTGGTTCGCCTCGCTCAAAGAGCTGTTCTCGCGGACTTTCCCGAGCTTTCTCCGACCGGCGGGTTCGATGACGTCGGAGAACCTGCTCGAACAGGGAGCGCCTCTCGGCCGACGATTGCAAGAAGCGATGAACGCTCAGATACGAGCCCTTACCAAAGGAGATATCACCAAAGAGCGTGAAGTATTGTCTATGGACACCTGGCGAGCTTTGGCCGAGCTCGATGCCCAGGCGAAAGAGTACGAAGAATTAAAGAAACAGTATGGAAAGTAAATCGTTCAACTGGGACGCCGCCGATTTCTTTCGGCGGCTGACCGAAACCAACAAACTCGCCCGGTCGAAGAATTTCAAATTCTGTCTCGTGAGCAGTTTGGAAGGATTCGAGGAAGCTCTCGCCCGCATGCAGAGCTCTACGGCGTTCGTATGCGTGAGCGACGTGTCCTCCGGCTCCACCGATTTGACCAACAGCCCGCATACCGTTCGGACAAAAACAGTGTTTTTCGCCGTGCGGCATAAAATCGACGATATGAAGGCCCGCATGGAAGCCTTTGACTTGCAACGGGAAATTTTTCGCCAGTTCATGTCGAAACTGATTCTCGAGAGCACGCGCCTCGCCGAGAACCGAATCTTCATCGACCAGAAAATCCGATTCAGCGAGATAGACAAATATTTCTTTTCCGGCTGCGCCTGCTCCTTTTTCAACATATCCGTGAGTACCTACACCGATTTAAGACTTAACGCCGATGAATGGGAATAATATTACCGAAGAGAAGGCGCTCGAAGAACGGGCCAAATTTATAGGGGCGTTTAACGGGACGATGATCGACATCTGGAAAGAGAAGATCGTCGATATGGACATCATAGACACCGGGAGTTTGCTCGATTCGGTGACTGCGCTCCCGGTACGCGCCGACGGCCGGTTCTCCGAGGTCGTCCTCGTACAGTGTTTTCTCGAATATGGCCTTTGGCAGGATTACGGGACAGGCCGGGAGGTATGGCGGGGAAATCCCGGGGATATATATCCCGGACAAAAAGGTCGGAAGAAAGTAAGAGAGCGTCGCCGGTGGTTCTCGACCAAATACTACTCGTCGGTGATGAACTTGCGAGATTTTATGGCTGACAGCATGGGTAGGGAGTTTGTCGGCATAGTAGCCGATGCATTCAACGACCAGCGGCTGAAGAAGTCGACCGAATTTTATAAGAATCATTCGTTGTAAGGAGGTTTGAAAATCCGCTTGTAAAGTTATATAGATTGCCCCGTGTGCCGAATATGTGATAAAATCTGAAAAATTCACTTTTTTGTTAAGTTTGCTTGGAAAACACGATAACTTGCTATATCTTTGCAATCCCCAATCGTTGTATAGTTTTATATGGGAAAACTTGAACTGGTAATAGAGTCTGAGAATATCAGCATTTATTCTCCAAAATTTGATGGGGAGACTGCGACCGAGTTCGAGAAATTCATGTTTATCAATAGAGATTTGTCTTATCCCCAGTTGAAGAGAGATTTCGATGCTATTATTAGCGTCATTAAGAAAATGACTGATGATTGTGGCGCGAGAGAAAACCTTTTTAGACTGGAAGGAGGAAATATTAAAGCCATACCGCTCTGTGTCTCCCTTCGCCGCAAAGATCGGTCTGTTGGAACGTTGCGATTATATTGTATCCGGATATCGGATAAGATACTTGTTATAGGGAATGGCGGAATAAAGAGAACTGACACTTTTCAAGAAGATCCGGCTCTACTCAGTATAGTAAATCGACTCAGGCAGATTGAACATCAGATTTTTGTTGAATCCAAAAAAGCTCATGTCGATTACTATGACTTCGATAAAATGAAACCGATAATTGAAACTATCACCATTTAAATATAAATTATGAAGAAGATTCCACTATTTGAACAATGTGTTGCAAATGTTGCTCCTGAGGTGATGGAGGAGGTAAATCTCAACATTGACATTGCAAACAGAATTTATGACCTTCTCAAAGCTAAGAATTTGACTCAACACGAGTTTGCTTCCCGTATGGGTAAGCGCGATTCGGAAATCTCAAGATGGCTGACAGGAACTCATGGTTTTACAACTGCGACTCTTGCTAAGATTTCAGCAGTTCTCGGGGAGCCTATCGTTGAGGTTCGCCGAGAATCGAAAACTAAGTATATCTTTATGACAATGCCTTCTTATAACAGCTCATTAGGGATTTCTGGCAATAGTTATACTAGTCATGAGACTAATACATGTGTTATTTCATACAAAAACTAATTCATTATGACAGAGAGTAATGTAAATATTCAAATGAGACTTACTTCTGTAAATGAAGTGAGTTTTATGATGTCACCGGGCAAGATTACTGAAGAGGTGCTTCCCGAAAATATAAAACTTGGTTTCTCCAGTCAGATTCAACCTGAAGTGGAGAATAATAAAATTGCCTTGATATTTGGTATCAAGTATGAATTGGAGGGAGATAAAGTCCTTGAATGTGTATATCGATTTGAATTTGAAGTGAGTGGCCTTGCTCAATTCATTACGATAGAAGATAATGATGGCATCACGATTACATATATCATGCCTCATCTTATTAGTGTGGCAATCGGTACTATGAGGGGTATTTTAGTCGTAAAAACGGCAGGGACAAATCTTTCGAAATACCCGCTCCCTATAATTGATCCGATGCAATTGACACAAACTCTGTCAAATCCTTAAGATTGTTAGTTAATACAAGATTTATTTCTAAAAAGCATCGGATTTTATCCGATGCTTTTTTTGTGTTTTCTATTGCTTTTCTCGAAAAGAACCCCCATCTTTGCAATGCTGTACATTTTGACAAGGCGACGACGTTCGCCAACTTTGCCGTTGGCATTTTTTATGCCTATCGGTTGATATTATATAAGTTCCGACCCCCGTGTGGAGTGTTAATGCACCCACGGCCTTGTCAAGGTGTACAGCAACGGGAAAGCGGAACTTTTTTGTTCCCTTTCCCGTCATCATTCAACATATTGTTTCATTTTAAACTGCTGTAAGAAAATGAAAAAAACAGTCGCAATGCCTGTATCGCAGGCAAAAGAAGGCCGTAAAACGTCGGCCTTAGAGAAATCCCTCATTCGATTTTTCGAGCGGGAACTCGAAGTGAAGCTCACCCGCCGGGAGATGTGGCGAAGCGTCCGTTTCGTCGCTTCATTATTCGTCTTGTTGCTCGCTCTGTCGACCGGCGAGCCCCTGTTGGCCTTGCCGGCGCTCGCTCTGGCAGCTTACGCCTATCGGGGCGTAGCCGACATAACCTCCCGTTTTACGGAGAAAGGAGGTGCGCGATGAAAAGCCATACGATCGAGTTCACCCGCGACGACCTGGTCGTTCGGATCACCCGCTACCCGGCCGGAGAACCGGGGAAATCGCCGTCGGTAGAGATAGAGGTCGAATCCTCCGGATTGCCCCGGTCGTTCGTATGGTTCGACAGGGAGCCGCAGTTATTCGCCTTCAAGGAGATGCTCGAAGAATATATCGAGACGTTCCGGCCGATGAAAGACGACGCTGGCGGTTCATGAAGCCCGAACGATAATTTGTTACCGAATATCCGGCCCCGTATCTTCGAGATGCGGGGTTTTTTGTCTTTTTACGATTCGTCATTCGTCCATATTTTTGAGGAAAAACAGAAATACTATGGCTCAAATCGACGACATCAAAGCGAAAATCAAAGCACTCCGCGCAGAAACCGAAGCGAACAGCATCACCCCCGACAGTCTCGGGCTTATTCTTGACGATATGGTTTCTTTGATTGGCAGCCAAAATTCTGGCCCTATCGGAGTAGCATCACCATACATCGACATCACGCTGAAAATAGAACAGGGGAATCTTGTCCTGTATCCGGTCGAATACCTACCGACTGGGGCGGATGCCTCGACGTTTGAAATTCGCCTCATGCGCCATGTCTCTACACGAGACAGGAATTTTGATAAAAAAGGGTATCGAAAAGTGACCGGCTGGCGAATCCCGCAGAACGTAAACAACCCGGAATCAAGGTTCCAGTTCTATCGGTGGCCCTATACGCCCGGAGCCGCAACCATAATTTCGAATACACCTGATGAGATTGGAGGACAAGTTGTGGAAGACAAATTCCCGAGAGTCATTGTCCATTATGGCCGATATAAACAAGAATTCATCTTTACAGAAACACCGCGTGGTGCAAGTCGAGAACAGATTGTAGTTCGACAGTTTGGCCTGGCTGTGTTCGACGGGAGAACTCGAATTTCGAATATCGCAAGGTTCTCGCTTCGAGTAGTCGGTAATGAAATTCCCAATGGCGTTGATTTCTCATTCACTTTTGAAAAAGGGGAAATGTTAAAGGAGAAGATATGAAAAAAGGCCCAAAGACTATTCCGTCGGGCCTACAAAAGGATTTTTCACTCTGGACTGCCCGAAGACTATTCAGTCGGGCTAGGACAAAGATACTTATTATATATAAAATATGACAGGAATGCATGAAAAATATTCATGGGAAGGAATAAAATTCGAAATCGTATTCGAAGATTCGCAAGGTAATCCCCTAGATGCCGAAAATATGGTTTTCCGCTTCATCTATCGCGATGAAGCCGGGCAGTCTTGTATAATATCGCAGAATGTCGATGAACGCGTTAATTGCGTCTTTCGCGACGGTAAACTGATAGGCATATTCGAGCCGAATACATTCCGCCGGGGGATTCTCACCGTAGAGCGACGTTTCTGTCGGGAGGATCCTGATTTCGAAAAAGGATATTGCCCGTACGGAAGGCAAGAAGCTACAAACATCAAAATTATATAATGTTATGGGAACATGCGATTGTGCAGTAGTCCAAGAGCGAGTAATCGTGCCGGAGGCCGTTGCGGTGAAAGCGACGGTCAGCGTGCCGGCTATTGTTCAAAAACCGAGGTGGATTCCTGATATCGAATGGGGAGATTTGGAAGAATGCCCGAAAGATAGTATATGGTTTGTCGTTACAGACGAATTACCGTCGGCCATCGGTAGGCCGCATGTTCAATTCAGTTCCTTCTATGACCAATATTTCATAGATTGGGGGGACGGAGAATCTTATGCTTCTCCGACGAGAACCAATACTTTGGACTTTATAAATCATACTTATGCCAAAGGAACCGGCAATATAGACAGCAAAGGCAGAGAGTTCTGGATAATGAAGGCAAAATTCAGTAATCCGGCGCAAAGCGATATTGCCCCTAACGGATATGTGTATGTAAAAGTCGGCGTAAAATTGGCATGGAATATATCGCCCATAAAATATGTGGTAGTCGGAGAGGACATAGACCCGGACTATAATTTTGAATTTAATCAAGGGTGGGATCATTTGGAGGCGATAAGATTTAAAGGTAAAGACAGGAGTATTAGAGACTTTCCTTCTTTTTCTTATGGCAGAACTCCTCTAAGGCATATTTTGACGGACGGGACTCTTAAAATTAGGAAACTGAGCGGTTATAGATTCAGGAATATCATAGCCGAAAATATGGATAACATTGAAGTATCGGGAGGAACTATCGGAGAATATATTTGGGGGAACGACAACATGGCTTTCGGTAAAGCCGATTTGTCGAAAATGACTTTCGGCAATCTTTCTCACTGTTTCTATGGGATCGGACGAAGTGTTGAAGAAGTGATTTTACCCCAAGTAGAATATACCGGTAACGATATGACGTACTGTTTTAACAATTGCAGAAATCTAAAAAGAATAGTTTTCCCGCCCAAAATGGATTATATAGAGAAGGCCAACGGTGCTTTTGTCGGTTGCTATTCCCTTTATGACTTTGAATTCCCGGAAGGATTTGCAACGAAGGGAAACGGACTTAGAATACAAATGTCAGGCTTTAATAAGACCTTTTCGTTGGATTGGCCGGACGTTAAATTGGACTGGTTCGTTTACAACGGAATAGTTGCAGAGGGTAATGTAGGCCTGCAAAATTTAATCTTCTCGAAAGAGTCGAAATTTTCATATTCGACTGCTACGAACTTGGAAATAACCAATTCACCGTTGGGGCATGACAATATCGTGAGCATACTCGATCGATTGCCCGATTTTACAGGAATGAGTCCTAAGACCATTAAACTGACCGGTTGTGTAGGAGTTTCGGAATTAACAGACGACGAGAAAAAAATCGCTACGGATAAAAATTGGATACTGACGGTATGAAAAGACTGAGAGCAAAAGACAAATACGTATTTGTCCATAAGGATAGGAATAATGGTGTAACCATAGTCTCGGAAATAAATTATCCGGAGAATTACAATCCTTGTGCTTATTGGGAGGAACTCCCCGAGGCGGAGGCGAGAGAATTGGAACGAGTATTTAACGAGAGACGGACGAATTGATATGCAGGAGAGAAACGTATTGCAAGAAGTATTTACAGCTACGCTGACGCTGTTTACCGATCTGTTGGAACCGGTGAAGTGGTTTATTCTCGCGGCCGTGTGCTTGATCGTGGCGGACTTGAAATTCGGCATCGAGGCAGCTCGGAAGCGAGGGGAGAAGATACGGACGAGTCGGGCGACTCGGCGGAGCGTGAACAAATTGGTGGATTATATTTGCTGGATATTGGTGGCCATGAGTTTCGGGAAAGTGTTCGGCGAACCTTTCGGATTGCCGATACTCCCGGCATTGGTGCTGTTGGTGGTTTACGGTTGCGAGATCAATTCGTGTTTCAACAATTACTTCGAAGCTCGGGGAAGTAAGTTACGCATCAATATCTTCAAACTGTTCAAGAATAAGAGTGGCGATGTGATCGAACCGGAGAATAGAGACGAGTAATCGTCTTTCGAAAGACCGTTCATTATATAAAATCTAAAAGAAAATGAAGGTGATTCTAGACAACGGACATGGTCGGGACACAGCGGGAAAGAGAAGCCCGGACGGAAGGTTAAGGGAGTATGCCTACGCCCGTGAGATGGCCCGCAAGATAGCGCAGGATTTGAAACGACAGGGTATCGATGTATCCTTGCTCGTTCCCGAAGATACAGACGTTCCTTTGAAGGAGCGTGTAGAACGAGCGAACCGGATTTATGCGGAAACTGGCAAGCAGGCTATACTCGTATCGATACATGTCAATGCCGCCGGTAACGGTTCGACATGGTTTTCGGCCAGAGGGTGGAGCGTGTTCGTCGATCCGGCGGCATCGCAAGACAGCGAGCGGCTCGCGACGTCCATAGCCGAAGCCGCCGGAAACATCGGCCTGACGGTACGCAGGGAGACGGGCGGCCGCAATTATTGGGTAAGTAGCCTTTACATCTGCAAACACACGAATTGCCCGGCTGTATTGACAGAGAATCTTTTCCAAGATAACCGGGAGGACGTGGATTATCTTTTGAGCGATGCGGGCAAGCAGGCGATAGTCCGTTTGCACGTAAGAGGAATTATCGATTATTTGAACTCGTTATGAAAACATTGCCCTGGCTTCTCGTCGGTATGCTTCTCGTTGTCGCTTTTTGGGGCTGGTTACGCCCCATCGATACCGCTCCCGAGGAAAATCAAGACACCGCGACGTTTGTCGATACGATTCCCTACTTCGTCCCGGTTCCCCGGGATAGCGTAGTAGTGAAATATGTCATTGCACGACTTCCGTCCGCTGTCGATGATAGTGTCGGGAGCCATGCAGTCGACACCGTACATCGGAGCGATAGCGTTGCGGTCGCTATTCCCATTACGCAGAAAGTCTATGAAGACAGTACCTACCGAGCCTATGTGTCGGGGTATCGTCCGAGACTCGACAGTCTGTTTCTCTTTCCGAGGACGCAGATTATCACCGTTCGGGAGAAACCCCGCAGGTGGAATATCGGAGTCGGAGCCGGTTATGGCCTTACCCCGCGAGGTTTCCAGCCATTCGTCGGGGTGACGGTTAGCTATACTCTTTGGGCGTTCTGATAGTTGTTTTTAGTTAGAATGAGCGATGCAGTCTGCTTGTGAAAGCGGGCTGCATTTTTTTATAGATACGCCTCGATACCGGGCTTTTGTACATATTCCGCTATTTCGAAATACGGAATCTGCTTTTGTTTTTCAGGGCAGTAGGGGGCACTTCCGACTGAAAGAAGGAAAAAAATTTCCTTTTTGAAACCCTAAGGGCTTATTTTTTAGGGTATTAAGTTTTTGAAGGCTGGAAAAAGTGTGGGGATTTGAAAATCTTTGCAGAGAAAAAAGGAATTTAATATTTGATTGTCAGTTATTTATATTGTGTTGATGTGACCGTTGAAGTATATTCCGAGTGGTATTTCAAATCCTATTACTGCATATTTTATAAATCGGTATATAATTTATTATATTATCAATGTTGTGATAAAACTAAAATAAAATCTCTATATTTGCAACAAACATATGACAATTATTCTAGTTTAGATAGTATGTTTGGCTTTGTTCAAGAGAAATACGAAGGCAATATAAAATTTATCATAATGCCATAGATTGTGACCCTTTTCATCGTACTATTGTTCTATAATATAAAATACAAAAAGGAATTATGGTAAAAGTAATAGATAAAATAGAGGCATTTGATTATATGCTCCAACTTTTTGAAGAGTGGCGAGATTCTCATGAAGAGTTAAAGAATAAGCCGTTGTCTAAACTTACAGCCTTGAAATTGCTGTTTTTGACGGCTGCTCCTAAGGAGGGTGGGGGCAAAGATCTCTTGGAGATATTTAATAACTTTTATGCCATGCCATATGGCCCGGTGGAGAGTGATGTGTACAATGCAATACAAGCAAATAAACTTCCGTCATATGTAGCCGAATATAAGACTGTTAAAAGACGGGAAGGTGGAGTAGATAACTCGTCAAATTATGCGGGCTCTGAATTTGAGAATATACGAAATGCCGTTAAAGCTCTTCGTGCAAAGAACGACCATCTTATCGAATTAAATGCCTTTGAACTGGTAGCGATTACTCATAGATGGGATAGTTGGAATCGGGCAATGGATTTTGCAGAATTTATGGGTCAATTGAGTGCTAAGATGCCAATAGACTCAATTCGCAAGGATTCCAATAAACGGTTTAGTCTTACTGATTAAATTGGAGGGGGATAATGGAATTGCAGGTATGCTATGAAAAATATAAAGTTGAGTTTGGGAATGAGAAGTGGAGCCATATAGATTATAATGATGGTGAAGCATGTCAAGCTTTTTATAATAAAATCCAAGATTTCATAGAATTTAGTTTTATACATCTTACTCGATCAATTCTTTCTGGGGAGTATATAAGGGAGAAAAATTTTGGTGAAATTTTAGAGAAGTTTAAACAGGAGTTAGCGAATATTCCTAATCCACCAGTAGGGCCAATTACAACACCTGAAAACCGTATTCAGCTAGAAGTCTTTTATTTAGGGTCGTCGTTGTTTAATGCGTTAGCGTCCTATGAATCATTCTTTTTTCTTGTTAGAAGCAAATATAAAAAGGCGGACTACGAAAATAGCAATATTTGGTTGAAAAGGTTATTTCGAAAGACAAATAGGAATTCGTTACTTGAGACATTTTACAATATTGCAATTCCTATATGCCAACAAGAGTATTATTTGCTTGTTGATGAAGGGCGAGCTTATAAAATTTTGGAGTTAAGAAGTTCCATTGAGATGATAGCTCAAAATACCTCTGTTGGAGTAAAAGAAATATGTACATTGTTGTTACAAAAGACGGCGTTTATTCTTCGTAGAGTAAGAATAGAACCACTTCGATATATCACTTCAAATCTAAAAGAGGAAACAATTTATCCAGATAAACTTGATGTCGGGGATTATTCTTTGTTTGAGAAAATTTGTGAGCAATGTTCAGATCCAGATTCAGATTCAAAAGATGATAAAATAGCTCCATTTGTTTTCAAAATGATGGACTATAGGACATCTCTAAAAAATGAGATGGATATTAAGTCAATGGACGATGTTATTGCAGATTTTAAAAGAGCATGCGGTATATATAAGAGTGATCCTAAGCAACAAAAGAGTGAGATGGAGAGAATTAGTGATGAGTTCTCCTGGGATTCTGTATATAATTATCTTTATAATTGTCGCTTTTCTTTTCTTACTCGAGTAAAAAAAGATATTAAACTAAAAAAAATAAAAGAGGAGTTAAGGGTCATTGAGGATATACAGGCTGCGACTTATATACAAAATTTTCACCCCTATGAGAAGGCTATTCAATCCATCATTGATTGCATACAGAGGCATATTGATAAGGAAGATATCAATGACCATTTAATGGAGGATAAATTCTCAGAGTTAGAACGTTTGATTCCCTTGTACAAAGAACGGATAGAATGGTGTAAATCACATGTTTTTATTGCGTTCCAATTGCCGTTTGAAGAGTCGTGTGTATATTCAGAAAAATATGAATTAAATTTGTTTGTGCCATCGCCGTTTGCTAATAACGATGATTATGATGCGTTGGCTAAACGTGCAGATTCTTATGAGCAGCAGTACAAATCGCAGAAAATGATATATGCGGTTACCAAAGAAAAGGTGGAAATTGATAAAATCAAATCCTCTATTAAAAATACCGATAAGAAAGCTTTTGATTTGATAGCCATATTTACTACTGCAATAACTTTTTTGTTTGGAATAGTAAATATATTTATTATGAATGATGAAGTTAATCTTCCATTACTCATTTGTAATACAATGGGATTAGGTGTATTGTTAATCCTGTTTATGTGTTTGTATCTTCTTGCCTCTCCAATTTTAATACAACAATTACCGTGGAAGCAGTATGTAAGGACTAGAAGATTCTATTTGGGAATTATTGCTATTATAATATACATGGGATTAACTTGTTTCCTTTATAATAGATTTGAATATATAGGTAGTAAAGTGGAGGAAAAAGAAAGGACAGAGAATGTCAAGGAAAAGGCCTCTGAAAAGGAAGTGCAAATTCAAGAGTCCAATAATATTCAGGATAAATTAAAGGAATAATACAAGTGTGTATAAATAGAGCAATTGTAGTATGTCATAATAGTAGTAAGTTGCTACGTTATTTTAAGATCTTGGTTAAGTCATTTACGGGAGTAAGCTCTTGTTCCCTTTAATTTTGATACCGCAAGGAGTTGTATTTAATATACCCTATAATAAAGTTAGAGGTCTTATTTTTTTTGAGCCTCTAATTTCCAACTGAGAGGGTAAGACCGTATTTTTACTGGTTACAAGTAATTCTTTACCTTGTTTCTTCTCTTGAACGCTGTAAGACAAATCAAAGGTATATAATTGATTCCCCTTATATAAATCTCGAATCTCTTTCACGTTGTCATAAGAAAGTACCCATTTTATGGTTGTTCTATTTAGAAGAAACGAAGCAAGTTCTGCATGATCGTTATGAGTATAAGAATTTAGATATAATTCAGCACCATGCTCATAATATGGTGGGTCCAAATATATTAGATAGTGCTTCTTTTCGTTCTGTGGAAGTTGATCAATCTGTTGTAGAAGGAATAGAGCATCATTATTCATCACCTCGATTAAATCTTTATGAGAAATTACTTTTATAAGTTTTTCTCGCAATCTGTCCTTTATATATCTTGCATCTATTTTATATTTAGCATTGCTTTGTTTTTCGATGGTTCGTCCACCGATTGGTCCTGCGGCTAAAATACCGGATCTATTACATCGATTCAGAAAGAAAGTAGCAAATCCCAATTCAACGGAAAACTGACTATGTCTATTGATGAAAATATTTTTTTCCTTGTGCCACTCTTCAAGATTAACCTCTGTCTGTTCAAAGAGGTTCATGAACTGTTCAGAATGATTTATAAGACTATTCCAAAACGAGTATATAGGAATACTTGCATCATTGATGATAATCTTGTCAACCTGTCTTGTAAATAGAAGGTTTAATGCAGCTCCTGCGCCTCCTGCGTATGGCTCAACATAGACTGCATTGTGGATATTATTCGCCTTAATGAAGTCTTTTAAAAAAGGACTCATTACTGCTTTACCTCCGGGGTATCTTAGTGGACTATAATTATTGTTCATTGGCTAAATAAGAGTGCATAAAATCTAAAACAGGAGCTAATTCATTTGCGCATATTTCAAGAGCTGAATTATGAGCAGAATGGTAATTATTATGCACAAACATATTAAATGATTTCAAATCTAACAAATTACCATGACTATTTTTGAACTTTTCGAGTACTTGAATAAGACGGGCATCATTATTAAATAGATCCTTATGTTGTATGATATATAGTATCATTGCGCTTAATTCTGGGATTCTGTTTGGCATGGTGTCCTTTTGATAGAATCGAGAGAGTTTCCGTAATTCTTCATCATCTATTTCTTCGTCACTGATGGCATACTTACTTTGTAGATATTGTTTGAGTTCATTATATTTTTTGTCATTTTTTTCTTGTGTTTTCGTGGCATCATCAGAAAAGATAAGTCCGATACACCCCTTTTTTTGTAAGAATTGATACACCAACATATCAACATAACACCTCAATGCAATGGCAACAACATCTGTATGTTTTTTATAATTTAAAGATTGTAAGCTGGTAAAGAGAGTATCTAATTTACGATTACCAGTTTTTGTCCAGTTATATCCCGTAAATAGACCGCTTTTACTCCTTTGACGAGGATTCTTAGGCTTATTACTTACAGTTTCAAGGTTTGTTAGAGCATTATTAGATTGTGAAACTATTTCTTGCGATGGGGGCTCTTCTATTGGTGAATCGCTAACCTCAATGGATAAATCAAATTTATCCTTATCATATTCTTTTTTTATGCTGTCAATATATTCGTTCTTATCTTGTTCATTATTGAATGAACGAGAGGTTAATTCTTGATTAAGTATTTGATTGACTATAAATTTAAATCTTTTGTCAAATTCCTCTTGCGGTAATCTCCGTTGAATTTCCCCATTGCTATTGAACGCTATTCCTAAAAAATTAGCTCCTTTTTCATCTTCGTAAAACCTTTCGAAATTGGTAATTGGGAAACTATCTAATTGGATTTGTTCAAGTTCGTATGGTTCATCTTTGAAAAGACTTATACTATATTGATGTACAGCATATCGTCTTAAAGATTTTCTTATCTCAGACTGGGTGACATTGAATTTTGTAGCTACTTCGCTTATAGATAAATTATCCCCTTTAATTAAATTTACGAGAAAAGCATCTTGGCTGACTTTGTCCCATTTCACAAGAGGAATCCCTGTATGCTTATTGTAGATTAGAGTATCAGCATCTCTACGATCTGACACGATAATACAATCCAATTTGTCATTGATAGGTTCATATTTTGATAACTCTTTTGCCCGAGCCGGAGACAAATATTTAACAGGGGTTAGTAGGACTTTACAAGCTGCGACTCGTCGATTCCCTTCTAGGACAACGTAACTTCCATTTTCTTTACACACAATAGGTGCTTCATTCAATAAGTATCCATTGATAGCGATATCCTTCGCTAAGTCATATACACTATAATTTTCAATTAGATATTTAATAATTTCTGTTTGGTTCATTTCTTTTGTCGATTGATAAGAGAAACGAGGATTTTTAATATCTAATTTGAGGTGCTCAATTGATAATAGCCTGGTTTTCCACTTTGAATAGTCAATTCTCATATGTGATAGATGTGATTGGTTTCTATATTTATCAATTAAATGCTAAATATATAATAAAAATATTTTTTGACAAAGAACTTAATTCTTTTTTATTGTTTGCTCGTTTCAAAAAAATATCTCATCTTTGTATTGTCCTACATTTTGAGAAAGGCGAGATGGCTCGCCAATTAGTTTTGTTGCGGGCATTTTTTATGCCCATAGCTTAGCTATATAAGCATTGGTTCCGACCCCCGTGTGTAGCGTTAATGCGCCCACTGCCTTTCTCAAGGTGTAGGACAACGGGAAAGCGGAACCTTTTTTGTTCCCTTCCCGTCTTTCAAAATATATTGTTTCATTTTAATGTCCTACAAAAATGAAGAATCCAGTCGTGTTGCCTGTATCGCAGGCAAAAGAAGGCCGTAAAACGTCGGCCTTAGAGAAATCCCTCATTCGATTTTTCGAGCGGGAGCTCGAAGTGAAGCTCACCCGCCGGGAGATGTGGCGAAGCGTTTCTTTTTTCGCCCGATCTCTTGCTTTTCTCGAAAAGAACCCCCATCTTTGCAACGACTTCCATTTGAAACAGGCGACGAGGTTCGCCAACTTTGCCGTTGGCATTTTTTATGCCTATCGGCTGATGTTATATAAGTTCCGTCCCGTGTGGAGCGTTAATGCGCCCACTGCCTGTTTCAGGTGGAAGTCAACGGGGAGCGGAACTTTTTTTGTTCCCTCTCCGTCTATCGATCAACATATTGTTTCATTTAAATGACTTCCAAAATGAAAAAAACAGTCGCATTGCCTGTATCGCAGGCAAAAGAAGGCCGTAAAACGTCGGCCTTAGAGAAATCCCTCATTCGATTTTTCGAGCGGGAGCTCGAAGTGAAGCTCACCCGCCG